>Ga0207674_10000129_pt1 | contig 88458 bp, 90 predicted proteins | sample KBSCornC72_FD_184303 | JGI IMG/M metagenome (GOLD analysis project Ga0207674, IMG submission 184303) | Corn rhizosphere microbial communities from Kellogg Biological Station, Michigan, USA - KBS Corn C7-2 (SPAdes) (version 2) | ecosystem: Host-associated > Plants > Roots > Rhizosphere > Soil ...
AACTTTCGCGTTCGACTTGCATGTCTGAGGCACGCCGCCAGCGTTGATTCTGAGCCAGGATCAAACTCTCGTTATAAGTTTGTTCTCTGGAACATTATCAAATTACTGGTATTTCTGTTCAGTTTCGATAATGACTCTTTCGAGTTTTACGCGAGCTTTATCGCTCTGCGTTTGACTCTCAAAGGTCTTGAAACGGACACGCTCTATCTAGTTTTCAAACATCGATTCCAAATTGTGTTTGGATTGCCTTACTGACGATCTAAACTCGCCCCAAGCAAACGGGAATATTAACTAACACTCCCGACTCTGTCAAGCGAACCTCAAACTATCTTTGAGTTATCTTTTTCGAGACGAAAAAAATCGCGATCTCCATGTCAAAACTTCAGGAGAAACGCGACTGCTTTAACAGCGTCTTTCGACCAGAATCCCCATCCCTCTCTTAAAGAGGAATGGGCATTATAGGGACAAATTCTCGCTTGTCAACACGCAACCCAAAATACTTCTAAAAAGAACTTCCAAGACCCTGACTCGATCGGCACTTTTAACTACCAGTATCGAACACGTCAAGGTTAAGGCCGAGATTAGATGTGGGAAAAAGCTACTGGTTGCCTCGACCAATTCAACGCCGCCCTTTCCGTGGCGCAGTAGCCGGGGGCGTGATCTTCAAAACACCTCGCGCGTCTTTAGATAAACTGTATTGAGCATCCTTCACTGGTCCACCCGCTTCGTCCTGAAGACGCAAAATAAAGGTCTTGGTATCGCCACGTCCCTCTACTTTAGCCGGTAAAAAACCTTTGAGGTCAGGACTACGATAAGCGGTGTAGTGCTCCTGGTTACGCTTGTCGTATCCGAGAACGTAAATTCGATCGAAATCCGGCTCATCGATCGTGTGTGGCTGATTCGAATTGCTTTTCTCGAGAATTAGCCAGCTTCCGGGCTTTGCCTCGCGAGCTCCGTCCTTATCTGTCGAGTCATCTTTCGCTTCCCCGTCCAATCTCTGCCAGGCGACAAACTCTCGTCCCGTTCGATAAAAGATAATATCGCTCGGCACACTCAACTCAACTTGCTTCCCATAGATCCAACCGGCGGGAGCCGGCGAAGACGCAGCAGGAAGTCTAACCTTATACCAAAGCTCATTAGTCTCTTCCGGCTCATCGCGTTCATCATTTTGTTGAGCTGATCGTGAACCAGATCCCTGCTGTGCGCTGCCCGCCTTAGGGGCAACGTCAGTTTCAATAGCTTCTGAAGATTTCGGTTTAGGCACTCGTTTCCAACCAATGATGTCAAAACTTGAACCGCTATCAAGTCGCATCATGATGTTTTCATTCCCGGTGCGATCCGGAGACAATCTAAGATTTGAGCTGGCTCGGAGTTGGCCCGTCGCCTGCGCCGCCACTCCCTCGTCTTCCCCGGCCAACTTTTTCGATGCATCCAATACATCCTCGGGCATGATATTGCGGGCTTCTATCCATCCCTCAGTCGCGTCGTCATCATGTGCCTTGACCCGCAGCCAACGTTCCTTGCGAGTGTTATCGTTAGGATCAGCAACATCTGTCGAATCGAGAATCTCAACCTGGTCGCCTCTATTTACCTGCAAAAGATCAGCGGCAACTACAGCCGTGGAACTCCTTATTTGAGCTCGCCGGGCGACTACAACGCCGCTACTGCTGCGCTGTGCCAACGTACTGCAGCCGAGCATCCCTAGGGCAACCGACATTATCAGAACGATTCTTAATACCTTCATCTATAGTTCCTCTGACGAATAAATCTACCGACTGTATCCAAGGCTCCGTAGCACTGTTAGTTGCTTATTTGTTAAGGCCTGATCGATTAAAACTCTCGTTCTATTTCCAGATGCATCGAAAACGATTCCGTAGTGCTTTAGCCGAGTGGTCAAGTCCAACTCACCTTTGCCTTCAATATACCGTTGAGAAAAACCTTTCCCGGGCAAGGACGAATCCAACAACATGATTATAGCTGTATTTGCGTCGTTTGCTTGAGTCGTCGGCGAATGCAGCAACTGTTGATAGATGTTCGACAGACCGGATCTGCCGTCCGATTGCTCTCTTAACATCAAGTCGAACAGAAAGGCTACCAGCATTCCCTTGTCGTAGACCAACGGAAAGACTGAAGTCCATCGGCGTTCAGATGCCTCTATCAAAGACAAGTCGTTCGGATACGAAAGGTATGAATCATAGACTCGCGCCAGGGTGTCTAAATACTCACGAAAACTGATGAGCTTCAGCTGACGAGCAGTCAAGAGCGCCTCATAAAGAGTGAAGCCTTCAAAGAACCAGTCGTAGTCTCCCTTTAAGGAGAGCGAGTTCGGAACCCATAAGTGCAACAACTCATGAGTAAAAATCACGCCCAACTGTCCCTTCCAGTTTCGAAAATTCGCTGACGGATCGATTGCCAGCACAACCGTGGATCCTCGCGTTTGAGCTCGCCAACTTGTCCCGCCATTAAATGCAAACGGAACGACCATGATTAAAGGAACTTCAGACAGTTTGTAGTCGACATTCCTGACGTAGTGCGCAAAAACTTTCTGCGCACTTTCAAAGATCGCGCCATCCGACAGGTGCCAATCCCCAACAACCGCCAGATGCAGCTTCTGCCCGTTTGCTGACTGCGAAATGCTTCTCAATTTTGGTCCTACTAAAAAGACCGCATCGTCGATGCTTCTAACTATAGCTCGGCCGTCGGAATCAAATGGACCAGCGAACTGAACCGACCATCCCGAAGGCAACTTAAGCTCGACTCGTAGTTCCCTACCATCAAAAAGAGTCGGCAATAGGTCTGCTAACATCAGACAACCGTATTTTGCGTTCAACCAGGTGACATGGCTAACTTCGGAAACTCCGCGAGAAGTCGCATTTATTTTGTAACGAAATCTACTGGCTGCTTGATCGCTTCGATACTCGCCGACAGTGACTTTTCGAACAGACAGCAGCTTTTCAGGTACTCCAATCGCTTCAAACTTGTCGATTCGATCCGCCAAATTAAATGCTCCGGCATACGCGTTGGGAAAGGACCACTCACCACCAGGTTGCGGCATCTCAGCTTCAATTGTGATTTCCGAGGGTTCTGCGATTGAAATTTTGACGAGCGGACTTAAAGTTTCGGATCGTCCGAGAGTAAAGTTGCAGACAAGAAAACTGATCAGGCAAATCAGTTTAATGATCATCAGTTGTGAAGAGCAGGTATCGAGACCGAACATGAATTAGATACAAACTTGGCCTTCTCACATTGCAGGTTGTAACTTTGAGTAAGTACAATCCTTCAGCTTCAACTCTCGGACTCTAACACAGGGACTTGGTCGTGACTATGCTAACTCGCAACGTAAAAGCCAGTAGCGCGCGGACGCTCGGGCTCTTATTGATTGCGTTTATTTTATACGGCACCACCGTTGAAGTCGTGCACCGACACGGACGCATTCCTGAACCATCAGCAGGCGTTTCGTCGGTAACCGATCCGGCTACGGCCGACACGTCATCAAGAAGTCGTATCGGATGTCACGACTGTCTGATCTGCCAACTCCATCAGAATTTCTCTACTGGCTTGATCTCAATCAAGCCAATCGCGGAAGACTCCGCTTCGCAGCCGATTACATGGCGTTCAAATCCACTACTTGTCTGCTCGATTAGAAGTACGCCTTCCTCAGGGCGAGCACCGCCTCTTTCCAACTAGAAGCCACCCCTTTCGTCTGGTGGTCCAATTCCACTAAACGAAACTCCTGTTTTGCGGGAGCAATCCATTCTCCAACAGAGTTGTGTTTGCACAACCGCAATGGTCCATCCAAACTCACGGAGGCTCTAGGATGTTGTTCAAAGGTTTTCTAAAGTCCGCAATACTAAGCGGCGCCCTTATATTTTCTGCACTGAGCAGTTTTGGCCAGGCAAGAATCAGCAGCGTTCAGGGAACAGTTAAGGATCCGACGGGAGCACTCGTCCCCGGAGCTAAGGTAGTTGTCACTCAACCACTCACGCATTACGAACAAGCAACGCAAACAGACGCGCAAGGTTCTTTTAAACTCGTAAACTTGCCTTTCAATACGTACAAAGTCCGCGTTGAAGCCAGTGGTTTTCAACCGCTCGAACAGTCGATCGACCTGGAAACGACCCTACCGCAAACTCTTGATCTCAGTCTTTCAGTTGAGGAAGCGACGGCGGCAGTAACTGTTAGTGACAACGGCGCAATGCTGGAAACCGATCGAACTTCATCCGACACGGATCTTAGTCAAACTATTCTCGAGCGACCTTTGGGAGCTGCACCTTCCAGAGCAATCGAGAGCATGGTGGCTTCAACTCCAGGATTCGTGACAGATGACAACGGCCGTATGCATCCCCGGGGTTCTGAATCCCAGGTGCAATATGTGGTGGACGGGGTTCCGGTTACTGACAACATGTCAGCAATCTTTTCCACCAGCCTTGATGCTCGTACGTTACGGACAGTGGAGGTACTGACAGGGGGCATTCCAGCTGAGTTTGGAGATAAGTTAGCCGGGATAATCAATGTGAATACGAAGTCCGGACTGGAGGGTCCGACCCAAGGTGGTCTGTCGTTTTCAGGCGGCAGTTTCTCTACAGGAGAAATTGCAGCAGACTTTTCGACTCATACAAAGAAGCTTGGCTTTATCACAAATCTTTCAACCAGCACCTCCCAACGTTATCTCGATCCGCCGACCATCGATAACTTCCATAACTTTGGACGAACTGGCAAAGGATTCTTCCGGCTCGACTACCAGTTCGACGCCAATAACTCACTGAAGAGTGTGCTTAATTTTGGCGGATCAAATTTTCAGGTTCCTAACCGTTTAGCGCAAGAATTGGCTGGTCAGGATCAACGGCAACAACTGCGCGACAACTCACAGAACATCACCTATCAACATATTTTTTCTCCCAATACGGTAGCGCAATTCTCGTTCTTTCATCGACAGAGTCATGCTGAACTAACAAGTAATCCTGAATCAACACCGGTAGTAGCATTTCAAGATCGAACCTTGCAAAACTACGGAGGTATTGGTTCAGTAGCACTCACACGTGGCAGGCACAACATCAAGGTTGGCGGCCAATTCACTATCACTCCAATCGACGAACAATTTAGTTTCTACCCAACCGTGGCGTTTCCGGATCTGCAGGACCAGAACGGCAACATCGTTCCCAATCCTGTTGACGATTTCAATGCCGCAAACCCATTTCTGTTCAACGGCTCAAAAACAGGTCGCACCCTGAGCGCTTATGTTCAGGATCGCTTCAGTATTTACAAGAATCTAACGCTCGACCTCGGCATCCGTTATGACAATTACAAACTGCTCATCAGTGAACAAGCGCTAAGTCCCCGTTTGGCAATCGCCTACTACGTTCCCAAAACGCAGACCACGTTTCGAGTCTCGTACAACCGGCTCTTTCAACCGCCACCGGCTGAAAACCTGTTGCTGGCCAGTTCAACTGAAGCTGCAGGTATATCGCCGCTCGCAGTCCTCCAGGGTATAACGACCGTAAATCCTATTCTTCCCGACAAGGAGAATTCCTTCGAAGCAGGCGCACAGCAGTTATTGACGAAGATGTTCCGACTGAATCTGACGGTTTATCAGAAGCGAATCGAGAATTTCTCTGATAAGGATCAGTTCTTTGAAACCGGGGTCATCTTTCCAATCTCTATTTCATCCGGTCGAGTGACTGGTGAAGAGGTGAGACTCGAATCAACTGACCTTCACGGGTTTCACGGATTTGCTTCGTACGCGAACGCCAGGGCCTATGGTGTGACACCGATAAACGGTGGTTTATTCCTTGGTGAAAATCCTACAGACTTGTTTCTCAGCGGGTTTAAGTTTGCCAACGATCATGATCAACGAAATGAAGCGCAGTTTCAGCTGAGCTACACCCACCGTCCTTCCGGGATCTATGCAAGCTTTTCGGGTCGCTATGACTCGGGTGTACCAGTAGACGTTGAGCCGGGAACAACCCTGGCTGATTTCGTCGCCAACGGATTTGACCCCAGGCTATATGACAAGATCGATTTTCAGCGAGGCAGAGTCAGGCCCCGAACAATTTTCGACTTTTCAGTTGGGGCTGACCTGATGCAAAAAGAGCGAGTTTCGTTGAACATCCAATTTGATGTTCAAAACCTTACCAATGAACTGTTCCTGTACAATTTTGAGTCAGTCTTTAGTGGGACTCACGTGGGATACCCTCGTCTTTTTAGCGGACGCCTCAGTTTAAGGTTCAAATAGGTGGAACCACAGCGCTAGCGAGGCCGTATCTGTTGGTGTCCGAAGTTGAATTGACTCCAAAGTGATAGCAGAAGCGCCTGAATTCGGTTTGACACCCGGACTCAGGCGCTTCTAAAATGCTTCCAAATTCAAGGCCGAAAATCCCATTCTTGGCCCAGATATCTGAGAGTTTAGACGTGAGTTTGGTCAAGATCATCGTTATCACGATCATCGTGATTTTGAGCATCCTGCTTTTCGGTCGCTTCTTTGTTTAGACCGTAAAGCTGCGATGTCATGTCTTCGTTTGCGCTCAGAACCCGGCACACCCCGAGCGCGAAACAAATAAGATCACTTCAAATTATGAATCGTAGGGGCGTCCCTCCGTGGGCGCCCTCTTTTGTTATGTTCATGTCGCGTCTGAGCGGGACGCCCGTTGTTACGTTGAGGTCACTTCGGGGTGGGGCGCCCACGGAGGAACGTCCCTACAATTCGCTGCCATTTCGCCTGATCCGCTTGCTCTTAATTTTGGGATTGGTCTCGGTTCTCAATTCCAAAGTAGTCGTCGCGCAAGATACAAACGACGATGACATCGTCAGAGTTAGTACAGACCTGACCGTTTTTCCTATTCGAGTTAAAGACAAGAAAGGAAAATCGGTCGCGGGATTAACTACTGATGATTTTCAACTGCGAGATATCGATCGAATCAGCTCGTCGCTTTATCTCGCGAATGGGGCCGATCGGGTGGCTCTTACTTTTATGTTGGACCAATCGGGTAGTTTGAGAGACATCATTTCGCTGCAACGAGACGCCGCATTGTCGTTGTTCAATCGCTTTGGTCCAACCTCTCGCGTCAGTGTTATCCGTTTCATGGACCAGGCAAGAACGGTTGTTCCACTCGGTCTCGACAAAGACGCTGCTCGTCGAGCGTTTGATTTTCCAGTCAGCAGAAATGGTCGAACAGCAATTTTTGACGCAGCGGCCGATGCCGTACAACAATTTGCGACTGGCAACCGAGATATCACGGAAAGGCGAATCGTCATTCTCATCAGCGATGGGCTGGACAACTCGAGTCGCGTGGCACCGGGTAGTGTCATTGCAGCAGCGCAGGCAACCAACGTCTCGTTTTACACAATCCAGATACCGTTGTTTGAGCCGCGGGACGGACGCCTTCAGGTTCGCAGAGCCTCTAAAGGATTTCGTGAACTGGCAGAAAAAACTGGTGGCGCCTACTTCTTAGTGGGGAGTGCTAAGGATGCCTTGTCGCCGGCCGAGCATCCCGATCTTGGTCCCATTTTCACCGCCATAGAGGACGATTTAAGGAGTCAATACGTGGTTGGATTTTACGCTACCGAAGAGGCGCACGACGGCAAGACCCATCGCGTTTCCATCACCCTCGCTAAGCCTGGTCTGACATACTCGGTGGCTCAGTTCGGTTACGAGCGCACTCATAACTTCTCAGTTACGTTGCAGCCTCGCGCCGGCGGGAATATTAAGTGAGAGCGTGTTACATAGACATATATTAGACAGCAGTATATTGGAGAGTCAGACAGAAAAGCCGTCGGCCAAGGGAGCGACGGCTTTTTGGTTTTTGTTTACGACTTAGAGGGAGTAACGGAAATCTGAGGCCTAAGCCCAAAGATCGAAGACCCTCATGCCCTTACTTACACTTACTGAACCCGCAATCGCGGCAGAAGTCGCAGCCACTGGCATGCTCCAGCTGGCCGTGACATTCAGGGCAAATGCCAATCATGTTTGACATGATTGCACCAGTCACCGGCGCGGCCCCGGAACCCTGTTCTTTTTGCTGCTTACCTAACGCTCGAGCTGAATCGGGATGACCGGTGAGGCGACGGTTGGTGATCATGATGCATTCGGCCACGGCCTGTTCAGGCGAAGTAAGCAAGCGCTCGTTAAACCACACAGCGTGGGTTCCAGTCACCTTATTGAGACTGTATGCCACTTCTGCCGCGTCAAAGCCTCCGCGTAGCATCTTCGACGCAAGCAGGCCCACGCCGCCGCTGATTGGTCCAGTCGCAAAAACCTCTTGGATCATCTGGCCATCGTGATTAACAGTGACGTAAAGGTTCTGTCCATCAAAAGGAATCTGCCATGTTGCACCGCGCAATTCTCTCGGTCGTTCAATGCGGATCGCAGTCAAAGTTGGAGCAGCGATCACTTCTGCATGTTCGCGCGCGATGGCCTCTTGTCGCGCTGCGGAATCATCAGCGGCAGTAGCTTCGGCGTGACTCACCACCTCTGCCATTGGCTCCACTACCGCCTCAGGATTGCAGGCAATTTCACCCTTGGGCTCTTCAGCTTTCATCGAGGTGAGAACCTGGTTCTCTCGAGAACCATCACGATAATAACTGACCGCCTTGCAACCTAGCTGGCGTCCCAAACGATACAAAGCATCAACCGATTCGACTGTGTCGTTAACTGCTCCATTGCAAGTCTTCGACACACTATTATCGACGTTGCGCTGAGCAGCCGCGAGCACATGAACGTGCTGCTCAGCGCTTATGTTCATCGCCGAGATGAAGTGCGGTGGTAGTTCACTCTCGTGTTCCACAACGTAGGCCGCAGCCGCATCGATTGATTGCTGATCAGACTGGTCCACATCGACGCCCAGAGCCCTGGCAGCCAGCGTGTGAACGTAAGTACGTGTGCCAAGTGTGTCCTTCCGAACGTAGGCCCACGAGAAGTTAGGCTCAATACCCGAAGATGTTTCAGCTACCAGCGAAATTGTTCCAGTTGGCGCAATCGTTGTTACTTCGTAATTGCGCGGAGTTAACGGGACATCCTTTGGAATTCCGATCTGATTGGTTAAGAATTCTGTATACGCTTCTCGGTTTGCATCGAACTCAGGGAAAGGTCCCTTCTCAGCGCCGAGCCGGTTACTTTCAATCCAGGCTTCCCTGCGCACGAAACCCATCACTTCGTCCATCAAATCGATAGACTCGGCCGAGCCATAAGTGATGCTGAGGTTCAGGCAAAGATCTGCGAAGCCCATTATTCCAAGCCCGACTGGACGAGTTCGATGGACCACATCATTGATCTCGGGCAAAGGCCACGCACATGTGTCAATGACGTTATCTAAGAATCGGGTGCATAAATGGGTCACCTCGCGCAAACGATCCCAATCAATTCTCTTCTCAGGATCGTAGAACTTTGCGAGATCGATCGAGCCAAGGTTGCACGAGTTCGAGAAATGCAGGAACTGCTCGCCGCATGGATTGCATGAGTAGATTGGGCCCATCGATTTCATCATGTGATTGTGGCGGTTTACTTCGTCGATGAAAGCGATTCCCGGTTCAGCGTACTTGTGCGCGCTCGCAACGATGCGGTTCCAAATATCCGGGGCGAAGATCATGCCGGGCAGAGGTGGCTCTTCAATAGTAGTTTCAGAAAGATCTGCTGACAGGAAGGCCTGGCGATCACAGAAAGTCACGGTCGAGCCATCCGGTCGACGATAAATCACATAATCACCATCGCGGACTGGGTCATAAATTGAGTCTTTCCATGACTCACCATTGAACTCCAGTTGAAACCATTCGTTGTCGTCGACCGCTTTGAGAAACCTGTCGGTGACGTTGACCGAGATATTGAAGTTGGTAAGTGAGTGCTGGTCATTCTTGGCGTGAATAAATCGAAGCACATCGGGATGAGTAACCCTCATCATGCCCATGTTGGCACCACGCCTGACGCCACCCTGCTTCACTACATCAGTCACCTGATTGACAATGTTCATAAAGGAGACTGGTCCAGACGCGACTCCGGTTGCGGAGCTCACCATTGCACCGGAGGGTCTCAAGAATTCATAGGTCATTCCCGTACCGCCACCCGTTTGATGGATAGTGGCTGCTGCCTTGGCATGATCCATGATGCCGGTCAGCGAATCGGGAACTTCCAGAACAAAGCAGGCAGCAAGTTGACCGTTTGCCTTCCCGGCATTAACAAGGCAGGGGGTGTTCGGAATAAACTCACGCTCGAGCATGACCTGGCTCATAGCTGCAAAAAACTTGTCGCGCTTCTCTCCAGTTTCCGCGGCCGAAACGTGGCCGACTACCCGGCGCACAATATCAGACCATTCCTCAATAGCTCGTGCTTTAGAATCCTTTAGGGAATATCGCTTACTTACCACTTTTCTGGCATTGAGCCCAAGCTGTTGCAACTTTTGACGCGTGGGGGTCGCGGGGGTAGTTACCTGATTTCCGCCTTTTTTGCCGATAGCTGCGCTCATCGTCTCTGCCTTTCTCCCGGGGAAACTGAGAGTAAATCGAGTTTCAAAAACAGTTATGCCAGGCGTATTGCTACGCGGGCCTTCTTCATTAGAGTGTTTAGCTGATACTCCGGTTGGCTCTATTCGAAGCGACGAACCCTGCTGGAGAGCAACTCAGGGGGTCGGCCGCTGCACCAGTAATCACTTCGTTCTCAAGCGGAGCGGAATATACTCCTTTGGCCTGCCAGTGTCAATATCTTGTGGCCATCTTTTTTTACAATGCTATAGAGTGTATTACTTCAGCCTCAACATTAACAACTAAACTATTGCATTGTCGTGAGTTTCAGGGGTGCAGCACTGGCTCGGTCCCATAGGTCCTATTAGTCCTATTGGTCCAATTGGAATCAGCTCTGATGGGACCTATAAGACCTATAGGACCTATTTTGATGTTCCAGTATTGGAAAGCAGGAGCTCGTAGTTTCCGATGTCTCGGTTATGTGTGTCCAGGGCGGCAAATGTATCCGAAGTCTCCTCGAGCATCTGCTTGGTCATCGCGATTGAATCGCTTAACTGCTCGAAGTCGAGTGACGAGACCCGTTCTGGCGTAGGCAGGGTTACAACTTGATCATTCACAAGGCCAAAAAAGTTTTCAATTGATTGTAGCTGGCCCTCAACTAGTTTCACTGAGCGCTCAATATCAAAAAATGCCGCGACCCGACGTTTGAGTATCTCAACGTTCGCGGCCTGAATCCTTTTTTCTCTGTCATCTTTGGCTGCCTGGACAGATCGTTCGGCCTGGACCAACTGATTCTGAACCGCTTGTCGATTGATTGAACGAAGGTGATGTTTGCGCCGCCGGTAAACGTCCAGAAGATCGACGAAGTCTTCCCAACGTTGGTCCAAACTCTGAATATTGTGTGGGATTTGTTTGGTCCCTGTAAACTTCTTGTAGTTCGAGTAGATCTGATTCTTCATCCAACGGAGATACTCGACCGCTTCTCGTTCGCGCGGGTCGAATTGTTTAATAAGGGCTTCGCGTTGTTGCTCCCTGAGTTTGAGCAACCGCTGCTTCTCTCGCCTGTCAACGAGACGCCGATAGACTGTACTTGCTGGCACTGTAGCTAAATAGAGTGTTTCTGCTGCCAACGCGGCGACCAGGGGTGTCACGTCCTGGACGTAAGCAGCCGCGACCGCAAACCCCGCCATCCCCCAAAAGTTTATGGGTTCTTTAAAGGCCTCTTTAAGGTACCTGATATCAAACTTAGGAAACTCGGCCATAAACTTGTTAATACTGGAACTCGTACTCACTTCCTAAATCCGCCAGGGCATTAAACTCATCCCGAGCGACTCCCATTGCCTGTTCCGTTACTACCTCCGCTGTGCGTTTCACCCTCGGCAGGAAGCGCTTGCGGAGTCGGGGCACCCGTGCCCGCACCCAACAATCCCATATCTCGTTTATATGCAAGCAGCTTGTCTTGCAGTTGCATATCAAGAGCTTCGCGTTCAATCTCCTGCATCTGGGTATCTACAGAGGCAGATCCTAGTTGCATCTTTGCTTCAGCTGCTGCCGCTCGTCGATCAATCTTGTCGCGCATCTCGTTAAAAGTTGACGCGTCGTCGCCAAGTTGGAACGACTCCATTGTTTGAGCAAGTTGTTCCTGAAGCTTCGCCTGTTTTGATTGGTTTATCAACTGCATCGCTTCGGCTGTGCGACGCTGCATCTGAAGCACATAATTGTCTCGTGCTTTTAGTGCTTGCTTCGATGCGAGGTTGGCATGTTCAAGTTGCTGTGAGGTCTTTAGCAAATCAACTTGTGCCTGTTGTAACTGCCCGATGTAAGCCGTCGCGATATCATCGCGGCCCATCTTTACTGAAGCACGAATCTTCGAGTCGAGGTCGACAACTTGACCTTCCAGCCTCTCTTTGTTCTTGGCCAACAATTTTTCCGTGGCCATTACCTGGGCGACAGAATTGTTCAACTCCGGAACGCGATCACGCATGTCGCGGATTGTTTGTTGCAGAATGAGTTCAGGATCTTCGGTCCTTTCGATAATGCCTCCGAAGAGTGCGCGCATTGATCGCTTCATTCTTGTCCAAAGTCCCATCTCAGCTCATCCTCCAACCACGAGATATTGAATCTCTCGGTGCCCGGTCCTCCGAATTCTCAAGACCTTGCGACGTTCTTTTGTACGACGCATATGCTCAGGCAGTTTCATCCTAAGCCGAAAAACCAATCAAGTCTGGAGTATAACAGCACTCTTAGAAGCCTTCCACACACGGCAGGCATTACTCAATCAGGCCTAAAGTCGACTTTCCGATGTCGCGCCTGAACTGCATTCCCTGCCAATGAATCTTTTTAATGGCGTCGTAACACCGGCCAAGGGACTCCGGTAGGTTAGAACCTTCCGCAGTAACGCCAAGCACGCGTCCGCCTGTCGCAAGAATCTGACCATTGGCAGCTTCCGACGTTCCAGCATGAAATATGTTCACAGCCCTGCTTTGAACTTCCGAAAGGCCTTCGATTGTTGCACCGCTATCATATTTACCCGGATAACCACGATTTGCCAGAACGACACAGGCGGAAGAACCCGCGGACCACGCTACCTTCAAACGGCCTAAACTACCCGCCCGAATAGCTTCAAAAATCTCAGCTAGATCTGTACGAAGTCTTACCAGAATTGCCTGGGTCTCGGGATCACCAAACCTCACGTTGTACTCCAAAAGCTTCGGGCCTTCAGCTGTGAGCATGAGCCCGAGAAACAGGACACCTTTAAATTCAGCGCCCTCCGCTCGAGCGCCTTCAAGGGTAGGCTCCACGATTTCTTTCAGCACACGGCGTTCCAGTTCGACGGAAAGAATCGAGTCGTCGGTGATGCTTCCCATGCCACCAGTGTTTGGACCGGTATCATTTTCTCCGATTCGTTTATGGTCACGAGCAGCCGGCATAACCGCATAGTCTCGGCCGTCCGAAAAAAGAAGCAGGGACGCTTCCTGTCCGACCAGCGGCTCTTCGATTACTAACCGTGAACCGGCCTCCCTACCAGCAACTGCTGCTATCATCAGTTCGTTGATGCCTTGTTCGGCCTCGGTTAACGAATCCGCAATTATCACTCCCTTACCTGCCGCTAGTCCGTCAGCCTTTAGAACAACTCGCCCGCTCTTAGACGAAACATATCCACGACGAATAATCTCAAGCGCCTCGGATGGACTCTCTGCGATCCGGAATGAGGCCGTCGGTATCTCATAGCGAGCCATAAAGTTTTTAGAGAAAACTTTACTAGCCTCAAGCCGAGCTGCTGACCGCGTTGGTCCGACTATCGGCAGGCCTTTCGTTTGAAACTTGTCGACGATACCTGCAGCTAATGGAGCTTCAGGACCAACAAAGGTCAAGTCGATTTTTTCCGACTCTGCGAAAGCGCTCAGAGCGTCGTGATCCTCAAGAGAAAACGGAAGGAGCTTCGCGCTGAGTGACATCCCGGGGTTGCCGGGCGCACAATAAAGGATTGGTGGTGCACTCGCCGTTTGGTGAAGAGCCCAGACAATTGCGTGTTCACGTCCACCGGAGCCAAGAACAAGGATTTTCATTTTTTTGACAATGCTCAGACTGGTCCAAGATTGAAGTCAAAAATTGGATAGTCGAAAGTGCTGTTTTTGTCTTGACACATTTTCGACATAGTTATACCGTTGCCGACCAAGTTGATCCCCTTCGGAGTTGAAGGGATCCGCCCATTTCTCAAAGTAACTCCATCTGGATAATAAGGCTTTACAAAACCAACCGGCATAATAGCAATTGGCAAGCTTCTCAACGTTAACGACCCAGGGAGTTCATCATGGCACAGACGGAACTGGCGCATGAAATAGCACAAAGTCCGGAAAGTGAATACCAAGATCGGCCGATTAAATGCGTAGATTGTAACGAGAACTTCATTTGGACAGCTGGTGAACAGGTCTTCTTTCACGACAAAGGTTTAAAAAACGAACCCAAACGGTGCAAGCCTTGCAAACAAGCCAAGAATGAAAGATTAGCTGCAATAGCCGCCGCGCAATCTGCCGGCGTGCGGCAACGAATCGAAGTCTCAGTTCAGTGTGCGCAGTGTGGACAACAAACTACCGTGCCGTTCTATCCATCGCAGGGCCGACCCGTTTATTGTCGCTCATGCTTTCTCGCCGGACGAACACCAGGTGCGGAGCCGACTGCGACATAACAACTCGCTTCAGTCATCACTTCTCTAAGTGATAGGGTACGCTAGTTACTATCACGCCTTTTCGAAATAACAACGCCCCCTTCAAAAGTAGAGAACTCTGGTTGTGGAGCAGTTGATGCCACCACTTCGCCGGAACGAATTCGGGCAACAGAACTGTGACCATCAGGTTGTCCGACTGCTTCGAGACTCGCTCAATGTACTTTAGCAGTGGTCTTGTCAACGATCTGTAAGGCGACTGTAAGACGACGAGTTCTGCGCCTTCTCCCCACGTCAACCACTTCTCCTTTAGCTGCTGAGTTGCGTCCTCATTGAGATTTACATAAACCGCTTTCACATGTCCCGGGGCGATCGACTTCGCATATTCCAGAGCGTAGATAACACCTCGATGAATGCCGGAGATAGGAACCAATACCATATGATCACTGCAACCTCCGAGAGTGTCGGCCCCGGATAAATAGACAACGCCGAGCAATTAACTCGGCGTTGATGTAAGTCGCGTTGCATTGCTTCCTTATGCCTACGAGGTTAGCTGACGGGCTCGGGTTGGAAGTATCCTGACATGATTGTCAACCGACGATTGATTCACGCTTCGCCCTGTCTCTTGCTGAGACTGTGGTTCCACGCGTGTCGTTTACGACACTTCGGCAAACTCTGCTGTCAAACACCGCAACACTCAACCGCCTACATGAACGATAGGCCGTCGAGTGGGATCTTTCTCTGCTTTACGTAGCACCTCATGTGTGACTGGTGCGGTATCGCCTTCACCAAAAGCTATGTACTTCAAAAGATATGAGATTGGATTGCCTTCGCTCCAACCAAAATAAACGTGCGGAAGTTTACCCATCTCATCACGAAGATAGAGAAGGAACGCAGCGATCGCATTGGGCACTGCAGCCGACTCCGTTCTAAGAATCCGATAACCATTGATCGACTCACCTCTCACTTTCAGTATTCCTGAAAATTCAGAAGCGTCACCCGGCGTGACCTCGAAAAAGAGAATCGGCTCGCCGGAGGGTATATGGTTATTGGTTCGTTTCTCATTCTCCTTAAGTTCGTATTCTGGCGCATCACCTTTATCGCGACGGTTCGTGATGATCCTGATCGTGCCCTTGGCAGCATCCTTTATAAATTGTCGCGCCTGATCGTCGAGTTCGATCTGCTCCACTCGAAGTTCTGTCGAGCGCCAGACTCGCGAAACAAGGGAAGCCACGATAATAGTCAGGATGAAGAAAGAAGCAATCTTAATCCCTTCAGGACGCTCATGAATGTTCTGGATGGTTGTGTAGAGGAACACCAACGCAATAATCAAATAGGGATACCAGTTTCCCTGTTTTCTGCGCGCAGCTAACGTGACGGCTATTGCCGCAGATGTCATCAACACCAAGACACCCGTAGCATACGCTCCGCCTTGTTGATCGACATCTGCGTTGAATATCAAGGTCACAGCAAACGCTATCACCGTGATTACGATCACTAACGGTCTGGCAGCCCTCGCCCATTCCGGAGCCATGCCATATCGAGGCAAATATCGTGGAACGATACTCAACAGGCCCGCCATGGCCGAGGCCCCGGCAAACCAAAGAATCATGATCGTACTAAGGTCATAAACCGTTCCGAAGATGTCGCCAAAAAACTGGTGGGCCAGGTAGGCTATCGCACGTCCATTTGCTTCCCCGCCCTCCGCAAACTTTTCAGGTGGAATCAGAATTGTAGTCACTAAGCTACTACTGATGAGCATGACGCTCATGATCAGGGCAGCTGAACGAAGAAGCTTTTTGGTGTTCAGGATGCGACCCTGGAGTAACTGTTGAGCTCGGGTTTGCACGCGATCCCCAGTCCTCGTCGAATGAATGCTCTCCCAGTCTCCCTCCGTTAACTCAACATCACCTTTCACGAGAGGCATAACAGCAACTCCGGTTTCGAATCCGGATAAACCAAGAGCGAGTTTCGGAAAAAGGATCACAGAGAAGAAAACAATCAGCCACATGTTTCCGTGCACGCTTGGGTGACGAAATAATGCAGCTTTCCATTCAGGGAAATGATAGGCGTGAGTTGAAAGTTGATAGAGCCCAAAAACTATCACTATCAAATTTAAGAACAGGTAAACTCCGACCAGCGTGACGGCAATGCCAATCGCTTCTTTAAAACCCCTGAGAAAGATTACCCCCAGAAAAGCGACGAGCGTTAAGGTGACCCCAATTTGATGCTTTAGGAGCTCGGGTGTAAATGGATTCTCAATGATGTGAGCAGTTGCGTCAGCGGCAGACAGAGTAATGGTGATGATGAAGTCGGTCGCAACGAATCCCAGTAGGACCAGCACAAACAATTTTCCCTTCCAACGAGAAAGTTGGTGCTCCAACATCGAGATAGAGCCTTCGCCGTGCGGACTCTCTTCGGCAACTCGATTGTAGATGGGCAATGCGCCAAAAAGGGTGAGAAGAATCAATATCAGCGTAGCAATTGGTGAGAGCGCGCCGGCAGCGAGGAAGGCAATACCGGGCTGATAACCAAGAGTTGAGAAATAATCCACGCCCGTCAAACACATCACCTGCCACCAGGGATGCTGTCTGTGGGGTGCCGAGTGCGCGGCGTCCTTTAGAGCCGCGCCACGAAATAGCCAAAGCTTAAACCGCCTTCCGGCAGTCCTTCGGGTTAAGCGATTAAGCATTTCTCAAGCTAACAAAACTCATTTGGCTCAACGACAACAGGTTCTAATTATTTTACAGATCGAATAATGGTGCGACACCAAAAGCGAAAACCAATCTACACAACAAAAATGGCGAGAGGCACAAAGCCCCACGCCAGATTAATCGCGGACTTGTCCTTCCATTGACCTACGAGGTTAGCTGACGGGCTCGAACCGGAAGTGTTCGTCGAGGATTTTTCCACGCCTCGATTTGCCCCTGTTTCCGCAACAGCGAAAATGTTGGTTCCCCCGTGCCGCTCACAAGACGCAAGACCTGAACGGCTTCGGCAGATACTAAATATCAAAACCTCGTGATGTTACCCCCGCTAAAGACACATAGCAACCACGAAATTCAGAAGATGATCAGCGCTGGCTTTTTGTTTAGAGGACATGAACTAGAGGCATGATCGAATGAGGTCATCGACTTGTTTACTTGGGAGCGAAGGAACTGAAGCCAAGACTCAGAGTTATCGGGGTTGTCCTCTGTGCCACCTCTGTGTTCTCGGTGGCTCTGTGATAAAAGTTGGGCCGCATTTCTAACCACACAGAGTCACGGAGAACACGAAGGTGGCACAGAAAGAATAAATGTCCGAGGAGCACTGGGCGAAACGTCGTGACGAAGTGACCGTCATTGGTCCAACTGGAATCGTGGCTAAAATAAAAGCGGGCGGGGACCTCCCACAGTCCCCACCCTAAGGCCACGTGTCCTCACCCCACGCGACCACTTCGTCCACCGGGGAGGTGAACGCAGCGGGATTATGCAATAGTCCGTCTAAACTTTCAACCTGGTCAAAAATTTTTATGGAGGGGCGCGCGACCCATCTACAACCAAGCCTCACATAAAACTTATTGAGTCTATAAGCGTTGTAAATTACGCGTGTTAGCAGCCCGTTTTGAAGAGTGAAACTTACCTTGCGCGATCGGTTTTTGGTCCACCTTCGGGCTGTAATGCGGAAGAAGAAGGCGAGTCTGTGTGCGAGAGGTCAGCGAACGCAACGATGATTAAAAGCGCTGTCACTCCAAGCGTACAAAGGATATAGAGAATTGCTGTTTTCTCAAAGTAGATCAGGGTTATGACGATCGCGGTCAATCCAACCACCCACCCGAGAGTGATTAGCTTTCGACGACGACGCTCGCCGGAAATAGTTTTTCTGTTCATTGCTTTTTGTTATTCAACCAAATCTAAAATTAATAGATCACTCGCTGGGGCAGATAAGTACCGCTACTGGAGATGGCACTCATCATACCGCCAGTTATGGCGCCCAGAATCGTTGTACCAAGTCGCTTCCCGGAGAATACACTTGCTTCCGGGACTTCAATTACGTCATAAGCCTGGAGCTTAACATCTGGGATTTCGCTCTTTTTAATCGCACCCAAATCGACGTGAATCACCTGTTGCTCAGAACTTCCAGGAACTGTGCGGTAGATCTTCACATCAGAAGTCTTTGCCTCAGGTCTTACTCCTCCAACCATGGCCAGAGCTCTGCTCAGTTTGAGATCTTCAGTCAAGAAGATTCCAGTGGGCGAAGCGACGCTTCCTGTTATGTAAACGGGTTCAGCTTCGGTCACAAGGACATAATCACCCGGTCTGATCGGCGGGTTTGCCTGTGGCTTACCTGAACGAAGATCGGCAATCTTTACAATCTGCAGAGGAATTTTTGTCACGTCTATAGGTTGAGCGTCGGCCTCTTCGCCAGGTTCAGGACACATCACCGGTTCTGTATGAAGAATCTGAATCGTGCCAGAAGCCCTTTCGGTGAATCCGCCCGAAGCAGCGACTAGTTCATTAAGCCGGACCTTGCGCCTCATGTCGACTTTGGTTGGCTGTCGCACTGCACCAAATACTGTCGCAGGCTGCCGACTGTTACGTTCGGTGATACGCACGCTAACTTGAGGATTGTTTATGAACTTGCCATAAGCGGCGGCAATGTCTTTCTGCACGTCCCTTTCATTGCGACACTTCGCTGGAATCGGTGACTCAATAAATGGCAAAGAACTTATGTTGCCATCGCCATCCACCTGAGTGACGCTGGATAAATCAGGCTGACCAAACACGCGTACGTCAAGCACATCGCCTGGACCAAGTAAATAGTTCTTAACTCCCTGGTTATCCAGACTCGCTGGCGGGTTCAATGTCACCGGCGAAGTCTGCGGTTGTTGCGCAAGGACGATGCCCGAGAAAGTTGCGGCAAGGATTGTTGCAGTCCAGACTAATTTCGTTCTCATGACTAAACCTCAGTATGTCTACATTTCAAATCGGCAGACAGAAGCAGTAAGGACATTTGGCGCCGAACCGTAAACCTAGCGTGATTTCCCGGTAACCGCAAGTCCGCAAAAGCAAAATTTGCCTCGCTAGAGCTAGCTTAAACGGCTCGAACCAGGCCATGAAGTGTGATTCATCGACCAGCAGACGATGACCTTAGGCTCTCTCAGTTCCCTTCTCAGATTGCCGTTCGCGACTCCTTCGCTTGTGACTCTTTAGTGTCCCCGGGAAGACAAATCCTGTAAAAAGCAGATTACAGTGGTCACACAGCAAGTGATAGATTCCGAACATTCGCATTGGGAGGGGGGTTCGTTTATAACCGCGCCGTATCCTGGAGCTACGACACTTAGGGCACTTCAGTAAACTCATGCTGGATAGTCACCCTCAGATTCCGGGTCTTCTTTGATCATTTCATGTTCTCGTTGGCGGGCTCGAAGTTTCGCCGTCAACGACTCAATCTCCCGCTCGATTTTTGCTGCACCCGCTGTTCGCACTTCTGGTTTGACGGCCTCATGATTCAAGTAATAGAGCGCGTCCCCGTAGCGATCGATTGCCCGTCGATAGTGTCCTTTAAATGCCGATCGCTCGGCCAGTTCGACCCAATGAGCGACCTTTACAGAAACAATAAACTCTTCAATGGCGATCCGCGATTCTTTCAATTCCCTCTCAGTAGGATAAGCGGTGAGTGCCTGATCTATACAGTCGATCGCCTTGTTAGCAGTTTCAATTTTGTCGGAAGTTCTGACTCGATTTTGAGCTTCACGCGTAAGGGCCTGCGACTGGTTTCGAGCCCAGGTTAACAAATGGTGACGACGAAGGCTTCGGACACGCTCCTGACCCGCCCGCACCGCGATCACTTTTTCAGTACTGTAACTTCCATTGCGTAAGCCCTCTTCAGTGCTTAGTAGATAGTCGTGGCACAATTGAGCGGCGTCAAAGTGCAATTCGGGTCGAGTGGATGTATCAGCCGCTTCGGACTGCTTCTGAATTGCTCGCAACGCTGCCGAATGAAATGAAGCGGAAAATCCTTTTTTCTGGTTCCGCCCGCGGGACGAAGACGAGCGCTTCGACCGTTGCTGGATGCCATTCTCCAATAGATATCGAGTCCAGGCTCGACGCATCACAACTTCACGAGCGGATAAAGCGACAAGAAGAACCACGCTTGCAGCCAGACCGGCAGGCAACCATGGCGCGTCATCGCCGCCGCTGACCAGCAACCACCACAACGCAAAAAAGAGCACAAGGGCCAGGATAATCGCCACCGTCAGGTAGCCGATGCTTGAAGGCATACGACTTCTTGACGTTCGGAGGTGCTTATCGGCAGACGACTCCGAAGAGGACACAGGATCCCTTGCGAAAAACTGGTCTGCTGAATTATTTCCCAACGAATGCCCCTTGGTGACCCAAAGCCCGTATCATGTTATGCCGCGGATGGCTTGAAAAAACGGTCGAGGGGATAATAGTCAACTTTTTGGGTTTGCACTGTCAATATATCATCGGTGAACAGAACCAATAAATAACTTGAGACTGGAAACAATACGATGGCGGAAAAACAATTTGCTGGGAAAACTGTAATCATCACGGGCGCAACATCTGGCATTGGGCGTTCTTGCGCGCTCGCATTTGCCCAGGCCGGCGCTGGCAGCGTTTGCGTAGGCCGAAACGAGCAGGCTCTGGCAGAGTTATCGGATCAATTGAAGACGACGGGCGCGGAAGTGGTTACTGTGAGTAGCGACCTTTCACTCGAGGGCGGAGCCAAATCTGTAGTCGATGCGGCGCTTCAAAGATTTAACGGCATCGACATACTTGTAAATGCGGCGGGTCACATCAGCAGCGGCACGATTGAAGATACCTCACTTGAGGCATGGGACAAGATGATGGCCATTAACGTCCGCGCTATTTTCACTCTAATGCAGGCGGCCTTGCCGAGTCTTATGGACCGTAAAGGAAACATCGTAAACATCTCGAGTGTAACCGGCCTCAGAGCATTTCCGGGCGTGCTTGCCTATTGCGTTTCGAAGGCCGCGTTGGACCAACTTACTCGCTGCAGCGCTCTCGAACTCGCTCCAAAAGGGGTTAGAGTCAATGCTGTTAATCCTGGAGTCGTAGTGACGGAAATTCATAAACGAGGCGGGATGAGCGACGAGAAGTATGCGGCATTCCTCGAACACTCAAAGCAAACTCATCCACTCGGAAGAGTTGGACGACCCGAAGAGATCGCCTCGTTGGTCCTATATCTAGCATCCGATGAAGCTTCATGGATCACCGGCGCCACCTATTCAATCGATGGTGGTCGGGCACAGACGTGCGCTCGATAAGACCGAAATATCTAACTCTGGTCGAAATATTCAGAGTCAGGCTAAACTGCGCTTTGCGTTTCAGCGTTGTTTGTTCGCTGACGTCCATTAAAGATGAACTCCCCTAACTTTTATAACGCGGTGGAACCAGACCCGGCTGCAAGACTTGTGGTCAGGCGGTCGACCCAATCAAGAGTCCTGCCCCTGGTCCTTGGCATTCTTGCCATCCTGATCGCCTCACTCCTCGGGTTGCTGGTTCTATTCGTAATCGGTGTCGAGACCGGTCCAATCCCGTTCATCCTGGGATTCTTCAGTGCGATTATTCCAGTTCCCCTTTACGTCTCGCTGGTCCTTTGGATCGACCGTTACGAAAGTGAGCCGCCCTGGATGCTCGCGACCGCCTTCTTCTGGGGCGTGCTTGTCGCGCCCTTCTTTTCGTTCCTGCTAAACACGCTGGGAAGCGTCCTGGTTACATTAATGGCAGGCAAAGAAGCTGGTGAAACTTTCGCACTCGTAATTTCAGCGCCAATCGTAGAAGAGAGTTCTAAGGCTGCAATCCTGGTCATTTTTTATATTTGGAAAAAGGATGAATTCGATGGTGTAGTCGACGGAATTGTTTACGCTTCGCTTGTAGCGCTGGGATTTGCCATGACGGAAAATGTTCTTTATTACGGAAAGGCTGCGCTTGAAAACGGTGCTGCAGGTCTAACTTTAACTTTTATCGTGCGCGGCGCATTCGCACCCTTTTCGCATCCGCTGTTCACCAGTCTTACCGGGATCGGGTTAGGTATTTCCCGTCAGACCAACAATATTGTCGTCAAAATCGCAACCCCGGTGATCGGATTCTTAATGGCTGTCTTCATGCATTCGATCTGGAATGGCTCCGGCGCACTGGGTGGCGGGGCGATATTTATCCTGACCTATCTCATAGTGATGGTGCCGGCATTTCTGATAATGATCGTCGTGATCTCCCTGGCCCTACGACGCGAGGGTGAGGTAGTTCGGGAGTTTCTACTTCCTGATTTTCAAAAGGGACTTTTTTCTGACGACGAATACCGCCAACTGGGTTCGATCGGTGGGCGAATGAGTTCCTCGTTCTCAGCATTTTCGCAACGCGGTGTCAAAGGCTGGAGGGCGCGGCGGCAATTCAATCAAATGGCCAGTGAACTTGCTTTTCATCGCAGTCGTGTATCTCGCGGATTGCATCCATCGGAACAGGAAGCAATCGCGATGGAGGCCGCTTACCTGGCGGCTCTTAGGAGTCTCATAGAAGATATGCGCGGTTCTCAAACTGGTCGTTAATCGGATTCGCAGCGGAAATTAGTATCGCGGCGTTAGAACTTCTGGCATATACTTGACCCGCGTCACGGATGTTCAACCGAGCTGAGCATTGTGAGAATCCAACTATTACCCAGCACTTTCGATGAAGCGGGCCACGCGACATTGGACCAGCGTCTGACTTGCTTCCTGATCGACGACTGCGTCGCTGTCGATGCGGGAAGTATTGCAATTGCTCTAACCAATGAGCAACGAGCTGCCGTGAGAGATATCATCGTCACTCACCCCCACATGGACCACATCGCAAGTCTTCCAATTTTCATCGATGATCTGTATCCAACCTTAACCCGGCCTGTACGCATTCATGCGACACAAGAGGTCATCGAATTGCTCGAGCGCGACGTCTTCAATTGGAATGTTTACCCACGCTTCTCAGACCTCAAAAACGATTATGGACCAGTGATGGAGTACGTACCCATTCCCGCCGACGGGATCTTCAATGTTGCCCACTTAAAAGCGATCGCTGTACCCGTCAATCACATTGTCCCAACTGTTGGTCTCATACTGTCAGATGATAAGACCACAATCGCATTCAGTTCCGACACAGCCGAAACCACCGAGTTCTGGAAGATTGTGAATGAGGTTGGCCATGTCGATGCTCTCTTAATTGAAGCTTCATTCCCAAATGAGATGGCGAACCTCGCCGAGGTCTCCCGCCATTTCACCCCAGCATCACTGGGCCGAGAGCTTAAAAAGCTCTCACATGATGGCCTGGACATTCTTGCCGTTCACCTCAAACCGTCATATCGAGACACAATTGTGCGCCAGCTCAACGATCTGAACTTGCCTAATTTGAGTGTGATGGAACCAGGAAAGACTTACAGTTGGTAGATTAGGTCACTGCGATTGGACGATCCGGCTGAATCCGCTCAAACTCTTTTTCCGCGTGTTCTCCATCGACTCCGTGTAGCGATACTCTCCCGCTCGTAAAAAGTTCTTTCACGCGAAACGTTCGTTCCGATCGCTCACGCCCTGGCATTAACTCAGCCCGGAAGGTCACTAACATTCCAGGACGAGCCCAGACGTTCCCAATCTGCTTGAAATCTTTACGCGGGGTCGACATCTTCTTCTTCTTGAAGTATGCGGTGGCGGCGCCTAGCGCACTTGCGGCTATAGCGAAACCTCCGATAAGCCGCTTAGTGCGCTTTTTCATCGAGACTCATTCACAAAGCGAATCCAAACGAGATGTAATCGTTGGCAAGCCACTCAGAGAGCGTTCAGCATTGATAGCGGTGAAGTGTGACCACTCTGCCGGCACAGCTGCCTCTGCAAACACAGCTTCTACCGGACATTCAGGAACACATGCATCGCAGTCTATGCAGGTTTCTGGATTAATAATAAGCATGTCGTCGTCCAGGTGGAAGGCTTCGACCGGACATACCAAGGCACAATCCGTATAACGGCAATTAACACAAGGTTCGGCAACAACGTAGGTCATCTGGCTACATGCCTCCTCGGGCGAACAGGAATCTTACGTCGAACGGTGTCGAACTGGAACACGACTATATTAAACGCGAAGAGCAAGTTTTAGGAAGATCCCCGCGCCCATTGGTTGCTACTCCCATCCATGAACTGGAGCTCCAGTTGAGAAATCATAGAACGCCAGGTCAGACTTGGTGAGCATTTTCGTAAGCAAAATTATCTGACCGGTGTGCATGGAAAAATGCTCGGTCACATGGAATATCGCCTCTAAAACCTTCACGTCCAACCCCTGAATACAGCGCAGACTAAGTAGAGACGAATGGTCCAGATTTGTTAGGACCTGATCTACTTCAAGAAGCGTGGACCTCAGCAGTGTGACGAGCTCCTGCCTGGGAACAATCGTCTGTTGCTGGAACTCCTGATCTCGATGGCGAGTGTCCGGTCTTCCGCCAACGCCGGAAATGATCCACTGCCGTGCATTTCCACATAAATGTAATACAAGATTTCCAATGCTGTTTGACTCAAGGTTGGGCCGCCACCAGATTTGGTCGTCGGACAGTTTTTCGAGGCAGCGTTCAATTTTCGGCAGATAGTGATGAACCAGGAAATTACGGGCGTGCCCCACGAAAGCATCGGCTACTGCGATTTCATCTGGAGAGTTTTGCACAGATGACATCAGAAACTCTCGTCACCACTTTGTGGTGGTCGTTTATGCTTGGCTTTTCGCTGAGACGGGCGCGCTATCTCGTCCGGCTTTGCGCGAGATAAGGGGTGGCCGGGCGGAGCATTTGGTTTGCGAATGCTGTCGAAAATTTCCCGGACCTCAATTTTCTTTTTTGGTTTGGAATTAGATCTCTTCCTTGCCATAAGCCTCTTCGAGTTGAAATTAGACGGATGCTATTCCCGCCGAATGTGGCTGTCAACTAAAACCCAACTCTGTGAATTGGAAGTCGTGAAGAGTGAGGCAAGATGGGCCCCAGCTTTGATAACTGAGGCCTTTTGGACTTGAATTAGGAATTAGGCCTCGCTGCCTCGGGGCGTTTTGGAAAGCATGCGTAAGGCATGAGTAGTCTCAACCCTGCGTCTTTGCTGAAACTCGGTAACCCAGGTGGTTACGGTTTCGACCATATCACGCGCCGTCTCTCGAGCCGGCTTGGTTGACTTCACCTTCGTCGTTGACGCGGTTTTGTCACCCTTTTTGATTATTCGTATTGTTTTCTTCTCTGACATTGCTTTATTTAAGTAGTACCGCTTGGTTATGAACTGTTTGAACGAATTCTGCGCCTAACGGTTCCCGATTTTCTTTGGTAGAACGCCTGACGCCTTACACCTTGCAAAGAAGAGGCCACAACCGTTAACGCGCGGGAAGGCCGAAAAAAGGGTCACCTTTCTAAAAATATTTTCCGTTTTGGTCTATTTTGATCGCAAACCGTACAGACGAAAAGAAAAATTGTGGCAACAAGCAAGACAGGACTAGTTATTTTGACCTGTTTCCAATCGTTTTTGCTTCATATCGATCTCCCAGATCAACTTATGCGTGCGAAAAACCAAAATGGCGAGACCGATGGCTGCGCCGATGTTGACGTATTTCAAGCCGGAAATCATTTTGCGGGTCCCGTAGGTAATCAGCAGGGCATTAATAATTATCAGAGCCAGTCGGAATTCCGTGGGACCAAACTTCAGGTAAGCGATCTTCAGCCTGTCGGTCGCAGCAAACGCCAGAAAGGTGCTGACTTCATAACCAGCAAAGATCGCAAGCATTATCAAAATCTGATAGCGAGAACGTTCTGGGAGGATGAAACCGTAACCAATCATGATCGAGCACAGAAAGATATAGTCCAGAAAGTGATCCATATAGTAACCCCACCGGACTAAACCAGTACCGCGATATTTTCCTATTTTGCCGTCGTAATGGTCAGTCACGTATTGCATAAGGATCATTAACGAAACCACCCAAAGCCAGCGTAAGTTGGACGCCGCCAGGTACGAGAACAAAAGAATCCCCGCCGACCACATGAGCGTCAGCATCGTCAGGTGGTAAGTCTGCAGCCATGCTGGAATGATGGGCAGAACTCTCGTGGCAAGTCTTCTTTCAATTGGTGTCAAGAACGATGTCGAGGCTTTCGTTGCCCCTGCGAATTGTTGCGTATCAATCATCAGATTTTTAGGAATGTCAGATTTTGCCGACTAATGTCGTAAGCTTTGCAGCATTGGAATTCAATAAAGGCAGTTCTCAGACTGCCGATATTAGTAAGTGTCAAGTCGATCAGAACCGGCCCAAAGTCCATGAATTGCAAAGGTTTCACTGTCTAACCGGGGCTTCCTGAGAGAGTTTGCTTGATCGCCGAGACCTGAATCGCTGCTTTCGTTTGCAGCCGTACAAAACGACCTCTGTGCAAACTCCGTGCTCTTAGACAACAAGAGGTTCAGCCGCGTGGTTACTCAATTTCGTGGGCAGATCGGCAATGCGAGGCCGGTCAGTACCGAATCGCGGTAGCGTCGGGTGAGTCTCAAAATGCTGACAACTGCTTGATCATCGAGACTCACCCGACGCTACCGCGATTCGGTACTGATGACCGGACTCGCAACTTGATCGGGTAATTTTCAGGAGATGTAGATTACAAAACCGCTTGAAACGTCTATATAAACACCACGGACTGCGACGTCGGAATTTCGAAGCGCCGGCGACAGCGCAGGTTTTTACAAGCCAGCATGTCATCAATCCGAACCAGGTAATCTCTCGATTTCTGAAATCGAGCTCGATCCTGTTCGTTTGCTCCGCGCGGGAGTTGCGGTTTACGAGTACGCTTTAACCACCGCACATCATATTCAGCTCGTTCACGGCAGTGAGGGCAGCTAAACGTGGCTTTCTTCACTTCTTCTTTTTCGTTGAAAAAATCTCTCTCATTCATAACTTATCTCAAACCTCAATGTCCTGCCCTTCGCAGAGTTCGCGCAGATATTTAAAACTATAAATGCCCGTCTGATGACCATCGCTCCACTGGAAATTCAGAGCATACCTACCAACAAGGCTGAGATCTTTAATCTCGAGATCGTCGGCAATGGTGTTTGCCTTTAACATCCGCTCTCCAGTCCATTCATTAACGCACTGGGCGCATGGACAAGCACGTCGCAAGGCAGCAGCGTTGAACCGGCACTCACGACCGTCCGCCCATGTAATCCTCAGGTTGAAATCATCTTCGTGCTTGATTTCCCGAGGTTCTATCTGCAATCCGCTAACGTCGACCATTTAACTATTCGCTTCTACTGCCTCGTTGACCGCCCCGGCTCTTACATCAAAGTGCGACGCATTCCAAACAGCCTTTCCATTTTTCAGCACTATTACCTGCGGAGTTTCGTGACGCACTCCCGTCAGGTCCGCAAGCTCACGCGAAACGTCGCGTGCGGCTTGCACCTCTACAAAATGCACCTGGCCATCCAACTGTTCCATCTCGCGGTAAGCTCGCGAGCTAATCGGACACGAGTTGCTATGCTTGAAGATCACAACTGGTTTCGCAGTTGAATTTGAAATCACATCTTCAAGGCTCTTGCGATCGTCTATTCTTAAAAACTTGTTACCCATGTTGTCATCCCTCTTGTAGTGCTTCGATATTAGCGTACGTAAAGGGTTGGGACAAATGGGGGCTTTGGGCGTGGTCTTTCCGGCTTAGTACTTGGTCTTGGTCAACCACAAGCTCAATCGCTAAACCAAAAACAACTTTCCTATTGACCGAATCGCTCAAAGAGAATATCTTGCCGAACCTGACCGAGAAAGCATTGGCTATCCTCTGAGCCAGTCACTCTTCTGAATAGCCTCACGAGTTTCTTATTAAAGGAATCTCCAGCTTTCTCAAGTTAAGACACTTGTGTCTAAACCTCACTAAGGAGAAAGTTTCGATGATTAATACCGATCGTCGTCTCACTCGACGACTAACTCTTCACCTGTTTTTCGCCACATTGTTCATATTGTTTGCATTGAGTATCGCGCGAGCAGACGAACTTGCCGTGTGGAACTTTAACGACTCAGATCTAAACGTCGATCACGGCACCGGCACACTCACCAGCAACTTCAACGTCGTGAACATTTTGTTCGCCGCGGGCACAGCCACAAATGCGAGGCTGGGTGATATCGCAGGCAGCGCCCTCTCGTTGCAGGGCGGAACCAGTAATGCTAATAACGGCCGGAACATCACTCTAAACGTGAGCACGCTCGGCTTTACCAACATCGTGATTAGCTTTGCTACGCAGGGAACTTCAACAGGATTTACCAGTAACCAATTGCAATACAGCCTCGACGGCGTCACGTTCCTGGATTTTGGAGCGCCTTATGTTCCGGCTACGGCCTTTGGCGCTATACCTGTGGTGTTCACACTCAGCAGCATTGCTGGTCTAAACAACAACCCAAACGCGGTTTTCAGGATTATCTTCAACGGCGCCACATCTTCAACCGGCAACAACAGGATCGACAATCTAGTGGTCGAGGGAACAAGCACGGCTGCCGCAACGATTCCTGAGCCTGCAACGTTCACCTTGTTGATGTTTGGTTTGCCAATTCTTTATGCCGCCAAACGAAAAGGGCGGGTGGCTGCGAAGTAACGCAGCCCCCGCCCGAAATTTCCTGAAACAAAGGGATCTAATTCCAGTCGCCGACTAACACGAAAGGAGCCCAGAAAAAGGGAGCGCTGTACTTCTTATCAGAGATCATTGCCAGTTGAGCATCTCTTAAGGCTGCTGAAGATGAGACCTCACCAGCGCCGAGCAGACGGCGATAGAAGTCTGTCATGAGGGTGGCGGTTGATTTATCGGCAACGGACCAAAGGGTAACTCCTACCGTTGGGGCGCCGGCGTACATGAACGCCCTGGTCAAACCAAGAACGCCCTCGCCACGCTTCTCTTTACCCAGGCCAGTTTCGCAAGCTGAGAGCATTACCAATGGTGACCCAAGGCGTAGATTAAAGATTTCGTCTGTGCGCAAAAATCCGTCGTGACTCTTGTTGCCGACTAATGATAGGACGACGCCGGTAAATTGTGGTCTATCGGCATCCAGTAAGCCATGCGTTGCGACGTGAATGACCCGGTACTTGGTTATGTCTTTCGATGTAACGTTATCTTCATTCGCGTCTAAATCGAGCCAAACGTCGGCCTGACCACCTGAAGCCTTTGCCAGCTTGGCGATCTCCTCTGCTTCAGTTCGAGTTCCGGCAAGGCGAGCCAACGGCAGGCCCTCCATTTTTGCATCCGCTGGTGTTCCGGCGCTTGCATCACCGGTAACATCAGCCAGCGCACTCTGGATTCCCAGTCCGCGTAATTCAGTATCACCGGCGTTTGCAGTTGTGCCTTTGCGAGCTCGAGCATCATTTGAATTGAACACTGGGTCAGCAATTACCAGCAGCGCTCGACCGGAGGGTTTACTTCGCTGCTGCCTGATTGCTGCAACTACCGACGCTGAAGGTGCATATACAATTTCATTTGACTTAACCAAATACGACAATGATGAAAAGTCGCCTGCATCCGCAGTCTTGAGCAGAACCTCAAATGGTATATAGCTAAGCGCTCCGTCGGCGACTATCAATAATCGCTTGTCGCCAAGCGTCGCCCCCGCCGGCTCCAACACCGTCTTGAAGAGCGCGTTGGAAGCCGCAATAAAAGGTGCGGCGTCAGACGGCGCCGAGGTTGATAGTCCGATGCCTCTATTTGGATCGATCACGTCGATGCCGACAATTCGTCGCTGAAGTGTGCTGGGAATCAACTGCGCGCGCAAATCTGTTGCAGCTTTGTCGACAGTCTTCCGTCCCGGGAGCTTAAAGAGACTAACGTCGGCCTTGCTTATGGCCCATAAGTAAGAAGCGTCTGTTTGCAAAGAGTATTCAAGAAGCAGGGTCCGATCGTCGAGCACCTTCTGCTGAACATCGGCCAGGGTCAGGCCCTGATTAGAAGTCAAAGCTGCATAACGCGGACTCGCAGTACGTATTTGATTTTCGATCTCTTCGTATTCGCCCTGAAGTTTTGCAAGTTCGTCATCTAACTCAGACGGCTTTTTCTTCAATTCCTCGTTCGAAACGTTGATACCGGTCAGGACATCCGCAATATCCTGTTGCCGATCGAGGTTGTCTTGTTTACGCTTCAAGAGATCTGCAGGTACACCTTCCGTGATAGCCGCTCCAGTTTCATTCAGCAGGTCAAGCAGCGATCGCGACCGAGACTGTTCATTTATCTTGAAGGCTTCGCCGGCATACTCAAGTGGTTTTGCTGATAGTGGAGCGGTCGAATTCGAACTCGCGATCAACGCCATTTCTGCGTAAGCAGTGCCGGCCTCGTCAAAAACATCTTTCATCGTTGCCAGAAAAGTAGTGCGCGCTTCATCAGCTCGCAAACTTCCCTGACGCAGTGTCTCGATGGTGTTGATCGATTCGCGATAGTTACTAACCGCCGATTCGCGGAGCGTCATAGATTTCTTCGGATCTTTTTCCTGGGCAGCCTGAAGCCAAAAGGTTCGACCAATTCCCCTTTGGGCCGGCCAAATAAGATCCAATCGTTTATCGTCCTGCGCTCCTTTTTTGGCGTCTGCATAATACTTGCCCGCGTCTTTCCATTTGCCTTGACGGAGAGCGACATCACCTAGACTAGTACGGGCTGCCGCGCGGAACCGCTGAACCTGGCCCAACTTCGCTACGCCGGCAAGACTGCTGCCCGCACCTTCAAGAGCATTCTGAAAATGTTTCTGGGCACTATCCATATCGTTGCTGGCAAAGGCCAGGCGACCCATTCCCAGCTCATAACTTGCGTAGACAATTGAAACCCGGTACTCATCGAGTTCTTTCTTCATTTCCAACGCGACCGTCAACGCACTCGTAGGCGCCGCAACAGAAACATTTCCGGATGAGATACCGCCCATGATTCCACCGAGCCCGCCGAAGCGACGAGTGACTTTCGACCCGGCACTCTCAGGCTTCTTGACCACCATGCGACTGTAAGCGGACATGGCTTCAGAAGTTCGGCCCAAACGAAAATTAACATCACCAATTTTCGCCAGCATCAGGTTCGCGTTGAACTTGTCGTCGGCGATTCCTACCACCGCGTTGACCGCCTCGTTCTTCTTATCGACTCCAAGGAAACCGTCCAGGGCTTTCTGGTAATGGTCCAGTGCTACCGTGTACTGGCCTTGCCGAAGATATAAATCGCCGAGTTCGTTGTGGGTCGCGGCAACACCGCTTTGATTTTTCGAGTTGGTGTAAAGATTGAGAGCGTTTCGTAGTTGAATTAGTGCCTGGTCTGATCGACCTCGCTTTAGGAGTCGCCGTCCTTCTCGTAGAGCGACGTCTCCCTGGTCGGTTTGTTGAATCGCAAAGTTCGGAACACTCGTCGACCCCGCCGACGTATAGCTGAACGAACTCATCAGAAGTCCTGCACTCAGTAACGACGCGACAAATTTCAAACTTCCAATGCTCATTTCGTCTCCCTTTTTAGTTCTGGCAAGATCCATCATTCAGATCTCGCGAGCTGGTAAAGCTCATGCATTGACCTGTTGGACCAATAACAGTTACTGGTGAACCAAATCCAACTTGGTCACCAGAGTTGAACTTGTTGACGAAGCCATCATGATGACTGAAGGTTGCGGATCGTCCTTCGCGAGACCCAGGCCTCGAGTCGATGCTTCCTTTTCGGATGAGGTCTGCGCTTTTCCGTAACGAGCGGCCTGATCCGTCTGTAATGGCTGTTTCAACTCTTTCTTGACCATTTCCCAAAGCTCGGCAACCGGCCGCAACGGACAAGCAGAAGATGACCTCTTACAGAAACTGACCAGGTCGTCTTCAATCGGCACTCCATTCAATGGTTCGCGAGTGAATACAAAATAGAGTTTTTCATCACCGGCGAACTCATCGAACACCAGCCAACGCAGTCCTTCATGAGCCCCTGCACTCGAGGGAATCTCGAAAGGAACGTGAGCCTGTATATAGTTGCCTGCCTCATCGAGATTGATGTCAGGGTAAATCATGATGGGTGGTCCATCGTTAGTCGTGTTGAAGATATAAAGAAAGCCGTCCGTATTAGTCTCGAGCAGTACTCGCACCCTGTCTCCTTTATGGAAGACACGAGAAGGATCCGTTCTTACCGCCAATCCATTTGAGTCGCGCGTGAACAGTGTCAGTCCCAGACCTATTCGCGCCTTGTTGACGACAACCGGAGTGGACTTGTCAGGAGTAGTGTTGGAAAGGTCCGGGGTTTTATTGCCCGAGCTGCTCGGACCTGGCGTATTAGGTTTAGGTCTTCGCCGGTTCGCCCTGGCTGGCGCGGTCTGCGTCGCAGGCTTTTCCTTGGGCCTCGACGTAAGAAATGCGCCACGGACGTCTTCCTGGTCCTGGGGAACGGCTGCGTTTACCACCACCATTACGCATATCAGACTGAATGCGAAAACTGCGACTTTCATTTTTACTTCTCTCCTTATTGGCCACCGAATCTCGGCCGTTTGAGGTCAGATCAGAGTTTCGGTTTGAAGGGGCAGCGAAGGTTTAAAAACATTTCATTCGAGATTTTGTACTTGGTCTAGTTATGTTGGATGCGAACATCGAAGATGAGTGGGTCGCTAGTTTCACTCCCCACTACCTTAACGCGTACAAAAGGTGCATTTCGGTTCGACTCATCCAAGTCAGTCATTGGCGACTTTTGTTGGTACTTGCTTATGAACGCGTCTAACTCAGTTTGTTGCGCCGCGCTCAAAGGATCGCCCGTTACTTTGTCATTGAAGAATGACGGATTAGTAATGGGCGTTTTAGAAAAAACGATGCGAAAGTTGTCAGTACCCGGCCTGCTGTCGAGTGTCAGATTATTGCCGAATCCACTTGGAAAACTAAATTCCTGGTCACGAGTAATTTTGTTGGTTTGTAACCCCGAAGCCGCGATTGGCTTCGCACTTAGAAATACAGTGGGCTTATTTTCGTTTCCTGGTCCTACGATATAGACATACCCATCGTCTTTAAAGACAAAATGCATCTTGAACGCTTGTCCTGACGCGATTGGCACTAACCCTGCAACCCGCGAAGACGGTCCTGAACCTTTTTCGAGTTCCAGCCAGTAACGGCTCACATCACGAGCAACGGGCGCCACGGGTGGATTTGCGTCATTGGTGGCAACCGGAGGATTATTGGCGCGTGACCTGCTCCAAAGATATACACCCACGCCAATCACTCCCAGTACCAGGACCAGAACAGCGCCAAGACCGAGGATCAATCCAGTTGCTCGACTCTTGTCTGGCGGAGATTCGACAACAGGCCGTGGTATCGCGACTGGCTCTTTCGGTACCTGCGGAACAGTTATAGAAGACTGTTGGATTCCCGACTCAGCTACAGTATTTGAGACACTCGGAACCTCAGTCGCAATGGATGGCGTTGTGCTCGCCAATGGTTCGGAAATTGGAGGTAGAGTGGCCGACGGATCCAGTGTAATGATGGTTGGTGCGTTAGTATCCGATTTGGTTTGAAGCCCTCTCGGTAGTGCAACGGTGTCGGCATTTTCAATTTCACGAAGTCCATCTGTTACGTGTTTGCCGCCTGGAACCGAAGCCAGCGACGCAGTAAGCTCGCTAGCCAATATTGCGGCAGTCGCCTGGCGGTCACCTCGATCCTTGGCCGTCGCTCGTTCGATAGCGTCACTGAAAGCCTTAGGGACACTGGACACAACTTCCGTTAGCGGCCTCGGCTTGGTCGAAAGATGTTCGCGTCGCAACTCCAGAAGGGTGTTACCAGAAAAGCAGCGGCGCCCGGCTATCATTTCATAAAACACTAAACCGAGGCTGTAAATGTCCGCTCGCCCGTCAATCTCCTGGTTGCCATCACGAGGTATCTCGCCCCATTGCTCGGGCGACATGTAATAAGGCGTACCCAAAACTTGTCCGGCCGTGGTCAGGGCCGTATTCCCAGCTGTATCGGCGCCGGCGATCTCTCTCATCTTTGCAATCCCAAGATCCAGTAGCTTGATAACTGGTGCTCCATTACCAGTGGGATTTCCGACCATTATGTTTTCGGGTTTGAGATCGCGATGGACGACACCCATAGCATGCGCCGTGTCGAGTACGCTCATGATCGGGGTCATGACCTCGAGTGCTTCGCGTGGAATGAAACGTCCGCGTTTCTTAATTTCGGCGTCCAGAGTATGGCCTTCTACATACTCCATGACCATGTAGATGGTTCCGTCAGCGGCTGTCCGCAAATCGTAAACCGTTACGGCGTTCTGGTGGCGAAAGCGGCGCGCTGCCTGACCTTCACGGCGAAAACGACGTAACCATTCAGCATTGGAGCGAACTTCCGGTGGGAGCACCTTAATAGCAACCCTGTCACCTAGAAGAATGTGGCGGGCTTGATACACAGCGCCCATTCCGCCTTTGCCCAGTAAAGCTTCCATCTGGTACTGACCGTCTAGAACGGTGTTCACCAGCGACGACGGATCGTCTTCGAGGACTTCTCCATCGACTGGACAAAAACTGACGCTGTCATCGTATTTTGCCTTGCAGGCGGTGCAATATTTCATTCGGGGCTAAACCAACCTGGCATTTGAGACGGTGCATTAGTCTAGCATTGCTTGGAGTCAGTTTACAGAGAATAAGAGGGTGCCAGTTTAATGATAGACTTGTAGGACTTTTAGGACTTATTACTTAATAGATCTTCCGGGCGTAATCCTCGACCATCCGATCGCTGTTGAATTGAGGGGCCAAAGTTTCAATCGCCCTCTTCATCATTGCCACCCATCGATACGGAAAGCCAGAACCGTCACGATCGTAATAGACAGGAACTACTTCATCCTCTAAGACCCGGTAAAGCGACTCAGCATCCGCGGCGTCAATGTTTTCAACGTCCGAGCTATCGTCGCCATTTCCGATAGCAAACCCGTTGGAACCGTCATAAGCTTCGAGCCACCACCCATCAAGGATCGATAGGTTAAGACCGCCGTTAATGGCGACCTTTTCTCCGCTTGTACCAGACGCCTCCAAAGGTCTTCGAGGCACGTTCAACCAAACGTCTACTGACTGCACCAACTGCCTGGCAATCTCCTGGTCGTAGTCTTCGAGGAAAACTGCGCGCTGTCTTACGCGTAAGTCATACTTCCATTGGGCTAATTGCTGCAATATTCGCTTCGACCCTTCATCTTGTGGATGTGCCTTTCCGGCAAACACAAACTGCACCGGCCGCTCTTCATTATCGATCAGTCGCAGGAGACGTTCCTGATCTGAAAGAATTAGATTCCATCGTTTGTATCCGGCTACTCGTCGTGCAAAGCCAATCGTTAGAGCCCGCGGATCAAAAACCGTACGTGCAGCATCAACATAATCGGCTCGCTCACCTGCAGCCTTCCGTGACTGCACGGAGCGATATCTGACAAACGCTATTAACCGCTGCTTCAGCAGTGAATGCGCAATCCATAACTCCTCGTCGGGAATGTTCCTAACTGCCTGTTCCCAACGACCACGAACTCGTAACTGTTCGTGCCAGTTCAGACCAACGTGCTTTTCAAACAAATATCTCAGCAGCGGCGAAATCCATGTTGGAGCATGAACTCCATTTGTGATGTGAGTGATCGGAATTTCCTCGAGCTTCTTCTCAGGCCATAACTTCTGCCAAAGAGCTCGAGAAACTTCTCCGTGTTTCAAACTCACACCATTAGTTGAACGAGCCATGCGAATTGCGAGCGGCGTTAGGCCAAAACGTTCCTGGTCGTTGTTTGGATCGACCCTTCCAAGCCCAAGGAATTGATCGGGTGTAAGACCCAGTTGTTCGAGGTATGTCACTCCGAAACAGCGTATAACTAGTCCCGGATCGAACTCATCATTTCCAGCCGCTACGGGCGTGTGCGTCGTGAAAACGCATTGTTCACGAACCTGAGAAATCGCGTCATTCAAGCTGCAGTTTTGCACGCTCATGATTTCACGCGCTAACTCGAGCGTTAGAAAAGCCGAATGCCCCTCGTTCAAATGAAACACGTGAGGGGTCACGTTAAGCTTCCGCAATAGACGTACACCGCCAATACCGAGAAGCATTTCCTGAACGATTCGTGTTTCCCGATCACCACCGTAAAGGTGACCGGTTACCCAGCGATCCGTCTCGGTATTTTCAGGAATATTTGAATCCAGGAGATATAGTTGGACTCTCCCAACGTTCGCTTGCCACACCTGTGCGAGCACTTTTCGATCACGGATGAGCACTTCAACCTGGACAGGTGTATCGTCGTCATTTCTTACGAGAGTGATCGGTAGCTCGTCCGGACAAGTCTCACCGTAATACTCTTCCTGCCAACCATCATTCCTGAGACGCTGACGAAAATAGCCATATCGGTAGAGCAGTCCGACCGCGATGAGCGGCAATCTGAGATCGCTCGCCGACTTAAGGTGATCGCCTGCCAGGATTCCTAAACCGCCCGAATATAGAGGTAAAGAGTTATGGACTCCGAACTCTGCACAGAAATAAGCTACGGGCCGGGCTGGAGTGATCTTCGGCAACTGGCCTGTACCAGCCCAATTTGCCGCTGGCGCCATGTACGCGGTGAAAGCTTCATCAATCTGGCGAATGCGCTGCAGGTAGACCGGATCCGTAGCGGCCTGCGCTAGACGGTAAGCAGATGTCTTCTTCAGTAATTCTCTCGGGTTGTGTTCAGCGTCCTCCCAAACCTCCGGATCAAGGTCTCTGAAAATGCTGGCTCCATCCGCTGCCCAACTCCACCAATAATTCCATGCCAACCGCTCAAGCGGTAAAAGAGGGGTCGGTAATGAATTGTCTTCAGTAAATTTCTTCTCGATTTCGGCCGTATCAATCATTCGTACTTAGGTTTTCATCTCTCGCTCAAAATATATAAAAACGGGCACAACAAGGCAGCAAAGTGGGAGAGTCTACTAGAATTTCTGGTACTCAAGAAATACGCGGGCGTCCCTTTGCAGGAAAAAGACCAAACGCACTTCTAGAAATGAGGGATTTTGGAGGATAAACGACTTTATTGCCGTAGAGGAAACAGCGGCGGCTTCAGGCTTTGGGTACCCGAACGCCCCGGTTGAAATGGATGGAAACGCCACAGTCACTAGAGAATTCTTTACTGAGAGGCTCAGGCTGTTCGTATAGCAGGCCGCCAGCTGCTCTTTCTGTTGTTCTGGATTCCGTCCGAAGATCGGGCCAACCGTGTGAATAACGTATTTCGCTGGCAGGTTTCCTCCCGTTGTAATCACAGATTCGCCGGTTGGTAAGCCTTTTGGGAAAGTCGATCTGCGAATCTCTCGACAGGCTTCGAGTATTGCCGGACCGCCGGCGTCGTGAATTGCTCCGTCAACTCCGCCGCCCCCCAACAACGTCGAGTTAGCCGCATTCACAACGGCATCGACTTTTTGTTGAGTTAAGTCTCCGACCAACACTCTTACCCGGGATTCAAGAAACGAAACCTCAGCGTCGGGGTTACTCCTCATCTCGCGGTTCAGTCCTTACTTCGTCAAACATGTCCTGACGCCGCAGAGCTTCGGCTATACCTTTGGCCTTATGTTCCGTCAGCGGATGGTTGGGGTCTACACTGGCTATTTCAAATACCCGGTCATCGATCATCACCACACCCAGAGAGCCGAGGGTCACTCCCGGTGAAATCTGGATTTCGTCCATGTTGTGGATCTTGAATGAACCAGTCTGTTCGACCCAGTCTTCAATAAACGGGTCGCGCAGGGCGTGTTCGGCCTCTGATTCGGAAAGGTAAGCGCCTTCTACTATTAGACAGTATTCCCGCACTTCAGAAAATTGTCGTGAGCCATTTCTATTGGGCCAAGAGCAGGCCGCCAGGGTGATCCGACGCCCTAAACTTTACCACCGGACTTATCTCTCGCCAAGAGTTTAGTCGGTCTGGACAGGTGTTTTGTTGCAACGGACAGGCGCTGGACCGAGTAAGCAACCTGGACGGTCGAAACGAGACCGGGTGATGTTTTGACATTTCAAATCAGATATCGATTCAAGAAAAATGCCACCAAGTTTTTAAACTCGGTGGCATTGAGCGATCAGGGTTAACGAGCGTTAATAAGCCCTTGCGAATTCTTCTCGCAAACGCGCGAAGTACGAGTCAAAGGTAACAAAACCATTTATACCCTGGAAGAATGCCTTTCCACCTGTGTCGTCGCCAAGCCGCTTCAAAGAGCTCTGGCCATAGCTCGCAGCCAGATTGCTCCTGCTAGTTAGACCAACACTCGGAGCGTAAAAGCTATAGACTGACACGCGACGTCGATTTGCTTCCTTGATCACTCTTTCCAGATCAATTGTCTGGCCAGCTGCGGTTGCATCGAACCCGCGCGAGATATCTAGGCCATCAGAAATCAATAAAATCGCGTTGGCCTTCTTCGCTTCCTTATCGAACTTTTTCACAGCCTCCAAGACTTCAACATAAGGGTTGAACGGCGAGCTGTTGGTACTTGCAGTTGGAATGCGCAAAGACCTGGCAGCTTTATCTAAATCAGTTGTAAATGGTTGTCGAACCTGAAGCGAACCGGAAGTGATATAGCTCACCATCACGCTGGAGCCCGCAGGAAGTGAGCGGATGAATTCCTTGGTCACCCCAATCTCGTTGCTCACCTGCGACACCAGGTCATCCTGTATCAATATCGCAAGATTAATCGGTTCAATTGTTTGTGTTTGTCGTTGCGCTTCGTTGTCTGTTTTCGTTACTGGTTTGGCATACCCAACGCCAAGTGTGGCAAACAGTAGAAATAACGATCCAGTTAGAGACAAAATCTTTCGGTAATTCATAACTTTCCTGGTTCTGGCTTCTAAAGCCCCTTTCACCTGCCTTTCAGATGCCGAGTGGGTCTGCAAAGATGGCCAAACTCCTTTGTTATTCGCAACTGATTGGACAGAGAGCAAACTTGCGTTTAACCGTGACCGTCAGATAAATTACAGCCAAATCACGGAGCACATCCCGCCAAAGTCTGCCGAAACGTTTCGATCAAAGCGGATGGGTATCCTTCGCCAAAATTCGCATGCCTGAAAGGAATCACACGTATGAAAGTCTTTGCGACTGAAGCCATTCGGAACCTCGCTGTCATTGGACATGGCGACGCAGGGAAGACTCAGCTTATTAGCTCTCTTCTCTTCGTCGCTGGCGCCACACCACGCTGGGGTAAGGTAGATGAAGGCACAACAGTCACTGATCATGAAGAAGATTCCATTGCTCGAAAGATCACTTTAAATACCGCGCTGGCCCACCTTGAACATAACGAGACAAAGTTGAATTTAATAGACTCGCCAGGATACGCCGCATTCATAGCGCACGCTCGACCAGCCCTCCGCGTAGCCGACTGTGCGATCGTGGTGGTAGACGGAGTCAAAGGAGTCGAAGTACAGACTGAAAAAACGTGGGCATACGCCAACGAGTTTATGGTCCCACGAGTGATGGTGATCACGAAGCTGGATAAGGAACATGCCGACTTTGCCACAGCTCTTAAAAGCGCACAAAACACTTTTAGTAGAGCAATCATTCCGTTCACTCTACCAATCGGAAAAGAAAAAGATTTCCGTGGCGTCGTCGATGTGGTCCATATGAAGGCTTACGAGCTGGGTGCAGATGGGCAGGCGAAGGAGATTGACATTCCAGCAGAAGGTCGAGACCTCGTTGATAAGACTCGGGAGCGATTGGTGGAACTGGTGGCAGAGTCAAACGACCAGTTGATGGAGAAGTACTTTGAACAGGGAACGCTTGATGAGGCGGATATCTTACCCAATATCAACAACGCTATCGCGCAAAGCAAGTTATGTCCGGTCTTCGCTGTTTCGAGCATAACGCAGGTTGGACTACGCGCCTTACTTAACGCCCTGGTTGATTACGCACCAGACCCGGCCCATCACGACGCTGAGTGGGGCAGGCCGATGGATGCGGGTCCGGACTCCGAACGAATCTCACGTAGATACAGTGACAGCGAACCATTTTCTGCCTATTGCTTCCGCACCATCGCTGATCCATTTGCGGGTCGAATTAACGTGATGAAAATCATGAGCGGTCACCTGCAAACGGATGCGAACGCTCTAAACTCGACGCGAGGTGGCGTTGAACGATTGGGTGCGCTTCATCTTATGCAGGGAAAACAGCTGGACAAGGTTGCTGAAGCTCATGCCGGCGACATTGTTGCCTGCGTCAAGCTGAAAGAAACCCAAACCGGCGACACGCTTTGCGATAAACAAAGTCCGATTGTCTACGATCCAGTCGAATATCCTGAGGCAGCCATCGCTTTTGCAATTGAGCCCAAGTCGCGCCAGGACGAAGAAAAGATCAGCGTCGCTCTTCACAAAATTCTGGAAGAAGATCCAGCGCTTCACTTCTCGCGCGACGCTCAGACAAAGGAGTTCCTGCTTTCGGGTTCTGGTCAATTGCACGTTGAGACTGTGGTGGAGAAGCTGCGGAAACGTTACAGCGTTGAGGTGACGCTACATCCGCCTAAAGTGCCGTACAAAGAGACGATAACCCAACGAGCAGAAGTTCAAGGGCGTCATAAGAAGCAGACTGGGGGGCGAGGCCAGTTCGGTGATTGTAAGTGCGTCTTTGAACCATTACCACGTGGAACTGGTTTTGTATTTGAAGACAAGATCTTTGGCGGTTCAGTGCCGCAACAGTTCCGTCCGGCAATCGAAAAAGGAATCATTGAAGCCGCAAAGTCCGGGGCAATCGCCGGTTATCCCCTGGTGGACTTCAAAGTTCAACTCATTGATGGTTCTTATCACCCGGTCGATTCTGATGAACATTCGTTTCGAGCCGCTGGACGAAAAGCCTTTCGCGCTGCGATGGAAAAAGTAAAGCCATCTTTGCTTGAGCCAGTTATGGACGTGGAAATCACTGCGCCGCAAGAATTCAGTGGTGACATCATGGGAGACTTGAACTCAAGGCGTGGGCGAGTCCAGGGCATGGAAACAACTGGTAAGCAGCAACTCATCAAGGCTCAGGTCCCTATGTCGGAGATGCTCAATTATCAGTCGACTCTAAATTCGATTACTGCGGCGCGTGGCTCGTTTCACATGCAGTTCTCACATTACGATCCAGTGCCGGGTCAGTTGGCCCATAAGATAGTCGAACAATCGCGAGCCGAGGGTCGCATCCGAGGCGGTGAGGAAGACGAATAATTAACAGTCGTTAACCGAAAACTACAAGGGCCACTCGGGGCTAAAGCGAGTGGCCCTTTTTGGCGGGCATCCCTGGTCGGGCGCCCTCTCTAAGTTGCTGGCAGAATTGGGAATTCAAAGGGCGCCCAAGGAGAGACGCCCTTACGGATTTTATTCAGGTGAATTGGGCCTTCGGACGCGCACCGGGGGACCAACTTGCACACCGGGCATACCCGGCAAACCTTCCTTCACCGTGTAATCAGCGGGCACCTCAAACAGTGTCTTCGCCGGTTCGCTACGATTGATGTTGGTTAGCTTGTAAGTCGTTTCACCCGTTCGGGGATCGTTGTGTTTGGTCATAATCACCGTTTGCAGTTCGGGTGAATACCAACGTTCACTTACGATTTCTATAGGCCGGTCATTACCGATCTCGCCGGCAGGAATTGTAACCGTCGAGCGAGTTCCCTGGGCCTTTACTCCCTCAATCAACTGTTCACCCAGCTCCTCTTTTACTTCGTTGGCGTCAGTGCCTTTGCGTTTAAATACATAGGTCGCACCACCAACGGCTCCCGCAGTGCTTACCGTTACATTCTCACCACCGGGTAATGCTCCGGGAGGCAGCGGAGCAGTCATGACCGCAGGAGGACCACCACTTTCAGGTCCAACCACCTTAAATTCGAACCGCTGTCCCTCTTCCACTGGCGGTGCATTGGGTCCAGCAGGCTTTGTCTTCCATTCAAACTTGAATGGAGCGCTCTTATGAGCGGTGTGGGTTCTGGAATCGAGAGCATAAGTCACACCAGCAACCGGGTCATTAATGAAGATTGTCTGCAGAGGCTCACCGACGTTCCCCATCATTCCGAATCCCTTTAGAGTTTGTTCGCGACGTGTACGACCTTCGCCATCGCGATAAACCTGGCTCGTAATCTTATTCACTATTCGATTGCCATCGCTGAGCGTTTGAATCGTCTCGGTCACGGCCTCGGCAGAATAGGGAGCTCCTTTGACGACTTTACCTTCGAAGTTAAAGTCGGTGGCGAGGAATAGAAAGTCACCTCGTGGCGATGGAGGTACTCCTTCAGGGCCTTGAGCAACCCTGTCTTGCTTTATGACTATGTTGGTCTGCGTGACAGGCTGTTGCGCGAACGATACAGGTACAACGCACCAAGCTATGACAACCAACGATGACGATATAATTGCGGGAATTCTCTTCATTACTCTCTTTTCCTTTCAACCGGCACTAATCCCGAAAGATAACTCACTGTACAAATCTTATTGCCTGGGCCAGACCGTCTGCGCCAAACAAAACATCAGCTTTAACCTTCTCGTTATAACGGTCCATGTTCACAGGTATGCCGAACTTAGCTAAGGCAGACCGTGGCAGCTCAACTCGGACTAACTGGCCCCCGTCCTGAAAGCTCGAGGCATTCATATATCCGAGCGGCATAAAGTCGGTCGCTACTTCTCGCGTGACATGATTTGCAGCAACTGCCTCGTTCTTTGACGTCACTCGCTTTCGATTGTTTGCGGCATAAAACGATTGCGATTGTTGACGGCGTCGTGGTGTTTCAACCTTCTCTTTATTTCCGGCAATCACCTCTTGTTTGCTTTGAAGAGCTTGAGGTGCTTCTGGTGTTTGAATTTCAGAAACGGGGATGGATTGCGGCGGAATTTTCGCTAACTCTTCCTGAACTCCCTTGAGTTGCGCTCTAACTACGGCCAAACCAATCACAATCAATAACATTGCCGCGACTGCGCTAAGCCAATAACGCCTATTGCTCCGCTTCCTAACTGGGAAAGGCGTTACTTGCTTCGACTGACGGAACGCTTCTCGTAACTTCAACTCCAGTTGAGGCGGTGCTTGTAACTGGTTCATGTCCAGCGCCAGCGCATTCAGTCCAGAACTCAAGACCTTTTGATCACGCATTCGGTCAGAACATTCTGAACACTTAAACGTGTGGGCCAGCGCCTCGGCACGAAGGTCCGCATCCATCATCTGATTGCGAGCGAGTTCACTTACAATAGCTTCGAATTTTTGACAGTTCATGCGAAACACCCCGCTGACTTTAAAGCAGTGCCTTCTTCAGTTTCCGTCCTTACCGGTCGCAACTTTTCCAGCAATATCGCGCGCCCTCGATGCAATCGCGATCTGACTGTGCCTATCGCACACTCAAGAATCTCGGCTGTCTCTTTGTAATTAAGCTCCTGCAACTCACAAAGAACAACAACCTCTCGATATTTCTCTGGTAGGCTCAAGACAGCTTTCCGAACATTCTCGATGGTTTCTGTCCGCGTTAAATCTTCAAGCGGACTCAGGTCGGGATCGGCCAGGTCACCCGAAAAATCATCTTCCGAATCATCTCCCAAAGAAATCATGGCCCGTTCACCACGCAGTTTCCGCAACACGAAGTTGCGAGCAACACCCATTAAAAACGCATTCACGGACCCTTTTTTGGGATCAAAGACGTGACCATCACGAATCAGGAAAAGGAAAACCTCCTGCGTCACGTCTTCTGCGATCGTATGCGAGCCGCTCATTTGCCAGGCAAATCGGAAAACACCCGCCTGCCGGCGCTGGTAAAGCGCTCCCAAAGCCTCTTCGTCTCCGGCAATCATGGAGCGGAGCAATTCAGCGTCATTTAGCTCGGAATGTAGTCTCATTCGTGGTTATCGAGTTCGTCTGACATAGCTTATTCGCGAGGAACGCACTGAAAGTTCCATTAAGTAATGGCCTAGGGTCTGGAGCCGAATTTCTTTTGAAAACCCGGGGATTTTAGTCGTAAATCAAGCCATTCGCCTAACATTTGAGGCGTCTGCAGCCATATCGTCAGCCATTCAATTACCTCTGAGGCCATCACAGGCGAAGCTGATCGTTGAAGTCCTAACTTGACCTCCCTGGCAAATTCCCTCACCTGCTCAGCTCCTGGGTCATCACCTTCGGCGAGGAACTGTCTATATAAAGCGTCAAGCTTCGCGATTGACTCCAAAGAGGCAGCCAGGCTGTTGAAATCAATCTCACCAGGCGCAAACAGCGAGTAGAGTTGTTGCTCACGCCAGATGGTGTCCGTCTCAAGCACCTCCGGGTGTTTGAGACGCGCGCCTTCGTCCGCCAGGACGCGCGCCAATGCCGCCGGACTCTCGGCGCCACCTGGCCCAAATTTTTTGACCAGTTCTTCATTAATCCTCTGCAGTTCAATACCTCCGACCAAATCAGCCCCTATCTTTCTCCATACCTGCAGGATGAACTGGCGCTTCGTTAAATGACTAGTCATTGGCCTCAGTAGTTTGGTGATCCGGCTCAACTTCTCCGACATTATATGAGTGCGATACACTTGTTCTGGAAATTACATTTCGTTCACTATGAAGTCTTGCAGAAACCAACTCCGCTCTCCCCTTCTCTTGATCCCAGCTCTATTTCTAATTAGTTCTTTAGTCACCGTTCGCGCTCAGGAACCTGCGAAAATTGGAAAAATTGAGTTTGAGGGTCTGAAAAGGTATTCGACCGAAGAGGTACTCGCAACTTCAACCCTGAAGGTTGGCGAAGCCTTTGACGTTGCCACGCTTGACTCAGCTGCACAGAAATTGGCAGATAGCGGTCTCTTCAAGAACGTAGCCTATCGCACTCGAAACAATAAAGGTCTGGTAACAATCACCTTTCAAATAGAAGAAACCAGTGTTCCAGCATCCCGGGTGATCTTCGACAATTTCATTTGGTTCACTGATACAGAATTGATCGCGGCCATTAAACGGGATGTGCCATCTTTCTCTGGTACAGCTCCAGATAATGGTGACATTGCGGACCGGATTACCAGGTCACTGCAGACTTTTCTGCATGAGAACAAGATTGAAGCGTCGGTTTCATACTTGTCTTCCCAGGACTCGCTCGAGAGTGCAGTTCAGGAACATGTTTTTAGCGTCAATGGTATACCAATGCCAATGTGTACTCTTCATTTTCCTGGTGCAACCAACATCTCCGAACAACGGTTGATAGAAAACTCAAAAACCCTTATAGGTGGAGAGTACTCAAGCAAATTCGTAAGTATATTTACGTTAAAGAATCTTTTCCCACTTTATCGTGAGGCAGGTCAACTCAAAGCGGCTTTTTCACCTCCACTGCCAAAGCCCGAAGCAACCGCAACTTGCAAGAGTGGTGTTGAAGTCACGTTACCTGTCGATGAGGGAGCCATCTATAAACTCGGCACGACCAAGTGGTCCGGCAACACATCATTAAGCTCCTCGCAGCTCGATGCACTGTTATCAGTAAAGTCGGGGCAGATAGCGAACGGAGTCCGGCTTGATAAGGATCTGGCAGGAGCACAAAAAGCTTATGGACGACAGGGCTTCTTATTGGCAAGGATTCGGCCGCACCCTGAATTCGAAGATGGAGCTCAAATTGTGAACTACTCATTTGATATTAGCGAAGGACCTCAATTCCGAATGGGCAAGCTAATCTTGCAGGGATTCGGAGATAGCGTCTCAAAGCAGATTTCCGAACACTGGCGGCTTAAGACGGGCGAGATCTTCGACAACGGATACGAAGAGGAGTTTTTGAAGAACGAGTTGGGTGAGCTGCTAAGGCCCATATATTTGGAACGCAGATCGCAAGGTAAGCCCGCACCGTCGGCGAAATCGAGCATGAAATTGAACCGGGAAACGTTAACCGTTGACCTTACACTTGAACTTGCTAACTAGCTTCATTAGATGGTTCTTGATCACGCAGTCGGCCAGCACAACACTCCTGAACGCCTCAACCAGGTCAAACAATTGTTCGCGCGAGTGAAGTGTGTCTTCGAACCGAAGCCTTTCAACCCCGCATTTCTCCTGGGCCAAGCTGACCTTCAAACGCTGGCGGCCTATGTTTGGCCCAGGCGACGTCGCTTAAGAAATTCTTACGCTCTCGACCAGGAACGAGTGTTCGATGTTGCACCAGGAGTACAGGTTTTATCACTCTGCCGTTGGCAGAACGAACGAGAAGTCAGACCAACTGTAGTTTTATGGCATGGTATCGAGGGTTCGGCATCCGCCGTTTACATGCTCTCGTTTGCGAACAAAGCATTCATTGCCGGCTTCAACGTGTTGCGCGTGAACGTTCGAAATTGTGGTGGCACCGAGCATCTGACACCAACTCTCTATCATGGCGGCCTGAGCGAAGACTTGCGCTCGATCATCGAGGAGTTGATTCAACAGGATGGGCTCAAAAAGATCTTTGCGCTTGGGTTCTCACTGGGAGGGAACATGGTGCTTAAGATGGCCGGTGAATATGGTGACAATGTCCCTGCGGAATTGATAGCGGCTTGTGCAATTTCTCCTTCGGTGAACCTCGCTGCAAGCGCGGAATTAATCCTCAAAAGAAGGAACTGGCTTTACCATCAAAGCTTCGTCATAAAACTCAAAAGAAAGATACGCTTGAAACATCGCCTCTTTCCCGATCTCTACGATCTGGTCCACCTTAAAGAAATCAAAACGCTCGAAGACTTTGACGAGGCTTACACCGCGAAGGCAAACGGATTCAGCGACGCTAAGGATTATTACACCAGGGCCAGCGCCTCACGCGTAGTAAAAGACATTCGCGTACCAACTCTGATCCTCCACTCGCAGGACGACCCTTTCATTCCTTTCGCGCCACTAAAGGCAACCGAATTCAACAACAATCCTTACCTACTCGTCGTTGGGCCAAAAAAAGGCGGACACGTTGCGTTTGTGGCCCGGGAAACTTACAACGGCGACAGGTTCTGGGCCGAGAACCGGGCTCTTGAATTCTTCCAGATATCCTTGGAGCTGAATTTACGATCGCTTTGTTGAGTGTGGCATCCGGTCGCTGCGCTCGCGGTACTGTAAATTTACAGTGGGCGTTTGAACGCTTGTGCAAGTTATCTACTTCTTGATCTGTTTGATCAGGCGCAAGGCGTGATTGCGGGCAATGAGGGGGACGTGCTCATCGGTACTGATGTCTTCAAGCAACGGCAGCAGTTGCCTGGGATCGGAAAGACCGTTTCGCTTGAGATAAGATTCCATCGTCTCCATCAACTTCGGAGCATTCAGCGGTTGGTTCTCGCGCGCGACGGAGATATCAAAAACCAGAATCGCCTGGTCCGCCAGCTTCCGGTATTCCGAAATCAGATCAGCAGCGTTGGAGTCGTGAGTCCAATTGAACTCGGCAATTCGCTTTTTCTCTCCGAGCCGCATTCCGATCTTCATTGTTCCCAAGTGTGGAAACTGTTGACTCGACTGGTAGTCCTTTTGCGAGTCAAGAAATTTCAAAGCGTCCCAATTAGCGCGGATGCGAGTCAGGGCGGCGGGCGAGATCTGTATCGGCTCTTCCACCGAGACGTCCTCGTTCAAGCGTTCGAAAGTAATCTTTCCGTGGCCCGCCGAGTCATGCTCGAGAAAGATGTGTTTGACGTAAAACTTAGGCTGAGTGAACTCGTACGAATAATTGGCTGCATCAGTAGGCGCGGCAACAGGTACGGCTTGGCTTGAGCCTGGACGTGAATTCTGCTTGGGCGACGACAGGTCCTGGGCGCAAGTGAAAAGAGCCGCGCTCAAAACGCAGAGCGCGGCGGAAACAAATTGCCTGATCGAAGATGTGTTCACTCAAACCTTACCGAAACTAACTTCGAGACACCGGCATCTTCCATGGTTACGCCATAGAGTGCGCGAGCCATCTCCATCGTTCGCTTATTATGAGTAATCACGATGAACTGCGTATTAGCAGACATCTGAACGACCTTATCAGTAAAGCGTCCCACGTTCGCTTCGTCAAGTGGAGCGTCGACTTCGTCCAATAAACAGAATGGCGCCGGTCGATAGTGAAAGATGCCCAGGACCAGCGCGAGAGCAGCCATTGCCTTTTCACCACCTGACAATAGGAGCACGTTCTGCAGGCGTTTACCAGGAGGTTGGGCCACCACGTCGATGCCCGACTCAAGCACGTCGTCCGCATCGATCAAGCTCATTTCACCCCTGCCACCGCCGAACAATTCCTGGAAGAGCTCGCTGAAATTCTTGTTGATCTGCTCGAAAGCCTGTCGGAAACGCTCTCGTGACCGACGTTTAATTTCTCGCAAAGCCTCTTCAGTTGAAGAAATGCCATCGATGATGTCCTGTCGCTGCACTGTCAGGAACAGCAATCGCTCTTCCGCTTCGGCCAACTCTTCCAGGGCCATCATATTGACCCCGCCAAAACCATCGAGTCGGGTTCGCAGTTCTTCAACTCGACTATGACTCGTTTCAAAATCGAAGTCGTCGGCCAGGGTCAACTCGCGGGCCACATCCTCGAGCGACTGACCCAACTCTGACTGACAATTTTCGTGGACGAAAGTTTGTCGAGCCTGGGCTTCCGCTTTCTGAACTTCCAAACCAGCACGAGTGTCTCGAACTTCTCCTGCTCTGCGATTCAACTCTGATAATTCTGTTGAATAGAGATCAGCTTGTTGGCGAGCCTGTTGAAGCTGATTAGAAAGTTCGGAGATCTGGTGCTCTTCCCTTTCACGATCACTCTCGACGGTACTGGCCTTTAATTCCAGATCTTCAATCGACAACTTGAGATCATCGGCACGATTGGTCATTTCAGCAAGATCGAAGCGGTGTCGTTCAACTCGCGACGCGAGGTCCGCTAGTTCACTCTCAACGCGACGGACTTCCGCTGATGTTGCTCGTCTTCGTTCTGCGGCGGCCGCTGCAGTGGCTCGTTGACCGGCGAGGGTCTCGCCTTCCGTTTCCGCTTCCCGCCGCAAATCAGCAACGAGGGTCGAGGCTCTGATCACCTTATCTGCTGCTGTTTCACGAGCAGCTTCGGCAGCCTCGGCATCAATCAACGCCTGGGCGCGACGATTTTCAACTTCGCGTCGTTCCTCTTCGACTCGCGCCGAATCCTGGGTAACGACCCGCATGTGCCGCTCAGCGCGCTCAACCTCCTGTTCGAGACCGGAGGCCGTCAGTTCACGAGTCATCGCCTCGCGCTCTTCACGACCAATCGCCTCGTTCAACAAGACTACAGAGTCTTCCAAACCAACTAACCGCGCTCGCGCTTCTCTCGCAGCGACACTTGCAACTTCAACCTCACCGCTAAGCACTTCTGATCTTGTCTCGAGTTCACGCAATTCACGTTTGAAGGCCAGGAGTCCTGCTCCTTCTTCAACAGCGCGCGCATCTCCTGCATTCACGAATTGACCGGCAGCAATCCAATCACCATTCAAAGTTACATACGTTTCGCCAGTCGCGATCGATTTAGCCATGGCGTCTTCGAAATTCGTCGCGAGGCGCGCATTCATTTTTTGCGGAAGAGTTCGGTTGAGGACTGTTATTAACTCTTGCGGAGCTCCGAGCAGGTCTCGAATGCGCCGATCATCTCGCAGATCATTCTGAGTTCCAAACGATAACGCCGGACGTTCCTCCAACTTGCACGTCAGTGTCGTTACGGTTTCTGTAACGGTCTCCGGTTCAGTCTCAGTTTCTGTTTGCGTTTGCTCGTTGCCACCATGAAGACCAGCAACCAGGAAACTCGCTCTTCCACCATTGTTTTCGCGCAACCACTGCGCGGCGCGAACTGCGTCATGCGGTGTTGGAACCACTATGGCTTGCAATGACGAGCCCAGCACGCCCTCGACGGCCCGTTCCCATTTGGCATCTACATTCAAAGCGTCTGCGAGCGTACCGATGAAATGAAAATCGCGCGGAGTTTCGGTGGGTGAAAAAACCAACTGGACTGCAGGCGAATAATAAGCACGACGAAGATCTAGTTCTTTCAGACTCTCAAGACGATGACTGGCTCGCGAAAACTCTTCGCGTACTCGAGAGAGTTCGGCCTCGGTATCACTCACGGCCTCATGACCTTTTACGACATTGTCAACGGCCGCTTCGCGTTCGATTTGAAGTTTACTGACCCGCTCTCGAGCCAGGGAAAGTTCGTGAGTAAAAGATTCAGCTTCAATCTTACGCTCCGCATGTTGCGTCGCGGCGCGTTCACCTTCTTTGGCAAGGCCCTCCGATTGAGCTGCCAGCCTCTCGAGAATTCCCTCCAACTGGCGGGCAATTTCTCGTAGCCTCTCCGCGATAGCAGTTTGAGTTAATAACTCGGACCGCGCGCTTTCGATCTCGCCTTCAGCCGCAGACGTCGAAGCGAGCTTTTCTGCATAAGACTCTTCGGCCGCGCGCAGTGAAAGCGCACTCTGGTCCCATTCTTGTCGAAGCTTCGCATCCTCGTCTTGCAACCGACGACATTCAGCTTCAACAAGAATCAATCTCGCCGTAAGCGCTTCGATTTCACTCGTGACTTCGACCTTTCGCTTTTCAAGTTCTGAGAGTTGTTCGCTTTGATAGGCGCACTCACGAACCTGACGATCTCTTTGCAGCACAGCTTCAGCGGCGGCCGCACGAGCAGCAGTCAAAGAGTCCTCTAGATTCCGCGCCTCATGGGTAGCGGATCTTGCAGCTTCTTCACGTTGGCCCAGGTCGTTAGCAATAGCGGTTTCGATTTCCGCGATTTCTGTCAGTTTCGCTTTTGTCTCTTCGAGTACTGAAAAGAGCTTGAGGTCCTCAGCAACATAAACCTGGCGCAGCAGGCCTCGGAGTTCTTCGCGTAAGACTCCGTATCGACGAGCCTTGGCAGCTTGCCTTCTAAGGCTATTCACCTGGCGGTCGATCTCAGAAACTATGTCTGAGATTCGGGAAAGGTTAGACCGCGCCGAATCGAGCCGGGCTTCGGTCGCTCGCTGGCGAACTCGAAACTTTGTAATGCCGGCTGCCTCTTCAATAATTGTGCGGCGGTCCATCGGCTTAGCCGAAAGAATTTGCCCGATGCGTCCCTGCTCGATGATGGCGTAATGGCCACCTGCCAAACCGGTGCCCGAGAAGAGATCCTGAATGTCTCTTAACCGGCAAATTCGGTCGTTCAAAAGGTACTCGCTCTCGCCAGTGCGATAGAGGCGGCGTGTAACCGAAACGGCTTCGCCCGGAGCAAATTCGAGGGCTAAATTACGGCGCCTCCAATGTCTTTTGTACCCAGTCCTGGATGGCGCAGCTACCTCCACCACTTCGGCAGTTATAGGCGATTGCGTGCCTTCTAGCGGGGTTTCTGTCTCAGTCACGACAGCTACGTGTTCAGTCGCTTCCGGTGCGGCTGGAGAGGCTTCCTGAGGCAGAATTGCGTCGATGTCAACGAGTCGTTCATCAATTTGCTCGAGAGTTGAGTCGATGTCCTCAATATCGGGCTCCGACTCGACTATCTCGTCCCGGACCATGTGCATCACGACCTCAGCCATTCCGCTGGGTTGTCGGTTGCGAGATCCCTGAAAGATGACATCCTTCATCTCACCGCCGCGCAAGTGCTTAACTCGCTGCTCGCCCAGAACCCAGGCAATGGCATCGGCAACGTTACTTTTGCCACAGCCATTTGGTCCTACTATTGCGGTGATTCCGTCCCCAGTTAAGAGTATCTCGGTGTAGTCGGCGAACGATTTGAAGCCGGTAATTTCCAGCCTTTGGAGTTTAAACATGCGGTATAGATGCTCGGTTTCAGGGAAAAGACCTTAGGCCCTGATCATCAAGGTTTCTAAGGTTAGGGTACGGGAGGCCAATATAAGTGGGTGCCGCTTAGAATGTCAACTAGAACTTGAGCTTAGCATTCCTTACTTAAGTGACGAGCTTAGTTAATACACGTCACCGTTGGATCCGGTCGCGGCGTTCGTAGAGGAGAAGTTTCACGCCAGGTCGGAGTTGAAAGGTCCCGTCTTCGCTGTTCGACTTAACCTGTTCATAATATTGTCCAAAATTGGTCTCCACCTGCTCCTTCTGGTTCTCGTTCGCAATGATCAAGGGTTCGGTTGAGGGCGCCATCTGGGCAAAATACCCGACTCTCGTGAAGTTCCGGAAATACCAGGGCAACGGCCAATAGTCCGGACTAACGATGGTAATACCAATAGCCGCTTTGTCGGGCTCGTGGCTGGCGATCTGGTCAATCCTGTCCAACATGCTCAAAAGGCCCCGCGTCGTGTGCGCGTAGACATAGACGTAGTAATCAGCGTCGTTGTCATAATTATAAAAATTCAGGTCGATCGTCTGATAAGTACTGACGCCCGCTCCTATCACCAAGGCTAGAATCGGCACCAGGATCCGTTTTGACGCTAACTCGTAGAGCATCTCGACTGCATATCCCGCTACCAGGGCGAGGGGCACAACGAAGTTAAGCGTTAACCAGGGCGTCTTGTACGGAATAAGTGAGTAAGCAGCGATCAAACCAAACGACCATAACCCACAGAACAAAGCAAAGGTATTGCGAGGTTTGAAAACTGCAATCACCGCGCCCACGAATCCGAGCAACAGAAGTGGTGATTCCTGACTGAGGAGCCAGTCGCCGTACTTATAAAGAGAATGGACGTGCTGTTGCGTACCAGTCTTGGTCCAAACCTCAAACGTTTTCAGAGAATCCCAGACACCTTTCGGATAATTGGAAAAAAATGACGAGTAAAACAGGATGTTTATCGCAACAAAGATAACGAAGCCAACGAACAGCCAAACCCCCAGACTTGATCCACCTCCCAGATCCTGTACAAACCGTGCATAAGCGTTTTGGGATCTGACGTTACGTTTCGATTTCGCCGGAATGTACTGCCTGCGCACAAAAGCAAAGTAGAGCTGCGTGCAAACAAACGCGATGATGAGCACGCCAGCCGAAATCATTGCCGTTTCTTTCGTCGCAAACAGCATTGCCAGCGACGCTGCGGAAAGCAACAGATAGACGGGATTTCGCTCGTCGTAAAATCTAAGTGCGGCAACAACAGTTCCAAGGGTAAAAAAGACAAATAGCGTTTCGTGAATGTAGTAGCGGGATAGATAAACGGCACCAGGGGAGAGCGCAAGAAGTAACGCACCTGCCAGGGTTGCAATCGTGCCCAGTCTCTTTCTGAGAGTGAGAACTAGACCGACAGTTCCGAGCCCGAAGATTGCTGGAACCATTCGAATCGTGGTCGTATTTAGACCATAAGTCTCGGCGGCAGAGGCGCCAAATATTCTTTTGATGATCCAGGGAATTATTGCCGTAAGGTAATAGATAGTTGGCCCATGGTAATTCTCCGGATCGTATTTATAGATATGCTCACGGACCAGGCGTACGAGAAAATTACCGTTCACCCCTTCGTCGTGGTGCAGCGGCACAAGCGGCAAGTCGTACATTCGCAGCACCGCTGCAATTACCAGAATGACGATCGCGGAGATAAGCCAAACCCGTTGTGAAATAAGTTCCGGCGGCGCGGTCGAAGCTTCAAATCTCGACTGAGAAGCCTGTGCTGCTCCTGCCTTCCGGGATTCCTTATTGCCCTTTGACTTTGTAGAGCTCGTACCCACCAACTTCTCCAATTTTCTCGAAACGCGTGAAGAACCCCTCATTGACCGGGGTTATGTTTCGTTCTTGTGGACCAACGACAGCATAATCCACTTTGTAATGGTCGATTAATGAAATTGCATCTGTAGAGCCGGCAAAAATCCTTTTGATTTCGGTTTCGCGTTGCACGAATTCCAGACCATGAGTCCAGATGTGGCCCGGATATCCCATGAGCGATCTGCGACCGGTGAGAAACACCGGTGTATTGTGAACAGGCGCATGAACGATGAGAGAACGTGGCGGAGTCTTTTGCTTGACGAGTTCGGCGAACTGAACACCAGCCGCATCGAAAATATTGTACTCAAAAGACCGAAACATGATCCCGGTCACGTCCAGCGCTCCCGCAAGGGTGACACAAGCTAAAAGTGCGACAGCAATTAGACGTTGAAACAATCCCTGCTTCCACAATCGAGAAAGTAACATCGCGACCAACGGCGCCGAAGCGAGCCACCAGTAAAACAACACCTTGATGTTGTCCCAAATCCATGGGGCCATCTTCAAGAAGTTTGGAACAATGAAACATAGAACGAAAGGCAGATAAAAGATTAGCACTCGCTTTCGGATTACTGGATCCTTACCGCGCAGTGAAATCGCCAGGATAATTAAAGGAATGAACAACCCTGTATTCTTGAACCAAAACCATACTGGATTCTCGGTTCCTCGATCCCATCCGATTTCTATGCCGAAAAAACTCGAAGCATGAACTGCACTATGTGATGTCGACCAGATCAATTGCGGCAGAGCGATCAAACTGGCGGTGACGAAGAAAACAATCCATTCACGCCAACGTATTTGCAACAGCGCCAGGCAGCCGGCCATTCCCATAGCTACGACAAAGCTGTGCGCGTGAACGAGTGGTAAGAGACCAACCGCGACACCGGCAGCAATCATTCTCCTTACTGAGAGGGGAATTCCGCTCTCAGGTTCAATTTCAACCTTAACCTCAGCTTTTCGTTTTTTTGCTTTTGATCCTTTTCGACTCTTATCAGGAATCTCCAACGGAGGCTCGTCGCCAGGTCTTTCGGTTGCCAACCACCATTGAGTCAACGCCATTACGACGAGTGGTAATCCGAGTAGAAACCCGCGTTGAGGAACGAGAAGAGTCGAGATGGCGTTTCCCCAGCGCCAGGTTGTTTCCGGAATTACGGTAAACGACGGAGGTAATTCATTGAGAAGGCTGCCAATCGATTTTGTCGTGCCGTCTTTTCCGTAAAACATGAGAACAAAGCCAAACCCGCCATTCAGCAAAACCAGCAGAGGCGTAAGGATGGCAGCAAGCTTGTCGCGCAACATCACGAGAGCCCAGCGGTGTAACAAACCGACGAAGGCAACACCGACTAGAATGTTTTCAATGAATAGAGACTCACCTAGCGTTGCTCCACATCGAACGAAGATCGCGGAAACAAAATCCGTGATGAACGGATAGGTAAATCGCACGCCTGAGTACGTTGGATCGTCGGGCGGAAAATTATTTCCAAAAACAAAGCTGGTCACGACGCTGAGGTGAAATGGAAGATCGCCAAAATTGTTCAGCAGTCCGGTGCCTATTCCGTCAGGACCTTCGATCATTGCGCGATTGAAAACCCGCCAAAGGGTTACGATTACAACGCCGTAAAAAAGCGTGTAGCCAACCGCCGCCGCTTTGGGTCTCAAAAAGAGATCTTGAATGGAGTCAAGGACACCGCTCAGATCCCGAGTAAAGGCTCGCCGGTTGGGACCGTCGGTCCACGCCACCATGGGCGTACAACAAATGAGGGTTGAAAGAATTATTGAAGTCGGAGTTAGCGCACCAAACAACGAGGCAAGAACAAAACCAACTAAGCCCAATACGGCCAGGCCTAAACAGGCTCCCGAGCAAAGCCGGGCCGCAAACGGAGCCCGCTTATCGTAAAGGTAAGTTGCAACGGTGCCGCTTAAGGTGACCAGCAAAGCGAGAACTAATGAAACAATCATTGATCCGTGAGTGATACTGCTCTGCTAATAATCAACCCGCGTTTAGTGGAGCGACGCGGATTATACGTTAAAGACGTTAGTTTGGTGTTATTTCGTGTGATTTCCTTGGCTCGTTTCGCGGAAACGTAACAGCCGATCCAAGAAATCACACGAGTTGATCCGCGTATTTATTGACGAAAACTATCCATCAAACAAAAGAGTGTTCAAACCGTTTGGCGATCAGGTATCCTAGGTTTGCCATCCACTGACCATCTCAGGGTCAAGCGCAAGCAACCTAAAATGGCTGTAGAAATCAATCAAACAAGGCCGATCTCATCGGGAACGACTGCCCTCGCCGGGTTCTTCTCCCTGTCCTTGTTTAGCAGCGCTGCTCTTCTCTTCTGGGTTCAGCCTCTGATCGCCAAGATGTTGTTGCCTTATCTTGGCGGCGCACCTGCGGTCTGGAACACCTGCATGGTGTTCTTTCAAGCACTTCTGCTAGCCGGATATGGTTACGTTCTAATCCTGTCTCGTTTCTTTTCGATCAAACGTCAGGCAACGATCCATCTCTTTCTATTGATTGCGGCTGCATTGGTTCTTCCTTTCACGTTGCCGTTATCTAAACTTGCCGCAATTCCCACTACTGGGAGTCCAATTGGATGGTTATTGCTCACGCTCCTGTTTACCTGCGGCGCGCCGTTTTTCGTCCTCTCATCTACCGCACCGTTGCTACAAAACTGGTTTTCCCGTTCGGAGCATAAAGCCGCACGTGATCCCTACTTTCTTTATGCCGTGAGCAACGCTGGGAGCATGCTTGCTTTATTGGCGTTCCCTTTCCTGCTGGAACCTTCATTAGCCATACGAACTCAAAACAGAGTCTGGGCGATTGGCTACATCGTACTCGTAGCCTCGATCATCTGTTGTGTCGCTCTACTTAAAACCGTTGATGCTCCGGATATTTTAAAGGGAATTGCAGAACACTCGATCACGACTCGTGACCGCCTATTTTGGATACTGCTCGCATTTATTCCCTCGAGCTTGATGCTCGGAGTCACAACTTATATTGCCACCGACGTCGCATCGGTCCCGCTCGTCTGGATTATCCCGCTCGCTCTTTATCTACTGACCTTTATCCTGGCTTTCTCCAATCGGCAAGTATTGTCCGTTTCGCTAACATCGAAGCTGTTACCGATCTTAGTCGTATCGTTGGGAGGTTTGATGATCTTCAAACCGCCCATTTCAGCGTGGTTGATAATTGGGCTCCATCTGATTGTCTTTTTTTTCGCTGCTCTCCTATCGCACACCAGACTGGCAATGATGCGGCCCCATGTGCGACACCTGCCGGAATATTATCTCTGGATCGCGACCGGAGGAGTGCTCGGAGGAATCTTCAATGCGCTTATCGCTCCTGGCATCTTTTCGACTGCACTGGAATATCCCGCGATAATAGTTCTTGCGTGTTTGATAAGAACCTCAACTCCGACGGACCACCAGCCAAACAAGATTTGGCGCACAACGTTTCCCGCGCTGGTTTTGGTACTGACGGTAACGCTCTCTGTTTTAGCACTTCGGCTTAACACGCCGGTGAAAGTTCAGGATGGCATCGCCCTCTTCTTGCCGCTCGTCTTTTGCTACATCGTTACTCTGCGACGGCCAATCATGTTTGCATTGGGCCTGGCCGCATTTCTGATCGGATCAACACCTTATCTAAACGCATCAACTCAAACGCTCACAACTCAACGCAATTTCTTCGGCGTCTGGCGTGTGACGGAAAGTAAAACGGAAGAGTTTCGAAGGCTCTGGCACGGAAGCACAGTTCATGGCGTTCAGTTCAAAGACCCCGCTCGGAAATGTGAACCCACCTCTTATTACAGTAAGAGCGGGCCCGTGGGCCAGGTGTTTGAACTCTCGAATGCAAGGAAGAGCGTCAAAACAGTCGCAGCTACGGGTCTTGGAGCCGGGTCTCTCGGCAGTTACTCACTCCCTGACCAGCAATGGGACTTTTATGAGATTGATCCGGCTATCGTACAGATAGCGAATAACCCACAGTACTTTAGTTTCCTAAGCGACTGCACATCAGCTCCACATCGCATGATCCTTGGTGACGCGCGACTGCGACTGAAAGATGCACCGGACCATCATTACGATTTGATGGTCATGGATGCCTTCAGCTCCGACTCGGTGCCGGCACATCTGCTCACAAGTGAGGCCCTCGATCTATACCTTTCTAAATTAGCGGATCGCGGACTGCTCGTATTTCACATTAGCAATCGGTACCTCGATCTGGAACCTCTTCTTTCAGGCCTGGCAAATTCGAAAAATTTACAAGCCCTCTTAAGACGCGACAAGGAACACACAGTTATTGGCCGCTATCCATCTATCTGGGTTGTGTTGGCACGTAACGAAAGTGACCTTACCACTTTGGTTGACGATCCGCGCTGGAGACCTTTAAACGGTAACATCGTCTGGACTGACGACTCCTCAAACATTTTAAGTCTTCTCAAATAGTAGATCTCAGATCTCACCTTGCTTGAGTTCCCCAAAGGCCCTTTGCACAAGACACTAATCTTATGAACGTCGAGCCCTGCGTACGGTACCGCGAGCGAGGCGACCGGATCCTACACTCGACGTTACGCCTGGATCCTGATGATCAGTTAGCATCTCACTTTCTAAAAAAGCCGGCGCCTTTGCATCATTTTCTCTGATAGGTTAGTTTCGTTCAGAGGAAAAAATAGTACATGTTGAGAGCAGGAATTGTTGGTTTGCCAAATGTCGGCAAATCGACTTTATTCAACGCGCTTACGGCGCAGTCGGCTGCACTGGCAGCAAACTATCCATTCGCCACGATCGAACCGAATGTCGGAGTCGTTTCTGTTCCGGACGAACGCCTCGAGCCTCTCGCTCGACTAGTCAAAACCAACGTCATAGTTCCGGCGACGGTAGAATTCCTGGACATTGCCGGACTGGTTCGCGGTGCTTCAAAGGGCGAAGGACTGGGCAATCAGTTTCTTGCCAACATCCGTGAAACCGACACTGTGGTCCAGGTTGTACGCGCATTCGAGGACGACAACGTCATTCACGTCGAAGGCAAAGTAGACCCGGCCAGAGATATCGAGACTATTCAAATCGAACTAGCTCTATCCGATTTGGCAACCGCGGAGAGGCGTCGTGAGAAAGCACAGAAGACGCTGAAGAGCGGTGACAAAAACGCGCGCGCGGAGTTGGATGTGTTGGATAAGTTGCAGCCTGCGCTTGAGCAGGGTCGTTCAGCAAGAACCGTGGAATTGACTAATGAGGAGCAGGCAGTTGCTCGCCAATTTTTTCTCCTAACCAGTAAACCCACAATCTACGCAGCGAATGTTGACGAAAACACTCTCTCAGATGTCTCCAAGAACGAGATGGTGAAAGTCATCCGGGAGATTGCCGACAAAGAGTCTGCCGAGTGTGTGGTTATCAGTGCCCAGCTTGAAGCCGAACTAGTCGCACTTCCTCCTGAGGAGCGCGTTGATTACTTACAAAGCCTCGGCGTACAGACCAGTGGCGTTGATCAACTGATTCGAAGCGCATATCACTTGCTTGGCTTGATGTCGTTCCTGACAGCGGGCGAGAAAGAAGTGAAGGCGTGGACAATCCCCCAGGGTACCAGAGCGCAAACCGCTGCCGGAACGATTCATTCGGATATTGAACGAGGTTTCATTCGCGCTGAGGTCGTCGGTTATAACGATCTAATTACAGCCGGATCATACGCGGCAGCGAGAGAGAAAGGATTGCTGCGACTGGAAGGTAAAGACTACATCATGCAAGAAGGAGACGTAGTTCACTTTCGTTTCAATGTCTGACTATTTGATGATTATGAATTGATAAGTATCAATTCATAATTGTCAATTCTTCGGAGATTTGGTGGAGAGAGTGTTAGAGGCAATCGTGAGGATATCGATTGCCTTTTTTTCACTAACGAAGTAATGCCCTTATGCCCACGAGGATCAGGTATCCAATTGCCAGAACTACTGCTAGTTTGATAAGCATTATTGCCAAGCCAATTAAGGCTACGAATGTCGTTCCCACTATTTTGAGCACTAGCGGGAGGACAACTATGAAAACAAATAAACCGAGGAGTATCATCCCCACGATTCTCAAAATATCCTTCGCTTCTTTCATCTTCCACTCTCCGATTCTTTAGCCACTACCTTCGGCTTTATCGTCTGCTGCCAGGTATACGAAGAATTTTTACATCCCGTTCCGTTGAAGATCTTGCATTTACAGCCCGTAAAAATGGTCTTTTTACCATGATTATGTAGGCCTTCAAGAATGTCGCCAGTCGCCTGTTTCAGGCTTTTCGGCGATAATCTATACCTCTTATAAACTCATGGACCGGTGGGAAGCAAGAAGTCTCTTTGGAGACGCCAACAGCGACGCAAGCACTGAGGCGGGAGCCCCTCTAGCCGAACGAATGAGACCCCGGACCCTGTCAGAGTTCGTGGGTCAAAAACATCTAATCGGAGAGGATCGCGTTCTGAGCCGTATCGTCAACAGTGGCGGCACGCTTCCTTCCCTGATTCTGTGGGGTTCACCCGGAACGGGCAAGACTACTCTCGCCAGGCTGCTGGCCCTAAAGAGCGGTCTACGATTTGTTCCACTGTCAGCAGTATTTTCCGGCGTAAAGGATCTGCGAGAAGCCATTCAAGAAGCTCGGCTGGAACAGCGTTACGGCAAGAAGACGGTACTTTTTATCGATGAAATTCATCGATTTAACAAAGGGCAGCAGGATGCATTACTACATGCCGTGGAAAATGGGACAGTTGTTCTGATTGGCGCGACTACTGAAAATCCATCTTTTGAAGTAACCGGCGCACTCCTGTCGCGGTGCAGAGTGATCGTCCTGAATCCACTCTCAGATGATGAGATCAAGCAAATCATATTAAATGCACTGAATGATGACGAACGCGGTCTGGCAGATAAACAACCGGTAGTCTCAGACCAACTATTATCGAGGCTCGCCCATGCAGCAGCTGGTGATGCTCGCGTCGCGCTCACTGCTCTGGAAGCGGCGGTTGAGTCCACCACACCCGGACAAACAGGTGCGAGAGTAGTCACCGAAGAGACAATCATCGAGGCGCTGGGTCGAGCTCATTATGCATACGATAAAGGTGGCGAAGAACATTACAACCTTGCTTCGGCATTGATTAAGTCATTGCGCAATTCGAATGTTGACGCGGCTCTTTACTGGCTCGCAAGAATGATTGAAGGCGGAGCTGATCCGATTTTCATCGCTCGAAGACTTTGCATCTTAGCCTCGGAAGATATCGGCCTGGCAGATCCCCAGGCGATGGTTCAGGCTGCCGCTGCCGCTGAGATTGTCCAGTTGATCGGATTACCAGAAGGGATCTTCCCCTTAACGCAGGCGACCATTTATCTTGCCCGGGCACCAAAATCAAATTCAATTTTGAGAGCCTATCAAGCTGCAGCCAAAGACGCCGCTGATACTGCGCGTGAACCGGTGCCATTGCATTTGAGAAACGCCCCAACGCCCTTGATGAAACAGATGGGTTACGGCGGGAATTACCGATACATCCATAACGACCCCAACGCAAAAGAGGAAATGGAATGTCTGCCGCCGACATTGAGCGGCGCCAAGTATTTTGTAGAAGACGAAGAAGAAGAAAAAGAGGAGATTAATAACCAGGTTGATGGTTAGAGTTTTGAAGAATGATCACTAAGAAATCCGACAAAGAATTAGCCTTTTTATATGATCTATTTGTCGCTCCAGATTGGGGCGAACGCTTCGGAGAGTTGATGGACCAGCATCTAAAACTCCCACCCGAAGGAAAAGCAATCTATGTATCAATCGCTACCGGCGGTCATGCCATCGCACTCCGTGAAAGAAGCGGGGATAAACTCGAAATGATCTGCGTTGAAGAAAAACCGGAGTTCCTGGAGTTAGCCCAGGCGAAGGCAACTGCCGCGAATCAGGAGGTCGATTTTCGTCGAGCGCCTTTCGAGTCGTTACCACTGGAGGACAACAACTACGATCTCGTGATCGGAGAGGCCTCGATGGTCGCGCGAGAGCGAGTTCGGGATATGTTCAGGGAGATGGTCCGCGTCGCTAAGCCAGGTGGACGAGTGGCTTTAACACTGACAACGGCTTCGAGCTTTGGTGAGTTCTTTTCTATCCTCTGGGAAGCGCTTCACAACTGCGAGTTCGTCGATCTTGAGTCAAAAGTAGAACGCTTGATTACTGAGTTACCTACAGTCGCCGAGATCGAGAACATGGCCGAGAATGAGGGGGTGGACGACGTGGAATCGTGGACTCGAATTGAAGAATTCGACTACGAATCAGGAGACCAGTTTCTGAATGCTCCGCTAGTCTCTGAGTTTTTGATGAAAGACTGGCTCGATTCAGTTCCCGAGGCAATCAGAGAGAGAGTCTCAAATGAGATCGCGCGCCTGATAAATGAGGAGCGTCACGAGGCTGAATTTGCTTTATCGGTAAAGGCTACGCTGGTGGTGGGCCGTAAAGCCCTTGCGCACTAAATTGTTTCAGAGCCGCAGAAGGTTTAGTCTTCCAAATTTTTTCTTGGTTCCTTTTCGCCCTCGTCCAGACCTTCTTTAAATGCACGCTTACTCTGGCCAAGAGCCTTGGCTAATTGGGGTAGGCGTGTGGCTCCGAACAACAAAAAGATTACGATTGCGATCACAACGAGCTCAGGCGTCCCGAGCCCTCCAATCGCCAACATGTTCTCAGTCATTTTTTTCCTCTTTCTTCGGTAGTGGGGTCCCCACTACCCTTTCTTCACGGGCATGAACTGAAGGCGCGATCTAATTTCCATGATCGGACTCGTAAAACAGATACTTCCTCCAGGTTTCATCTGCGCGCCCCAGGTAACGCATTATCTGACGATTTACGTGTAAAGAGAAACCGCGAGGCCTTCTAAGCAGATGCATCCCCGATTCTTCTGGGGTTCTATTACCCTTTTTATGATTGCAGCGTTTGCAACAAGCCACCAGATTATCCCACGCCGACTCACCCCCGCGCGAACGCGGCTGGACGTGATCCAGCGTTAATTCTGATGGCGGATACTGTTTTCCGCAGTACTGACAGGTCGAATGATCCCTCAGAAGTATATTCTTTCGAGAAAGAGAACGGCGTTCAAAAGGTATATGAATGTATTCCGTAAGACGAATTACTGAAGGAGCATGAATCGACAGCCGTTGGGAGTGGAGCATGTGTCCGTTGTGCTCTTCCACCCGGGCTACCCCCTTGAAAATCATCACTACTGCGCGCCTTTCAGTGCACACGTTGATGGGCTCAAAAGAGGTGTTTAGAACTAAGACTCGACCGTTCATACAAGGCCTGATATTACGCGAGCGTGGAATAGGGTGTCAAAAATTAGTTCGCCCGCCCTGCTTCAGATGCCGGAAAACGGTCAGGTTGATGCTTTGATCCGGCGAAAATCAACGGCGCGACCTCGCGATCGTCAAGACAGACACCGTGCCGGCGCCAGCCTCGAGCAGGACGGTCGCACATGAGTTGGCTGTAGCGCCCGTCGTCAACACATCATCAACCAGCAAGATATTTTCGCCCTGAATTACTCGTTGCTGAGTGACCTCAAATGCGTTGCTGACGGTCTCCCTTCGCCCTTTTGCATCGAGCCCAGCCCTGTGTTTCTCTGAGTACAAAATCCTAACCAGCGATCGGTAGTCCACTGCCAATCCGGTGGCTACCGATACTGTCCGGGCAATTACAGCGGCTTGATTAAACCCGCGAGCGCGCTCACGCACAGGATGCAATGGTACCGGAACAATGCGAGTGCACTGATGAAATGGCGATAGTGATGCAACTGCCTGAAGCAGCAATTGAAGTTGCCTGGCCATGTTGGGCCGGCGTTTGAGCTCCAAGACTGATTGTCGTAAAGCTTTTTCATAAATCCCAACGGCGCGGGCGGTTGTGAATGGCTGAGAATCGCACTTCCTACACCTAAGGTCCTTCGACGCAAACTGTTTTGGAAATAATAATGGCACTCCGCACTTCCAACAGATACTTTCAAAATCAGTGAAGAGCGTGGTCGATTGCCAACACTCTTCGCAAACTACGCCGAGATGGCGACGCCGCACCTCCCGCTGGCAAATGCAGCAATCCTGCGGATAGACAACATTAAAAAAGGCATCAAGTAACGAGGACGATTTGGTGAGGAACATCGTATTTCAAAAACAAAAGCCTCCTCAGACAAAGTCTGCGGAGGCCTTAAAAATCCAGATCAGAATGCTTGCTATTGACTAGTCGTCGTCGTCCGAAAGCAATCCACGTTCTTGTAAATCCTGGCAACGAACACACAATCTGGCCCAGGGCACAGCTTCCAGTCGTTTTTCAGGTAGAGCCTCTTCGCAATGGACACACTTTCCGTAGCCAGTGGTCTCGATTCGCTCGAGGGCTTCGTCGATCAAGTTCAGTAGCTGCCTGTCGTTATCAGACATCGACACCAGCAGTTCCTTTGTATAAGCGTTAGCCGCCATGTCAGCCGGATCCTGCGTGGCTTCAGCATCGCGCTCTCTACTATATAACTCGGCCGCCTGAACCTGTCCCACCAGGCCTTCGCGCCGGTCCAATAATCTGTCGCGGAAAACTTTCGTTCGCCTCTTATCCATTATTTGTTTTCGTCCTCCACCCTACTTGATTTGTCTAGGGGTAGTTCGTTATTTCTGATACGGCAACCCGTTGATAATTGTGTATGCTCTATATAACTGCTCAAACACCAGCACGCGCGCCATTTCATGAGTTAAGGTCAAACGTGAGAGCGACCAAAGTCGGTCAGCCCTGGCGACCAATTCCTGCGGCAAGCCATGGGGCCCGCCGATAACAAACGCCACCTCCTTGATCCCCCTGACTTCCCAGGTTTTGACCTGTTCGGCCAATTGCTGGGAGGTCCACTCCACCCCGCCGACGTCCAAAACAATCGTAACGCCGCCTGGACGAAGAGCGTCTGAGATGCGCGCCGCTTCTTTATCGATGCCTGCCTTGCCCGCTCGTCCAGCTTCCTTGAGCTCTACAATCTCGACTCGAACGAAATGGCCAAGCCTTTTAACGTAATCCTCAACCAAAGAACGAAGTCTTGCATCACGTGTTTTACCAGGCCAAATAACGCGAAAGCGCATTTTAAAGATCGCCTAATCACCGAAAGCTAACCGAGTTTGTACTTCGCAATCTTCTCGTAGAGATTCTTGCGACTGATTCCGAGAATCCGAGCGCACTCAGTCTTGTTACCATTGCTGGCCGTCAGCACTTTCGCAATGTGCTCCGCCTCAACCTCTGCCAAACTCAAAGGAGTCTGCTCACGTTTTCGTGCTCTGGTAGATTCGATCACTGCTTGCGGCCAGTCATTAATCTCCACCCATTTACCCTGCGCAACAATTACGGCACGTTCAACTAGATTTGCCAGCTCGCGAGCGTTACCCGGAAAATCATAAGCGAGCAACAACTCAAGGGCGTCGGCTGAAATTCCTTTGACTTTGCTTCCGTGTTTACTCGCATACTGGTTTTGAAAATGGCCCGCAAGCTTTTTCAAATCCTCGCGACGTTCGCGCAAAGGAGGAACGTGAATGTGGATAACGTTCAGCCTATAAAAAAGATCTTCCCGAAAAGCGCCACGCTTAACCGCCTGTTCGAGCTCAACATTTGTCAGCGCTATCAGACGCGCATCAAGCTTTAAAGTGCCGCGGCCGCCTAACCTCTCGAACTCGCGAGATTCGATGACGCGCAGTAACTTGGCCTGACTCTCGTTTGTCAGATGTGCTACTTCGTCCAGAACAATGGTGCCGTTGTTAGCAGCTTCAAATCGTCCTGGCTTCGCGTCGGTAGCACCGGTGAAGGCACCGCGCTCGTAACCAAACAACTCTGCTTCAAGTAAGTCGGCTGGCAAAGTTGCACAATCGATCTTTACAAATGGTCCACCGGACCTGCGCGACTTCGAATGTATAAACGAAGCTATCAGGTCTTTACCTGCACCTGACTCACCCGTTATCAGTAGATTCGAATCGGTCGCGCTTACGCGCTCAGCGAGATCCACGACCTCGCGCATTGCACTCGAGCGCGCAAATACCTCGATCACGATTCAGTTCTCAAGGAGCTTTGAGCGAACTCGGCCGGCAACTCAATCCGTTTCGCCTCGCGCCACAACCTCTCCAGATCGTAGAACTGCCGCGCCTTTTGCTCGAAAACGTGAACAACGAAATCGCCGTAATCAAGCAAGATCCACTCGGCTGTCTTATAGCCTTCGACGCGGGCCGCCGCTGAGCCGGATTTCTTTAACGACTCGTAAACTTCATCAGAAATGGCCTGGACCTGCCGTTCATTTGTTCCGCTGACTATTAAGAAATAGTCGGTGAAGCTGGCTATCTCTCGGAGGTCGAGAATTACCGGATCCACAGCCTTCTTATCACTGCTAGCCTGCAAAGCGGCCAGGATACGGGAATCCAGCTCGCCGGAACTGGACGTTTCCGTTTGAGCACGACCGGCGGTATGCGGAGTCAACGATTGTTCTTTAACTGTTGAGTTTGGCTTCATTCGAATTTTCTATAAATCTGATATTTCTTCAAATATTGAATCACTGGCTCGGGAACTACGTCCCGAAGTTCAGCGAATTTTCCCTCACGGCATAAACGTCGGATATCCGTAGCCGCAATGTCGTCCATCACTACATCAGTAATGAATATTTGCGGCGCTTCTCCATTCTTCAATTCAGCAACTTCTGATCTTCCTCTCGTGTCCACAATGCGATTAACGAAAGGCGAATGCTCGATATCAACAAAGTAGCCGGGCCTTGTTACGACGATGTGATTTGTCATCGTCAAAAGCTGTTCCCAGTTGCGCCACGTCTCAATGTCGGCCCAGGAGTCAGCTCCCATGATAAAGAAGAGTTCATCGTTCGCTAGTGACTGCTGAAAATGCATCAGCGTATCGACTGTGTATCGCCGATCCGGCGCGTCCAATTCAAACGTAGAGATCCGAAGTTGTTCATCATCCTTCGTGGCCAGCACCAACATGGCGTAGCGGTGAATAGCCGGAGTTACCGGACGTCCAAGTTTGTGTGGCGCCAGTTGAGCCGGAACAAAAAGTATTTCGTCAATTTCAAATAACTTCCCGACTCGTCGAGCAACGTCGAGATGCCCTTGATGAACAGGGTCAAACGTCCCGCCGTATAAACCTATTCGGCGTTGGGCGCACATTTTCTAGAAAGCCAATTCCACCGCATCGTTAATTTTTGAGTCTGCCTTGATTTCATCAAGCTTAATGGCGACCGCTTGAAGCAAATCTCTGATTCCCTCACCCGTGGCCGACGAGACGGCGAAGAACGGACGCCCGTCGCGCATCGCTCGTTCCTTGAGCGAAGTCAGGCGCTCAATCTCATCGAGAGCGTCAATTTTTGTAGCGATAACGAATTGTGGTCGTTCCGCTAACTCCGGTTTATACGAAACAAGTTCATGATTAACGGTCTCGTAGTCTGCTACGGTTTCTCGCCCCGATAGTGACGACACATCCACCAGGTGTAATAAGAGCTTGGTGCGCTCGATGTGGCGCAGAAAGCGATCTCCGAGTCCTGCACCGGCGTGAGCTCCCTCAATCAGACCAGGAATGTCAGCAATTACAAAAGTGCGAAAGTCTCCCAGGTCAACAACTCCAAGGTGCGGTTCCAGAGTAGTAAACGGATAGTCGGCAATCTTTGGGTGCGCAGCAGAAACTGTAGAGATGAAGGTCGATTTGCCGGCATTGGGAAAACCAACGAGCCCAACGTCAGCCAACAACTTCAACTCCAATTGCAGATCGCGCTCTTCACCAGGAGTTCCACTTTGGTGATATCGCGGCGCACGATTCGTAGAAGTCGTGAAGTGCGCGTTGCCAAATCCACCTCTGCCGCCACGTGCTACGAGGTAACGATCTTTATCCCCAGCCAGATCATGCAGTAGTTCGCCGGTTTGCGCGTCAAAGATCTGCGTTCCCACCGGAACATGAACCGTCAAGTCAGAGCCGTTACGTCCTGAACGATTGGAGCCTTCGCCGTGCAGTCCACGATCGGCAATGTGCCGCGGGTTATAGCGCAGGTGCAGCAAGGTGTTTAGAGATTCGTCGGCTTCAAGAAACACATCACCGCCGCGACCCCCATCACCTCCGGATGGACCACCACGAGGGACAAACTTCTCCCGCCGGAACGCAGTAACTCCGTTACCACCGTTTCCGCCCTGAACATGAATTTTGGCCCGATCGATAAACATTTAAATCAAAAGCGACGCCCTTTTGGCAGTTTGTGCTGCCTCGAGCGTCGCGGAACTGCAAGTGCCTGATTTTTAAGCAGCAGTTTGCTCCAACGGGTAAACGCTAATGAACTTCCCAGAACGCCCTTTGTCTTCGAATTTGACAACGCCATCGATCAAAGCAAACAAGGTATCGTCCTTACCTCGACCGACGTTTGTTCCTGGTTTCCACTTGGTACCTCGCTGTCGCGCGATAATGTTGCCACCCAACACCGCCTCGCCACCAAACTTCTTGAGGCCAAGTCGTTGCGAATGTGAGTCGCGACCGTTTCTTGAGGAACCAACACCTTTTTTATGCGCCATAACTAGCTCCAACTAACTAATTGAATCAATTTTAAGAGTCGTGTAACCCTGACGATGGCCGCGAGTACGTTTGTACTGCTTCCTGCGCTTTTTCTTAAAAACGACGATCTTCGGTTCGCGACCGTGTTCGACAACCGTTGCTGAGATTTTTCCGTCATCACCCGTGGTAAGTAAGGCTTCCAACTCAATAGAAGCGCCTGCATCAGCAGTTAAGGACGGTACTTTGACGGTTTGCCCTTCCTCGACGAGGAACTGTTTGCCGCCGGCTTTTATGATTGCATGGGACATTTGTTTCTCTACCTCTCAGACGCACCAAATGCTCGTAGAAAAGTCGGCCATTATAAAGGAACCGGCCGCTAATCGGCAACTTCTCAAGCAGTCCGTGCCCCTACTGTTGATTCCCGGCCGTTGGGACGAGTCCCGCGACTCAGGAAATACTCCATAAAATTGGTCGAAATTTCGCCTGCGCGGAATTTGGGGTCATCCATTATCTTCAAATGCAAGGGGATGGTCGTCTGGATGCCTTCAATTACCATCGCCTCAAGGGCTCGTTTCATGCGGGCAATTGCCAACTCCCGCGTTCTGGCGTGAACAATAACCTTGGCAATCATCGAGTCGTAAAATGGTGAAACTCTATAACCCGAGTAAACAAAAGTGTCGACTCTGACTCCCGGTCCACCGGGTAGATTAAAAGCTGTGATCGTACCGGGAGACGGTGCAAAAGTCTCCGGGTTTTCGGCGTTAATACGACATTCGATGGCGTGGCCCACGATGAGCAGATCATCCTGCGCATAGCCTAGATCAGCGCCTTCCGCGATCCTGATCTGGTTCCGAACTATATCCGCCAGCGTTACCATCTCGGTAACCGGATGTTCAACCTGGATGCGAGTATTCATCTCCATGAAGTAAAACTTGCCATTCTGGTCGAGCAGGAACTCGACGGTACCTGCACTTGAGTAGCCCAGTTTCCTACACGCATCAACGGCAGCCTCGCCCATAATCTTACGTAGTTCCGGAGTCAGAACTGTCGAGGGTGCTTCTTCCATCAACTTCTGATGACGGCGTTGGATTGAACATTCGCGCTCGCCGAGATGGATACACTGTCCATGCTCATCGGCAAGAATTTGTATCTCGATGTGACGCGGCTGTTCAACATACCGCTCGATATAGACGCTACCGTCTTTAAACGCGGCCGCAGCCTCAGTTGAAGCGGTCTCCAGGGCATGACCAAGTTCGGCCTCGGTTCGCACGATCCTCATGCCGCGCCCGCCGCCACCTGCCGAGGCTTTGACGATGACGGGAAACCCGATTTCCTTTACAAGTTTGCGGCCTTCTTCCTCCGATTCAATCGCGCCTTCGCTACCCGGTACGACAGGAAGACCGGCGGCCGCCATGGCTTTGCGCGCTTCAATTTTATCGCCCATTAAACGTATGACATCGGCGCGTGGTCCAATGAACTTGATGTTGCAAGCTTCGCAGATTTCGGCAAACGTAGCTGATTCTGCGAGAAAGCCGTAACCGGGATGAATTGCGTCAACATTGAATATTTCCGCGGTGCTGATGATAGCGGGAATATTTAAATAGCTCTGGGCCGAGGGAGCTGGTCCAATACAAGCCGCTTCGTCGGCAAACCGAACGTGCAGTGAGTCTTTGTCAATATCACTATGAACGGCGACAGTTTTAATGCCCATCTCTTTGCACGTCCATATAATGCGGCAGGCAATCTCGCCGCGGTTCGCAATTAAAATCTTTTTGAACTTTCGTGCGCTAAGTGACATTGAGATGAATCTTAAAAGGTAACGTCCAACTCCTTATTCCCGTGCCTTACCGGGGTTGATCAGGAAGTTGGACGTGAAGCTCGCTTACTGTCTAATTCCAAAGAGTGGCTGACCGTATTCAACGGGCTGACCATTCTCAACATAAATCTTCACAATCTCACCAGAGGCTTCGGCCTGAATCTCGTTCATCAATTTCATCGCCTCGATTATGCAAACTACCGATTCGCCTTTAACCTGAGAACCGATCTTTACAAAAGGTTCAGCAGTCGGTGATGGAGAACGGTAAAACGTTCCGACGATGGGAGATGGAATAATATGGAGGTCCTGGTCCTCAGACGCCTGTGATTCTGCCTGCTGCCCAGGATGTGTTGGTGCCGGCGAAGGAACCGCAGTCGATGCCTGGGATGCAGTTCGAATGTTAGCAGGCTCGGCAGCGGGGGCGGCTCTCAGCACTGTATCTTCTCGTCTTAAGCGAACGCGAAAGTCGGCGCGCTCGAGTTCAAGTTCGGCAAGGTTGTTCTCGCGCAGGAGAGCAATCAACTCTCGCAACTCATCCAGGTTTACGGATACATCCGGTTTCGTGACCGCACTCTTGTTGCGTTCTTTGCGCGTGTTGCCTTCTTCTCTGGGTGCTGACATGAATTGTTTCGCTTAAATAACTGAGAGCCAGTTGGAATAGCAGTAAAGAGTTTGGCCCCAAAAGACTCGTGCGTGACTGCCGAACATCAGTTGGGGCTCAAAATCAAACCGGCAGAGCCGGGTTAGCTTACTACTCGTCAGTCGAATCGGCTGTTTCGGAGGAGTCTTCTTTTTTGGCTCCTGCCTTTTTAGAGTCAGACGATTTCTTCTTCTTCGAAGCTGTACTCTTTGCGCGTTTCTTTTCTGCTTCAATGGCCTCGATTTCACGAGGATTGTCGACTAATTCAATGATCGCCAACTCCGCTCGGTCTCCGTCGCGGTGACCCAGCTTGAGGATGCGCGTATAACCGCCGGGCCGGTCCTTGTAGCGCTCACCAAGCTCGCTGAAGAGTCGACGAAGGGCTGCTACTCCGGCAGTTCGTTCGGGCCGAAGCTGTCCCCGTTTACCAGTGATCGCCGACATTGCGGTATTGCCGGCGTGGAAGAACACAGCCGCCTGACGTCGTAGATGCAAAGCCTGAGCGGCAGAACCGTCGCCAGACAATCCCTGCGCACGCCTCGAAAGAGTGATAGCGCGCTCAATGAATGGCCTCAATTCCTTCGCCTTGGGCAAAGTCGTAACGATACGTTCTTCTCGGGAATTGATTAAAGATGTCGCCAGATTCCGAAGCATCGAATCGCGATGTTCACTGGTTCGACCGAGTTTGCGATGTGCCTTTAGATGTCGCATGGCGCTTGCCTACTGTTCCTCTTCATTATCGAAATCTGACAGGTCCGCTCCATCGCGACCGCCGGTGCCCGGAATGGGATTACCTTGCTCGTCGAACTCCATACCGAAGTCGAGACCCATACCATTGAGAATTTCTTTAATCTCGTTGAGCGACTTTTTGCCGAAATTCTTAGTGGCCAACATTTCGCGCTCAGTTCTTTGGACCAGATCTCGAATCGTCCGGATATCTGCATTCTTCAAGCAGTTATAAGAACGAACTGAAAGCTCAAGTTCATCCACTGAACGGTCCAACTGATCATTTCGCGGAAGCGGTGGCCGCTCAATTTTCGCGTAAGCAAAATCGTCGGTGTCTTCTTCGAAATTGATGAAGATGGACATATGGTCCTTGATCAATTTTGCTGCCAGGCCAATTGAATCTTCGGGCTTAACTGATCCATCGGTCCAAACTTCGATAGTAAGCTTGTCAAATTCCGTGTTTTGACCAAGGCGAGCTGCCTCGACGTTGTAATTGACTTTCTTAACGGGAGTGTGGACCGAGTCGATTGGTATGTAACCAAGCGACAGGTCCTCGTCGAAGTTGCGATCTGCGGAAACGTAACCCCGACCGCGCTTGAGACGCATCTCGATCTTGAGAGAGCCACCCTCGCTCACGGTGGCGATATGTACTGTCGGATCCAGGATCTCGACATCTGCATCAGTCTCAATGTCGGCAGCAGTAACTTCGCCTGCTTCCTCCTTCGAGATCCTTAAAGTCTTTGGTTCACTGCTGTGCAGTTTAAAAGGTACTTGCTTCAGGTTCAGAATGACGTCGGTAGCATCTTCGACCACGCCTTTAATCGAAGAGAACTCGTGTTCAACTCCTTCGATTTTAACGGCAGTGATCGCGGCGCCTTCAATGGATGAAAGCAGCGCACGGCGAAGGGAGTTACCAACAGTAGTTCCGAATCCTCTTTCAAACGGTTGGGCCGAGAATCTGCCGTAGCGTTCAGTCAGCGTTTCGGTATCCGCCGCCAAACGACGCGGCATTTGAAATCCGGTCCAGAGATTATTTTGGTCCATAGCCATAGCGTTCAGGTTCCTAAGAAAAAAGCGGCCTGACCGGTACTTGCGTCAAAGCGCAGGCACCGGTCTTGATTGTTATTTACTATAAAGTTCGACAATAAGCTGTTCGTTGATCATGCGATCGATGTCATCACGGACCGGCAAACTCACAATGCGAGCATTCATATCCGCGCCACCGTCGGCAGAAATCCATGACGGGCGTCCACGTCCGGACGCGGTCTGCCATGCGCCTTCAATGTGCGCATTCTTTCTGCTTGCGTCTTTTACGCTGATAGAGTCACCAGGTTTTACCTGATAAGAAGGAATGTCGACTTTGCGCTCATTCACCAGGATGTGCCCGTGGTTAACAAGCTGTCGAGCCTGACGACGTGAGGTCGAAAAGCCCGCTCGGTATACCGCATTGTCCAGGCGACGCTCGAGCAGGAACAATAGGTTTTCACCAGTAATTCCCTTCATGCGAGCGGCTCGTTCGAAGTAATTGCGGAACTGACCTTCGAGAATAAAGTAGATGCGCTTGACCTTCTGCTTTTCGCGCAACTGCTGGCCGTAACCGACGAGCGCTTTTCCGCGTCGCAACGAGTTTCCGTGCTGACCTGGCGGTTGAGTACCGCGCTTTTCAATCGGACAAGCCGGCTTGTAACAACGATCACCCTTCAAAAAAAGCTTTGCGCCTTCACGACGACAAAGCCTACACACTGCATCCCTATACCTAGCCAATGATTTTGCCTCCAGTCTTTCTAAAAAGACGGAAAAGTTTACAGGTGGCTTTTAAAGCCAACCCTTCATCCTTTGGGTTATTTACCTAAAGCGGCTGCAGATTGTCAGTCAGACAAAGTGCAGCTGCATCTTCACAAACTTAAACTCTTCTGCGCTTCGGGGGTCTGCAACCATTGTGCGGGATAGGCGTCGTGTCGCGAATGGTTGAAACTCTAATGCCGGCATTGGCAATTGCTCGAATTGCCGACTCCCGTCCGCCGCCTGGTCCTTTCACACGGACCTCACACTGGTGCATCCCAGCTTCGTGGGCTTTCTTTGCCGCTTCGTAAGCTGCCTGTTGGGCAGCAAAGGGAGTTCCTTTACGAGAACCCCTGAAGCCACGAGCTCCGGCCGAAGATTGCGCAATCAAATTACCTTCAAGATCGGTAATCGAAATCATCGTATTGTTGAACGATGCGGCAATGTGCACGATCCCGTTCGGAACGTTTTTCTTCTCTTTCTTACGAAAGACTTTTTTCTTTCCGCCTGCTTTTGCCATAACTCTCTTTCAAGTATAAAAAACTTCGACTACCGGTTTACTTACTTCTTACCAGGCGCCTTCTTCTTGGCGATGGTTGCGCGCCTTGGTCCTTTGCGGGTTCTCGCGTTGGTGTGCGTTCGCTGACCACGAACCGGCAATGCACGGCGATGTCGCAGCCCTCGATAACAACCGATATCCATCAAACGCTTGATGTCCATCTGGACACGCTTGCGGAGGTCGCCTTCAATTTCACCCTGTGCTTCCAGGATGGCGCGAATCCGACTCAGCTCGTCCTCGCTCAAGTCCTTAACGCGGGTATCGAGATTTACTCCTGCTTCTTTCAAAACAGAGGTGGACCGCGATCGACCAATGCCGTAGATATAAGTGAGACCGACTTCAGCTCTCTTGTTGGGTGGAAGATCTACACCAGCTACACGTGCCATTGCTTTTAACTCTCTATCCTTGTCGTTGTTTGTGTTTTGGATTTACGCAGATCACTCGAACCACACCTTTGCGATGGATGATCTTGCACTTGTCGCACATCTTCTTTACTGACGCCCGGACTTTCATCTCTTACCTCGAATCTCGTTCTCTATTTGTAGCGGTAGGTGATCCGTCCCCGATTTAAATCGTAAGGCGATAGCTCTACCAAAACTCGATCACCGGGAAGTATTCGAATAAAGTGCTTGCGCATCTTTCCTGAAATGTGCGCAAGAACCTGATGCTGGCTATCTTCCAGCTCTACTCGAAACATGGCATTGGGCAAAGTCTCAAGCACCTTTGCCATTACTTCTATAGCCTCTTCCTTCGCCATATCCTCTCAGGTGGAATGTGGGGCCTGCCGACAAACTGCGAATAATAGCATGCCACTACACCTTTGCCAAGCCGAGCTGACACCAATAGTTACAACTGGTTACCCGAACTCGCCGGCGGTCTCAGTGCGACGAAACCGCCTCCGTTGAGGTCACCCTGGTTAGTACTTCGGGCCCCTCTTCGGTAATAGCTATGGTGTGCTCAACGTGAGCGCTGGGCTGTCCATCCAGCGTTACCACGGTCCAACCATCCGAAAGAACCTTTGTATAGTGCGAGCCCGTGTTCAACATGGGCTCAACCGCAAAAACGTACCCCGCCTTAATCTTGATACCCAGCCCTGGCTTGCCGTAGTTAGGTATCTGCGGATCCTCATGCATTCGGCGTCCGATGCCGTGACCGACATAGTCGCGAACCACGGAATAGCCATTCGCCTCCGCATGCTGCTGAACGGCCCAACCAATGTCGCCTAAGTGGTTTCCGGCGCGACATTGCTCAATCGCCTGGTCCAAACACTCTTCAGCGATCTTGATCAACTTCAGTCGATCCGGCGTCACATTTCCAATCGGCACCGTCGTGGCGGTATCACCAACATAACCTTCCAACGTCACTCCACAGTCGATCGAGAAGATATCCCCATCCTTCAACTTATAAGGCGAGGGGAAACCGTGAACTACCTGTTCGTTGACCGACGCGCAGATCGAATACGGAAATCCGTTATAGCCCTTAAAAGTTGGGAGGGCGCCTGCGTCGCGAATCATTTTCTCAGCAGCGCGATCCAACTCGATCGTCGTTACCCCAACCTGGGCCATTTTCTTTAGTCGAGACAGGACAAGACCTACGAGCTGTCCCGCAGCTCTCATCTTGTCGATCTCTTTCTTAGACTTACCAATGATCACTAAAACAAGTCCTTCTTAGTCGCGAACGATCTGCTCGATTTCCTCATAGATGACTTCGGGAGTCCTGGTGCCATCAACGGTACGCAGCAGACCGGCGGCCCGGTAATAATCGATTAGCGGCCGGGTCTGCTCCTCGAATGTCGCTATCCGCGCTCTTACAGTTTCAACGTTATCATCCGCACGTTTTACCAATTGGACGGTCGGATGAAAATCACAAACGTTATCGTTCAGTGGCGGTCGCGTCTCGAGATTATAAATCTCATCGCACACAGGACACTTGCGCCGGGCGGTCATTCGCTTTTCCAGAAAGCTACTCGGCACATCAATCAGAATAGCCACAATCCCATTGTGTTGCTCGGCAGCTAACTCTTCCAGACTTGCAGCCTGGGCCGGTGTACGAGGGAAACCGTCAAGGATGTAACCATTACGGCAATCATCCTGAGAGGTTCGTTCCTTCACTAAACGACTTGTCAAATCATCGGGAACCAGTTGTCCCCGGTCCATAATTTCTTTAACCTGCCGAGCAAGAGGGGTCTCCGCAGTTTCCAACGCACGAAAAATATCGCCCGTTGAAATCTGCGGCAAATTAAGTCGCTCTTGAAGCAAGCGCGCCTGCGTGCCTTTTCCGGCACCAGGCGCCCCCATAAGTACAATAATCTTGGACATACCCGACTAAGTTTTGATTTGAATCAAGGATGTGCCCGCTGGCAGGTCACCAGATTAGAAATCGAAACAACGTCAGGCCCGTCGACCTCGCAATCGCCCTCCGCTGCCAAGAAACCCTTCGTAATTGCGCATCACCAGTTGAGCCTCGATCTGCGAAACGGTATCCATCGCAACACCCACGAGAATCAGCAGTGAAGTTCCGCCGAAATAAAACTGATAATTCATTCCCGTTGGTATCCACGAAAGACCCGGCGTTGAACTCACGAATTGGTCTAACGCAGTTCCGATCAATGGTAAACGGGCCACCTTAAAGCCACTTAACATGAACTGTGGAACAAACGCCACGAGCGCCAGGTAAATCGCACCCACGGTCGTCAGCCTGGTCAAAATTCCGTTGAGGTACTCAGCCGTAGCACGTCCCGGCCGGATGCCCGGCATGAAACCGCCGTGCTTGCGCAAATTGTCCGCCACCTCCTCTACGTTGAAAACAATTGAAACGTAGAAAAACGTAAAGAAGATGATCAAACTCAGAAAGATTAGTTCGTAATAAGGATCGCTCGCATGAAACGTCTGGAAAAAAGTCCAGACTTTGGCCCATAAGGCGTCTGGTTTGGTCGGATCCGGTGGCAACGCAGCAAAGATGCTTTGCGGCATCGACAAAACTGACGAGGCAAAGATTACCGGGATAACACCACCCATATTGATCTTCAGCGGCATGGTCGTCTGTTGTCGCGCTGCGAGTTGGTTACCCACGTGTCGCTTTGCATAGCTGACAGGAATCTTGCGACGGGCCGCCTCAACAAAAACTATAAAGGCAATGATTGCGATAAGAGCGGCCACCAGGGCAATCACCCCAATAGTTTCCATCGTGTCACCGCCACTAACGCGCTGGTAAACCTGCTGGACTCCGCGGGGCAAACCAATAACGATACCTGCAAAGATCAGCAGCGAAATTCCATTGCCGACGCCTCGTTCGGTAATCTGCTCACCCAACCACATCACGAACATCGTACCGGTCGTCAGGGTTAAAACCGTCGTCAGAAGAAACCCCCAAGTGGGGGCCCCGACGCCGTTTACTTGTAACCAGTGCGCCACAAAAGACGTCTGGATGCCGGCAAGCAAGACGGTCAGATAACGGGTCCACTGATTGATCTTCTGGCGACCCATCTCGCCTTCTTCCTGCAGTTTCTTCAGCTGCGGTGAAACTACCGTCATCAACTGCAGAATGATCGACGCAGTAATGTATGGCGTTACACCTAAAGCAAAAACCGAGATTGTTCTGAAGTTACCACCAGAAAACAGGTCCAACACGCCAAGGAGTGTTCCGGCAACATCCCGCCACACTTCATCGAGGCGAACCTTGTTGATCCCGGGAGCACCAACGTGAGCTCCTAAGCGGTAAACAGCCAATAGACCGAGTGTGAAGAAAATGCGTCGTCTCAGGTCCGGCACATTGAACATATTACGTACGGCTGCTAGAAACTTCTCCATAAGATCCTTCTGGGAAACGCTATCGAATTATCCCTCAATCTGAATCGCGGAGCCACCGGCCTTTTCAATCTTTTCCTTAGCACTCTTGGTGAAGCGATGTGCTGAAACACGTAAAGCCTTGGAGATCTCGCCGTTGCCCAGCACCACCACATCATGCTTCGCTTTTTTTATCAGGCCCTTCGTGTGTAACACTTCGGGATTGATTTCCGCATTCTCACCAAAGTTTTGATCGAGAGCCGCAAGGCTCACTTCAATCCACTGCTTCTTGAAGATATTCGTAAAGCCTCGTTTTGGTAGACGACGATGCAGAGGCATCTGGCCACCTTCAAAGCCTATCTTACGAGAATAGCCTGAACGCGACTTTTGACCTTTTTCACCGCGACCGGCCGTTTTTCCTAATCCCGAACCTGGACCACGACCAACTCGCTTCTTCTTATGCGTTGAACCCTTGGTGGGTCGCAGGCTGTTAAGACTAATTGGCATCATCAACTCCGATTGTAAGCGTAAAAACTATTCCACGATCCTCAGCAGGTGCGGGATCTTAGCGACAGCGCCACGCATCGACTCTGTGTCGGGGCGCTCAACGATCTGGTTCAACTTATTCAGACCTAAACTGCGAACCATTGTCTTATGCTTCTTAGGCGCAGCAATGAAGCTTCGATAGTACTGAATCCTGATGCTGCCTTTGTTTTCTGCAGTGTCTGTTTTCGCCTTACGTGGCATAGCAAATCCCTTCCCGACAGTGGCCCATATCAAGGCCAATCTTTACATCTCTTCGACCTGTTTTCCTCGCAAACGGGCCAGCTCAATCGGATCCTTCATTCGTAACAACGCATCGAATGTAGCCCGGACCACGTTATGGGGATTGGTTGAGCCGAGGACTTTCGTACGAACGTCTCTTACTCCAACTGCCTGCATAACTGCACGCACCGCGCCCCCCGCAATTACCCCGGTTCCTTCTGAGGCCGGCTTAACGAGAACACGTCCAGCGCCATACTCACCAATCAATTGATGAGGCAGGGTGTGATTAATCAAAGGCACCCGGATCAGATTCTTCTTCGCTGATTCGATTCCCTTCTTAATTGCTAAGGGAACCTCGCGCGCTTTGCCGGTGCCAAAACCGACGTGGCCACCTTCGTCACCCACAACTACCAGAGCAGCAAACGAGAGGTTCTTACCTCCCTTTACAACCTTGGTAACTCGGTTGATGGAAATCACCTGATCTTTAAGATCGAGTCCCTGCGCGGGAATACGTTGCTTGGGTTGTCTCATAGCTATTCTTTACTTTTCTTACGAGCCTTCTTTTCGGTTGCTTGCTCAGGCGCCTCGGCGGGTGCCTCTTCGGCGGCTTCAGCTGGGGCGACTACTTCGTTCTTGTTCAATCCGGCAGCGCGGGCTGCATCAGTCAGCGCCTTGATCCTGCCGTGATAAAGATAACCACCGCGATCGAAAACAACTTGTTCGATTCCCTTGGCCAGTGCCCGTTCAGCAATCGCTTGACCGATCCGGCGGGCGGCGTCGAGATTACCGCCGGTGTTACCGCGCAGGTCTTTTTCGGTGGTCGAAGCAGATACCAGAGTTGCTCCTTCACGATCATCGATTACCTGAGCGTAGATATGATTCAGACTCCGGTAGATCGCCAGTCGTGGTCTGCCCGAACTTCCTTTCACTTTTCTTCGAATGCGAGAGTGAATCGCGTTTCGAACAACTGCTCTATTCGTGTTTGCCATCTTTCCTCACTTCAACTTCCAATCACTTCAACAAAAGTGATCGGTCTTGGCCCAAACTACTTACCAGTCTTACCCGGCTTCAACTTGAGCGGAACGTCGGCGTACCTCACGCCTTTTCCCTTGTAGGCATCGGGCTTCCGCAGCTTGTGCATTTCCGCCGCAACCTGGCCCAGCTTCTGCTTATCGATACTGGTCAAGGTCAACGTGGTTTGGTACTGCTGAATACTTCCCTTGGTGGTTAAGCGCTCTGCCTTGGCCTCGACCTCGGGTGGTAACGGAAATTCGATCGGATGCGAGTAGCCAAGTGAGAAGACAATCTTCTTTCCCTGGACGTCGGCCTTATAGCCAACACCGACAACATCCATCTGCTTACTAAAGCCTTCCGTGACACCAACGATGGCGTTATTCGCCAGCGCGCGTGCCAGACCGTGCAGCGCGGCAAGGTCATTGGACTCTCGCTCGGCACGTAACTCTTCGCCTTCGAGCTTGAAGTTAATGCCTTTTGGGATTGGCGTCTTCAGCGTACCCTTTGGACCTTTAACCTCAAGTTCCTGCTCGCGAACGGTGACGTTGACACCCTTCGGTAAAACGATGACTTTCTTTCCTATACGCGACATATGCTAGTTCCTGTTTTCCGTCTCCATCTGCTGATAGCCTCTGCCTGCGAACATGCAATCACCAGGCAATCGCTACTCTCTGGAAACTGGACCATCAGTAAATCTGCGCCAACAACTCTCCGCCGATATTCTCGCGCCGGGCAGCTTTACCACTCATCAAGCCCTTCGACGTTGAGACGATATTTATTCCGTAACCGCCAAGTACTTTCGGGATCTCGCCGGAACCGACGTAGACACGCCTGCCGGGTGTCGAAACTCTCTGCAGGTGCGTGATTGAAGAGGTGCCACGGGCGTCATAACGAAGGAAGATACGGATGGTGCGTTTCAACCCTTCTCCCTTGATGACGAAATTGTTGATATAGCCCTCTTCTTTCATGATGCGGGCAATCTCGAGTTTAAGCTTTGAAGCCGGAATATCAACACGCGAGTGCTTCGCAGCTATAGCGTTGCGAATCCGCGTCAACATATCGGCGATTGGATCAGTCATGAATATTAACTCCGTTAGCTTGCCAATTGACCGGCTGGCTGTTGCACAAATCGTTGCCAACCGTCACCGCAAATTTTTACCAGCTCGACTTAACAACGCCAGGGATTTGGCCCTGCAGCGCCAGCTCACGAAAACAGATGCGACACAGGTTGAACTTTCGCAAGTAACCTCGGGGTCGACCGCAGCGTTTGCAGCGAGTGTAGGCGCGCACAGCAAATTTCGGCCTGCGTGACGCTTTTGCTATCAATGATTTTTTTGCCATAAGTCCTTTAAGTCTCAACCAATGGTTACAGTTCTTAGCGAAACAATCGTTAAGTTCTGAAGGGCATGCCGAGAGCTTTTAACAGCGCTCTCGCCTGTTCATCATCTCGTGCGGTAGTGACAATCGAGATATTCATACCGCGAAGCTTATCGACTTTATTGAAGTCGATTTCCGGGAAAATCAATTGCTCCCGAATTCCGATCGTGTAGTTACCGCGACCATCGAACGCCTTTGCAGAAACACCGCGGAAATCCCTGACTCGAGGCAGTGCAACTGAGACGAGGCGATCTAGAAACTCGTACATCCGGTCTCCACGCAACGTAACTACCACGCCGATCGGCATTCCCTGCCTAAGCTTAAACGAGGCGATCGACTTCTTTGCCTTGGTGACCACCGGCTTTTGTCCGGTGATAGCACGCAACTCGTCGGCGGCAGTGTCAAGAATTTTTGCGTTGGCGATGGCTTCTCCCATCCCCATGTTGACAACTATTTTCTCGACCCGTGGAATCGCCATGGGATTGCGGATACCAAACTCCTTGGCAATCTGCGGCGCCACGTCTTTTTGATATCGCTCTTTTAACCTTGCAGCCATTTCAAACCCTCGCCATATCGCACCCCTAACTCAATCAGGTGCTCGAAACTATTTTTCTAAAGACTGCCCGCTCGCAGCCGCAACTCTAATCTTGGAACCGTCTTTCTCAACGTCGTACTTCACGCGCGTCCCTTTGCCTGATTGTGGATCGACAATCTGAACGTTGGAAATATCAAAGAAGGCTTCCTTATCGATGATGCCGCCACCACGGTTAGCCTGGGGATTAGCCTTTTGGTGTCGCTTGATCATGCTTACACCTTCGACTTTGATCTTGCCTTTGACAGGAAGGACTTCAAGTACACGACCACGCTTACCTTTATCACGACCCGCGATCACTACAACCTGATCGTTCTTCTTAATTTTTGAGCGCCTTCTTTCGGCCATAACTGTTAAATCACCTCCGGCGCGAGTGAAACGATCTTCATAAAGTTTTTGTCGCGCAACTCGCGAGCAACGGGACCAAAAACGCGAGTGCCAATTGGTGTCCCGTCCTCTTTAATCAACACTGCAGCGTTCTGATCGAACCTGACGTATGTTCCGTCCGCCCGACGAACTTCTTTTCGTGTTCGCACGATGACGGCGTCCTGCACGGTACCTTTCTTGATGGTGCCATCTGGAGATGCTTCTTTGACCGTCACCTTGATTCGGTCACCGAGACTTGCGATCTTTCCAGTTGATCCGCCGATGGGCATGATCATCTCTACTCTTCGCGCGCCCGAATTATCCGCAACCTCCAACGAGGTCTGCATCTGAATCACTGCCGTTACCTCCCCATTTGGGCCTTTGGCTTTTGGTCTTGGATCTTTGAGTTCAAAACCAAAGACCAAAAATCAAAGGCCAAAGACCGTTTCAACTACTTCGCTGCCTTTTGCACAATCTCAACTACACGCCAACGCTTCCGAGCTGAAAGCGGTCGTGTTTCGACAATTCGCACTTTATCCCCGACTGTCGCGCCCAATTCATCATGGGCCAAAAACTTCGAGGTGCGACGAACATAACGGCGATATTTCATATGCCTGATCAGCCTATCCACCCGAACGACAACGGTCTTCTGCATCTTGTCGGACGACACTGTTCCAACTTTTTGTGACCGGTGGGCGCGGCTCTTAGCAACTTGAGCGGATTCACTACTATTAGAACTTTCCGCGATATTGTCTTGATTCTCTGCCATATTATTCACTCTGCCACGGTTGAGACCGGGCCAAAATTGCTTCTATTCCTACTCTGAACGTTGGCTCGCAATTGACTGGATCCGAGCGAGCGATTTCTTCTCCTGGCGAATGCGCTTCGCAGCGTCAACTTCTCCCAGGGAGAGCTTGAATTTCAACCGGAAGAGAGACTCACGCAATCGAGCCGCTTCGGCCAGCAACTCATCTCCACCCATTTCACGGTACTTATCTAACTCTTCTCGTCGTTTCATCTTTAAATCGCGCCCCCTTCCTGATCAGCGCGAGTCACAAACTTTGTGCGAATCGGAAGCTTTTGAGCAGCGAGTCGCATGGCATCACGCGCGGTCGATTCATCCACTCCTTCGATCTCGTAGAGGATTCGACCAGGCTTAACTACGGCCACCCAGTACTCCGGAGCGCCCTTGCCTTTACCCATACGCGTTTCAGCGGGCTTCTTGGTGACGGGCTTGTCAGGAAACATCCGTATCCAGATCTTTCCGCCGCGTTTGATGTGTCGCGTCATGGCAATACGAGCGGCCTCGATTTGCCTGTCGGTAATCCATGCCGGCTCAAGGCACTTCAACCCATACTCACCGAAACTTATCTCGCTGCCACGAGTGGCGACGCCGGTCATGCGTCCGCGCATTTGCTTTCGGTGCTTAACTTTCTTCGGCATCAACATGATTAATTTACCTGTTTACAGAACTATGAATTTTCCCCGCGCGGTCTTCTACCATCGGGTGCGCCTTCCCGTTCACGACGAGTGCGCGGACGACGCTCACGCTCTCCGACCCGAGTTTCATTAATCGGATCCGAACCGGTACCACGGGCCATCGCCGCCTTGGGATCAAGAATCTCGCCGCGATAAATCCAAACCTTCACTCCGATTTGACCGAAAGTTGTTTGGGCCTCAGCAAGACCGTAGTCAATATCCGCTCTCAGCGTATGCAGTGGCAGCTGTCCCTGCAGGTGCCACTCGCTTCGGGCGATTTCAGCACCATTCAAGCGACCGCTAACTTTCACCTTGATACCCTGGGCGCCAAAACGCAGCGACTCTTCAACGGCCTTACGCATCGCACGTCTAAACGCGATACGCTTTTCCAGCTGAGCTGCGATCTTTTCAGCCTGCAACTGGGCGTTCAATTCCGGTTTGTGGATTTCCTGGATCGAGACCAGCACTTCACGTCCGGTCTTTGAAGAGAGATCGCTCTTCAACTTATCAATCTCAGCACCCTTGCGACCGATGATGATTCCGGGGCGCGAGGTATAGATGATGATCTTCAGGCGGTTCGCAGCACGTTCAATATCAACGTGGGAGACGCCGGCGCCAGCGAATCGCTGCTTTAGATCACGCTTCAACTTCAGGTCCTCGAGCAGGAACTCGCCAAACTGTTTCTTGGCAAACCAATGCGAATGCCAATCTTTGTTATAGCCAAGTCGAAACCCGTAAGGATGAACTTTTTGACCCACAACTTTCTCCAGTAAAAAATGTCTCTAACGTGAGTTCTAAGATCTCTCGATCCCAGCCCTATTCTTTGCTTTTACTCGCTCGCTTTTTCGACGCCTTCTTTGTTGCCGGTTTGTCAGTCGCTTCCACCGCGGTGTCCGCTGCTGCCTTTGGCGATGTTCGTTTGGCGCGCGGAGCGGCTGCCGCTCCTCCACGCTTCCGACCCTTGCTTTCAGCAAGTTTGGCCGGCTTCGATTCAGATTTTCCGCCACTTGCCTTTGGCTCGGGCTTCACGTCGCTGCTCAGCGAAACGGTCACATGACAAAAGTGTCGTCGCTCACGATAGGCTCGACCCTGCGGAGCGGGTCTCACGCGACGCATATTCTTTGTTCGACCACGATCGACGAATACCGTTTTCACCCAGAGCTCGTCGGGGTCAATTGAGATGTTCGCTTTCTCGGCGGCTTCATTTGCATTGGCGATGGCCGAACGAACACACTTCTCAATTGCGACGGCCGCTCGTTTCTTGGTGAAGCGCAGGATTGCCAACGCCTGGTTGACATCTTTTCCGCGGATCATGTCGACAACCAGCCGGGCTTTTTGCGCCGAACCTCTCAAATTTCTTGCACTCGCTGTTGCTTCCATCCTGACCTCTCAGCTATTCACACTGAATGCTTAATCTCGTTCTACTTTGCCGGCGGAGCAGAAACCTTACTGGTCTTTTCCACCTTTGTTCCCGAATGCCCCTTAAATGTTCTGGTCGGGGCAAACTCGCCGAGCTTGTGGCCCACCATATTTTCAGTGACATAGATCGGAAGGTGTCGCTTGCCGTTGTGCACTCCGAAAGTCAATCCAACCATGTCGGGAGTAATTGTCGAGCGCCGAGACCAGGTCTTGATTACCGGAGGACGTTGTCCACCGGCTCTTGCCTTCTCAACCGCCTTCGTTATTCCCTTATCGATGAATGGTCCCTTTTTTACCGAACGAGCCATAATTTCTCCATTGGTCTAGGTCCTATATGTCCTATAGGTCCTAATCTTTTCTTACTTCGTTCTTCGATCCTTCAAGATCATCTTCTGGGTTCGCTTATTACTGCGCGTCTTGTACCCACGAGTCGGTTGACCCCATGGCGTAACTGGATTTCTTCCGCCAGAAGTTTTACCTTCGCCGCCGCCGTGCGGGTGGTCTACCGGGTTCATCGCGACGCCACGAACCTTAGGTCGCAAGCCTTTCCACCGTGAACGGCCCGCCTTACCAAGCGAAACATTCTCATGCTCGATGTTTCCAACCTGGCCCACGGTCGCTTTGCAAACGAGGGGAACGCGACGCACCTCTCCAGAGGGCATTCGCAACTGAGCGTAACTTCCCTCCTTCGCAACTAGCTGTGCGAAGGTCCCGGCTGAACGGGCCATCTGCCCACCTTTTCCAGGACGCAGCTCGATATTATGGATCTGCGTACCAAGCGGAATATTGATAAGCGGTAGATTGTTACCAGGCAGAATGTCGGCCTCGGCGCCGCTCATGATCGTCTTACCTACTTCCAAACCAGTTGGCGCAATGATGTAACGTTTCTCGCCATCGAGGTAGGTGATCAGAGCGATATGGGCCGACCGGTTCGGATCGTATTCAATCTGCGTGACGCGGCCGGCGATGCCGTCCTTATCGCGCTTGAAATCAACAATTCGATAGAAGCGCTTATGACCGCCACCACGACGACGAACGGTTATTCTGCCGTCGTTGTTGCGACCAGAAATTCGCGTCTTCGGTTCCAGCAAAGACTTTTCAGGAACCGCACCAACGGTCAATTCATCGCGCGTTAAATAAGTCTGATAACGGCGCGCTGGAGATGTGGGTGTAAGTTTCTTAATTCCCATTTTAGCTACTCAAAGAATCAATGGATATAGGACCTATTGGACCTATTCTTCTTCTAGGACCTATTCTCTTTATATCGCCTCGCCGTAATCGACAGGCTTCTCACCTGCCTTCAAAGTCACATAAGCCTTCTTCCACGAAGGCTTGCGCCCTTCAAATCTTCCGCGCCGTACAGTCTTGCCCATGAAGTTGATCGTCCGAACATGATCCACTTTGACCTGGAAGATCGTCTCAACTGCCGATCTAATCTCGGGCTTCGTGGCGTGCCGATCAACTCGAAATGTGAGCAGCTGTTGCCTATCCTGCGACTCTTCCTTTGCGACCAGCGCTTTCTCAGTAATTACAGGCGACTTGATGATGTCCCAAACGGTTCTCATTTCTTAGGCCGCCTCCTCTTGCTTTGGTTTTCTTGTTCGCTTCGGCTTTGGCGTGGCCTCACCCTCCGACGACTCCGGTTCCTGACCACCCTCGGCCGAACGTGGGCCAAGCAATTGATCCAACTCCTGGGCAGCCGTACGTGAAAGAACCAGTCGCTCGTGATAAAGCAGATCGTAAATATTCAGGCCGAAACTGTTCACTACCTTGGCCCGTCGCAGATTTCGCGAAGACAACAACAGGTTGTCGTTATCCAGCGAATCGACAATTAATGTCTTGCCGGCCAAACCGAGTTTCTCGAGCGAGGTAACGAAATCCTTCGTCTTCGGCTTATCGAGCGACCAGCTGTCGACTACAAAAACGCTGCCTTCACGAACGCGTTCTGAAAGAGCTGAACGCAACGCACCCTGCCGCATCTTCTTCGGCATGCTATAGGACCAGTCACGAGGTTGAGGTCCATGAACATTGCCGCCGCCTTTCCAGAGCGGAGATCGCAGCGACGCAATACGAGCACGGCCAGTACCTTTTTGCTTCCAAAGCTTTCGGCCGGCACCCGAGACATCGCCACGAGTTTTAGTCGCAGACGTGCCTTGCCTGGCGTTAGCCATGAAATTTCTTACGGCCGCATGGATCAATCCCTCATTCAGCGGCGCGTCAAAAACGGCGTCAGAGAGTTGAATCTCGCCTACTTCTTCATTCTTAATATTGCGCACCTTAACTGTCGGCATAACCAACTCCTACTTTTTCTTGTTCTCGGCTTTCCGCACCACGACAATACTGCCGTAAGCTCCGGGAACAGCTCCGCGAATCATCAAGATATTGTTCTCAGCATCCACGCGCGCGACAGTCAGGCCCTTAATCGTGATTCGGGCATCACCCATGTGACCCGACGAACGATTGCCTTTGATAACTCGCGAGGGGTAAGCCGAGGCACCAATCGAACCAGGTGCGCGAACGTTCATCGAACCATGCGATTCTGGACCACGGTTAAAATGATGCCGCTTGATAGTTCCGGCAAATCCTCTTCCCTTCGAGCGCCCAATCACATCAACCATCTCTCCATCCGCGAACTGATCGACCAGCACCTTGTCGCCAACGTTCATTGAATCGTCGGAGGTTCCGAGTCGAAATTCCTTCAAGATTCGGGTAGGAGGAATACCGCCGCCGGTTTTCTCAAAGTGTCCCCGCATCGGTCGCGTGACGTTTTTGAGTTTTGGAGGATTCTCATCCACCAAACCCAACTGAACGGCGTCATAGCCATCTGGCCCCGCCGAAGATTTCTTCTGCACAACAACACAAGGTCCGGCTTTGATAACTGTGACCGGAGTCACTGTACCGTCGGCGGCGAACAGCTGTGTCATGCCGATTTTTCTTCCGATGATTCCGTTAATCATTGTTCGAGATTTCCTAAAAAATAGGGCCCATTTCAAGAATCGGACCTATAGGACCTATAGGACCCAATCGATAATCCTATTGCCTTCCAAAGGCCTTGATTTCAACATCGACGCCGGCCGGCAAATCAAGCTTCATCAGCGCATCAACCGTCTGTGGAGTCGGATCAAGAATGTCCATCAGACGTTTGTGTGTGCGAATCTCAAATTGCTCGCGCGACTTCTTGTCCACATGAGGAGATCGCAGAACGGTCCACTTATTCTTTACAGTCGGTAAAGGGATGGGACCGGCAACGCGTGCGCCTGTGCGCTTGGCGGTTTCAACGATCTCTGTGGTTGACTGGTCCAACACTCGATGATCGTATGCCTTCAAGCGAATTCTGATTTTTTCATTCATTCTGGTTGTCCACTGTCTGAATATAGGACCTATAGGACTTAGAGGTCCTGTTAAAGCTACTCAATTACTTCTGAAATGGTACCGGCGCCGACCGTGCGGCCACCTTCACGGATGGCGAAGCGCAGTCCTTTTTCCATGGCGATCGGCGTGATCAAT
>Ga0207674_10000131_pt1 | contig 88017 bp, 76 predicted proteins | sample KBSCornC72_FD_184303 | JGI IMG/M metagenome (GOLD analysis project Ga0207674, IMG submission 184303) | Corn rhizosphere microbial communities from Kellogg Biological Station, Michigan, USA - KBS Corn C7-2 (SPAdes) (version 2) | ecosystem: Host-associated > Plants > Roots > Rhizosphere > Soil ...
CATCCACTAACCTCTTGTTTTTGATGGCGTCCCCAGGGGGATTCGAACCCCCGTTACCGCCGTGAAAGGGCGATGTCCTGGGCCTCTAGACGATGGGGACTGCTTGAGGCATCGCGGTCGCATTGCACGATCGCGAGTGTTGCTGTGGTGGAGGTAAGCGGGATCGAACCGCTGACCTCTTGCATGCCATGCAAGCGCTCTCCCAGCTGAGCTATACCCCCACGGCGAACGGAGGATTATAGCAAACAGGTGGCGCTGCGAAAAGGCGCGGGCGCCATCCGCTATGATGCGACGCGATCGCAACGTCCTTCGATGTCCACGCCGCTTCGCTCCCTGCCGCCGATTCCCACAAGCGTCGATCTGCGCGACCGCGTCGTGCTGGTCACCGGCGCCACCGGCGGGCTCGGGCGGCCGATCGCGCTCGCGTGCGCGGCCGCCGGCGCGACTGTCGTGCTCCACGCGCATGTCGTGCGCAGGCTGGAGGAGGTGTACGACGCGATCGTCGATGCGGGACATCCGGAGCCGACGATCCTGCCGCTCGATCTCGCGAAGGCCGGCGCCGACGATTTCTCGAACGTGGCGAGCGCCCTCAACGCGCAGCTGCATCGGCTCGACGCCATCGTCCATACAGCGGTCATGCTCGGTGCGCTGAGCCCCATCGAGCACCAGTCGTTCGAGTCGTGGCTCGCGCTGCTGCGCGTGAATGTCGCCGCGCCGATGGGCCTTACGCGCGCGCTCATGCCGCTCCTTACGCAGGCGCCGGACGCAAGCGTCGTGTTCACGCTCGACAGCCGCGGCGAGGCGCCGCGTGCCTACTGGGGCGGTTACGCCGTGACCAAGGCCGCCATCGGAGCGCTCGCGCGTGAGCTCGCCGACGAATGGGAGAACCGGCCGAACCTGCGCGTGAACGCCGTGGTGCCAGGGCCGATACGCTCACCGTTGCGCCGACAGACGCATCCCGGCGAAGACCCCACAAAGCTGCCGCTGCCCGACCAGCTCGTTCCGCTTTATCTAAGCCTTATCGGTGCGCAGGCCAAGTCGGACAGCGGCATACTCGTCGACGCTCAAGCCTGGCTCGCCGGCGCGCCGTGCGCCGCCTCGCTGCGTCCGTAGCGCAACAGCACACGCAATTGGCGGAAGTCGTCCGGCTGCAGCATGTCGGGCAGAATCAGCTCGGCCCGCGAGCCCCATGCACCGTCGGGGCGCCACACGAGCGTGGTAATGCGCGCTCCGACGTAGCTCGACGATCGGACGTGCCCGGCGACGAGACGACCATCGCCGCGGCGCACGACGATCGTGCGATCCCCCGTGAGCCATAGCGCCACACTTGCGCGCGGGCCGCGACGCAATGCCACGACCACGACGCGATCGCCGGCCCACACGAGGATCGCAATAACCACGAGTCCGACGATAACCGGATCGATCGGCAGCGTCGCGACCACGCCGCAAGTGCAGAGCGCCATGCCGACCACCCAGGCCACCGCGCGGCGCGACGGTTGAAGGGTGACACGAACGGCGGGCGGCAGGCGCATGGCCGCATAGGACCATGCGCGAGCGCAGAGGGGCGATCGGAAAGAGGGATTAGGCCGTGCGTCGAATCGACGGATGAAGCATCACGTCGGCGATTGCCCGGCGAGCATCAACCACGTTTCCACGACGGTGTCCGGGTTGAGCGACATGCTCTCCATGCCCTGCTCCACCAGCCATTGCGCGAGGTCGGGGTGATCCGAAGGCCCCTGCCCGCAGATGCCGACGTATGCGTGCTTCCTGCGGCACGCGTCGATGGCGAGCTTGAGCATCGCCTTCACGGCCGGGTCGCGCTCGTCGAAGGTCGCCGCGATCGGGCCGCCGCTGTCGCGATCGACGCCGAGGGTGAGCTGGGTCAAGTCGTTGCTGCCGATGGAAAAGCCGTCGAAGTGCTCGAGAAACTGGTCGGCGAGGACGGCGTTGGACGGCAGCTCGCACATCATGATGACGCGCAGGCCGTTACGCCCGCGCTCGAGGCCGTTGCGCCGCAGGAGCTCGTTCACCTGTTCCGCCTCGTGGAGCGTGCGCACGAACGGGATCATGATCTCGACGTTGGTGAACCCCATGTCGTCGCGAACGCGCTTCATCGCCTGGCATTCGAGCGCGAAGCAATCGTAGAACTCGGGCGCGACGTAGCGCGATGCGCCGCGGAACCCGAGCATGGGATTCTCCTCGTGCGGCTCGTAACGGCTGCCGCCGAGCAGGTTCGAATACTCGTTGGACTTGAAGTCGGACAGCCGGACGATGACCTTCTTGGGAAAGAAGGCCGCGGCGATGGTCGAGACACCTTCGGCGATCTTCGCGACGTAGAACTCGGTCGGCGACGCATACGCGGCGGTGCGCGCGGTGATCTCCGCGCGCAGGTCGGCCGGCTGCTGAGCGAGCTCGATCAGCGCCTTCGGATGGATGCCGACGTTCTTGTTGATGATGAACTCCAGGCGCGCGAGGCCGACGCCCTCGTTGGGCAAGCGGCGGAACTCGAACGCGAGCTCCGGGTTGCCGACGTTCAGCATCAGCTGTGTGGGAATCGACGGCATGCGATCGAGCGCGACGTCGACCGTCTCCACCTCGAGCAGGCCTTCGTAGACATGCCCCGTGTCGCCTTCCGCGCAGGAAACGGTCGCCTTCGCCCCATCGGCGATCGTGTCGGTCGCGTCGCCGCATCCGACCACCGCCGGGATGCCGAGCTCGCGCGCGATGATCGCCGCGTGGCACGTGCGGCCGCCGCGGTTGGTGACGATCGCGGCGGCGCGCTTCATGACGGGTTCCCAGTCGGGGTCGGTCATGTCGGTGACGAGCACGTCGCCTGCCTCCACCCGCTCGATCTCGCGCACCGAGCGCACCACGCGCACGACGCCCTGTCCCACCTTCTGGCCGATGGCGCGACCGGTCGCAAGCACCGTCGAGCGATCCTTCAAACGATATCGGCGCAGCTCGTTCGCGTTGTCGCGCGACTTCACCGTCTCGGGGCGCGCCTGCAGGATGTAGAGCTTGCCGTCGACGCCGTCGCGCCCCCATTCGATGTCCATCGGGCGACCATAGTGTTGCTCGATGGTCACGGCGTAGCGCGCGAGCTCTTCGGCCTCGGCGTCGGTGATCGAGAAACGGCGGCGCTTGTCCTCGGGCACTTCCTCGGTGATCGTCGACTTGCCGGCTCGCGCATCGGACGCCAGCACCATGCGAATCGCCTTGCTGCCGACGCTCTTGCGCAGGATCGCCGGACGACCCGCGGGGAGGCTCGGCTTGTAGACATAGAACTCGTCGGGATTGACCGCGCCCTGCACGACCGTCTCACCGAGGCCGTACGACGCGGTGATGAACACGACCTGGTCGAAGCCGGATTCGGTGTCGAGCGTGAACATCACGCCCGACGCGCCCTTGTCGCTGCGCACCATGCGCTGCACGCCGGCCGATAGCGCCACCTCAGCATGCGCGAACCCCTGATGCACGCGATAGGCGATGGCGCGGTCGTTGTACAGCGACGCGAATACCTCCTTCATCGCCTGAAGTACGTTACGCAGGCCATTGATGTTCAAGAAGGTTTCCTGCTGGCCGGCGAACGACGCCTCCGGCAGGTCCTCGGCCGTCGCCGAGGAGCGAACGGCGACCGCTGCATCCGGCGCGTCGGCCATCAGCGCGCGATACGCCTCGCCGACCGCGCGCTCCAGCGCGGGCGGCAATGGCGCGGCGAGCACCCATTCGCGGATCTCGCGGCCAGCCTTCGCGAGCGCACCGACATCGTCGACGTCCAAGGTCGAGAGCCGCTTTTCAATACGCGCGGCAAGGCCTTCGAACGCGACGAACTCGCGGAACGCATCGGCGGTGGTCGCGAACCCGCCGGGCACGCGAATGCCGGCAGCCGTGAGATTGCCGATCATCTCGCCGAGCGAGGCGTTCTTGCCACCGACGCGGTGCACGTCGCTCATGCGCAGATGCTCGAAAGGAATGACGCGCACGATGTCGTTCATCGAAGCCTCGGGAAACGTCGAAATGACCGCGCGCCGAACGAGCGCGCGACAGGGAGAACGGACGCTATTTTAGCGTGCGCGCAGGCGCGTCCCCGCACGAGTCATGCGTGCGGCGACAGCCTCGGGAACCGGGGTTCAGCGGTGGCCGTTGCCGGGCAGCGAAACGCCCGTATCGGCTTCGCCTTCGACGTCGAGGGCGTCGTCGGGCGCGGGTGCGGAGAGATCGACGGGGCCGGACGCGCCGCGCTGCTTGCTGCGCACGGCGCGACGCAGGTTGCGATACAGGTCCGGATGCGATTCCTTGAGATAGCTGATGATCTCGAAGTCGATTCGCTTGACCTGCGACAGATCGATCTGCTCAACGTGAACGAGCCGCAGCAGCTCCTTCACAGGACGCGGCATTTCGCGGCCGCTCTCGTAGCGCGAGCCACCGCTTTGCGTGACGCCGATCTGCGTCCAGAACTGCTCCTGGTTCATGCCCAGGCGCCGCCGGATTTCACGCGGGTTGAGGACGCGATCGAGGATCTTCACAAGTGCTCCGTACCTGAGGTGCGATCGCCCGCCGCTCAATGCGCAGCAGGCGAAGCACAACCTATACCAATGGCATATTTTTGTCCATAACTGTACACCTGCGCAAGAGCCACCGACGGACGGTCCCTGAAATAGCAGGAATTTCGTCCCTGCGTCGCGCGATTACAACGCTGTGCGCGCGGCTTGCGAGGCCGACTTCGCGAGGCATGGCAGTAGAATCGAACATGCGGGCGAAACGTCCGTTTTTCCATGCTGCGATACGACCTCCACTGCCATTCGACCCGCTCCGACGGCCTGCTCGCACCGCGCGAGGTGGTCGAGCGCGCCGCCTCACGCGGCGTGGACGTGCTCGCGCTCACCGACCACGACGATGTGTCGGGCATCGCCGAGGCACGCGAGGCGGCGATGCGCGTGTCCGTGAAGCTCGTGCCGGCCGCCGAGATCTCGGTGACGTGGGAAGACCAGACCATCCATGTCGTCGCGCTCGGCATCGATCCTGACAACGCCACGCTGCTGGCCGGTCTCGAGCAGGTCCGCAGCGGCCGCGACGCACGCGCGCAGCGCATCGCGGCGGCGCTGGCGCAGGCCGGAATTCCCGATGCGCTCGCGGGAGCCCGCAAGTACGTCACCAGCGAGCGACTGATCTCGCGCAGCCATTTCGCGCGCTATCTCGTCGAGCTCGGTGTCGCGCGCGACGTGCGGGATGTGTTCAAGCGCTATCTGACGCCGGGGAAGCCGGGTTACGTGCGACACGCCTGGGCGGAGATGGGCGACGCGCTCGAATGGATTCGCGTCTCGGGCGGCCAGGCGGTGCTCGCGCATCCCGGACGCTACAACGTGGCCGGCACGGCGCTGCGCCGTCTGATCGGCGAGTTCCGCGATGCCGGCGGCAGCGGCATCGAAGTGCTGTCCGCGTCGCACACCGCGGCGCAGGTCGCGGAATTCGGCACGCTGGCGCGCGTATTCGGGTTGCGCGCGTCGTGCGGATCCGACTATCACGGGCCCGGAGAGAGCCGGCTCGATCTCGGCGACCTTCCGCCGCTGCCGGCCGGTCTCACGCCGATCTGGACGGATTGGTGATGGCCGGCACGCGCAGGACCGTGTTCTTCATCTCGGACCGCACGGGCATCACGGCTGAGATGCTGGGCAACAGCCTGCTCACGCAGTTCGACGAGTTCCAGTTCCAGCGCATCACCATTCCCTTCGTCGATTCCCACGACAAGGTCGCCGAGGCCGTGCGCCAGGTCAACGCCACCGCGGCGAGCGAAGGCCGTCGGCCGATCGTGGTGAGCTCGGTGGTCGACGAAGTGATGAGCGAGCAGATCCGACGCGAGGCCAACGCCCTCACGCTCGACCTGTTCCAGGTGTTCATCGCGCCGCTCGAAGGCGAGCTCGGCGCCAAGAGCTCGCACGCCGCGGGCCGCTCGCACGGTATCGCCAACAGCCACGAATACTTCGCGCGCATGGAGGCGATCAACTTCACGCAGGCGCACGACGATGGCGCGCAGACGCGCGACCTCGACAAGGCGCAGGTGATCCTGGTCGGCGTCTCGCGATGCGGCAAGACCCCCACGTCGCTGTATCTCGCGCTGCAGTTCGGGATTCGCGCGGCGAACTTTCCGCTCACGCCCGACGATTTCGCGGACCGGCGCCTGCCCGGTTCGATCGTGCCCTACCGTGATCGCTGCTTCGGATTGACCATTCAGCCCGAGCGCCTGCGCGAGATCCGCGAGGAGCGCCGGCCCGGCAGCAAGTACGCCATGCTCGACAACTGCCGTTACGAGATTCGCGAGGCCGAGCACCTGATGCAGCAGCACGGCATACCGATGCTCGACACCACCGTCAAGTCGATCGAGGAGATCGCCACGACCGTGCTGCACCGGGCGAAGCTGTCGCGCCACATCTACTGAGCGACGTCGCGCGCAAGGTCGTAGAAGCGGCGTGCGTTGCCACCGCGGACCGCATTGCGCGTGGCTGCATCGCGCGTGGCAAGCAGCGCATCGGTCGCGCGCTGCCACCGCGCGAATCCGCCGTTGAGCTCCACCACCGGCCAGTCGCTGCCCCACATCACGCGGCCCGCGCCGAAGCAGTCGAACAGGTGGTCGACATAGGGCCGCAAAGTCTCGGACGTCCACTCCGGCGCCGCCTCGGTCGCTAGGCCGGAGAGCTTGCAGAATACGTTGGGGCTCGTGGACGCCTGGCGGATCGCGTCGGCCCAGGGCTGCCACTCGCGCTCGGCGATGCGCGGCTTGGCGCCGTGATCGATCACCACGCGAAGCGCCGGATTGCGCTCGAGCATCTTCAGCAGCGCCGGCAGCTGCGGCGGCTTGACGAGCGCGTCGAAGCGCAGGCCCAGCTGCGGCAACGCAGCCAATGCCGATTGCACGCGCGGTCGCAGGATCCATTCCGGGTCGGCGAGGTCCTGGAGCATCGGCCGCACCGATCGAAGCAGCGGATCGGACGCGAGTGTCGCGAGCATGTCGACGGCATCGTCGGCATCGAGGTCGACCCATCCGACCACGGCGCGCGCGCGACCGCCGCTGCGGCGCGCGGCGTCGAGAAGGAACTGCGTTTCCGCCACCGTCGGCGCCGCCTGCACGAGCACGCTCACCATGCCGGGCGGCGCGACGCGCGCGTAGTCGTCGAGGTCGAAATCACGATGGATCGGCGCAAGCGCCGGCGTCAGCCAACCGTAGTCGCCGCGTGCGAGCGACCAGACGTGATGATGCGCATCGACGATCATGACGGCAGCGGCGCGGCCTCGTCGATCAGGCCAGCGTCGCGCAGCGCCTGCCAGAACGAAGCCGGAATCGAACGTCGCGAAAGGGCGACGTTCTCCTCGATCTCGGCGTCCGATCGTGCGCCGGCGAGCACGCACGCCACTGCCGGATGGCCGCGCGGAAACTGCAGCGCAGCCGCCTTGAGCGGCACGTCGAATGCGTCGCATATCCCCTCGATGGCCGCGACGCGTTCGATCATCGATGCAGGCGCCGGCGCATAGTTGAACCAGGGCGTCGATCCGTCGGCGGGATGCGCGCCGCTCGCGAGGATGCCCGAATTGAAGGGCCCGCCCAGCACGACGGCAACGTTGCGCCTGGTGCACGCGGGCAGCAGCGTGGCCGCGGCCTCCTGGTCCGCCAGCGAGTAGCGACCGGCGAGCAGGATGACGTCGAGATCGGCGTGCGCCAGCGTTTGGTGGCAAATCTCGACCTCGTTCACGCCAAGTCCATAGCCACCGATCACGCCGTCGCGCTTCAGCGACGCAAGCGCGGGCAAGGCGCCATCGAGCATGTCGCGGAATCGCGCGGCATGCTCTGTGCCGTGCGTGGTGAGGTCGATGTCGTGCACGAATACCATATCGATGCGCGCCACGCCGAGGCGATCGAGGCTCGCATCCAGGGAGCGCCGAACGCCTTCCGCGGTGTAGTCGTAGCGCGTGACATAGGGCGGGGTGTCGACGTAGCCGTGCTGGTCGCGCGGCGCATGCGCGTCGGCGACCAGAAGCCGGCCGACCTTGGTGGAGAGGATGTACGCATCACGCGGCATCGTGCGCAGCACCGTTCCCATGCGTCGCTCCGACAAGCCCTGCCCGTAGTGCGGTGCGGTGTCGAAATACCGCACGCCGAGCTCCCATGCGCGGCGCACGACGCTCGCCGCCCTAGCTTCGGACAGCGCGCGGAACAGGTTGCCGAGCGGCGCGCCGCCGAGCCCGAGCGGTGTCGCTTCGAGACGTTCCTTCAAGGGCGATTCGAGCGCCATGGAACAGGTCGGCGACGCGCCGCGGCTGCGAGCCCGGTGGTTGCCAACTGACATGTCAGTGGTTAGACTGCGGGCATGGTAACGGCTCGTCCTCGGCGGCGGCAAGTGCAATGCGAAGGATTCGCGCGTGCGTGAGCCCGCCCCGCGCCGCCGGGCGCCCGCGGGCCGCGCGCCGCGGCGCCTGCGATGGCTCGCGTACGACCGCTTCGAGCAGCAGCTCGTCGCCTCCCGCCTGCGGCCCGGCCAGTTCGTGTCGCAACGCGAGCTCGCGGCACTCACCGGCCTGCCGCTTGGCGCCATTCGCGAGGTGATCCCGCGGCTGGAAGCCGAGGGCCTGCTCCGGACCGTGCCGCAGCGCGGCCTCCAGATCGCCAACGTCGACGTGAGGATGATCCGCAATGCATTCCAGCTCCGCGCGATGATCGAGAAGGAGGCGGCGGGGCACTTCGCCCTGACCGCCACCGATGCGCAGCTCGACACGCTCGAAAGCGCCCACCGCGACGTGCTCCGGCGCGCGCGCGACGGCATCACCTCGACACTGCTCGGCGACGCCCAGGCGGTCGACTGGGGCTTGCACGACGCGATGGTGGACGCGCTCGGCAACGAGATCATCTCGGCGCTGTATCGCGTGAACAGCCTGCGCATCCGGCTCATCCGTCTCGACCGGGTGACGCTCGATGCCGACGTGCTCACGCCCGCAATGGAGGAGCACCTCGCGCTCATCGCGGCGCTGCGCACGCGCGACCCGCGACTCGCGGTTGCTGCACTGGATGCGCATCTCGGACACGCGCGCAGCCGCGCGCTCGGTATCTGACCGCGACGCGGCGAGCGCGCATGCGTCCATCGAGCTCGCACGTTGAACAGGGGATGAAATGATGGATGCAGGACGAGTGCGCGGGCTGTGGTGCGCCACACTGACGCCGATCGACCACGAGGGCCGCATCGACGCGACACGCCTCGCCGGGCACGTGCGCGGCCTGCTCGGCCAGGGCGTCGATGGCGTGGCGCCCTTCGGCACGACGGGCGAAGGCTCGTCGTTCTCCGTCGCGGAGCGGCGCGCAGGCCTCGAGGGCCTGCTCTCGTCCGGCATCGGCGCAAGCCGCATCGTTGCCGCAACGGGTGCGGCGGCCTTCACCGACGCTGTCGAGCTCACGCGCCACGCCGTGGGCAATGGTGTGTATCGCTGCCTCGTCGTGCCGCCGTTCTTCTTCAAGGACGTGACCGACGACGCCGTGTTCGCGTTCTTCGCGGCGCTGATCGATCGCATCGCCGACACGCGCCTGCGTCTTTACCTGTACCACATTCCGCAGTTCAGCGGCGTGCCGGTGAAGCCCGCCGTCGTCGCCCGTCTCGCGGAAGCGTTCCCCGGCGTCATCGGCGGCGTCAAGGACAGCGCGGGCGACTGGAGCAACACGGCAGCACTGCTCGAGCGCGCTCCGCAGCTCGACATCCTGGTCGGTCACGAGCCCCACCTGCCTCAGCTCATGCGGCGCGGGGGCGCCGGCACCATCTGCGGTGTCGCCAACGTCTATCCCGGCATCGTGCGCGCGCTGCTCGCACGCGATGTCGCGCGCGAAGACGAGACGCGCATCCAGCGATTCATCGACGTGCTGTTCCACTTTCCGTTCCTGCCTGCGTTCAAGGCCATCAAGGCCGCACAGGTGAACGATGGCGCGTGGCGCGCCGTGCGCACGCCGTGGATGCCGCTCACCGAATCGGCGAGCGAGGATCTCGTGACGGCGCTCGAGGCGGCCGGCTTCGCCGTGCGCAACCTCGCCGCCGGACAGCAATAGCGTGACGATTCATTGACCAGCCGGGGCCGCCGGTTCACCATGGCCCCACAACGCAGCGCGACAGCGCGCATCCGCTCGACGTGAGGAGGACATGATGAACGACCGCACCAAGCCCGAAGCTCCCGACGCGCTGCGCCGCCGCCTGCTGCAGGCGGGCGCGGGCGCCGCCGCGCTGGGCGCCCTGCCCGGCGCCGGCTTGCTCGACGCGCACGCCCAGGGCGCGTTCGACTGGAAGAAGTTCAAGGGGCAGAAGATCGAGATCCTGCTGGTGAAGAGCCCGCGCGGCGACCTGCTCACGAAATATCACAAGGAGTTCGAGGACCTCACCGGCATCGAGGTCGGCTCCGAGATGATTCCCGAGCAGCAGCAGCGCCAGAAGGCGGTCATCGAGTTCAATTCGGGCAACCCCAGCTTCGACGTGATCGCGCTGTCGTATCACGTGCAGAAGCGCCAGTTCGCGAAGAACAACTGGCTCACCGACCTGCGGCCGTACATCAACGACAAGTCGATGGCCGCGCCCGACCTCGACTTCGGCGATTTCGCGAAGGGCGGGCTCAACTACGCCGTCGAATCCGACGGCCGCGTGATGAGCCTGCCGATGAACCTCGACCCGTGGATCATCTACTGGAACAAGGAGCTGTTCGCCGCCAAGGGCCTCGCCTATCCCGCGAATTTCGCCCAGATCGTCGACGCCGCGGCGAAGCTCAACGATCCGTCCAAGGGCGTCTCGGGCTTCGTCGCACGCGGCCTCAAGAACGCCAACGTGCCGGTGTGGACGAGCTTCCTGCTCGGGTACGGCGGCGGCTTCGTGGACAAGAACGGCAAGCTGACCACGGATACGCCCGAAGCGGTCGAAGCGGCGAAGATGTACCAGACGCTGCTCGCCAAGTACGGGCCGCAGGGTGTCGCGGGCTTCAACTGGAACGAATCGCAGAGCCTGTTCCTGCAGGGCAAGGCCGCGATGTGGCTCGACGGCGTGGGCTTCGCGCAACCGGTCGAGGATCCGGCCAAGTCGCGCGTCGTGGGCAAGGTCGGCTACGGCGTCATGCCCCCCGGGCCGAAGGCGCAGGTGTCCGCGCTCTTCGGCGACGGCGAAGGCATCTCGACGTACAGCAAGAAGAAGGGCCCGGCGTGGTTCTACCTGCAGTGGGCATCCAACAAGGCCAACCAGACGCGAATGCTGCAGGCCGCGGCCGGCGCGCCGGTGCGCAACTCCGCCTACGCGGCCGCGCAGCAATCGAGCGACTTCAAGGCACCCAAGGAATGGGTCGAGTGCATGCTGAAGTCCGCCGCGATCGCGCAGCCGGGCCTGCCGGTGATCGCGCCCGTGACCGAGTTTCGCGACGTGTTCGGCATCGCGCTCACGAACATGATCAACGGCGCGGATCCCGCGGCGGAGCTCAAGAAGGCGACCACCGAATTCCAGCCGGTCCTGGACAAGAGCGAGAAGGCTTAAGCAGGGACGCGCCCACTCAAACCTCTCCCGCATGCGGGAGAGGGACGCGTTCCACGCGGATGGTCGCTTGCGCGGCCCCGCGAACACGGTGACCGCATACGCCATGTCCTCCATCGCCGCTCCCACCCCGGCGCGCTTCTTCGCCCGCCGACGCCGCAGCCTGCGCATCCTCACGCTGCCCGCGCTCGTCGTGGTCGCGGCGGTGATCGTATTCCCGTGGCTGTTCACCGTGTACATGAGCGCGTTCGACTGGAAGATCGGCTCGGTTGCGCACTTCGTCGGCCTCGACAACTACACCGGCCTCCTGACCAACCAGCGGTTCCTCGAGGCGATCGTCCACACGTTCTACTTCACCGCGCTCGCCGTCATCGTGCCGCTGCTCGCCGGAACGGCGGCGGCGCTCGTATTTCACCGGGAGTTCCGCGGACGCGGTGTCCTGCGCGCGATCTTCACGATGCCGATGATGGCCACCCCCGTGGCCGTGGCGCTCGTGTGGACGATGATGTTCCATCCGCAGCAAGGCGTGCTGAACTACCTCCTGAGCCTCGTGCACCTGCCGCCGTCGCTGTGGGTGTACTCGCCGACGCTCGTCATCCCGAGCCTCGTGATGGTCGAGGTGTGGCACTGGACGCCGCTCGTGATGCTGATCGTTCTCGGCGGCCTCGCATCGCTTCCCACCGAGCCGTACGAATCGGCGCGCCTCGACGGCGCGACCGAGTGGCAGCTGTTTCGCCACATCACGCTTCCGCTGATCGCGCCGTTCCTCGTGCTCGCCGCAGTGATCCGCACCATCGACGCCGTGAAGGCGTTCGACACGATCTACGTGATCAGCCAGGGCGGTCCCGGCACCGCGTCGGAGACGATCAACCTGTACCTGTACCTGCAGGCGTTCGCGTTCTACAACGTCGGCAACGCGTCGGCGGTGGTCGTGGTGTTCTTCGCGATCATCCTGTCGCTCGCGCTGCTCCTGCTCCACGTGCGCCAGCGCGCCAAGTGGACCGCCTGATGGCCACCGTCGCGTCCGGCGCGGTCACCCGCATCCCGCCCGCCACGCCGCGGCGCGCCACGCGCCGGGCCCGGCTGCGCCGGTGGCTGCGCAAGATCGCCTTCGGATTCGCGGTCGCGGTCATCGTGTCGCCCGCCATCCTGGTGTTCCTGTGGATGCTGTCGCTGTCGATCAAGAACGAGCTCGACAACTCGACGTATCCGCCGATCTTCATCCCGAGCGCGCCCACGCTCGCGAACTACGTGCAAGTCTTCGCCGACAACTCGATGGGCCTCTACTTCCTTAACAGCCTCATCGTGTCGGGTTGCGCGACGCTGATCGCACTCGCGGTCGGCATTCCGGCGGGCTACGGCATCGCGCGGCTGCAGGCACACCGGACCACCGTGCTCATCCTGATCGCGCGCATGACGCCCGCGCTGTCGTTCCTGATCCCGCTCTTCACGGTGTTCCAGTTTCTCGGCCTGAACAACACGCTCACCGCGCTCGTCATCACCCACCTCGTGATCACCGTGCCCATCGTCGTGTACATCCTCGCCGGCTATTTCGAGACGCTGCCGCGCGAGCTCGAGGAAGCCGCGTTGATCGACGGCGGCAGCGTGTGGACCACCTTCCGCTACGTCGCGCTGCCGCTCGCGCGTCCCGGCATCATCGTCGGCACGATCCTGGCGTTCATCTTCTCGTGGAACAACTTCGTGTTCGGCGCGGTGCTGGCGGGACGTGCCACGCGCACTTTGCCCGCGGCCGTTTACAATGTGCTCACGTTCGAGCAGCTCGCATGGGGCCCGCTGGCGGCCGCCGCCATCGTCGTCACGCTTCCCGTGCTGCTGCTCACGATCTTCATCCAGAAGGAGATCGTCGCCGGGCTCACGGCCGGCGGCATCAAGTCCTGAATGCTGCTCGGCGTTCCAAGGCTGCTCACGCCGGACCTGCTGCACGCCCTGTGCGCGATGGGTCATGGCGACGAGATTGCCATCGTGGACTCGAATTTCCCGGCGGCGAGCGTCGGGCGGCGGGTCATCGAGCTGCCCGGCGCGACGTCGACCGACGTGCTCGACGCGGTGCTGACGGTCATGCCGCTCGATACGTTCGTGTCGCCCGCGGCGGTGACGATGGAAGTGGTCGGCGATCCCAAGGCGGTGCCGCCGTCGGTGCAGGACTTCGCATCGACCGTGGCGCGGCGCACGCAGGACGAGCGCGCGCTCGGCCACCACGAGCGCCAGCAGTTCTACGCCCGTGCGCGCAACGCCTACATTGTCGTGCGTACCGGCGACGGTCGTCCCTACGCCAACATCCTGCTCGTCAAGGGCACCATCCGGGCCGGCTGACAGGCAGTGGTCGTCGTCTTCGGCTCGCTGAATGTCGACCTGGTGGCGCGCGTGCCGCGGCTACCAGAGCCGGGCGAGACGCTGAGGGCGATCGACTTCGCGGTGTCGCCGGGCGGCAAGGGAGCGAACCAGGCGCTCGCGGCACGCCGCGCGGGCGCGCAGGTACGTCTCTTCGGCCACATCGGCCGAGATGCCATGGCGGATCCCGCGGTGCAGCTGCTGCAGGCGGCCGGCGTCGACCTCGCGGGCGTGCAGGTCACCGACGGCGCCACGGGAATCGCGCTCATACATGTCGACGCGGACGGGCAGAACGCGATCACCGTCGCGGCGGGCGTCAACGCGGCCGCGCGCGCGGCGCAAGTACCGGACAGCGCCTTGCAGCACGACACCACGCTGCTGATGCAGCTCGAGGTGCCGCTCGCGGAGATCTGCGCGCTTGCGCGCCGCGCCGCGACACGCGGCGCCCGCGTCGTGCTGAACGCCGCGCCGGCCGCGCGCCTGCCCGTCGAGCTGCTCGACGACGTGGCGGTGCTGATCGTCAACGAAACCGAAGCCGAGGCGCTTGCGCGCGACCTCGAGATCAGCGATGCGCGCGCGCTGTGCACGCGGTTCGTCGGCACCGAGCACACGCTGGTGATCACGCGCGCCGCCCAGGGTGCGCTCTACACGAGCGTCGAAGGCGTGCACGAGCGCCCCGCGCCGCGCGTGACGGCGGTCGACACGGTCGGCGCCGGCGACGCGTTCACCGGCGCGCTTGCCGCGGCGCTCGATCGCGGAGCGGACGTGGACCGCGCGGTGAGCGAGGGACTCGCGGCGGGCGCGCTGGCCTGCACGCGTCACGGCGCGCAAGCAGCCATGCCGAGGCACGATGAAATACGCGCCCTCGCCGACACGCTTTGAGACATCTTGCCGGTTCGTTCAACGCGCTTGCCGATACACTGCAGCTTTCCCAGCCCGTCCATGAGCCGCCATGTTCCGATGCATTCGTAGAGCCCTGTCCGCCGCGCTGCTTGGCGCGTCCTTCGTCGCCCTTCCTGCGCACGCGATCGACTACACCGACCTCTGGTTCGTGCCCGCCGAAAGCGGCTGGGGCGTCAACGCCGTGCAGTCCGACAATTTCATGTTCCTCACCTTTTTCATCTATGGCCCGGACAACAAGCCCACGTGGTATTCGGCGGACCTGCAGTGGAACGGCGTCGCGTACACGGGCGGCCTCTACGCGACGCAGGGCACGTACTACGCCGTGCCGTGGAACACCGCGAACAACCTGACCACGCAGGTCGGCACCGCGACGTTCCAGCCGGACGCGCTCAACGCCTACCAGGCGACGCTGACGTACACCGTGAACGGCATTGGCACCGTGGTGAAGTCGATCGAGCGCCAGACGCTCACGACCATTGCGATCGGCGGCAGTTACGTCGGCGGCCAGGCCGGCCTCTACAGCAATTGCAACTCCAGCGCCGATAACAGCAGTTACACCGACCAGTACACGCTCGGCGTGGCGCAGACGACCGGCGGCGTCGGGACGTTCACGTTCGTCTACGCGGGCGCCAACGCGACCTGCACCCTGTCCGGCCCGCTGGAACAGCACGGGCAGCTCTATCGCATTCCCGGCGCGTCGTATCAGTGCACCGGCGGGCTCCAGTTCTCGGCCAACTCGGCGACGATGTACGAGATCAAGGCCACCGCGCAGGGCATCGAGGGCCGCTTCGCCGCATCGCTGCCCAACGGGTGCCAGGAGAACGCGAGCTTCTCCGCAGTGCTCGTCCAGTAACGCAATCGGCCGTCATGCGCCGGCAGCGCCGCGCCGCTGCTGGCGCACCGATTCGAACAGCACGACCGCGGTCGCTGCGGCGGCATTGAGCGACTCGCTTCCGCCGGCCATCGGGATGGTGACGCGCGCATCGCAGCACGCGACGAGCACGTCCGACAGACCGGCGCCCTCGTTGCCGATCGCGATCGCGGCCGGCGCCCCTAGACTCGCCGTGTAGACCTCGACGCCGTCGCGCGCGACCGTCGCGATCGCGCGGCCGCCGCTGGCGCGAAATCGCTCGACGAATGCCGCGAGATCGACGTCCTCGACGACCGCGGTGAGGAAATGCGCCCCCTGGCCGGCGCGCAGCACCTTCGGCGACCACGCGAACGCGCAGTCGCGCGACAACAGCACGTGGTCGACCCCGGCGGCAGCCGCGGTGCGGATCATCGAGCCGATGTTGCCGGGGTCCTGCACGTCCTCGATCATCAGCACGAAGCGGGCGTCGGGCGACACGCGTCCTCGCGGCGCGGCCACGACCGCCAGCACGCCGACCTCGGGTGGAACGCTCGTATGCTCCGCGATGAGCCGCGCCGGGACCGCGATGACGATCGCCGGCGGCAGGTGCGCGAGCAACGCGCGCACGTCCTCGCGCGCGAGTGCTTCGTCGGTTACCACGAGGGTATCGGGCGGGCCGTGCCGTTCACGGTATACGGCCGCGAGGTGCACGCCCTCGAGCACGCAGCGGCCGCGCTTTCGTCGCTCGCGCGACGAGCCGAGCAGGCGCAGGACTTCGCGCAGTCGAGGATTGCCGGGCGATACGACGCGCTGCATGCCGCGTGCGGCGCCCGCGCGTCAGGGCTTGGCGCGCGAAACCGGCTTCGACGCGGTGCTGCCCGGCTGCAGCTGGAAGAACACCTCGTCCTGGCGGATCATGCCGAGCTCGTTACGCGCACGCTCCTCGATCGCGTCGTAGCCGGTCTTGAGGTCGCGCACCTCGGCGTCCAGCGCCTCGTTGCGCGCCTTCAGCGTTTCGTTCTGCGCGCGCTGCTCGGCGAGCTGTCGATCGTACTGTCGAACCTGCAGCCAGCCGCCCTTGCCGAGCCACATCGGATACTGGAGCGCCACGATCAGCGCGGCGAAGAAGAGCGCGAGCCACTTCATCGCAGTGTCACCGGGTCGAGCGGAGGGGCGCAGCGCGCCGGCTCGCGTGGCAATCGACGGCAAGCGCGGCGGCTCATTTCGATGGCCGGATGCTGAAGAACGCATCGCGGCCCGCGTACGTCGCGGCATCGCCGAGGTCTTCCTCGATGCGCAGCAGCTGGTTGTACTTGGCGATGCGGTCCGAGCGCGACAGCGAGCCCGTCTTGATCTGGCCCGCGTTGGTGCCCACGGCAATGTCGGCGATCATCGAGTCCTCCGTCTCGCCGGAGCGGTGCGACACGACCGCGGTGTACGCGGCGCGATTCGCCATCGTGATCGCGGCGAACGTCTCCGACAGCGTGCCGATCTGGTTGATCTTGATCAGGATGGAGTTCGCGATGCCGCGGGCGATGCCTTCCTTCAGGATCCGGGTGTTGGTCACGAACACGTCGTCGCCCACCAACTGCACCTTGGTGCCGAGCCGATCGGTGAGGTATTTCCACCCGTCCCAGTCGTTCTCGGCCATGCCATCCTCGATGCTGATGATCGGATACTTGTCGCACCACGTCGTCAGCACGTCGGCCCATTCGGTGCCGCGCAGCGCGCGATTCTCGGCTTCGAGCCGGTACGCGCCGTCGCTGTAGAACTCGCTCGCCGCGGCGTCGACGGCGAGCGCGATGTCCGTGCCTGCGGAATAACCGGCGCGATCGATGGCTTCCATCAGGAGCTGCAGCGCGGCCTCGTTGGAGGGAAGATCCGGCGCAAAGCCGCCCTCGTCGCCGACGGTGGTGTGCATGCCGCGCTCGTCGATGAGCTTCTTGAGCGTCTGGAACACCTCGGCCCCGTAGCGCAGCGCCTCGCGGAACGTCGGCGCGCCGAGCGGCACGATCATGAACTCCTGGAGGTCGATCCGGTTGTTCGCGTGCGCCCCGCCATTGATCACGTTCATCAGCGGCACCGGAAGCTGCATCTCGCCCGCGCCGCCGAGATAGCGATACAGCGGCAGCGACGACTCCTCGGCCGCGGCCTTCGCCACTGCGCACGACACGGCGAGGATGGCGTTGGCGCCCAGCCGCGACTTGTTCTCGGTGCCGTCGAGCTCGATCAGCGCGCGATCGATGAGCGCCTGCTCGGAGGCATCGAGGCCGAGGACGGCTTCGCAGATCTCGGTATTGACGTTCTCGACGGCCTTGGTGACGCCCTTGCCGTGGAAGCGCGCGGCATCGCCGTCGCGCAGCTCGATCGCCTCGCGCGAGCCCGTCGATGCGCCGGAGGGCACCGCCGCGCGGCCCGATACGCCGGACTCGAGCACCACGTCGGCCTCGACGGTGGGATTGCCGCGCGAGTCGAGGATCTCGCGCGCGATGACGTCGACGATTGCACTCATTGTTCGTGGCCCATCAATTCCATTTCGGGGAAACCGTGACGCTTGACGCTCGCATCGAGCTCCTTCAGCGACTCGAGGAGCGCGCGCATGCGCCCGAGCGGCCACGCGTTCGGGCCGTCCGACAACGCTTCGTCGGGACGCGGGTGCGTCTCCATGAACACGCCCGCGACGCCGGAAGCGACGGCCGCGCGCGCGAGCACCGGCACGAACTCGCGTTGGCCACCCGATGCCGTGCCTTTGCCTCCGGGCAGCTGCACCGAATGCGTCGCATCGAACACGACCGGGCAGCCGGTGGCCCGCATGATCGCCAGTGCGCGCATGTCGGCGACCAGGTTGTGGTAGCCGAACGAGGCACCGCGCTCGCACACCAGGATGTTGTCCGTGCCGCTTGCGTCGCGCGCCTTGGCGACGACCTGGATCATGTCCTCGGGTGCCAGGAACTGGCCCTTCTTGATGTTCACCGGCTTGCCCGCGCTCGCAACCGCCTGGATGAAGTCCGTCTGGCGGCAGAGGAACGCGGGGGTCTGCAGCACGTCCACGACTTCGGCCGCGGCCCCGATCTCGTCTTCCCGGTGCACGTCGGTGAGGACCGGGACCTCGACGTGCCTGCGCACGTCGGCCAGCACGCGAAGGCCCTCCTCCATGCCGGGGCCGCGAAACGACCGGTGGGAGCTGCGGTTGGCCTTGTCGTACGACGACTTGAAGATGAACGGAATGTCGAGGTCGGCGCAGATCGTCTTCAACTCACCCGCGACGTCCATCTGCAGTTGCCGCGACTCCACCACGCACGGCCCGGCGATGAGGAAGAAGGGGCGATCGAGGCCGACGGAATAGCCGCAGAGGTTCACTACGCCGACGCCACGAGCTTCGCGCGCGCCGGCGCGGCCGCTTCGCGCGCCTGCTGCTGATGCGCGAGCGCTGCGCGGATGTAGCTGACGAACAGCGGATGCCCGCGCCGCGGATTCGAGGTGAATTCCGGGTGGTACTGGCATCCGAAGAACCAGGGATGATCCGGCAGCTCGATCATCTCGCACAGGTCGCCGGCAAGCGGGCTCTTGGTCCAGGCGCCTACCACGAGGCCGGCGGCCTCGATGCGCGGCAGGTAATGGTTGTTCACCTCGTAACGATGTCGATGACGCTCCGACACACGCGTCGAGCCATAGATGCGGTTGGCGAGCGAGCCGGGCACGACGTCGCACGGCTGGGAGCCGAGGCGCATCGTGCCGCCCATGTCCGAGCGCGCGTCGCGCTTCTCGATCGTGCCGTCGCGGTTCTGCCATTCCGTGATGAGCGCGACCACGGGATGCGGCGTCGCGGCCTCGAACTCGGTGCTGTTGGCGCCGGCGAGCCCCGCCTTGTGGCGCGCATATTCGATCACCGCGAGCTGCATGCCGAGGCAGATGCCGAGGTACGGGATGCCGTTCTCGCGCGCATAGCGTATTGCCGCGATCTTGCCTTCGACGCCGCGCTTGCCGAAGCCGCCCGGCACCAGGATGGCGTCCATGCCGCGCAAACCGTCGACGCCATCGCGCTCGATCGCCTCGGAGTCCACGTACTGGATCGTGACCTTCGAGCGCGTGTGGATGCCCGCGTGCGTCAGCGCTTCGGAGAGCGACTTGTACGACTCGGTCAGGTCGACGTACTTGCCCACCATCGCGATGCGCACCTCGTGCTGCGGATGCTCGAGCGCTTCGACCAGCGCGTGCCACGTCGACAGGTCGGCGGGCCGCGGCTCCATCGCGAGCTTCTTGCACACGATCACGTCGAGCCCTTCCCCATGCAGCGCCAGCGGAATCTTGTAGATGGAGTCGGCGTCGAGCGCGGGGATCACCGCCTCGGGCTGCACGTTGGTGAAGAGCGCGATCTTGCGCCGGTCACCGTCGGGAATCGGGCGATCGGCGCGGCACAGCACGACGTCGGGCTGGATACCGATCTCGCGCAGCTCCTTCACCGAGTGCTGCGTGGGCTTGGTCTTCATCTCGCCCGCCGTCGGAATGAACGGCACGAGCGTGAGATGGATGTAGCAGACGTTGTCGCGGCCGAGCGTGATGCCCATCTGCCGGATGGCTTCGAGGAAAGGCAGGGACTCGATGTCGCCCACCGTTCCGCCGACCTCGACCACCGCGACCTCGGCATCGCCCGCGCCGTCGGCGATCCACTGCTTGATCTCGTCGGTGATGTGCGGAATCACCTGCACAGTGCCGCCGAGGTAGTCACCGCGGCGCTCCTTGCGGATCACGCTCTCGTAGATCTGCCCGGTGGTGAAGTTGTTGCGCTTGCCCATCCGCACGTCGGTGAAGCGCTCGTAGTGACCGAGATCGAGATCGGTCTCGGCGCCGTCGTCGGTCACGAAGACCTCGCCGTGCTGAAACGGCGACATCGTCCCCGGATCGACGTTGATGTACGGATCGAGCTTGAGATTGGTGACGCGGACGCCGCGGGAGGTGAGGATCGCGGCGAGCGACGCGGCGGCGATGCCCTTCCCCAGCGAGGAAACGACGCCACCGGTCACGAACACGAACTTGGTCATGGTTCGCAAGTTCCGGAAATTCACATTTTACCGGAAGCCGGGGCGAAACCCAAGGCGCGACCGATGAGCGTCAGTGCAGCCCCGCGCGAATGCGCTCGCGCACCCGCTCCCGTCCCACGAGCGCCAGCACGGCGTCGATGGCGGGCGTCTGCGGCTCGGCGGTGACCAGGGCCCGAAGCGCCATCATCACCTGGGGCGGCTTGAGCCCGTTGCGCGCAGCGACGTCCTTGATCGCACCGCCGATGGCTTCGCGCGTCCAGGCAAGGCGCGCGAACACTTCGTCGAGGTCGACCAGCGCCGGCTTCACCGCGTCGTTCACGGCCGCCGCGAGCTTGTCGGGCACGTTGCCGGCCGGCGGCGCATAGAAGTAATGCGCGGCGTCGGCCATTTCCACGAGCGTCTCGACACGATCGCGCAGCAACACGCCGACGTCGCCCGGTGCGGGTCCTCGCGCCACGTCGAGGCCCGCGCGCTCGAGATGCGGCCGCAACCGCTCGCCGAGCGCGTCGGGGGCCAGGCGCTTCATGTGCTCCTGGTTGAGCCAGCGCAGCTTGGCCAGGTCGAAGCGCGACGGCGCCGGATTGATCGCAGCGAGGTTGAACCATGCGACGAGCTCGTCCCGCCCGAACACCTCGGCGTCGCCATGCGACCAGCCGACGCGCGCCAGGCCGTTGACCACGGCTTCGGGCAGGAAGCCCTCGCTCGCGTACTCCATCACCGAAACCGCCCCGTGGCGCTTGGAGAGCTTGGTGCCGTCCTCGCCGAGGACCGTCGGCAGGTGCGCGAACACGGGAAGCTGCGCGCCGAGCGCACGCATCATGTTGATCTGGCGGGGCGTGTTGTTGACGTGATCGTCGCCACGGATGACGTGCGTGATGCGCATGTCGAGGTCGTCGACGACCACGGTGAAGTTGTAGGTCGGCGTGCCGTCGCTGCGCGCGATGACGAGATCGTCGAGCTCGGTGTTCGCGAACTCGATGCGGCCCTTGACGGCGTCGTCCCAGGCGACGACGCCGTCGTCGGGATTGCGAAAGCGCACCACCGGCTTCACGCCCGCGGGCGGCGCGCGCCCCGCGGCGCGCTCGGGACGCCAGCGCCCGTCGTAGCGTGGCTTGTCGCCACGCGCCATCTGCTCGGCGCGCAAGGCGTCGAGCTCGGTGGGCGTGGTGTAGCAGTGGTACGCCAGGCCGCGCGCGAGCATGTCGTCGATGACCTCGCGGTAGCGGTTCATGCGCTGCATCTGGAAGTACGGTCCTTCGTCGTAGTCGAGGCCCAGCCACGCCATGCCGTCGAGGATCGCCTTGACGGCCTCGGGCGTGGACCGCTCGACGTCGGTGTCCTCGATGCGCAGGATGAACACGCCGCCGTGATGGCGTGCGAACGCCCACGCGAAGAGCGCGGTGCGCGCGCCGCCGAGATGCAGAAAGCCGGTGGGGCTGGGCGCGAACCGCGTGCGGACCGTTACGGCATCCATCGCAAGTCCAATGTCGTCGGCGTCGCGGGATTCGGCGGCTCCGGATGGACGGTGATCGGGCCGGGCGTATGGCCGTGGCGCCAGAACCGCGCGACACGTCGCGCCTCGGCCTCGTTCGCGTTCACCGGGAAGGTCTCGTAGTTGCGTCCGCCCGGATGAACGACGTGATACGTGCAGCCGCCCAGCGCCCGCTGCGCCCACGAATCGACGAGGTCGAAGGTCAGCGGCGCGTGGATCGGGATCGTGGGATGAAGCGCCGACGCCGGGCTCCACGCGCGAAAGCGCACGCCCGCCACGGACACGCCCGGCACGCCGGTGGGCGTCAGCGGCAGCGCGCGACCGTTGCACGTGACCGCGTGGCGACCCGCGGTCATGCCGGTGACCTTGAACTGCAGCCGCTCGACCGACGAGTCGACGAAGCGCGCCGTGCCGGACGTCGAGAGCTCTTCGCCGAGCACATGCCAGGGCTCGATGGCCTGGCGCAGCTCGAGCGTGACCCCGTCGTACGTCACGGTGCCAAAGCGGGGAAACCGGAACTCGATGAACGGATCGAACCATGCCGCGGAGAATGCGTAGCCGTGGCGATCGAGATCGGTCACCACGTCGCGCATGTCCGCTGCGACGAAGTGCGGCAGCAGCCAGCGGTCGTGCAGCGCGGTACCCCACGCGACCAGCTCGCCGCGGTACGGCTCGCGCCAGAAGCGCGCGACCAGCGCGCGCAGAAGGAGCATCTGCACCGCCGCCATGCGCGGATGCGGCGGCATCTCGAAGGCACGGAACTCGAGGAGGCCGAGACGTCCCGCGGGCGAATCCGGGGAATACAGCTTGTCGATCGAGAATTCGGAACGATGCGTGTTGCCCGTGAGGTCGGTCAGCAGGTGACGCAGCAGCCGATCCACGAGCCATGGTTGGGCGGTCTCCTGCCGGTCGACGGCCTTCCGTGCGAGCTGCTGGAATGCGATCGCGAGCTCGTAGAGACGATCGTCGCGTGCCTCGTCCACGCGCGGCGCCTGGCTCGTCGGGCCGATGAAGAGCCCGGAAAAGAGATACGACAGCGCCGGATGGTTCTGCCAATACGTGATGAGGCTGCGCAGCAGGTCGGGGCGCCGCAGGAGCGGACTGTCCTTCGCGGTAGGCCCGCCGAGTGTGATGTGATTGCCGCCGCCGGTGCCCGTGTGCCGGCCGTCGATCATGAACTTCTCGGTGGCGAGGCGCGTCTCGCGCGCCGCGTGGTAGAGCGTCGTGGTGGTCTCGATCAGCTCGCGCCACGTCGAGGCCGGATGGATGTTCACCTCGATCACGCCGGGATCGGGCGTCACCTGCAGGACGCGAAGCCGGGGGTCGCGCGGCGGTGCGTAGCCTTCCACCGCCACGGGCACGCGGTGCGTCGCGGCCGCATCCTCGACGACCGCGAGCAACGCGGCGTAGGCGTCGAGCCGCTGGAGCGGCGGCATGAAGACGTACAAGTGGCCGTCCCGCGCCTGCACCGTCAACGCGGTCTTCACGACCTGGTTCGGCTCGCCGTTACGCGCGCGGGCACGCGCGCGCTTCAGCGCCTCGCGGCTGGGCAGCGCGTCGCGTGGCGCGAAGGGATCGAGCGCGAACTCGGGCTCGGAGTCCTCGGGCAGGACATCGGGCAGCGAGTTGAGCGGCAGGCGCAGGCCGAGCGGCGAGTCGCCGCCGACGGCATACAGCCGATCGCGCCGCAGCGGCCACGGGCTCGACTCCCACACGATGGCGTCGGCGGCGTCGTCCGAGGCACGCAGCGGCAGCACGTAGCCCGCCGGCTTGCCGACACCGCCGTAGAGCAGTCGCGCGAGGCGCGCGCGCTCGCCCGGCTGACCGAGATCGGCGCTGCGAAGCTCCGCGTTGATGGGAAGCGACGCCTCGTCGCCGAGGATGCGCGGCACGTCCTCGTACGCGGTGATGACGAGCTCCTCGGGCAGGCCGAGCGTTCGCGCGAGCGTGCGGGCGAAGTCACCGGCCGCTTCGATCGTCGTGTGCCCCGGGCGCGTCGTATCGGCGACGAGCGACTCGTCGCGCCATAGCGCCTCGCCGTCCGGCCGCCAGAAAATGCCGAGGGCCCACCGCGGCAGCGGCTCGCCCGGATACCACTTGCCCTGCCCGAAGTGCACGAAGCCGGCCGGTGCGAAGGCCGCCTTCAGCCGCTTCAGGAGCGCCTCGGCCAGCGCGCGCTTCTTCGGCGACAGCGCGGTGTAGTTCCACTCCGGTCCCTCCATGTCGTCGACCGACACGAAGGTCGGCTCGCCGCCGTGCGTGAGTCGCACGTCGTGCGCGACGAGGTCGGCGTCGACCGCGATGCCGAGCGCGTCGATCGCCGACCACTGCGCATCGCTGTACGGCTTGGTGACGCGCGGATCCTCGTGCACGCGCGTGACGCTCATCGCGAAGCTGAACTCGGCGTTGCACACGTCGGTCGCGCCGATGACCGGCGCCGCGCTGCCGGGGTCGGCGGTGCACGCGAGCGGGATGTGGCCCTCGCCCGCGAGCAGTCCCGAGGTCGGGTCGAGGCCGACCCATCCCGCGCCCGGGATGTACGCCTCGGCCCACGCGTGCAGATCGGTGAAATCGCGCTCCGGACCCGCCGGCCCGTCGAGCGGCTTCACGTCGGCCGCGAGCTGGATGAGATAGCCCGAGGCGAATCGCGCCGCGATGCCGAGATGTCGCAGGACCTGCACCATGAGCCACCCGGAATCGCGGCACGAGCCGCTCGCGAGCGACAGCGTGTCGTCCGGCGCCTGCACGCCCGGCTCCATGCGCACGAGATAGCGGATATCGTTCTGCAGGCGCTGGTTCACCGCGACGAGCAGGTTGACGATCGCCTCGTTCGGCTGGACGGTCGCGCGAAACGCATCGAGCCACGCCGCAAGCCGCGGGCCCGGCGGCTGCGCCTCGAGGAAAGGGATCAGCTCCTTGGCGAGCGCGGGCGCATACACGAACGGATACGTCTCGGCATAGGGCTCGACGAAGAAGTCGAAGGGATTGATGACCGTCAGGTCCGCGGTGAGGTCGACGGTGATGTCGAGCCGCGTGGCGCGCTCGGGAAAGACCACGCGCGCGATCCAGTTGCCGTACGGATCCTGCTGCCAGTTGACGAAGTGCTGCGCCGGATCGATGGTGAGCGAATAGCCGAGGATGGGCGTGCGGCAATGCGGCGCGGGGCGCAAGCGGATCTCGTGCGGCGAGAGTCCGACGAGACGGTCGAACTGGTACGACGTCCGATGCGACAGCGCGACGCGGATCGCCATGGGGCGTCAGCGCGAGGCCGCGGCCCCGTGTGAGGAACGCCGGCCGCTTTCGCGGGGTGGTGCGTCGATCCCTCGCGACCGGCTCCGATCGCCCCGGATCGGGCGAGCGAAGCGGGCGCGCGGTTGGCTCATCACAGCCAGTCCGGATCGGGCAGCTGGGCGAACACCCGTCGCAGGCCCTCGCCCCATTGGGTGTGGATCAACTGGAAGTAGCCGTCGGACTCCTCGATGCGCCGCTTCTGCGTGACCTTCAGGGTATCCGCCTCGTAGACCAGGATGTCGATCGGCAGCCCCACCGAGATGTTGGAGCGCATCGTCGAGTCGAACGAGACGATCGTGCACTTGGCCGCTTCGACCAGCGAGGTGCTGCGCGACACGACGCGGTCGATCACCGGCTTGCCGTACTTGCTCTCGCCGATCTGGAAGTAGCACGTCTCGGCGGTCGCCTCGATGAAGTTGCCTTCGCTGTAGACGTCGAAGAGCCGAGGCGGCTCGCCCTTGATCTGGCCGCCCACGATGAAGTTCGCCGACGAGTCGATGTTGTTCTGCAGCAGGTACGGCCCGTCGCGGCTCTTGACCTCGCGCAGCGCGTCCCCGACGAGGCGGGCGACATCGAACATCGACTCGGCATTCCAGAGGTTGAGCTCGCTCTCGCTGCGCGAGCGCTGCTCGACCAGGTTCACCGCGCTCTGGGTGATCGACAGGTTGCCCGACGAGAGCATCACGACGACGCGATCGCCGTCGCGCGCGAACGAGCGCATCTTGGAAAAGCGGGCGATCTGGTCCACGCCCGCGTTGGTGCGGGAATCGGACGCGAAGATCATGCCCGCGTCAAGGGACATTGCGACGCAATAGGTCATGCCGCAGGCGGTGGTGTGCGCCCGGTCAAAACCGCGATTTTAGCGCACGACACGCGCGCGCCGATTCAGTAGGTCGGCACGAGGAATACCCGGTTGACCTCGTCGCCGAGCATCGAGATGCGCTCGAGGAAGTCCATCAGGTACTCGTGCAGGCCGGTACGCATGATGTCCTCGGTGCGGCCGTAGTGCAGCCGGGCATGCAGCTCACCGGCCAATCGCTCGAGCTCCCGGCTGTTGTCGTCGCACAGGCGCTCGAGCGTCTCGTGGATGAGGTTCATGCAGCTGTGCAGCGAGCGCGGCATGTCGTCGCGCAGGATCAGGAGCTCGGCCACGCGCCGGGGCGTGATGGTGTCGCTGTAGATCTTGCGGTAGGACTCGAAGCCCGACACCGACTGCAGCAGCGAGACCCACTGGTAGTAGTCGACCGCGCCGCCGACGTCGGTGACCGACGGCAGGAGGATGTGGTACTTGGTGTCGAGGATGCGAGCGGTGTTGTCGCCCCGCTCGATGTGGGTTCCGAGCCGGATGAAGTGGTACGCCTCGTCGCGCAGCATGGTGCCGAACGTCACGCCGCGGAACAGGTGCGAGCGCATCTTCACCCAGTCGAGGAAGTCCGAGATGCCGCCCGCCTCGATGCGCGCGTAGTCGTAGCCGCGCATGTCGAGCCACGCGGAGTTGAGGTCCTCGTACATCTCCGAGGTGATGGCGCCGCGCACCGAGCGCGCCGACTCGCGGGCTTTCTGCAGGCACGAATAGATCGACGACGTGTTCGAGCTGTCGAGGATCAGGAATCGCAGCACGGTCTCGGCGGTGAGCTTCGGATACCGCTGGTAGTACGTGGTGGCGAGGCCCGAGGTGATGAGCGGCACCGACCACGGCTCGGCCCAGTGCAGCCCCGGCTCGCGCGGCTGGTACGGCAACAGCGACGTGCGGTAGGTGACGTCGAGGAGCCGTGCGGTGTTCTCGGCGCGCTCGATGTGGCGAGCCATCCAGAAGAGCTCGTTGGCGGTGCGGCACAGCATGCGGCAGCCTAGGCCCGGGTCGCGACGGACGAGGTCATTCGGCCAGCACCCACGTGTCCTTGGTGCCGCCGCCCTGCGACGAATTGACCACCAGCGAGCCTTCGCGCAGTGCCACGCGCGTCAACCCGCCCGGCACGAGGCGCACGTCGCGCCCGGAGAGCACGTAGGGTCGCAGGTCGATGTGGCGCGGCGCGATGCCGCTCGCCACGAACGTCGGGCACGTCGACAGCGCCAGCGTCGGCTGCGCGATGTATTTCTCCGGCGAGGCGAGGATCCGCGCCCGGAACGCGTCGCGTTCGGCCGCCGTCGCCGCGGGCCCGATCAGCATGCCGTAACCGCCGGCGCCGTGCACCTCCTTCACCACCAGCTCGTGGAGGTGGGCGAGGACGTGGTCGCGATCCTCCGGCTTGTAGAGCATCCAGGTCGGCACGTTGTTGAGGATCGGCTCCTCGCCGAGGTAGAAGCGGACCATCTCGGGCACGAACGGGTAGATCGACTTGTCGTCCGCGACGCCGGTGCCGATCGCGTTGCACAGCGTCACGCGGCCGGCGCGGTACGCGCCGAACAGGCCCGGCACGCCGAGCGTCGAGTCCCGGCGGAACGCGATCGGATCGAGGAAGTCGTCGTCCACGCGGCGATAGATCACGTGCACTCGCTGCGGGCCGCGCGTGGTGCGCATGTAGACCGTCTCGTTGTGGACGAAGAGGTCCTGGCCCTCCACCAGCTCCACACCCATCTGCTGGGCGAGGAACGCGTGCTCGAAATACGCCGAGTTGTAGGCGCCCGGGGTGAGCACCGCCACGGTGGGCCGCTCGCTGCCGGCCGGCGCGACGGCGTGCAGCGTTTCGAGCAGGAGGTCGGGATAGTGCTGCACGGGCCGGATGGACCGCGTGGCGAAGAGCTCCGGGAAGAGCCGCATCATCATGCGGCGGTTCTCGAGCATGTACGACACGCCCGAGGGCACGCGCAGGTTGTCCTCGAGGACGTAGTACTCGCCCTGACCCGCGCGGACGACGTCGACGCCGGCGATGTGCGCATAGATGCCGCCCGGCACATCCATTCCCACCATCTCGCGCCGGTATTGCGCGTTGCCGAGCACGCGGTCGGCGGGAATGCGCTGCGCGGCGATGATTTCCTGGCCGTGATAGATGTCGTGCAGGAACCGGTTAAGCGCGGTGACGCGTTGCTTCAGTCCCGCTTCCAGCACGCGCCATTCCGCCGCCGGAATGATCCGCGGCACGAGATCGAAGGGGATCGTGCGCTCGGTGCCCGACTCTTCGCCATATACCGCGAACGTGATGCCCACACGATGGAACGCGCGCTCCGCTTCGCCGCGCTTCTGCGCGATGCGATCGGGCGGCGTGCGCTCCAGCCAGTCCGCGAAGGCCCGGTAATGGGCCCGCAGACCGCCTTCGGCCATGCGCATTTCGTCGTAGCTGGGGGGTGACATGGACCGGCCGGAACGCCGTTTCAGGAGGTCAGCAAGCGGCGCACCGGGGTTGCAAGCGATTGAAAGGACAGGAATCGAGGTGTCGGCGGTGCGCGATGGCGACGGCTGGCACGCCCGACGGGTATCAGATTGCACCAAATCCGTGCGCGGCTGTCCAGGACAAGGCTATACAGCACCCCACGCCGGTTTGCCGGGACTGCCTCGGTATGGTTAAATCGCGGCTCCTGTCTGGGTTCGCGGGCGGTTAGCTCAGCGGTAGAGCACTGCCTTCACACGGCAGGGGTCGCTGGTTCGAACCCAGCATCGCCCACCAACTGAACCAAGGGGTTACGCGCGAGTGTAACCCCTCTTTTTTTGCCTGCACCTGCGCTCGCATGCAGTCGATCGACGCATTCGTGTTCGACGCTTACGGCACGCTCTTCGACGTGCACTCGGTGAGCGCGCTCGCCGAACGTCTCGCGCCGGGCCAGGGTCTCGCGCTGTCGCAGCTGTGGCGCACCAAGCAGCTGCAATACACGTGGCTGCAGTCGCTCATGATGCCTATGCAGCCGCGCGAAGACTTCGCTGCCATCACCACCCATGCGCTCGATTATGCCGTTTCCGCGCTCGTCGCGCCGATCGACGTGCACGGACGACGCGCGCTGCTCGACGCGTATCGCGTGCTTGCGCCCTATCCCGATGCCGCGTCCACGCTCGCCCGTCTCGCGCCGCGCCCGCGCATGATCCTCTCGAACGGCACGCGCGCGATGCTCGATCCGTTGGTTGACGCCAGCGGACTTGCGCCGCTCCTCGACGCGGTGGTATCGGTCGACGAAGCGGACGTGTACAAGCCGTCACCGCATGTCTACCGCCTCGCGGCCGACCGCCTCGGCGTGCCGGCAGCGCGCATCGGTTTCGTCTCGGCGAACGGATGGGATGCCGCGGGCGCCCGCGCTTTCGGCTTCGTGACCTTCTGGATCAATCGCGACGGCGCACCGGTCGAGCGTCACGCGCCCGAGCCGCATCACCGTGTGGCGACCCTCGCCGATGTCGCGAAGCTCGCGGGCGCTTGACGGAACGGGCGTCGCGGAGCGCTAATCGCCGCACCGTGTCCGATCCAGCGGGCGCTTCGCGTAGGACCTCGGTATGAAGATGGCCCTCGCCCAGTGGCAGGTGATCTCGTCGCTGCTCGACGAAGCGCTGGCATTGCCGCCGGAGCGCCGCGCGGCCTGGCTCGACACGTTGCATCTCGAGGACGAGACGCTCGACACGCTGCTGCGCGAGCTGCTCGACCGACCGGGCGGCGCGGAGACGGCCGACCTCATCGGCACGCTGCCGGCGCTCGATCGCCTGCCGGACGTCGCACAGTGGCAGGCCGGCGTCATCGTCGGGCCCTACCGGCTCTTGCGCGAGATCGGCCGCGGCGGCATGGGCGCCGTGTGGCTCGCCGAGCGAGCCGACGGTCTCGTCAAGCGTTCCGTCGCCCTCAAGCTGCCGATCGTGGCCGTGGCGCGTGACGTCCTCGCAGAGCGCTTCGCGCGCGAGCGCGACATCCTCGCATCGCTCACGCATCGCAACATCGCGCGGCTGTACGACGCCGGTTTCGCTGCCGACGGGCAGCCGTATCTCGCGCTCGAATACGTCGACGGGCAGCCGCTCACGCACTATTGCGACCGCCATCGCCTCACGCTGCGGCACCGCCTCGAGCTCTTCCTCCAGGTGCTCACCGCGGTGCAGCACGCGCACGCCAACCTGGCGCTCCACCGTGACCTCAAACCGTCCAACGTCCTGGTCACCGCGCAGGGCGAGATCAAGCTGCTCGACTTCGGCATCGCCAAGCTCATGGCCGAAGGCAGCGCGCAGGAGACCGCGCTGACGCAGCTGAGCGGCAGGGCGCTCACGCCGGACTATGCGGCGCCCGAGCAGATCCTCGGCGCGCCGCTCACCACCGCGGCCGACGTGTACGCGCTCGGCGTGGTGCTCTACGAGCTGTGCGCGGGCCGCCGGCCATATCGGCTGCGTCGCGGCACGCGCAACGAGCTCGAGGAAGCGATCGTCGCGCAGGACGTCGCGCGACCGTCGAGCGCGCTCGGCACCGAGGCGGCCGCCGCGCGCGGCACGACGCCGCGCAAGCTGGCGCGCGCGCTCGCCGGCGATCTGGACACCATGGTGCTGAAGGCGCTGCGCAAGCAGCCGGACGATCGCTATCCGAGCGCGGAGGCGTTCGCCGCCGACGTGAGGCGCTACCTCGAAGGGAGACCGGTGGCGGCCCGCCCCGCGAGCCGTTGGTACCTCGCGCGCAAGTTCGCGCAACGCAATCGCCTCGCGCTCTCGGCGAGCGGCGCGGTGGCCGTCGCGCTGGTGGCCGGCGCGACCGTGGCGCTGTGGCAGGCGCACATCGCAGGCGCCGAGGCGGCGCGCGCGCATGCGAGCCAGGATTTCCTCGTGCGCCTGTTCGAGCGGACCGCGCGCAACAACCCCGGCGGTGCCGCGGCGGCGGACACCCCCGTACGGAAGCTTCTCGACGTCGGCAGCCGCCAGCTGATCGACGACACGCGCGACGACCCCGACCTCGCCTTCGACCTGCTGCAGCTGTTGACGCGCCTCAACGTCGAGCTCGACCTCCTCGATCCCGCGCAAAAGCTCTCCGACCGCGCGGTCGAGCTCGCGCGCACGCGAAGCGGTGAAGCCAGCCTGCCGTACGCCGAGGCGATCGCCCAGAGGGCCGATCTGCTCTATCGCGCGGCCCATTACGCCGACGCCATCGCGGCGGCGCGGCAGGCGCTGCAAATCGCCGAGCGAACGCCGGCGCGCACCGAGGCGTTGCGCGCCAAGACGCAGCTCATCATCGGGAACTCGCAGTACCAGATCGACGCCTCCCAGCCGGCGGAAGCGCGGCGCCATCTCGAAACGGCACTCGCGCTGCTGAAGGCCATGCATTCGACGAGCGAGGACCGCTCGCGCGCGGCTTATTTCCTCGCATGGATCGCGGAATCGCAGCGCGACTTCGCCGGGGCCGAGGCGTACTACCGCGACGGCATCGAGGCGGGCAAGGCCAACTTCGGCGAGCGCAGCTTCATCGTCGCGATGGGCTATGAAGGCCTGTCGGGCATGTTGCGGCTGACACAGCGGCTGCCCGAGGCGCAGGCGGCGATCGAGCAGGCGCTCGCCATCTACGAGTACGTGCTCGGCCCTCATCACGGCACCATCGCGTTCGCGCGCACCACCCTCGCGCAGGTCCTCGCCGCGCGCGGCCAGCGCGCCGAGGCGGAGCGCGTCCTGGATGGATCCGTGGCGCTCGCGCAGGATGTGTTCGGTGCCGAAGCGCGCCAGGTCGGCTACCCGGTGAGCTACGACGCGCGCCTCAAAGGCAATCGCGGCGAGCTCGCCGACGCGGCGCGCGCGTACGAGCTCGCGCTGCGCGTCTTCGCCGGCGAGTCACCCGCCTCGCTGACCAACCGCGCCCTGCGCGTCGAATACGCCGAGGTGCTGATCGCGCAGGGCCGCCTCGACCGCGCCGCGGCCGTGCTCGACGAGGCGCGCGCGGGATTCGACGCCGCGCACGACAGCGCGAGCGTCCATGGCGCGTGGCTCACGACCGCGCAGGGCGAGCTCCTGTGCGCGCGTGGCGATTGCACCGCGGGTCGCGCGCTCTTCGTCCAGGCGCTCGATCACATGCGCACGCTGAAGTCCCGCGGCGCGTCGCTCCTGCCCCGATACGCCGCCGCGGTGGCACGGAACGCCCCGGATGCGGCGCTCGCGCAGCGCGTGCTCGACCACGCGCGTGAAATCGACCTGCTTTCCGGCGATGCCGGCACGGCGAAGCTGGACCTGGAGGACCAGGCGCGACTCGCGTACGGAATCGGCGCGCTCGAGCTGGCCGTCGGCGACCGCGACGCAGCGCGTACCTGGCTCACGCGCGCCGTGGCCCTGCGCGAGGGCTCGGATGCGCCGGGAAGTCCGTGGCTCGTGGAGGCGCGTACCACCCTGGCGCGCGCGAACGCGCCCTAGGCGCAAACGCCGCCCTAGCCCGCGACCGCCGCCTTGGCCACCGGCCGCGCCTTGTCGCCGCCGCGGCATGCGACCACGGCGTCGCGCAACGCCTCGATGGCCGCCGGTCGCGGGAAGCTCTTGCGGTAGGCGAGCGCCACGCGGCGCGAGGGCGTCGGACGACTGAACGGCACGGGCACCACGAGCTGGCTGTGATACTTCGGCGTGAGCGCGTCGCGCGGCAGCACGGTGACGCCGAGTCCGGACGCCACCATGTTGCGCGCCGTCTCGAGCGAGTTGGTGCGCGTGACGTGCGCATCGCCGCGGTTGAGCTCCGGGCACGCGTCGAGCACCTGGTCGCGGAAGCAGTGCCCGACGTTGAGCAGGATGGTGTGCTCGCCGTTCAGCTCGTCGGCCGACACGGATTTGCGCTTGGCCCACTTGTGGCCGAGCGGCACCACCACCTGGAACGGCTCTTCGTAGAGGAACTCGGTGGCCACACCGGGCGGGTTGAACGGCAACGCGATGATCGCGGCGTCGATGCGGCCGCTCTTCAGCGCCCCCTCCAGGTTCTCGGTCAGGTTCTCCTCGATCTCGAGCGGCATCTGCGGCGCGCGCTCGTGCAGCGCCGGAATCAGGTCCGGCAGGAGATACGGCGCGACGGTGTAGATGACGCCGAGCTTGAGCGTGCCGACGAGCTGGTTGCGCCCGGCCTGCGCGAGCTCGCGGATGCGGGCAGCTTCCTCCAGCACCTTCTGCGCCTGCTCGACCACGCGCACGCCGACCGGCGTGGGCGTGACTTCGTTCTTCCCGCGCTCGAACAGCGGCGCGCCGAGCTCCTCCTCGAGCTTCTGGATCGCAACCGACAGCGCTGGCTGGCTCACGAAGCACTTCGCCGCGGCACGACCGAAGCTGCGCGCCTGCGCCACCGCGACGATGTAGCGCAGCTCGTTGAGGGTCACGGTTGCATCCAGTCCGCGTGGCGTGCGAGGAAATCACGGAATCCGCCGCCCACCTCATGGTGCTTCACGCCGAGCTCCACCGTGGCCTCCAGGTAGCCGAGCTTGCTGCCGCAGTCGTACCGGCGGCCCTCGAAGCGGTACGCGAGCACGGGCTCCTCCTCGATCAGGCGCGCGATGCCATCGGTGAGCTGGATCTCGCCGCCGGCGCCCGGCGGCATGGTGCGCAGATGATGGAAGATGCGCGGCGACAGAACGTAGCGCCCGACCACCGCGAGGTTCGACTGCGTCGTGCCCGCCTTGGGCTTCTCGACGATGCGCGCGATGCGGCGGGTGCGCGCGTCGACCTCGCGCGCGTCGGTCTCGACGATCCCGTAGCTGCCGACGTCGGCGGCGGGGACCTCCATGACGCCGAGGGCCGACGCTTCATGTCGCCGCGCGACCTCGATCATCTGCTGCATGACCGCTACATGGGCGTCGATGAGGTCGTCCGCAAGCAGCACGGCGAACGGCTCCTCCTCGACGACGGGCGCGGCGCACAGCACCGCGTGACCGAGGCCGAGCGCCTCGGTCTGGCGGATGTAGATGCAGTTGATGCCGGGCGGGGTCGCCGCCTGCACCTGCTCGAGCAGCGTGGTCTTGTTGCGCAGCAACAGCTCGGTCTCGAGCTCGTAGGCCTTGTCGAAGTGGTCCTCGATCGCGCGCTTGTTCCGCCCGGTGATGAAGATCATGTCCGTGATCCCCGCGGCTGCCGCTTCCTCGACGGCGTACTGGATGAGCGGCTTGTCGACCACCGGAAGCATCTCTTTCGGGCTCGCCTTGGTGGCGGGCAGGAAACGGCTGCCCAGACCGGCGACGGGGAATACGGCTTTGGTGATGGGTTTCATGGCTGTCCGATCAATTTGCGCAATCCAACTTCATCGAGCACGGGGATGCCCAGCGACTCGGCCTTGGCGCGCTTGCTGCCCGCATCGGCGCCGGCGACCACGTAGCTCGTCTTGGCCGACACGCTGCCGGCCACTTTCGCTCCTGCCGCTTCGAGCAGCGCCTTCGCTTCGTCGCGCGTCATCGACGGCAGCGTTCCGGTGAGCACGACGACCATCCCGGCCAGCGGTCCTGCAGGTGCGCGCTGCGGGGGCCCTTCGGTCCAGTGCACGCCGGCCCGCCGCAGCTGCGCGATCACGCCGCGATTGTGCGGCTCCGCGAAGAAATCGCGAATGGCCTCGGCGAGCACCGGCCCGACGTCGGGCACTTCGAGCAGCGCATCCACGTCCGCGTCCATCAGCGCGTCGAGCGCGCCGAAGTGCCGGGCGAGGTCGCGCGCGGTCGCCTCGCCGACGTGTCGAATGCCGAGGGCGTAGATGAAGCGCGCCAGCGTCGTCGACTTGCTCTTCTCGATCGCCGACACGACGTTGGTTGCGCTCTTGTCGGCCATGCGCTCGAGCGCGGCCAGGCGCGGCGCGTCGAGCGCATAGACATCGGCGGGCGTGTGGACGATGCCGCCGTCGACGAGCTGGTCGACGAGCTTGTCGCCGAGGCCCTCGATGTCCATGGCGCGCCGCCCGGCGAAATGCAGGAGCGCCTGCTTGCGCTGCGCGGGACACACCAGGCCGCCGGTGCAGCGGGCGACGGCTTCGTCGGGCAGGCGCTCGATCGCCGAGCCGCACTCGGGGCACTTCTCCGGCATGCGGAACACGCGAGCGTTGTCGGGCCGGCGCTCGGTGAGCACGCGCACCACTTCCGGAATGACGTCGCCCGCGCGACGCACGATCACGGTGTCGCCGATGCGCACGTCCTTGCGCCGCACCTCGTCCTCGTTGTGCAGCGTCGCGTTCGTGACGGTGACACCTCCGACGAAGACCGGCTTCAGCTTCGCCACCGGCGTGATCGCGCCCGTTCGTCCGACCTGGACCTGGATGTCCACGACCTCGGTGGGCATTTCCTCGGCGGGAAACTTGTGCGCCATCGCCCATCGGGGCTCGCGCGTAACGAAGCCGAGCTCGCGCTGTGCGGCGAGGTCGTCGACCTTGTAGACGACTCCGTCGATGTCGAACGGGAGGTCGTCTCGTCGGCGCGCGACGTCCTCGTAGAAGGACACGAGGTCGTCGACGCCGTGCGCCACCTTGCCGTCCTTGTTGACCGGCAAGCCCAGCTTGCGCAGCGCCGCGAGCAGACCGCTTTGCGTTGCCGGCACGTCGAAGCCTTCCGTCGCGCCGATGCCGTACGCGAAGAAGTGGAGCGGCCGCTGCGCCGTCATGGCCGGATCGAGCTGACGCACCGCGCCGGCCGCCGTGTTGCGCGGATTGATGAAGAGCTTCGCGCCCGCGGCGCGCTGGCGCTCGTTGAGCTTCGCGAAATCCGCGCGCGTCATGTATACCTCGCCGCGCACTTCGAGCAGCGCCGGCGGGCGCTCGGTTCGAAGACGCTGCGGGATGGCGCGGATCGTGACGATGTTGCGCGTCACGTCCTCGCCGACCTCGCCGTCGCCGCGCGTGGCCGCCTGCGCGAGACGTCCCTTTTCGTACCGCAGGCTGATCGCGAGACCGTCGAACTTCAGCTCGGCCATGTACGCGACGGGCGGCGCATCGGCGGCAAGGCCGAGTTCCTTGCGGATTCGCGCGTCGAACCTGGCGGCCGCGGCCACGGTGGTATCGCTCTCGGTGCGAATCGACAGCATCGGCACTGCATGGCGTACCGGCGCGAACTCGGTGAGCGGTCCGCCGCCGACGCGCTGCGTCGGCGAGTCGCGCGAGCGCAGATCCGGGTATTGCGCCTCGAGCGCCTCGAGTTCGCGGTAGAGCGCGTCGTATTCCGCGTCGCTGATGGTCGGCGCGTCCTCGACGTAATAGCGGTGGTTGTGCTCCTCGATCTCGCGTCGCAGCGTCTCGACGCGTCGCGCCGCGGAAGCCGCCGGGGTCGCGACCTCAGCGGCGCGGGCCGTGCTTGCGCGCGCGGCCGGCATCACGCACCGAACAACGCCGCGGCGCGCGGGCTGCCGGGCTCGATGTGCACCTGCTCGAGCGCTTCCGCCGCGGCCTGCACCTGGCCCCGGATCTTGGACAGCGCGGCGTCGTCGAGCGGACGGCGATTGTCGTCGACGAGCTCGGCACCGAGGGAGCGCGCCATGCGCTTGGCGCACAGTTTCATCTGGTCGAAGGTGCGCGCCGGGTCGGCCACGCGCGGCACGTCGAGCAGGAACACCACGCCGTTGACCGCGCTGATGCGCAGCGACTCGGCGGTGAACGGATCGTTGCGCACGTTCTGCAACGTGTAGAGCACGGCACCGGTGTCCTCCTGCACGTGCTCGAAACGCCCGGCGGGGGCGAGATGGAAGCCGGCGGCCTCGGCGACGCCGCGCAGCTTCGTGCCCGGCACCGTGCCCGGCTCGGGCTTCAGCAGCGTGAGGCCGATCTGCACGTCGAGCTCGGCACACAGCTTGTCGAGCGCCTCGGCCCGCTGCAGCTCCGCGGCGGCGTCCGGGACGTGCGCGCGCGCGTCGATGGCGGAGGCGACCTCGCCCGCCGCGCGCAGGAACGCGCCCATCTGGCCCTGCGAAACCGGTCCGTTGCGGTCCGCGAGCAGCAGGCAGGCGCAGAGCTCGGCGTAGCGCTGCTGCGAATCGTCGGTGACGAGCTGCCACGGCGCCTCGCTGCGCACGCGCCCGAACCAGCGCAGCGGCTTGCCGAGTCGCGCATGCAGGCCGGGGCCGAGCTGTTCCGCGCCCACGGGCTGCGATGGCGCGAACGCGACGATGCTCTCGATGTCCGGATCGGGTTGCGGACCTGCCGCGCGCGGCGACGCTGCCGCAACCGCGGCCGGCGGTACTTCATACGCTGCCTGCGCTTCGGCCGCCTCGAAGTCGTCGGTATCGGTGACGGCGACCGTCACGTCGTCCATGGGGATCGTGAACGGGGCGTCCGGCAATTCCGCGGGAGGACGCGCTGCGGCGCGCGTCGACTCCGCTGCGGGCATGGCGCCCGCGAGCGTCGGTTCGACGCGGTCGGCGTCGCCTGGCGCGTCGGCCGGCCTCGCCGCGGCCGACATCCGACGCCGCACGCGCCGCTCCTGCCACCTGTTGAAGATCCACACACCGGCGACGAACAGGATGCCGGCGATGATGACGGCGAGCTGGGTGCTCATCGAATGCATTTGCGCGGCGCCGCGGGAACCCGCGCGCCATAAGCTGGATTATATCTGCCCGCTGCTTCGATAAGCAGCGTCAAGTCAATCGGCCGCCGCGGCCACCGCCGCGGGCGTGCCTTCGGCGAGTTCCAGCGCCTCGGCGATGTCGACCGCGACGACACGCGACACGCCGGGCTCGGGCATGGTGATGCCGACCAGCTGGTTCGCCATCTCCATGGTGATCTTGTTGTGCGAGATGAACAGGAACTGCGTGCCCGCCGACATCTCGCCGACCATCCTGCAGAAGCGCTCGGTATTCGGGTCGTCGAGCGGCGCATCGACCTCGTCCAGGAGACAGAACGGCGCGGGATTGATCTGGAACAGCGCGAACACCAGCGAGATGGCGGTCAGGGCTTTCTCGCCGCCCGACAGCAGGTGGATCGACGTGTTGCGCTTCCCCGGCGGTTGCGCGATCACCTGCACGCCCGAATCGAGGATCTCCTCGCCGGTCAGCAGCAGCTTCGCCTGGCCGCCGCCGAACAGCGCCGGGAAGAGCCGCGCGAAGTTGGCGTTGACGACGTCGAAGGTCTGCTGGAGCAGCTCGCGCGACTCACGGTCGATCTGGCGAATCGCCGTCTCGAGCGTCGTCATCGCCTCGGTGAGATCCGCGGCCTGGCGGTCGAGGTAATCCTTGCGCTCGCGCGCCTGCGTGAGCTCGTCGAGCGCAGCGAGATTGACGGCGCCGAGCTCCGCGATGGCCTTTTGCAGGCGCTCGATCTCGCCGGGCAGCGTACGCGCGCTGCCCCATTCCTTCAGCGCATCGGGCAGCACCGCCACGTCGGCGTGCGCCTCGGCGAGCTGGTCGGCGAACTGCTGCTCGGAGAGCGCGGCGGCCTGCTCCTTCAGCTGCATCTCCTGGATGCGTGCACGCGCCGGCTCGAGCTTCTGCTCCGCCGCGAGGCGCGCTTCGTCACCGGCGCGCAGGGCGGCGGTGAGCGTCTCCAGGCGGTCGCGCGCGGCGCCGAGCGCCTGCTCGGCGGCACCGCGCTCGGCGAGCTGTCGCTGCAGCGCTTCCTCGACCGGCGTCCAGTCGATCGACTGGCGCTCGCTCGTGAGCTGCGCGAGCAATCCCTCCTGCTGCGTGCGCTGTGCGGCCAGCGACTCGCCGCGTCGCGCGAGCTCGCTCTGGCGCTCGCGGCAGCTGCGCTCCGCGAATCCGGTCTCCTGCGCCGCACGCTCGGCCGCACGCACCCGCTCGCGCGCACGGGCGAGCGACACCTCGGCTTCGTTACGCGCGTGCCGTTGCGCTTCCCGCCGCGCAAGCTCGTCATGCAGGCGCGACTGCAAGTCCGCGATGTCGCGCTGCAGCTCACGGTGCTGCGCCTGCTCGGCTTCGTGCGCGGCGACCGCTTCGTCGCTTTCGCGCGCGATCTGCTCGCGCCGCGCGGCCGCGGCCTGCGCCGCCTGGCGCAGCTTCGTGAGCTCCAGCTCGAGATCGTGCGTGCGCCGCTGCTGCGACGACAGGGCCTGCGCCTGCTGGTGATACTCGGTCTGGCGCGCCGCGAGGTCGTGCTCGGCGGTGTCGAGCGCGGCACGCGCCTCGGATGCCTCCGCGCGCGCGCGCTCGAGCTGCGCGTCGAGCTCCTCGATCTCCCGCTGGCGCGCGAGCACGCCGTGCAACTCGCTGTCGGGCGCGAAGAACGACACGCCCTGCGCCATGACGAGATGGCCTTGCGGCGTGACGAATGCCTCGCCTTCGCCCAGCGTGGAGCGCTCCGCCAATGCCATCGAGAGGTCGTCGCGGCAGCGAACGCCGTGCAGGCCGTCGGCCACCACGCGCGCCACCGCGTGATCGCGAAAGCGGACGCGCGCGATGAGCGCATCCGCATGCGCCGGTGCGACGCCGGCGTCCTCCGCGCGCACGAAGGCCGACAATCGGCGGGGCAGCTTGGTGTCGCCACCGCTCCATTGCGTGACGTCGTCGAGCGATTCGAGCTGGAGCGCTTCGAGTCGCTCGCGCAGGACGGCCTCCAGCGCGTCCTCCCAGCCGCGCTCGATGTCGATGAGCTGGAAGAGCCGGCGCGCGTGCGCGAGACCGTGATCCTCGAGCCAGCGATCGATGTCCTGGCCATGACCGATGCGCGCCTGCAGCGCGCGCAAGGCCTCGACGCGCGCGTCGAGGTCGGCGAGGCGGCGGCTCTCCGATTGCCATCGGCCGGATGCATCGCGCTGCTGCTGCTGCAACGCTTCGACGACGTTACGGAGCTCGGCGAGCGCGGCTTCGTTGCTTGCGAGCTCCGCGGTTTCCTGCACGAGCTGCTCCTCCACCTCGCGCACCGGATCGCTCGGCGGCGGCGCGAGCGAGGCGAGCTCGGCGGCAAGGCGCTCGCGCCGGTCCGTGAGCGACGTCAGCGTGCGCGCGACGCCTTCCCGCCGGGTCTCGGTGACGCGCAGCGCCTGCTCCGTCTGCGCGATCTGCTGCTGCGCTTCGCCCAGGACGCGCACGGCCTCGGCGACCGCCGCCTCCTCCGCGGGCAGCGCGGCCTGCGCGGCGCGCTCGTCCTCGGCGGCCTTCTCGCGCGCGGCGAGCGCACGGTCGAGCGCTTCGTCGGCGGCGCGCGCTTCGTCGCGCAGCGCCTGTTCCTGCGCCGTCAATGCGCCGATCGCCTCGGTGAGCTGCGCCACCTGCTGGGTGATGCGCGACTCGTTCTCGCGCGCGAACTGCAGCTGCTGCTCGAGGCGCGAAACCTCGGCATTGGCCGCGTAGAACGCGCCCTGCCTTTCGTGCAGCGCGTCGCCGGCGGCGTAATGGTCGGTGCGCAAGGCTTCGAGCTTCGCCTCGGCACCGCGGACGTCCGCGACGAGCCCCTCGAGCGCGACGGTGAGCGACGCCATCTCGGTCGCGGCGCGGTCGCGCGCGCGCACGGCCTCCTGCTGCCTGGCGTACCAGAGCAGGTGTTGCGAGCGGTGCAGGCGCGCGTCGAGCTCGCGGTATTCCGTCGCGACCTTCGCCTGGTGATCGAGCTTCTCGAGCTGGCTGCCGAGCTCGGTGCGGATGTCTTCCACGCGCGAGAGGTTCTCGCGCGTGTCGGAGAGGCGCCCCTCGGTTTCCTTGCGCCGCTCCTTGTACTTCGACACGCCGGCGGCCTCCTCCAGGAACACGCGCAGCTCCTCCGGCTTGGCCTCGATGACCCGCGAGATCATGCCCTGCTCGATGATCGCGTACGCGCGCGGGCCGAGACCGGTGCCGAGGAAAAGGTCGTGGATGTCCCGGCGGCGCACCGGAATGTTGTTGATGTAATAGCTGCTGTCGCCGTCCCGCGTCAGCACGCGCTTGATCGAGATCTCCGCGTACTGGCCCCACTGCCCGCCGATGCGACCCTGGCTGTTGTCGAAGTGGAGCTCGACGGACGCGCGTCCGACCGGCTTGCGCTCGCCGGCGCCGTTGAAGATCACGTCCTGCATCGACTCGCCGCGCAGTGCGGACGCCTTCGATTCACCGAGCACCCATCGAACGGCGTCGATCACGTTCGACTTGCCGCAGCCGTTGGGTCCGACGATGCCGACCAGCTTGCCGGGCGTCGCGATCGTGGTGGGATCGACGAACGACTTGAAGCCGGCGAGCTTGATCTGAGTGAGGCGCAAGGGAGCGTTGGGAGCGTCGCGTGGATGACCCACGGCGCGCATCCACGATGCGCCGCCGCGACAAGCGCCGGATTATAGCGGAAACGGGGCCTTTTTCTTGCGCGCCCGGGCCGTCCCGAGCCTCAGGCGAAGCACGCGACGCGCTGCTCTTCCACCGCATGGCACGCGACGCTCGCCGCGCCGTAGGCGCGCAGTCGCGGCGCCTCCTCGCGGCAGCGCGCGTTCGCATACGGACAGCGCGGATGGAATGCGCATCCGGGCGGCGGCGCGAGCGCATCGGGCACTTCCCCGGCGACGGCCGTGCGCGCCGTCCCGGTGCGGTCGAGATCGGGCACGGCGTCGAGCAACATGCGCGTGTAGGGATGGCGCGGCGCGTCGAAGAGCATTGCGGTGGGCGCGCTTTCGACGATGCGGCCGAGATACATGACGCCCACGCGGTCGGCAATGTGGCGCACGACCGCGAGGTTGTGCGAGATGAAGAGATACGTCAGCTCCAGGCGCCGCTGCAGGTCGCGCATGAGGTTCAGCACCTGCGCCTGGACCGAGACGTCGAGCGCCGAGGTCGGCTCGTCGCACACGAGGAACTGCGGCGCCGCGGACAGCGCGCGCGCGATCGAGATGCGCTGCCGCTGTCCGCCGGAGAACTGGTGCGGAAACCGCGCCGCGTCGCCCGCCGACAGCCCCACCTGCAGCAGCACTTCCTCGACACGGCCCTGAAGCGCGCGACGCCTCGTGCGCGGCGCGAGCGCGCGGATCGGCTCGGCCACGATGTCAGCGACGCGCCAATGCGGGTTGAGGCTCGCGTAGGGATCCTGGAAGATCATCTGCATGCCGCGGCGCGCGCGGCGATTGCGCCGTCCGCGTCCCGGCGCGCTCACGATCGTGCCTTCGTAGCGGATCGTGCCGCGCGTGGGCGCGTAGAGGCCGACAATCAGCCTCGCCAGCGTGGACTTGCCGCAGCCCGATTCGCCGACGAGCCCGTACGTCTCGCCGCGCACGAGCGCGAGATCCACGCCGTCGACCGCCTTGAGCACGCCGCGCGACGCGCCGCCCACCACGCGATCGAGCCACGGCGGCGATACGTCGAAATGACACGCGATGTCCGCGGCCTCGACGAGATGCGTCACGCCGTCACCCCCACGTCCAGGGGCCAGTGACACGCGACCTGGCCCGCGCCCAGGCGTGCGAGCGCGGGATCGACGCTCTCGCAGGCGGCACGCGCGCGTGGGCAGCGCGGATGGAACGCGCAACCGCGCGGCAGCGCGGTGAGGCGCGGCATCGATCCATCGATCTGAAGGAGCCGATCGCGCTTCATCCGCACCGACGGGATCGAGCCCATGAGCCCGGCCGTGTACGGGTGACGCGGACGATGAATGACGTCGTCGACGTCGCCGATCTCCACGATGCGGCCTGCGTACATCACCGCGACCCGGCTCGCGATCTCCGCGATCACGCCCATGTCGTGCGTGATCAGCAGGATCGCGGTGCGATGCTCGCGCGCGAGCCGCGCGAGGAGCGCGATGATCTGCGCCTGGATGGACACGTCGAGCGCGGTGGTCGGCTCGTCGGCGATGATGAGCCGCGGCGCGGCCGCGAGCGCGAGCGCGATGACCACCCGTTGCCGCATGCCGCCCGAGAATTGGTGCGGATACTGGTCGAAGCGGCTTGCCGGCGCCGGGATGCCGACGTCGGCAAGCAGCGAAAGCGCGCGCTCGCGCGCCTGCCCTTCGGTGAGGTCCAGGTGCGCGCGTATCGTCTCGACGAGCTGGCGGCCGATCGAATAGAGCGGATCGAGCGCCGTGAGGGGGTCCTGGAACACGGCGCCGATCTCGCGTCCGCGAACGCGGCGCATCGCGGCGGACGGAAGATCGTCGATGCGGCGTCCGTCCAGCACGATGCGTCCGGACGCGATGCGACCGGGCGGATCGATGAGCCCGATGACGGCAGCACCCGTGACCGACTTGCCGGCGCCCGATTCGCCCACCAGGCCGAGCACTTCGCCCGCGGCGATCGCGAACGACACGCCGCGCACGGCGGTGAGCGTGCCGCGCCGCGTCGGAAACTCGACCGTCAGGTCATCGACCGCCAGAAGCGCATCGGCAACGGGAGGCGGCGCCACCGGCATCGCCGCCGCCTCAGCGCCACGGGGCTAGTAGCCGCCGCCCGTGCCGCACCCCGCGATGGGCTCGACGTAATCCACGACGGGCTTCCAGTCGGCGCCCAGCGGGTTGGGGAACTCGGCGTTCAAGTAGTAACGCTTGCAGGGCTCGATGTTGATCGGGTAGTCCTCGCGATTGATGCCGCTCACCCAGTTGGGGTTGGTGTTGATCGCCGACAGCTCGATGGTGTGCTGGCCGGGGTCCAGCTTGTAGTACGTATAGCCCGCGCGGCCGCCGTAGCCGTACTGCGGGCCGGGATTTCTCGAGTCCACCAGGTTGATCACGGTGGGATAGCGGTGGAAGTCCGTGACGGTGTAGCGGGTGCCGCTGATCTCGCTCCAGGGCGGGGTCCACGTTTGGCAGCCGTACAAGCCGACCAGCGCCAGCGCGGCCGCGCCGACCCGCACAAATGCATTCATGACGCCTCCTCGCAGGTTCAAACACAGTCGAACAGCGCAGCGGGTGGTTCATTCCCGCCTCAATGCGCGAGTCGCGGGTTGAGCGCGTCGCGCAGCCAGTCGCCGACCAGGTTGACCGCCAACACCATCAGCACCAGCGCGCCGCCAGGAAAGATGGTAATCCACCATTCTCCGGAGAACAGGAAATCGTTGCCGACCCGGATCAGCGTGCCGAGCGACGGCTGCGTCGGCGGCACGCCGACCCCCAGGAACGAGAGGGTCGCCTCGGTCACGATGGCGGTCGGCAGGTTGATGGTCGCGAGCACCAGCACCGGGCCCAGCACGTTGGGCAGGAGATGCCGGCGCATGATGGCGAGTCGCGACAGGCCCACCACCCGCGCGGCCTGCACGTACTCCTTGTTGCGCTCGACGAGCGTCGAGGCGCGCACGGTGCGCGCGTACTGCACCCAGTTCGCGGCGGCGATCGCGAGCACCAGCACGCTGAACGCCACGGCATCGTGCGCCGTTCGGGGCAGCGCGACCCGGGCGACGCCGTCGACGAGCAGCGCGATCAGGATCGCGGGAAACGACAGCTGCACGTCGGCAATGCGCATGATGAATGCGTCGAGCTTGCCGCCCGCGTAGCCCGCGACGAGGCCGAGCGCGACGCCGACGATCATCGCGAGGGCGACCGCGGCGATGCCGACGACGAGCGAGATGCGCGCGCCGAACAGGATCGCGGAAAGCACGTCGCGACCCTGGTCGTCGGTGCCGAGGAGATAGGTGCCGGCGCCGTCGGGCAGCCACGCCGGTGGTTTCAGCGCGTCGGTGAGGACGAGCGTCCGCAGATCGAAGGGATTGTGCGGCGCGACCCACGGCGCCATCGCTGCACCCCCCAGCAGGACGACGAGCACGATCGCGGAAACGATGGCAACCGGCGAATGACGAAAGCTCCAGCCGACGTCGCTGTCCCAGGCGCGCCACAGGAGGGTCTTCACGCGCTGCGGCGACACGCGGGGGAGCGGCGCCGCGGTCGACACGTCGCTCATGCGCCCGCTTCGCGCAACCCCTGCAACGCCGCGAACACCGCGGCGCGCGCCTGGCCGTACACCATGCCCTTCCAAATGGGGCTGTCGGTGTAGAACGCATCGCGCAAGGCACGCTTGATCGCGGCTTGCTTCGGCGCCGGAGCATCGGGATGATTCTCGAGCCACTGGTCGGCGCGCAACGCCTGCAGCACGTGCTCGAGCGGGACGGTGCCGAACTCGAGGCCGATGCCCGCGTACGTGACGCCCGGACACGACTCGATCGCCGCCGCCGATACGCTGCCGGTGACTTCGGCGGACGTCGACGACCCGGTGTAGAACGACGTGACGTCGGCGCCGAACCATGCGCGCGTGCGCGCCAGCATGGCGGCGTCGTCGGGGCCCGAGTAGATCTTCTCGCCGTGCCCGGCCGGACCGAGACCGGTGTGGATGTCGATCCAGCCGATGCAGCGGCGCTGCGCGCCGAGCGCGCGAAAGATGTAGCGCAACACGACATTGCTCCACGCGGGCGAGGCGCCGCCGTAGAACAGGCCGTCGGGGAACTCGTACTGGCCCACGGTCACCGCCGCCTGCAGCGCGGAGGGTCCGCGCTGCGCGAGGTAGGCCCCGAGCTTCTGCTCGGTGTCGGGGCCCGGCGGCCAGGCCGTCGGCACGATGAATGGATGCACTTCGGCGTACGCCGCGTTGCGCGCGATCGGCGCGTCGAAATCGCGGAAGTTGCGATTGAGGTCGATGTTGTCTTCGTTCACGCGCCGGATGTGGGCAAACCCGTAGGGATTCACGGCGTGGACCATCAGCGCCTCGACACCCGCGCGCGCGAGCGCCGCATGGAACGCGGGATCGTCGAGCAGCGCGACCTGGATGCCGCTGCCGCAAAAGCCTTCCACGCCGTGCGTGCCCGACGTCACCACGAGGAGCGACGCCGCATCGCGGGCACCGAGCCGCGCCACGTCGACGGCGAGCGCCTCGCCGTCGGGTCCCTTGGCGCGCGGATGCACGTGCTCGTTGACCTCGGCCTTGCGCGCGTCCGCGGCGGAACGGAATCGCGCCCGCGCCGCCGCGTAGGTCTCGCCGAATGCGCTCGAAAGATCGGTCATCGCGTCATGCCCGCAACGACCGCTGCGCCAGCGCGGCGAGATACGCCGCGCCGAGCGGAATCACCGAATCGTTGAAATCGTAGCGACTGTTGTGCAGGAAGCAGCCGCCTTCGGCACCGCCCTGTCCGAGCCGCGCGAATGCACCCGGCCGCTGCTCCAGCATGAACGAGAAATCCTCCGCGCCCATCGACGGGGGCAGGTTGCGCACGACGTTGTCGCGCCCGACGATGCCTTCGGCGACCTCGGCCGCGATCTCCGCCTCCGCGTCGTGGTTGACCGTCGGCGGGTAGACGCGCTCGTACTTCAGCGTGGCGGTCGCGCCGAATGCGGCGGCAATCGACGGGACGAGCTCGGCGAGCCGGCGCTCGATCATGTCCTGCGTCGCCGGCCGGAACGACCGCACGGTGCCGACGAGCCGGGCATGCGCGGGAATCACGCTCATCGCGCCGGGATTGCCCGCCTGCATCGAGCACAGGCTCACCACCGCGGTGTCGAGCGGGTTCACGTTGCGGCTCACGATGGACTGCGCGGCCGTGATGATGTGCCCGGCCACGAGCACCGGATCGACCGCCATGTGCGGGTGCGCGCCGTGACCGCCGCGGCCGTCGATGGTGATCTCGATCCGATCCGCTGCCGCCATCGCCGGCCCGGGCGTGATGCCGATGCGTCCGGGCGCGAGGGCGGGCCAGTTGTGGAGCGCGAACACGCGATCGCACGGAAAGCGCTCGAACAGCCCGTCATCGATCATCGCCTTCGCGCCCGCGTGCCCCTCCTCGCCGGGCTGGAAGATGAGGTGCACCACGCCGTCGAAGGCGCGCGTCTCGTGCAGATAGCGCGCCGCGCCGAGCAGCATGGTCGTGTGACCGTCGTGGCCGCAGCCGTGCATGCGCCCGTCGTAGCGCGACTTGTGCGCGAAGTCGTTCTCCTCCTGCATGGGCAGCGCATCCATGTCCGCGCGCAATCCCACGCGGCGGCCGTTGTCGTCGCGGCCGCGGATCACCGCGACGATGCCCGTGCGGCCGACGCCGGCGTGATGCTCGATGCCGTACGCGGTGAGGCGCTCGCACACGATGCGCGCGGTGCGATGCTCCTCGAAGCCGAGCTCGGGATGCGCATGCAGGTCGCGCCGCACCTCGGTGAGCTCGGAATGCCAGCGGCGCAGGTGATCGATGGGTTCGGGGTTTGTCATTGTCGCGAAGCGGAGGATGTGCGCTGTCGTCAGTGCGCCACGCGCTGCACGTGCAGTCGCGGATCGACGGCGTAGTACAGGAGATCGACGATCAGGTTGATCGCGACGAACACGAGCGCGATGAAGCAGAGGTAGGCGGCCATCACCGGCACGTCGGAGAAGTTCACCGCCTGGATGAACAGCAGGCCCATGCCGGGCCACTGGAACACCGTCTCGGTGATGATCGCGAACGCGATGATCGCGCCCAGCTGCAGTCCCGTGATGGTGATGACCGGCACCAGCGTGTTGCGCAGCGCATGGCCGAAATGGATCGCGCGCTCGGGCAACCCGCGCGCGCGGGCGAACTTGATGTAGTCCGTGCGCAGCACCTCGAGCATCTCGGCGCGCACCAGCCGCATGATCAGCGTCATCGGAAAGAGGGAGAGCGTGATCGCGGGCAGGACGAGGGCCTTCAATCCGCTGCGGGTGAGAAAGCCGGTCGTCCACCAGCCGATCGCCACCGTGTCGCCGCGCCCGAACGACGGCAGCCAGCCGAGCTGCACGGCGAAGACGAGGATCAGCACGATGCCGATGAGAAATGTCGGAAGGCTCACGCCCACGAGTGATGTGGCGAGCAGAACCGGCGCGAGCCAGCCGTCGCGGCGCAATGCCGTGTACACGCCCAGCGGAATGCCGAGCGCAAGCGCGAGCAGCGCGGCGGTCGTCGCGAGCTCGAGCGTCGCGGGCAGTCGCTCCTCGAGAAGCGTCGCGACCTTGCGGCCCTGGCGCAGCGACAAGCCGAAGTCACCATGCGCCGCGTTGACGGCGAAGTGCGCGAACTGGACGTAGAACGGCTGGTCGAGGCCGAGATCCGCGCGCAAGCGCGCCTTCTCGGCCGCGGTGGCGTCCTGTCCGACCATGAACACGATCGGATCGCCGGTGAAGTTGAAGAGCGCGAAGGCGATGAACGCGACCAGCGCCAGCACGAAGGCGGACTGCAGGACGCGGCGGAGGATGAAGGCGAGCACGCGGAGACGAAGCGATGCGGGCGATCATGCCCAAAGCCCCCAGGTGCGTCAATGCGGCGCCGCGGGCTCGGCCAGGATCTCCTCGGCGCGATGGCAGGCGACCGTGACGCCGGCGACGGGGCGCATCGCCGGGCGCTCGAGCGTGCAGCGCGCGATAGCGAAGGGGCAGCGCTGGTGGAACGCGCATCCGGACGGCGGCGAGAGCGGCGACGGCGGCTCCCCGCGCACCGTCGTCGCCGTACGACGACGGGCCCGGCGCAGCGACGGCGTGGCCGCCAGCAGCGCGCGCGTGTAGGGATGGATCGGGCGCGCGAAGATGGCGTCCCGCGACCCATGCTCGACGGCGCGTCCGAGGTACATGACGAGCACGTCGTCGGCGATGTGGCGCACCACGTCGAGGTTGTGCGAGATGAAGAGATAGGCGATGCCCAGCTCGTCCTTCAGGTCGAGCATCAGGTTCAGCACCTGCGCCTGGATCGACACGTCGAGCGCCGACAGCGGCTCGTCGGCGACCACCAGCCGCGGCCGCGGCATGAGTGCCCGCGCGATGGCGATGCGCTGCCGCTGCCCGCCGGAAAACATGTGCGGATAGCGGCCATAGTGCTCGGCACGCAGCCCGACGCGCGCCATCATGTCGAGCGCGCGCGTCCGCCGCTCGCGCGCCCCGTCGCGGCCCTGGATCACCAGCGGCTCTTCCAGCAGCACACCGATGCGCTTGCGCGGATTGAGCGATGCGTACGGATTCTGGAACACCATCTGCACCAGAGGACGAAGCCGGCGGCGGGCGGGCGTCGACGCATGCGCGACGTCGATGCCGTCGACCTGCAGGAGCCCCGACGTCGGCGGCTCGATCATCGTGACGGCGCGTGCAAGCGTCGATTTGCCGCATCCCGATTCGCCGACTACCGCCAGGGTACGGCCCTCCTCCAGCGCGAACGACACGCCGTCGAGCGCGCGCACCGTCGCATGACCGCGCAGCAGGCCGCGCGACACGCGATAGTGACGCGCGAGGTCGTGCGCGACGAGCAGCGGCGGCTTCATGTCGCGGCGACCTCGATCCGCGTGGCGCTCGCCCAGTCGTTGCCGGGATGCCCTTCGGCATCGAGCGGAAAGTGGCAGCGCGCACGACGATGCGGCGGGCCGGCGAACGCCGGTGCGTCGCGCATGCACCGCGCGCGCACGAACGGGCAGCGAGGCGCGAGCAGGCAGGCGGGTGGACGATCGTGTGCGCCGGGCACCACGCCCGGGAGGGCTTGCAGGCGCGCGCGTCCTTCGTTGCGCTCGGGCAACGCGGCGAGGAGCGCGCGCGTGTACGGATGGCGTGGCGCGTCGAAGATATCAGGCACCGGGCCTTCCTCGACCGCCTGTCCCGCGTACATCACCACCACGCGATGCGCCGTTTCCGCGACGACCGCCAGATCGTGCGTAATGAGCACCAGACCCATCCCGCGCTCGCGCGAGAGTCGCACGAGCAGATCGAGCACCTGCGCCTGAACCGTCACGTCCAGCGCGGTGGTCGGCTCGTCCGCGATGACGAGACGCGGCGTGCCGGCCAGCGCCATCGCGATCATGACCCGCTGCGCCATCCCGCCCGAGAGCTGGTGCGGGTACGCGTTCAAACGAGCCTCGGCGTCGGGAATCTCGACCTGCCGCAGGAGCTCGAGGGCGCGCTTGCGCCGTGCGCGGGCGCTGCGTCGCTCGTTTGCGCTGCCGTGCTCGCGCAGTGCTTCGCCAAGCTGATGCGCGACCGTGTAGCACGGATCGAGGCTCGCGAGCGGGTCCTGGAAGATCATCGCAAGCTCGCCGCCCAGCAGCGCCCGGCGCTCGCCCCCCGGTAACGCGACGAGGTCGCGACCGCCGAACCACATGCGCGCGCAATGGACGCGTGCCGGGAAGTCGAGGAGCCCGAGCACGGCGAGCGCCGTGACGCTCTTGCCCGAGCCCGATTCGCCGACCAGTCCCACGATCTCGCCGGGGTCCATGGCGAAATCGAGACGGTCGACCGCGATCACCGGCGCGCTCGACGTGCCGAATGCGACGGAAAGGTCGTGGATTTCGAGGAGCGGCGTCGCCGTCATGGCCGCGGAACGGTTCCATGCACGTGACCAGGCGCATCCCAAGGAAGCGCATCGAAGCGGGCGTGGGCGAGCTTCATCTATCGCTTGAGCTTCGGATCGAGCGCGTCGCGCAACCCGTCGCCCATCAGGTTGAACGCCAGGACCGTGATCAGGATCGCGAGTCCCGGGAACGTCACGACCCACGGCGCGCGCTGGATGAACTCCAGCGCCGACGCCAGCATCGAGCCCCATTCGGGCGTCGGCGGCTGCGCGCCGAGCCCGAGGAAACCCAGCGCGGCGGCGTCGAGGATCGCATTGGAGAATCCCAGCGTCGCCTGGACGATGAGCGGGGCGAGGCAGTTCGGCAGGATCGTCATGACCATCAGCCGCAGCGGGCCCGCGCCGGCGACGCGCGACGACGTTACGTAGTCGCGTCGAGCCTCGGCGATGACCGCCGCGCGCGTGAGCCGCACATAGTGCGGTAGCAGCACGATGGCGATGGCGTACATCGCATTGGCGAGGCCGGGTCCGAGGATCGCCATCATCGCGATGGCCAGGAGCAGGCTCGGCAACGCGAGCAGCACGTCGGTGACTCGCATGATCACCGTTTCCGCGAGCCCGCGTGCGTAGCCGGCAAGCAGGCCGAACGTGATGCCGAACAGCACGGCGATCGCCACCGAGATGAATCCGATCGCGAGCGACAGGCGCGTGCCGTGGATCAGCCGCGACAGGATGTCGCGTCCCACCGGATCGGTGCCGAGCAGGAAGCGTGTCGTCCCTCCCGCCTGCCACGCCGGCGGCGTGAGCGTGAAGTCGCGGTATTGCTCGTTCGGCGGATGCGGCGACACGACGTCCGCCGTCAGCGCGAGCACGATCAACGCGACCACGACCGCGAGTCCGACGAGCGCGCCGCGGCTTTGCGCGTACGCCCGCCACAGCTCGCGCCATGCGCCCGGCGGGGCGCGCTCGACGACCGGCGTGACGAGTTCAGGCATGCCGGATGCGCGGGTTCACCACGCCATAGAGGAGGTCGACGATGAGGTTGACGGTGATGACGATGGCCGCGACGAGCAGGATGCCGCCCTGCACGACGGGGTAGTCGCGCGATTGCACGCCGTGGATCAGCCAGTTGCCGATGCCCGGCCAGGAGAAGATCGTCTCGGTCAGGATCGCGCCGGACAGAAGCAGGCCGACCTGCAGGCCGATGACCGTGATGACCGGGATGAGCGCGTTGCGCAGCGCGTGGACGACCACCACGCGCGCGAACGACAGGCCCTTCGCGCGCGCCGCGCGGATGTACTCCTCGCGCAGGACCTCGAGCATGGCGGAGCGCGTCATGCGGGCGATGACCGCGAGCGGGATCGTTCCGAGCGCGATCATCGGCAGGACGAGGTGCGACAGCGCCGAGCGGAACGCCGCGAGATCACCCGCGCGCAGCGTATCGACGAGCATGAAACCGGTCGCTGCAGGCACGTCGTACTGCACGGCGATGCGCCCGGACACCGGCGTCCAGCCGAGCTGCACCGAGAAGAGCAGGATCAGCAGCAAGGCCCACCAGAAGATCGGCATCGAATAACCGGTGAGCGAGACGCCCATCACGGCGTAATCCGCGACGGTGTTGCGCTTCAGCGCGGCAAGCATCCCGGCCGGCAGGCCGAGCAGCACCGCGAAGACCAGCGCGAACGACGCCAGCTCCACCGTCGCGGGAAAGAGCGTGGCGAATTCGCTCAGGACCGGCTCGTGCGTGGTCAGCGACACGCCGAGGTCCCCGCGCACGACGTGCGCCAGGTAGTCGCCGTACTGCACGGGCAAGGAGCGGTCGAGCCCGAACTCGTGGAGCAGTCGTGCGCGGCGAGCCGGGTCCATGCCACGCTCGCCGGAGATGTTCTCGACCGGGTCGCCGGGAATCAGGTGGATCAGCGCGAACGCGATCAGCGTGACGCCGATGAACGTGGGAACGAGCAGCGCCAGGCGGCGAAGGACGAACGCGAACACGGAGGCTCCCTCTCCCCGCGCGCGGAGAGAGGGTCGGGGTGAGGGGCGGCTACGACGTCGTCAAGGCGCGACGATGTCGGCGTTGTTGAAGTAGTGATGCGCCGTCGCGTCCATCTTGTAGCCCTTCACTTCCCTGCGGATCGGGTCGAAGCGCACGGAGTGCGCGATGGTGATCCACGGCGCCTCTTCCTTGACGATCACCTGCGCCTGCTCGTAGAGCTTCGCGCGATCGGCCTGCTTCGGCGTCTGCGCGGCCTTGATGACCAGGTCCTCGAACTGCCGGTTGCACCAGCGCGCGTTGTTGCCGCCGCCCTTCACGGCCTCGCAGCCGAGCAGCGGCACGAAGAAGTTGTCCGGGTCGCCGTTGTCGCCGGACCAGCCGAACATGATCACCTGGTGCTCTCCACCCTTGGCGCGCTTGCGGTATTCGGCCCACTCGTAGGTGAGGAGCTTGGCCTTGACGCCGACCTTCTCCCAATCGGCCTGGATGAGCTCGGCCATGCGCTTGCCGTCGGGGTTGTACGGGCGCGTCACCGGCAAGTACCAGAGCTCGAGCTCGAAGCCGTTCGGGAAGCCCGCCTGCGCGAGCAGCTGCTTCGCCTTCGCCGGATCGTACGGATAGTCCTTCACCGCGTCGTTGTAGCTCCACAGCGTGGGCGGGATGGGGTTCTTCGCCACCTGGCCCTGCCCCTGGTACACCGACTTGAGGATCGCCTCCTTGTTCGTCGCGTAATTGAGCGCCTGGCGCACGAGCTTGTTGTCGAACGGCTTCTTCTCGACGTTGAACGCGATGTAGCCGATGTTGAGGCCCTCCTTCTGCAGCACGTTGAGCTGCGGGTCCTTCTTCATCTCGTCCAGATCGGCCGGCTTGGGGAACGCCATGGCCTGGCATTCGCCGGTCTTCAGCTTGGCGTAGCGTGCGGTCGCGTCGCGAGTGATGGCGTACACGAGGTTGTCGATCTTGGGACGCCCGCGCCAGTGCTGGTCGAACGCCTTGTAGCGAATGATGGCGTCCTTCTGATAGCTCACGAACTCGAACGGCCCGGTGCCGATCGGGTAGACGTCGGCGGCGTTGGGCGTGCCCTTCTTCAGCATCGTCTCGAAGTATTCCTTCGACAGGACGGAGGCGAAGTCCATGGCCATGTCCGCCAGGAACGGCGCCTCGGGCCGCTTCAGGTCGAAGCGCACGGTGTAGTCGTCGACCTTCTCGACCTTGTCGACGATGTTCTTCATGCCCATGTCGTCGAAGTACGCGTAGGTCTGGCCGGTCGTGAACTTGTGGAACGGATGATTCTCGTCGGCCATGCGGTACCACGAGAACAGCACGTCGTCCGCGTTGAAGTCGCGCGACGGCTTGAAGTTGGCGTTGCTGTGGAACTTCACGCCGTGCCGGAGCTTGAACGTGTACTGCTTGCCGTCGGGCGACACCGTCCACGATTGCGCGAGCGCCGGCACGATGTTGGTCGTGCCGATCTCGAATTCGACCAGGCGGTTGAACATGGGCACCGACACCGCGTCGAACGTCGTTCCCGTGGTGAAGAATTGCGGCTGGAAGCCCTCGGGGCTGCCTTCCGAGCAGTACACCAGCGTCCCCTTGGCGAGCGCGGCGCCGGAAAGCAGCGCCACGGCCAGCGCTGCGCACAACGCGGTGCGACGAACGGTTTTCATGAGCGCCCTCCTCCCGGGTGTCTCGAGGTGTCCGGCATGCTAGCCGTGCGGGCGCGGCAAGGCAACGCCGCGACTGCGGGCGGCGCGCGCGGCATAGAGACAAATACCCGCCGCGACCGATACGTTGAGGCTCGCCACCGTGCCGATGAGCGGGATGCCGACGATGCGGTCGCACACCTCGCGCGTGAGGCGGCGCAGCCCGGCGCCTTCTGCGCCAAGCACCCAGGCGACCGGGCCGGTCACGTCCGCGTCGACCAGGCTTTCGCCGCCGGCGTCCGCACCGATGATCCATACGCCGCGATCCTTGAGCGATCGCAACGCGCGCGCCAGGTTGGTCACTGCGATCACGGGCACGGTGTCCGCGGCGCCGCTCGCGGCCTTGGCGACGGTGGCGTTGACCCCGACTGCGCGATCCTTGGGCACGACGACGGCGTGTGCACCGAACGCGTCGGCGCTGCGCAGGCACGCGCCCAGATTGTGCGGATCCGTCACGCCGTCCAGCACCAGCAGCAGCGCAGGCTCGTCGATCGACTCGAGAACGTCGTCGAGCGTGACGTGCGGCAGCGCGGCGTCGACGATCGCCACCACGCCCTGATGCGGCACCGGCCCCGCGAGCGCCGAAAGGCGCGCCGCATCGACGGGGTGCACCGTCACGCCGGCCGCGCTCGCCCGTGCCGCCAGGTCGCGCGCACGCGCGTCCGAGCGCGACGCATCGACGTACAGGGCGTGGACGCTCTGCGGCCGCTGGCGCAGGCGCGCGGTGACGGCGTGAAACCCGTGCAGTGCGCGCGTCTGGGGCATGGTGTTAGTGTACCGGCCCATCCCTGCACGCCATGATCTCCGACCTCAAGCTCTTCTTCGAGACGATGCTGATCGCCGTGGCCGCGCTGTTGCCGATCGTCAATCCACTCGGCGGTGCACCGATCTATCTCGCGAACACGGTCGATCTGACCGCGGATCAGCACGGCGAGCTCGCGCGGCGCGTCGCGCGCAATTGCGCACTGCTGTTGCTCGGATCGCTGCTGCTCGGCGCGTACGTCCTCGACTTCTTCGGCCTGTCGATTCCCATCGTGCAGGTCGCGGGCGGATTCGTCGTCTGCTCCATCGCATGGAGCCTCTTGCAGGCGCCCGACGCGGCACCGCCGCTGCAGGACGAGTCGCGCCGCGTCCTCACGTCGGCCGACCTGCGCCGCCGGGCGTTCTACCCCCTTACCATGCCGCTCACGGTGGGACCCGGTTCGATCTCGGTCGCCATCGCGCTCGGCGCCACCCAGTCGCATCTCGCGCGCTCGGACATCGTCGTCGGCATCGCGCACGTCTTTGCGGTGGTGATCGTGGCCATTGCGGTCTTCCTCTGCTACCGCTACGCCGACCGCATCCTGCGCCGGCTGGGCGACACCGGCACGGTCGTCGTGACGCGCATGTCGGCATTCATCCTGCTCTGCATCGGCGTCCAGATCCTGTGGAACGGCGCGTCGACCCTGCTGCGGGGTATCCCCGGGCGCGAGCCGGTTGCTATAATCATGGGCTTCGTGCCGGTGTAGCTCAGTTGGTAGAGCAGCGCATTCGTAATGCGAAGGTCGGGGGTTCGACTCCCTCTACCGGCACCATTTTCCCGTCCCCGTAGACCTCCTCAGTCCCTCGCGCAGTGTCGGATTTTCTTTCGACCCGCCTCGCGAGCGCACGCCAAGTCATTGAAATGCCGTCCAGTTCGCGACTGTCACGGTTCTTGCATCATGGATGAGCCGCCGCGCCTTCGGGACACTGGCGCGGCTCAATCAAAGGGAGGGGGAATGGGCTTCAAGTCGAAATGGGCCTTGCGCGGAGTCGGTCTGGCGATGCTGGCCACGCCGATGCTGGCATTGGCGCAGAGGGTGTCAGACAGCACCGATCTCCAGTTCGTACCCGAGCCCGAGACGCTCGCGCTGCTGGGCGTCGCGGGCGCCGCGATGGTGGTCGCGCGCTGGATTCGCCGCAAGTAGCGGCATCGGCAACACCGTGACGAACCCCGCCCCCGTGGCGGGGTTTTTTCTGGCTCACTCCGGGCTGCGCTGGAGCACGCCTTCGCGCTCGATGATCGCGAGCGCCGAAAGGCAATGCATGTCCATGTCGACCCGCGTGCGCGGGTCGTACAGTCCGAGCAGGAACGTGCCCGCGAAATCCGCCATGCGCGGTGCATCGAGACGCGCGCTGCCATCGAAGCGGAGTCCCGTCTGTCCGGGCGCGATCTGCAGGCGCAGGACGGTGCGCGCCTCGCGCGCGAGCCATTCGCGTGTGCGTCTTGCAAGCGGCGTATCGCGCTCGCCCGCCTTGTCGAGCGCGGCGAGCGCCGATGCGAACCCTTCGACCTCGGGACAGTTGTTCTCCGCCGGATCGAGCTTTTTCGCGTGGTGCTCGAAGTAGTTCTCGGTCTGGCTGCGCAGGAAATCGACGAAGCGTCGATCGCCTGTCGTGCCGTAGCGCTGCGCCGCCGCCATCGACCCCCAATGGTGGAAGCCGGGTGTCGGCGCCGGCCCGTAACGCGTCATCATCACGTCGTCGATGGCGGCGAGCTCGCGCGCCAAGGCGGTGTCCTCGCGATGCAGATCGGCGTAGACGGCGAGCGCGAACCAGGCCTCGCCGTCGTAGAAATCCGACGTCTCGATGGTCGTTGGGAGCGCGCGGAAGCCTCCGCCCGGCTGGCGAAGATCGAGCAAGCCCCGCAGCCAAGCGCCGCGCAACTCGACGAAGCTCGAGTCGCCGGTTGCGCGCTCGTACGCGAGGAGCGCAACGAGCGCCATTGCCGTGGCACCGGCATGCGCCTGGTCGTAGCGACGCGTCGCACTGACCACCAAGTCGGGACCGTTCGGCTCGTAGAGCAATCCCATGCGATCGAGCATGCCCTGCAGCCGCCAGCGCGCGAACGGGAGCGACTCGATGCGCGTCGCCTCGACCCCGCGCTGCAACGTCGACTTGCCGATCGGAAGCGAATGGGCCTTCAGCGCCTCGATCGCGCGGCGGCTCGCCTCGCGCAGGCGCGCATCGCCGCTGATGCGGTAGTACTCGACGAGCATGTACAGCGAACCCGCCTGGCGCACAACGTAGTACCAGGGCGAGTGGTCGGGCTCGGCGGGCCGGTCGGGCAGGAAGTCGTAGCCGTAGGGCAACGACCCGTCGGGAAGCTGCGCCTCGCGCCAATGGTCCGCGAGACGCTGCATGGCGGCGCGCCGCTCGGACACGTCGTTGGCGCGCGCCGCAGCGACCGCGCACGCCATCACCACGATCGCGCACGCGTGTGCGATCCAGCGAATGAACGTTCCGATGCGCGGCTGAGGGGACACGAGGCGCCGAGCATATAGCGCGCTCCCGGCGCCGGCGCCGCCGTTCGTCCGCTGCGGTGCGAGCGCCGGGCCGCGCGTCAGTCGGAGGCCGTGAGGTGCGGCCTCGCCCGCGCCACCCACTGCGCGGTCAGCTTCTCCTGCACGGCGTTCTGCTTGAGGCGCGCGTCGAGCGCGGGGAAATCGACGCGGTCGAGCGGCTGATCCTGGTTGAAGCACGAGAAGACGTACTCGACCTTGCCGGTCACCGGATCGCGCTGCGGCTGCAGGCACTGCGCGCAGATCTCCTTCATCATGCATTGCATCGGCGAGTTGATCGAGCCGATGGCGCGATGGCGTTGGGAGAGATAAGGCGCGAGCACGTTGTGACGCGCCGCCGCGACGGCTGCCATCATCTTGTCGGACCCGATGGCGATGATGCGATCCGACGCGGCGAATGGAATCGACTGCTCGCCGAGGCGCCCGCTCGCATACGCGCGCATCGCCTCGACGATGTTGCCCACGAACGCGCGGTCCTGTGGCCGCGTCGGCGTGAAGCCGGGCCCTTCGTCGCAGCACCACACGACGGTGTCCGCGGCCGCCTCGATGTCCTCGACCTTGTAGCGATCGACCATGCGCCGATAGCCGGCGAAGTACAGCACCCGCGACCCGGCCTCGCGAAAAGCACGTCCGATGGAGAACAGCACGGCGTTGCCGAGTCCGCCCCCGACGAGCACGACCGTCTCGCCGGGCTCGATCTCGGTCGGCGCACCGGTCGGCCCCATCAGCACGATGGGCTCGCCGGGCTCGAGCGCCGCGCACAGGTTCGACGATCCGCCCATCTCCAGGACGATGGTGGACACGAGCCCCTGCTCGCGATCGACCCACGCGCCCGTCAGCGCGAGGCCTTCCATGGCGAGGCGCGTGCCGTCCACGCGATCGGCGAGCGACTCGAAATTCTGCAGACGATAGAACTGTCCCGGGCGGAAGCGGCGCGCGGCAGCGGGCGCGCGCACGACGACTTCGACGATCGTCGGCGTGAGGCGCACGACGCGCTCGACGGTGGCGCGAAGCTCGCGATTCATCGCGGCGAGGAACGCCTCGTCGGTGAGCGGCGATGCGGGCTCGATGCGCGCCAGCGCGCGCGAGACGATCGGATAGCCCTGCTTCGCGCTCGACATCGCCTTGACGACGTTGCCGAAGTACGACGGATGCAGGTCGCCGAAGAAGCTCACCGCGCGGCCGTCGTCGCGAATGTCGGTGAACACGGCGGGCTGTGCGGGCTTGGCGAGGCCGCGGATCGGCTGTTGCGCAACGCCGTGCTCGTCCAGCAGCTTGAAATAGCGGCCGTCGAGCGCGAAGTGAAGCGCGTCTTCCCGGGCGAGCACGGTGTTCGGCTGCGTGCCCGCGGCGACCAGGATCGTGCGCGCGGGCATGAGTGTGCGGCCGGTCTCGTGCCACACGCCTTCGCCGTCGTGCGCCTGCTCGGACACGCGCAGCGCGATGGCGTGACCCGCTTCGTCGACCTCGATGGCGAGCGGCGTCAGCCCTTCGGCGAAGCGAATCCCTTCCTCCAGCGCCTTCTCGACCTCCTCGTGATTGAGCGTGTACGACGGGCTGTCGATCAGACGCTTGCGATAGGCGATCGTCACGCCACCCCAGGATTGCAGCAACTCGAGAATGCGCGGTGCACGCTTTTCGGCGCGCGCCGCCACCCGTTCGGCGCGAATGGCGCGCGCGTGCGACAGGAACTCCTCGGCAACAAGAAATTCGTGGTCGGTCCATGACGCTTCGACCGCCTGGCGGCCCTTCTCGTCCACGAGCGTCTCGTAGCGCACCAGGAATTTCTCGACTTGCAGCGGGTAGTACGCGAGCGCCTCGGTGGCCGTGTCGATGGCGGTCAGCCCGCCACCGATGACGACCACCGGCAGCCGCACCTGCATGTTGGCGATCGAATCGGTCTTGGCCGCGCCGGTGAGCTGCAGCGCCATGAGGAAATCCGACGCCGTGCGCACGCCATGCGCGAGACCGTTGGGCAGCTCGAGCACGGTGGGACGTCCGGCGCCGGCCGCGAGCGCGACGTGATCGAAGCCCAGCGCGAATGCGTCATCGGCGGACACGGTGCCACCGAAGCGCACGCCGCCGAAGACGGCGTAGCTCGCGCGCCGCTCGAGCAGGAGTCGCACCATCTTGAGGAAGTTCTTGTCCCAGCGCACCGTGATGCCGTATTCGGCGACACCGCCGAACCCGGCCATCAGCCGCTCGTCGAGCTCCTCGGTGAGCGTGGCGACGTCGCGCACGGGCTCGAACGGCGTGCGCTCGCCGCGAGCCGTGACACCCGAAAGGTTCGGGGCCAGCGGCTCGATCTTCAGGCCATCGATCGCGACGACGACGTGACCGTCGTTCAGCAGATGATGCGCGAGCGTGAATCCCGCGGGCCCCTGCCCGACCACGAGCACGCGCTTGCCGCTCGGCGGCAGCGGCACGGGCCTGCGCAAGTCGAGCGGATTCCAGCGCGTGAGGAGCGAATAGATCTCGAAGCCCCACGGCAATGCGAGCACGTCCTTCAGGAGGCGCGTCTCCGCCTGCGGGATGTCGACCGGATCCTGCTTCTGGTAGATGCAGGATTTCATGCAGTCGTTGCAGATGCGGTGACCCGTCGCCGCGGCCATCGGATTGTCGACGCACACCATCGCGAGCGCGCCGACGGCCCAGCCCTCGGCGCGCAGCTTCTGGAACTCCGAGATCTTCTCCTCGAGCGGGCAGCCGGCCAGCGTGACTCCGAAGACGGACTTCTTGTACGGATTCGCGATCGGCGCGCCATCGGCGGGCTTCTTCTCGAGCAGGCCGTGCGAGCACGAATCCTTGCCCTGCTCGTGGCACCAGATGCAATAGTGCGCCTGATCGAGGCCGCCGACGAAGCTCGTGCCGGCGTCCGTCAGCGCAAACCCTTCGCGGCGGCGCAGCTCGTGATCGTGAGCGAGCTCGAGCGCCGGCACGCCGTTCGTATGCACGACCTGCACGGGCACGAGGTGCAGAGGATCGAGCTTGCGCGGCGCGCGGAACAGCACGCCGCTGCGATGCGCGGCCTTGCCGGCCGCGGTGTGCGCGGCCCACGCGGCGTAGCGTTGCGCGACGTCGAGCCGTCCGGCGTTCGTGGCCTCGTCCTTCTGCCAGGCGACGACGGCGTCGGCGAACGCGCGCTCGAACGATGCGACGTCGGCGTGAGCGCCGAGCCAGGCGTCGAGCTGCGCGCGCAGCGCCCCGCCGTCGAGCGCCGCGGCGACATCGGCGCGATAGGCGTTCATCGCCTTGCGCTGCACGAACTGGCGCTTGACCGCGAACAACGGCGCGAGCGCGTGATGCCGCGCCTGCAGCGCGCGCGCCTCGGCCTCGATACCGAAAAGCTGCGAGACGAAGTCCTCGACGTGCGGCGCCAGGAGCACCAGCAGCGTCGATTCGGCCTTGCGGTCGAGCGCGTCGGGGTCGGCGCGCGCAGCGTCCAGGCGATCGGCCAGCAATGGATCGGTTGCGCGCAGCGCCTCGCGAAAACGCTCGTCGAGCACGCGCACGCCGTCGGTCGTGTACAGCGCCTCGAAGCGCAACCCGTGAGCGAGGCGTAGCGCAGGCGGAACGGGGATGCGGGCATTCATGGTCAACCGCATATTTTACCGGTACCGGGCAGGTGACTGCGACTTTGCGGTCATATGCTTAATCCCGGCAGCGGCGTGGTCGTTTGCTACCATGGCAGCCCGTTCGAGACCGGCAGAGCCTTCGGAGTCGTCATGTTCCGGCGCATGCTGTTTGTCGTCCTGATCGTTGCCGCGGCGTTGCCGCTCGGCGCGCACGCGCAGCCGATCCGCATCGGCGAGCTCAACAGCTACAAGGTCTTCCCCGCGTTTCTCGAGCCCTATCGCAAGGGCATGGAGCTCGCACGCGACGAGGTCAACGCCGCCGGCGGCGTTCTCGGCCGGCCGATCGAGATCGTGTCGCGCGACGACGGCGGGACGCCGGGTGACGCCGTACGCGTGGCCGAGGAGCTCGTCGCGCGCGAGCGCGTTGCCATGCTGATGGGTACGTACGCATCCAACGTCGGGCTCGCGGTGGCCGATTTCGCGAAGCAGCGGCGCGTGCTGTTCCTTGCCGCCGAGCCGCTGACCGACAAGATCGTGTGGGACGACGGCAATGCGTACACGTTTCGCCTGCGCGCATCGACGTACATGCAGACGGCGATGCTCGTGCCCGAGGCGGCGAAGCTCGGCAAGAAGCGATGGGCGATCGTGTACCCGAATTACGAGTACGGTCAGGCCGCCACCGCGACGTTCAAGCAGCAGATGATCGCGCGCCTGGGCGCCGGGAACGTCGAGTTCGTCGAGCAGGCCACGCCGCTCGGCAAGATCGAGCCGGGACCGGTGGTGCAGGCGCTCCTCGATGCGAAGCCCGACGCGATCTTCTCGTCGCTGTTCGGGCCCGATCTCGCCCGTTTCGTGCGCGAGGGTGAATTGCGCGGCCTTTTCAAGGATCGCCCCGTGGTCGACCTTCTCGGCGGTGAGCCGGAATACCTCGATCCGCTGAAGGACGAGGCGCCGGTGGGCTGGCTGGTCACGGGCTATCCGTGGTACTCCATCGAGACGTCAGAGCATCGCAAATTCCGCGCGGCGTATCAGGCGAAGTTCAACGACTACCCGCGGCTCGGCTCCGTCGTGGGATACACCGCCGTCAAGAGCGCGGCCGCCGCCATCGCGCGCGCTGGCTCGACCGACACCGACAAGCTGGTGGCCGCCATGCGCGACCTGCCGGTCGACATGCCGTTCGGCCGCATCGAGTTCCGCGCGATCGATCACCAGTCGACCATGGGCGCCTATGTCGGGCGCACCGCGGTGAAGGACGGCAAGGGCATCATGGTCGACTGGCACTACGCCGACGGCAAGGACTTCCTGCCGCCCGACGACGTGGTGCGCAAGCTGCGCAAAGAGTAAGCGTCGGTGACGCTTGCGGCGTTCGCGCTGCAGCTCCTCAACGGGCTCGCATCCGCCTCGGCGCTGTTTCTCGTATCCGCCGGCCTGACGCTGATCTTCGGCGTCACGCGCATCGTCAACTTCGCGCATGGCTCGCTGTACATGCTCGGCGCGTACGCGGCATACGCGTTCGGTGCGTATCTCGACGCGCACGTCGGACGCAGCCTCGGGTCGTTCGCGGCGAGCGTGCTGGGCGCGGCAATGGTTGTCGGTGCGCTGGGTGCGGTCATCGAGCGGCTCGTGCTGCGCCGGCTTTATCCGGCGCCCGAGCTCCTGCAGCTCACCGCCACCTTCGGCATCGTGCTGATCGTGCGCGACGCGACGCTGGCGCTGTTCGGTGCGCAGGACCTGCTCGGCCCGCGCGTGCCCGGCCTGGCGGGTGCGGTCCAGCTCTTGGGCAGCGCCGTGCCGCAATACGACCTCGCGCTCATCGGCGTCGGTGTCATGGTTTTCGGGCTGCTCGCGTGGCTGATCTCGTACACGCGCTTCGGCGTGCTGGTGCGCGCGACTGCCGAAAATCGCACGCTGTGCGCGGCACTCGGCATCAACGAGGCGCAGCTCGCCACCGCCGCGTTCGCCCTCGGCGCGGCGCTCGCGGGCCTCGCGGGCGGCCTTCAGCTGCCGCGCGAGCCCGCGAACCTCGGTATGGATCTCGCGGTCATCGCCGACGCATTCGTCGTCACGGTCGTCGGCGGGCTCGGATCGATTCCCGGCGCGTTCTGCGCGGCGCTGCTGATCGGCGTCGTCAAGGCGCTTTGCATCGGCGCCGGCGACGTGACCATCGCCGGCGTCACGATCGCACTGCCCAAGGCGACGCTCGTGGTCGAGTTCATCGTCATGGCCGCGGTCCTGGCCGTTCGGCCCAACGGCCTCTTCGGCCGCGCCCCGCCGGTCATCGCAAGCACCGTGCTGCCCGAGCAGCGCGCGCTCGTGAGACCGCCGGGACGGCGTCACGCGGTCGCCGCCGTGGTGGTGATCGTCGCCGCAATCGCCGTCGGCGCGGCGGACGACTACACGCGCGTGCTGGCCATCGATGTGCTCGTCGCGACGCTCTTCACCGCGAGCCTGCAGTTCCTGACGGGCTCGGGCGGCATCGTATCGTTCGGTCATGCGGCGTACTTCGGCATCGGCGCTTACGCCGCTGCGATCGCGGCACGCCACGGATGGCCCTTCCTGGCGGCGCTTGCCGTCGCGCCGCTCGCGGCCTGGACGGGTGCGTGGTCGTTCGGTGCCGTGTCGGTCCGGCTCACCGGCATCTACCGCGCGATGTTGACACTGGCGTTCGCACAGATCGTGTGGTCGATCGCCTACCAGTGGGACGCGGTGACCGGCGGCTCCAACGGGCTCGTCGGCCTGTGGCCGCCGTCGTGGCTGTCGAGCCGCGGCGCGTACTACTTCTTCACCCTCGCGCTCGTGAGCGTCGCGTCGCTTGCGCTGTTCGCGCTGTCGCGCACGCCGTTCGGATTCGCCCTTCGCGCGGCGCGCGACGCAGCGCACCGCGCCGAAGCGCTCGGTATCGACGTGCACCGGCGCCAGTGGCGCGCATTCGCGCTGGCCGGCGCATTCGCGGGACTCGCGGGAGGCCTCTACGCGTTCTCGAAAGGGAGCATCTCGCCCGAGACGCTCGGTATCGGCCGTTCCGTGGACGTGCTCGTCATGCTGCTGCTCGGTGGCTTGAACGCCGTGTTCGGCCCGCTGCTGGGCGCCGCCGCGTTCGTGTGGCTCCAGGACACGCTGTCGCGCACGACCGAATACTGGCGAGCGCTGGTCGGCGGCGGGATCCTGATCCTGGTCATTGCGTTTCCGCAAGGCATCGGCGGCGCGTGGGCGCGACTGCGCGGAGGGAACCGATGAGCGCCGGTGCGCCGTTCGAAGGCGCTCGCCCCGCTGAAGGCGGACGCGCTCCGGGGCATCACCCCAGCGAAGACGCTGCAACGATCGTGCTGCGCGTGGAGCGCATCGCCAAGTCGTTCGGCGGCGTGCACGCGCTGCGCGACGTGAGCTTCACCATCGCGCGCGGCGAGCGCGTCGCGCTCATCGGTCCGAATGGCGCCGGCAAGACGACGTGCTTCAACGTGATCGACGGGCAGCTCGCCCCCGACCGCGGGCAAGTCCTGCTCGACGGCGCGCGCACCGACGGCCTTCCACCGCGCGCGGTGGCGGCGCGCGGCGTCGGCCGGACATTTCAGGTCGCCGCGACGTTCGCGTCGATGACCGTGCGCGAGAACGTTGCCGTCGCCATCGCGGCGCGCGACGGACGCGACGGCGCCTGCATCGGGTCGCTCGCGCGCCGCACGGACGAACTGAACGCCCTCCTCGCGCGGCTCGATCTCGCTGCGCTCGCCGACGCGCATTGCGCGAGCCTCGCCTACGGCGACGCGAAGCGCGTCGAGCTCGCGCTCGCGCTCGCGCGGCAGCCGCTCCTGCTGCTCATGGACGAGCCCACCGCGGGCGCGGGGGCTGCCGCGCGGGACACGGTGATGCGCATCGTCGCGGACATCGTGCGCGACGGCTCCGCCGCGGTGCTTTTCACCGAGCACGACATGGACGTCGTGTTCGCGCACGCCGACCGCGTGATCGTTCTCGACGACGGCGCGATCCTCGCTACCGGGACGCCGGCCGAGATCCGTGCCGATCCGCGCGTGCGCGCCGCTTACCTCGGGGAATGACCGCCGGCCCGTTCTTGGCGTTCGCCTGCACCGCCTCGAGCGATCGATCGAGCTCGTCGTAGAGCCACGCGCGAAACGAGGCGAGCGGCGGCCAGTCGCGCAGCGCCGGCGGATACACGAGGTGATACGGCTGCGCCTCGGCGTGGCGAATGGCGATCGGCGACAGGCGCACGAGCCGGCCCTCGCACAGCGCGTCGGCCGCAAGGAGCTCGCGCGCCAGCGCGAGGCCGAGGTTCTGCTCGGCGGCCTGCAGCATGAGCCCCGCATCGTTGAACATCGCCACCACGCGCACGGCCGTGCGGACGCCGGCCGCGAGGAACCACGCTTCCCACAAGTCGTTTTCACCGAGCAGCGGCTCGCGCGCGAAAGCCTCGGGCTGCGCGCCCAGGAGGCGGCGTGCCGCGGCGGCCGAGCCGACGACGATGATGGGCGGCTGCTCGAACAGCCGCTCGGATTGCAGGCCGGGCCACGGGCCGCTGCCCTGCCGGACCGCGGCGTGAAAGCCTTCACGTTGCAGGTCGATGAGCCGCACCGAGGCGTCGATCTCCAGCGGCAGCGCGGGATGCTGCTCGCGCCAGCGTCCGATGCGCGGCATGAGCCAGCGGTTGGCGAACGAGGGCAGCACCGTCACGCGAAGGCGCTGCGCCTCGCCACCCGCGGCTGCGGCCGCGGCCTGTACGCCATCGTCGAGCAGCGACAGTGCGGCCTGCACGCTGCGCAGGAGCGCCTGTCCCGCGGCATTCAACACCACACGGCGGCCGCGCCGCTCGAACAGCGCGAAGCCGAGCTGGGTTTCGAGTCCGCGAATCTGCTGGCTCACCGCGCTGTGCGTCAGGTGCAGCTGGTCGGCGGCCGCGCGCAGGTTCTGCAGCTGGGCAACCGCGCGGAAGGCGTTCAGCGTATTGAGCGGCAGGCGGGGCGTGCGGTCCACGGGCATTGGTAAGAATACCTATCCAAGCAGGTCGAAATATATCGATTCCCTTGGCTAGACTGGATGGCTAGGATTACCAGCGTACCAACAAACCCAGGAGAACGCCATGCCTCACGTAGACGATCTGCTCGGCTATGCAAGCGCCGCGGCGGCCGCCCTCGCCACCGTTGCGGTGATGAGCTCGGCATGCGCCAAGGAAGAGGTTGCGTCCGATGTCCGCTACGCGGGGCCGGCGATCGTGCGGCTGCAACCGGTCGAAGTCGTGGCCCATCGCAGCGTCGAGCTCGCCCGCATGCAGCATGAGGACGTCCCGCGCGCTCGCCCGAAGGCAGGCGCGTGATCGCGAGTCATGCGCGCAGGCGCTCGAGGCCCGCGGCGAGATCCTCGATGAGATCGTCCGGGTCCTCGAGGCCGACGTGCAGCCGCAGGGTCGGGCCGTCCTTGTGCCAGCGCGTGACGCTGCGCATGCGCTCCGGCCAGGTCGGAATGACGAGGCTCTCGAAGCCGCCCCAGCTCCAGCCCATCGCGAAGAGCCGCATGCCGTTCAGCATCGCATCCACGGCCGATTTCGCGACGGGCTTCAGCACGACGCCGAAGAGGCCGCTGGCGCCCTTGAAGTCGCGCTGCCACAACGCATGCCCCGGCGCGCCCGGCAACGCCGGATAAAGCACCTCGGCCACCTCGGGCTGCTCGCGCAGCCAGGTGGCGACCGCGAGCGCGCTTTGCTGATGTCGCGCGATCCGCAGCGCGAGCGTGCGCAGTCCGCGCAATCCGAGGAAGCAGTCGTCGGTCGACGGCGCGATGCCCATGTCCGTCCACAGGCGCTGCAGCGGCGGCAACGCCAGTTCGTTCGCGACGATGACGCCGAGCAGGACGTCGGAATGGCCGCCGATGTACTTGGTGGCCGCGTGCACCGAGATGTCGACGCCGTGATCGAACGCGCGAAAGCCGAGCGGCGTCGCCCATGTGTTGTCGAGGACCGTGATGGCGCCGCGCGAGCGCGCCACGCTCGCGATGGCCGGGACATCCTGCACCTCGAACGTGAGCGAGCCGGGCGACTCGAGGAACACGAGACGCGTGTTCGGCCGCATGAGCGCTTCGATGCCGGCGCCGGCCAGCGGATCGTAGTACTCGACGTCGGCGCCCAGGCGCCGCAAATGGTTGTCGCAGAAGCGCCGCGTCGGCCCGTACACGACGTCGGTGACGAGCACGTGGTCACCCGGATGCACGAATGCCAGCAACGGGAACGTCGTCGCGGTGAGGCCCGAGGGCACGGCGAGCGCAGCGTGCCCGCCTTCCAGCTCCGCCATTGCCGTCTGAAAGTCGGCAACGGTCGGCAGGCCGTGCAGCCCGTAGGTGAGGCTCTCGGACTCGCCGCGCGCCGCGCGCTCGAGATCCGCGACCGTCTCGAAGAGGATCGTCGAGGCGCGGTAGATCGGCGTGTTCACCGCGCCGAGATGCTTCCGCGGCGCGCGGCCTGTGTGCACGACCGCGGTCATGACGCGCTTGCGGCTCATGCGCCGAGACCCGCGCGAATCGCGGCGACCTGCTCGTCGACGCCCCGGCGAACGTCGATCACCAGCGCATCGGTCGGCGGCTCGAGCGTCGCGAACTGGCTCGCCAGGAGCGTCGCCGGCATGTACTCGTGCTTGCGCGCCGCGAGGCGCTGCGCGATCGTGTCGCAGTCTCCGGCGAGATACACGAAGCGCACGTCGCCGGCGCGGGCGAGATAGTCCCGGTACGACTGCTTCAGCGCCGAGCACGCGAACACGACGTGCCCGTCGGTCTCCTCGACCCGGCGCATCTCGTCGATCACGCGATCGAGCCAGGGCCAGCGATCGTCGTCGGTCAACGGAATGCCGGCGCGCATCTTGTCGACGTTGGCGGCCGGATGGAGGTTGTCGGCGTCGCGGAAGGGCCAGCCCAGCGCGCTCGCGAGCGCTTCGCCCGTCGTCGTCTTGCCCGCCCCGCTCACGCCCATCAGCACGACGATCATCGCGGGCCGTCGCTGCTCGGCACCACGGCGTGACCCCCGAACGCCTTGCGCATCATCGCGAGGACGCGGCCCGCGTAGTCGTCGCGGCCCTGGCTTGCGAAGCGCGCCATCAACGCGAGAGTCAGCACCGGCGCCGGTACGCCCTGCTCGACCGCTTCGTTGACCGTCCACCGGCCCTCGCCCGAGTCGGCGACGACCGGCGCGATATCGGAGAGCGTCGCGTCGTGCCGCAGGAATTCCGCCGTGAGGTCGAGCAGCCATGACCGCACCACGCTGCCGTGGCGCCACGTTTCGGCGATCGCCGCCACGTCGAGCGACAGCTCGCGCTTGTTGTGCATGAGCGCGAAGCCTTCGGCGAAGGCCTGCATCATGCCGTACTCGATGCCGTTGTGGATCATCTTCACGAAGTGACCCGCGCCCGCGGGGCCGCAGCGCAGCCACCCGCGGTCCGGACCCGGTGCGAGGACGCGAACGTAGGGCTCGATCGCGCGCGCTGCCGCGTCGCTCGCACCGAACATCAGCGTGTAGCCGTTGGCGAGCCCGTGCACGCCGCCGGATACGCCGCAGTCGACGAACTCGATGCCGGCCGTGGCGAGGCCCGCCGCGCGGCGCTGCGAGTCCTTGTAGTTGGCGTTTCCGCCATCGACGATCACGTCGCCGCGCGCGAGCTCGGGCCAAAGGTCCTGCACGGTCAGCTCGGTGACGCGTCCTGCGGGCACCATGATCCAGACGACACGCCGCGGCGAGAGCGCGTGCGCCATGACCTGGACGGAGTCGGCGGGCTCGATGACACCCTCGAGGGCGAGCGCGTGGCGCGCCGCCACGTCGGGATCGTAACCAACGACGCGCACGCCGCCGCGAGCAAGGCGGCGCGCCATGTTGCCGCCCATGCGGCCGAGCCCGACGAGACCGATCTCCATGCGGATCATCCTACCCAAACGTGTCGTGTGCCGCCATGCAGGTCATGCCGGCTCGAAGCGGGTTCGACGCGAGGCGACGATCGCGGCGCCGACCAGCAGGAGCGCGCCGACCACCTGACGCGGCGTCGGCCATTCGGACAGCAGCAACGTCGCGAATGCCATGCCGTAGACGGGCTCCAGCGCCGCGACGATGCTCGCCTTGTGCGTGCCGACCTGACGCAGGCTCGAGATGAACAGGGTGTGCGCAAGCGCGGTGCACAACGCACCGAGCGTGACGATAGCACCGAGGTCCTGCCACGTCGGTGCTTCCATCGTCGATGCGATCGGCACGACGGCAACCATCAGCCAGATCGCCGCCCACGCGTTCTGCCAGAACGCGAGACCGAGCGCGCCGTGCTGTTCGACCAGGGCACGATTCCGCACGGCGAGCCACGCGAACGTGACCGCGGACGCGAGACCGAGGACGAGGCCGCGAACGGTCGTGTCCGACCAGGCGAGGCGCGGCACGAGCACCGCGAAACCCGCCACGACGAGGAGCGCCGTCAACCATTCGACTCGCGCCACGCTGCGCCACCGCCCCCGGCGCTCGATGACGAGCACGAACAATGGAAACGTCGCGTACCCGAGCAGGCCCACGGCCACGCTGGAGATGCGAATTGCGAGGAAGAACGTGACCCAGTGCAGCGCGAGGATCGCGCCGTTCAGCAGCCAGGCGACGTCCAGCCGCCCCAGGGGCTCGCGACGCGCGGCTGCGAGCGCACCCAGCGTCACGGCTGCGACGACCGTGCGGCCCAGCACGATCGCGAGCGGCGAGAGGTCGATCCACTTGCCGAACAGTCCCGCCAACCCGAAAAGGGCGACGGCGACATGCAGCGCGAGGTAGGCGGTAGCAAGCGGCATGCGGTTTCCGGCCGGGCGGCGTCATTCTGCCATCGTCCCCTGCGCTAGAATCCGCGAAACTCGCCGCGAAGGCGGCATTCGAGCGCCGCAAGGAGAATGCATGCCGTCCCCGCTCACCGCCGCCGAGGCCCTCGCGGTCGTCCGCCAGTCACCCGGGCAGCGCGTCAAGGTCGCCGTCTCCGACATCGACGGCATCCTGCGCGGCAAGTACATCCACAAGGACAAGTTCGCGTCGGTGGTCGAGGGCGGGTTCGGCTTCTGCGATGTCGTGTACGGCTGGGACCTGCACGACCAGTGCTACGACAACACCACGCTCACGGGCTGGCACAAGGGCTTTCCCGATGCGCTGGCGCGCCTCGACTTCGGCACGCATCGCAAGGTGCCCTGGGACGACCGCGTGGATTTCTTCCTCGGCGACTTCGTGCAGGTGGTCGACGGGCGTGAAGAGCCGTTTCCTCTCGACGGACGGCAGGTGTTGAAGCGGGTGCTGAAGCGCGCCGAGAAGCTCTCGCTGCAGCCGATGTGCGGGCTCGAGTTCGAGTTCTTCAACTTCGCCGAGACACCGCAGTCCTGGGCTGCCAAGCAGGGCGTCGATCCCACGCCCGTGACGCCGGGCATGTTCGGCTATTCGCTGCTCCGCGCCAATCATTCGCGCGAGTATCTGAAGGCGCTGTTCGAGGATCTCGCCGCATTCGGCGTGCCGATCGAAGGCCTGCACACGGAGACGGGGCCGGGCGTGTACGAGGTCGCCATCGTGTTCTCCGAGGCGCTCGAAGCGGCCGACCGCGGCATCCTGTTCAAGACCGCCGCCAAGGAGATCGGCGCGCGCTTCGGCATCATGCCGAGCTTCATGGCGAAGTGGAGCCAGCAATTCCCCGGCTGCTCGGGCCATTGCCATCAATCGCTCTCCGACGGCAAGCGCAACGTTTTCCACGATGCCGACGGCCGCAACACGATGAGCACGCTGTTCGAGCACTATCTCGCCGGCCAGGTCGCCGTGCTGCTCGAGTTCGCGCCGATGTTCTGGCCCACGGTCAACAGCTACAAGCGGCTCGTGGACGGCTTCTGGGCGCCGGTGAAGCCGACGTGGGGCATCGACAACCGCACCGCGAGCTTCCGCGTGATCGCCGGCTCGCCGAAGTCCACGCGGCTGGAAACGCGTTGCCCCGGGTCCGACGTGAATCCGTACCTCGCCGTGGCCGCGTGCATCGCGGCGGGCCTGCACGGGATCGAGCGCAAGCTGCCGCTGACGGCCGCGCCGGTCAGCGGGACGAACGTCGGGGCGGAGAACGTTCCACGTGCGCCCCGGTCGCTCATCGAAACGACGCAGATCTTCCGCCGCTCCGAGACCGCGCGCGACTGGTTCGGCGACGCGTTCGTCGATCACTTCGCTGCCACGCGCGAGTGGGAATGGCGCCAATGGCAGGACGCCGTGACCGACTGGGAGCGCAAGCGCTACTTCGAGATCATCTGATGATCCACCGATTCGCCTTTCCCACGACGATTCATTTCGGCGCCGGCGCGCGCAGGCTGGTGGCCGAGCACCTGCGCGGCGTGGGCCGCGGCCGCCCGCTGGTCGTCACCGACCGCGGGCTCGCCGCCCTGCCGGCATTCGCCGCATTCCTCGAGACGCTCGCCGGCGTGGACGCTGCCGTGTACTCCGGCGTCGCCGGCAATCCCGTGCGCGCGCAGGTCGACGCGGGCGTCGCGACGTTCCGCGCGCACGACGCGGACAGCATCGTCGGCATCGGCGGCGGCGCGGCGCTCGACGTCGCCAAGGCCGTCGCGCTGATGGTCGACCATCCCGGCAGCGTCCTCGAATATGCGTGGGACCATCCCAACGTGCGGCCGGTCGAGCGGCCGCTGCCGTATCTGGTGGCGCTGCCCACGACAGCGGGCACCGGCTCGGAGGTCGGCCGCTCCGCCGTCATCTCGGACGACGAGACGCACGTGAAGAAGGTCGTCTTCAACGCGGCGCTGCTCGCCAAGGCGGTGTTCGCGGATCCGGAGCTGACGCTCGATCTGCCGGCGCCGATCACGGCGGCAACGGGGATGGATGCGCTCACGCACAACGTGGAATCGTATCTGTCGCCCGCGTATCACCCGCTGTGCGACGGCATCGCCGTGGAAGGCGTGCGCATTGCCGCGGCGGCGCTGCCCCGCGCGGTGAAGGACGGGCACGACCTCGCTGCCCGGAGCGACATGATGATGAGCTCGATGATGGGCGCCATCGCATTCCAGAAGGACCTCGGCGCGGTGCATTCCTGCGCGCACGCGTTGTCCACCGTGGCCGATCTCCATCACGGCCTCGCCAACGGCATCATGATCGACCACGTCATGCGCTTCAACCTGCCCGCGGCGACCGCGAAGCTCGCGGAGCTCGCGCGCGTGGCGCGCGTGCCGGGCGGCTCGGACGGCAGCGACGAGGTGCGTGCGCGGGCCTTCATCGAGTGGCTCGGCGAGCTGAAGCGCGACATCGGCATTCCCGCGCGATTGTCGGACTATCGCGGCGCACGCGCCGTGACCGAGCGCGACGTCGCCCGCCTCACCGAGGTCGCCGTGGCCGACGTATGTCACCAGACGAATCCGCGGCCGTGCAGCGCCGAGGATTTCACGCGACTCTTCCGCGCGGCGCTCTAAGTCCCTGGCGATGGCCGGCCCCCTCCTGATCGGCGTTTCGTCGCGCATCCATCACCCGACGGAGCCCGCACGCGCGCTGGGCGGCGTCTACACCAAGACGCTGCACTATCTCGAGCAATCGGTCGCGCACTGGATCATCTCGCGCAACGTGCTCGTGCTGATGATTCCGGCCGTGGAATCGGAAGGCCTCGTCAAGCGCAGCGAGATGCGCCTCTATCACTACGCGGAGGCACTCGACGGCCTCGTGCTGCAGGGCGGCGCCGACATCGCGCCGCCGACGTATGGCGAGCGCGCCGAGAATCCGGAATGGAGCGGCGATCCCGTCCGCGATCGATACGAGATCGAGCTGCTCGAGGCCTTCGTCGGCAAGGGCAAGCCCGTGCTGGGCATCTGCCGGGGGTGCCAGCTCATCAACGTCGCGTTCGGCGGCTCGCTCTACCAGGACATCGGCACGATGGTGCCCGAGGCGCTCAACCACCGCGACATCGCCAAGTACGAGCAGAACTACCACCAGCTGCGGTTCGTCCCCGACAGCCGTCTCGCCCGGCTCTATCCCGGCCACGTCGAGGCGACCATCAACACGATTCACCACCAGGCGGTGAAGAAGCTCGGACGCGGCCTGCTGGTCGAGGCGATGTCGGTCCCCGACAACGTCGTCGAGGCGATCCGCTGGCGCGGGCCGAGCTACGTGCTCGGCGTGCAATGGCATCCGGAGTTCATGTGGGAGCCGAAGGAAGGCCACCTCGACGGAACTCCGATCCTCAACGAGTTCCTGGAAGCCGCACGCGCACGGAAGGCGCAAGCGAAGTGAGCACCAATCCCTTTCTGGAGATCGTCAATCCCGCCAACGGAACACTCCTCGGCCGCGTTCCCGCCGACGGCGTGCGCAGCGTACGCGACAAGTGCGCGCGAGCACGCGCGGCGCAGCCATCGTGGGCCCGCGTGTCGATTCGAAAGCGCCTCGACTGCATCGCCGCCTTCCGGCGTGAGGTCGAGCAGCGGTCGGAGGATCTCGCGCGCACGCTCACGCTCGAAGTGGGGAAGCCCATACGCCAGTCGCGCAACGAGCTGAAGGGCCTGGTCGGGCGCCTCGATTTCTTCCTGGAGGCCTCGACGCGCACGCTTCGCGACGAGAAGGTGTTCGCCGACGACAACCTGACGGAGCGCATCACGCACGAGCCGCTCGGCGTGGTGGCGAACATCTCGGCGTGGAACTATCCGTATTTCGTCGGCAGCAACGTGTTCGTCCCTGCGCTCATCGCAGGCAACGCGGTCCTCTACAAGCCGTCCGAGCACGCCAGCATGACCGGCCAGCACATCGCCGACATGCTGCACGCGTCGGGCGTGCCCGACGACGTCTTCGTCCCGGTCATCGGTGGCGGCCCGGCCGGCGCGGCGCTGATCCGCCAGGCTGTCGACGGCGTGTTCTTCACCGGCTCGTACGCGACGGGTACGCGCATCGCCGCCGCGGCCGGCCGCGCGATGATCAAGGTTCAGCTCGAGCTCGGCGGCAAGGACCCGATCTACGTCTGCGAGGACGTCGACGTCAAGGCGGCCGCGGCGGCGGTCGGCGACGGCGCGTTCTACAACACCGGCCAGTCGTGCTGCTCGGTCGAGCGCATCTACGTTCATCGATCCGTCCACGCGGCATTCCTCGACGCCCTGGTCGCGGAGGTCAAGGCTTACCGGATCGGCGATCCGCTGGACGAATCGACCTACATCGGCCCGGTCACGCGCCGGCCGCAGATCGCGGTGCTCAAGCAGCAGGTCGCGGACGCGCGGCGCAAGGGTGCGCGCGTGCTGACCGGCGGCCGTGCGATTCCGGGGAAGGGCAACTGGTTCGAGCCGACCGTCATCGCGGACGTCGACCACACGATGAGCGTCATGCGCGACGAGAGCTTCGGCCCCGTCATCGGCGTGCAGGCCGTCGACGGCGACGACGACGCCGTGGCGCTGATGAACGATACCGAATACGGCCTCACCGCCGGCGTCTACACGACCGATCGCCGGCGCGCGATGCGCATTCTCGAGCGGGTGCACGCCGGCAGCGTCTACTGGAACTGCTGCGATCGCGTGAGCCCGCGCCTGCCGTGGTCGGGCGTCGGCCACTCGGGGCTCGGCCTGACGCTTTCCACGTATGGCATCCAGGCCTTCACCCGACCCAAGGCCTGGCACTTGCGCGCCACATGACACGCTGGCCGTGGGTCGAGCGGCTGTTTCACCTGGAGCGATCCAGCGCGCTCGCGGCCGGCTCGCTAGCGCTCGCGGGAATCATCGCGCTCGACGCCATGACGGGCGCGCAGGTGACCGTTACCACGCTCTACCTGTTGCCGATCTTCCTCGTCGGCTGGAATTGCGGGCTGCGCTGGGGCATCGTGTTCGTGGTCGTTTCGATCGCCAGCCAGGACATCCTGGCCGTGATGCAGGGCTACCCGCATTCGAAGCTGGTCTACTTCCTGATCACGCTGGCGAACCGATTCGTCACCTACACCGTGGTGCTACTGCTGGCCTGGCAATTGCGCATCTTCCACGAGCGCGAGCGCCGCATCGCACGCATCGATCACCTCACCGGCGTGGTGAACCGGCGCGGACTGCACGAAGCGCTCGATCGCGAGCTGCGGCGCCACGGGCGCAGCGAAAAGCCGCTCTGCATCGCCTACTTCGACTGCGACGACTTCAAATCGGTGAACGACCGCGGCGGACACGCGGAGGGCGACCGGCTGCTGCAGGCGATCGCATCCACGCTCACCCGGCACGTGCGCACGAGCGATCTCGTGGGCCGCGTCGGCGGCGACGAGTTCGCGAGCGGGTTGCCGGAGACGCGCGGCGACGCGCTCGCGACGACCATCGAGAAGGTGCGCAAGGCGCTGCTCTCGATGTGCGCACACGGCGGCTGGCCGGTGACGTTCAGCATCGGCGTGGCGACGTTCGCCGTTCCACCGGCCTCGGCCGAAACGGCCATCGCGGCCGCCGACGAGGCAATGTATCGCGCCAAGAGCGCCGGAAAGGATCAGGTCGCCTTCTCGGGGACGTGAGTCACATCCGCGAGGCGTCCTGAAGCTCCGCCGCGCGCAGCGTGTTGTGCAGCAGCATCGCCACCGTCATGGGTCCCACGCCGCCCGGAACCGGCGTGATCCACGACGCCCGCTCGCGCGCCGCTTCGAAATCGACGTCGCCGGTGAGCTTGCCGTCGGACAAACGATTCATGCCCACGTCGATGACGATCGCGCCGGGCTTGATCCAGTCACCCTGCACCATGCGCGGCTTGCCGACCGCGGCCACCACGATGTCCGCCTGTCGAACGAGGTCCGGCAGGTCGCGCGTGGCGGAGTGACAGATGGTCACCGTGCAGCGCGCCATCAGGAGCTCGAGCGCCATGGGCCGCCCGACGATATTGGACTGCCCGATCACCACCGCGTGCTTGCCGGCGAGGTCCTCGCCGGTTTGGGCGAGCAGCTGCATGCAGCCGTACGGCGTGCACGGTCGCAGCGTCGGCATCTTGACGACCAGCCGCCCCACGTTGTACGGATGGAAGCCGTCGACGTCCTTGCGCGGATCGATGCGCTCGATGACGTGCGCGGGATCGATCTGCTTGGGCAGCGGAAGCTGCACGAGGATGCCGTGGACCTGCGCGTCCGCGTTCAGGCGATCGATCAGCCCGAGCAGCGCATTCTCGGCGATGTCCGCCGGAGGATCGAACGCGAACGAGCGCATGCCGACCGCTTCGGTGGTGCGCCGCTTGTTGCGCACGTACACCTGCGACGCCGCGTTGTCACCCACGAGCACCACGGCAAGACCCGGCACGCTGCCGCCGGCAGCCACGCGCTCGGTCACCGCCGCGCGAACGTCCGCCGTGACGCGCTGCGCGAGCGCCTTGCCGTCGAGGATGCGCGCCGTCATGGGCGATTAGAATCGCCGTGTGATCGAAAGCCGGATTCTAGCCGCCATCGCGGCGCGCCTCGCGCCGCTCCTTATCGCGCCATCGCGGCCGCGCCACCGACTGCGCGTGGAGGGACAAGCACTCGCTTGTTTCGACGCGGCACGCATGGAGCGGCTTTGCGCGTTCGACGACGTGTTCCGGCGCGACGGCGACGAGCTCGCATTCGTCGATGGACTGTCGACCTGCGAGCTGCGTACGCGCGCCCTCGAGGCCGTGTCGCGCTCGCTCGCAAACGAAGGCGTCCTCACGGCGTGGCGCGACGAGCGGTACGCGGCGTCGCATGCGTGGGGTGCGCCCGCGGCGTTCATGCTGGAGCGCGCCGCGGCACGCTACTTCGGCCTCCATACCTACGCCGCGCATGCCAACGGCATTGTCTGCGACGGGCGAGCCGTCCGCATGTGGCTCGCCCGGCGCAGTCCCCGCAAGCCCATCGATCCGGGCCAGCTCGACAACCTGGTCGGCGGCGGCATGGCCGCCGGCGAAGAGCCGGATGCGACGCTGGTGCGCGAAGCATGGGAGGAGGCCGGCATTCCCGCCGACGTCGCCGCGAACGCGCGACGCGTGGCGACGCTTCACATTGAGCGCGCCGTGCCCGACGGCTTCCAGCGCGAGACGATCTTCGCCTACGATCTGCCGCTTCCGAGCGACTTCGTGCCCGCGAACCAGGATGGCGAGGCGGTGGAGCACCGCTGCGTCGGCCTCGACGAAGTAGCGCGACTGATCGCGCGGGCGGACGGCGACGATCGGATGACGGTCGACGCAAGCCTCGTAGCGCTCGATTGCCTCGATCGCCACGGAAGCGTGCCGGCGGACAGCGGATGCGCGCGTCTGCTCGCCGCCACACGCCGCGCCGGCTAGGCGACCGCGCGCGCGGCGGCTCGCGTCACCTGCCGGATTCCCATCTCGTCGAGCGCGTCACGGATGGCGTGCACGGCAAGGCGCATCTCCTGCGGGCCGATGGCGCCGATGCAGCCTACGCGAAACGTCTCGAGTTGCGTGAGCTTGCCGGGATACAGCACGAAGCCCTTGTCGCGCACGCGGGCGTAGAAGTCGCGGAAGTTGTAGCGCGCGTCCGCCGGCGCGTGGAACGTCACGATGATGGGCGCCTGGATCTTCGGATCGAGGAACGGCTCGAACCCGAGCTCCGCCATGCCGTCGACCAGCACCTTGCAGTTCTCGGTGTAGCGCGCGAGGCGCGCCCGCCGCCCCCCTGCCGCCAGGTATTCATCGAGGGCGGCGTCGAGCGCAACGACGATATGCGTGGGTGGCGTGAATCGCCACTGCGTGGTCTTTTCCATGTACGTCCACTGGTCGTACAGGTCGAGCGCGAGCGACGTGCAATTGCCTTGCGAGCGCTCGAGCAGGCTCTTCCGCGCGAACACGAATCCCATGCCCGGGGGGCCTTCGATGCACTTGCCCGACGCGGCGACCAGCGCGTCGAACGGCACTTCGCGCGCATCGATCGGCAGCGCGCCAAACGAGCTCATGGCGTCGACGATGAGGCGCTTGCCGTGCCGTGCGGCCACCGCGGCAATTTCCGGCAAAGGGTTGAGAATTCCCGTGGAGGTCTCGCAATGGATGAGCCCGATGTCCGTGATCGAAGGATCGCGCGCGAGCAGCCGCTCGACGTCCGCGGCCGTCGCCGGCTTGTCCTCCTCGGTCTCGAACGTGCTGGTGCGCCGGCCCATCATCTCGGTGAGCTTCGCCATGCGCCGTCCGTACGCGCCGTTGACGAGCACGAGGAGATGCCCGTCGCGCGGCACGAGCGTGTTGACCGCGGCCTCCACCGAGAACGTGCCGCTGCCCTGCATCGGCACGCACACGTGCGTCTCGCGCGCATGGATGACGTCGCTGAGCTTCTCGCGCACCCGCGCGGTGACGGCATTGAACGCAGCGTCCCAGGAGCCCCAGTCGCGCAGCATCGCGGCCTTGGTCCCGAGCGACGTGGTGAGGGGACCCGGCGTGAGGAGGATCGGATCGCGGCTGTAGTTGCTCATGCTCGACTCCTTGTGCGGACTGGAAGCGGTACGCCATTGACAGCGCGCCGCGCTCCACAATAATGCCCGTCATGCCGAAAAAAGAACGGACCGACCCGCGCGGCGCGCCGCGCGCGGGCGAAGGCGACGTCAACCACTCGCCGCGCCGGCGCGAGTGGCGCGCCCGCAATGTCGACGCGCAAGCCGACGCGCTGCTGGCGCGGGATGCGGCGGTGTTTCTGCACCAGTCGGTGTCCACGCCCTGCCTCGCCGTCGTGCACAAGGCCGAGGGCGTCTGGATCGAGGACAACCGCGGCCGGCGCTACATGGACTTCCACGGCAACAACGTCCACCACATCGGCTATGGCCATCCGCGCCTCAAGGAAGCGATCCGTCGCCAGCTCGACGCGCTGCCTTTCGCCCCGCGGCGCTTCACGTGCGACCCCGCGGTCGAGCTCGCGGAGAAGCTGACCGCGCTGGCGCCCGGCGACATCGGCAAGGTGCTGTTCGCGACGGGCGGCTCGGACGCGATCGAGATTGCGCTCGCTTACGCGCGGGCATACACGGGGCGCTTCAAGACGATCTCCTTCTGGGACGCCTTTCACGGCGCGGGGTTCGGCGCGCGCTCGATCGGCGGCGAGGAGATGTTCCGCGCGGGGCCCATCGGACCGTTGCTCGCCGGCACCGAGCACGTGCCGCCCTTCGGCGACTATCGCAACGCGTGGGGCGTGCGCGAGGGATCGGCGGAGCTTTGCGCGAACACGATCCGCTACGTGCTCGAGAAGGAAGGCGACGTGGCCGCCGTCGTGGCCGAGCCCATGCGGGCCGTTCCGTATGTGGCGCCGCCCGGCTTCTGGCGCCGCGTGCGCGACGCCTGCGATGCGGCGGGCGCGCTGCTGATCTTCGACGAGATCCCGACGGGTCTCGGCAAGACCGGCCGCATGTTCGCGTGCGAGCACGAAGGCGTCGTGCCCGACATCCTCGTGCTCGGCAAGGCGCTCGGCGGTGGCATCCTGCCGCTCGCGGCAATGCTGTGCCGTCCGCAACTCGATGTCGCCGGGCACTACGCCTTCGGCCATTACACGCACGAGAAGAACCCGGTCACCACGCGCGCGGGCCTCACGACGCTGCAGATCATCGAGGATGAGGGTCTCGTCGACAACGCCGCGCGCATCGGTGCGCGTGCGCTGGAGCGCCTCGGCGATCTCATGGACCGTCATCCGTTGATTGGCGACGTTCGCGGACGCGGCTGCGTATTCGGTGCGGAGCTCGTGCTCGACCGCGACACGCGGGAGCCGGCGAGCGACGCCGCGGACGGCGTGCTCTACCGCGCGCTCGATCGCGGCCTGAGCTTCAAGACCACGATGGGCAACGTCCTTACATTCACGCCGCCGCTCATCCTGACGCCGGAGCAGCTCGATCAGGCGATCGACATCGTGGACGTCTGCCTCGGCGAGGTCGAGCGCGAGATCGGCCTTCGCTGACACGGGCTAGCCGCCGTTCTCCACGGCGCCGATCGACTCGTCGAGGACGTCGAGCACGAAGTCCATCTCCTCGCGGGTGATGACGAGCGAGGGCCGCAGCGTGATGACGTTGCCTTCGATCACCTTGAAGGCGACGCCGCGGTCGAACGCCTTGAACATGACCTGCTCGGCCTCCTCCACCGCGCGCTCGCGCGTTGCGCGATCGCGCACGAGGTCGATGCCAAGGTGCAATCCGGTTCCCGCGATGTCGCCGATCATCGGGTGGCGCGACTGCATTCCGGCGAGGCGGGCCTTCGCGTGCTCGCCGAGCTCGCGCGCGTGCTGCACGAGGTTCTCGCGCTCGATGTACTCGATCTCGGCAAGGCCGGCGGCCGCGCAGAGCGGGTTCTTCTCGTGCGTATAGTGGCCGATCGAGCGATGCTGCAGGACGTTGTACTCCTCGCGCGTCACGATGCCCGCGAACGGCACGATGCCGCCGCCCAGCGACTTGCCGAGCACCAGCACGTCGGGCGTCACGTAATGCTCGGAGGCGAACATCCTTCCCGTGCGCCCGAAGCCCTCGATCACCTCGTCGAAGATGAGCAGCGCGCCGTGGCGCTTGCACAGCGCCTGCACGCCTTCCCAGTACTGCTTGCGCGGCATGACCGGCGTGGCCGAGATCGGCTCGCCGATGATCGCCGCGACGTCCGGCTCGCGGCGCAGGATCGTCTCGATCTGGCGCAGGCATTCGGTGTCGACGTCGTCGGGGTCGGTGAACTTCCACGGATTGCGGTAGTAGTTGGGAAACTCGACGTGGAACGCGCCGGGCACCATGGGCCCGGCGCCGCCGTGGAACAGCTCCTCGCCGCTCACGCTCGCCGCACCCATCGTGGTGCCGTGATAGGAGTCCCAGTACGAGATGGTCTTGAAACGCCCGGTCACCTGCTTCGCGAGCATGAGCGCCATCTCGATGGCTTCGGAGCCGCCCGGGCAGAACAGCGAGCGCGTGAGCCCCTCCGGCGTGATTTGCGCGAGCTTGCGCGCGAGCTCGATGGCCGGGATGTTGGTGTAGCGCCGCGGCGTGAACGTCAGGCCCGAATCGAGCGCCGCGCGCACCGCCGCGATCACGTGCGGGTTGTTGAACCCGGCGTTGTGCACGCCGTTGCCGTGCATGTCGAGGTAGCGTCGCCCGTCGAGGTCCTCGATCCATGCGCCGCTCGCGCCTTTCAGCACGTTGAGGACCGGCGTCGACAGGCTCTGATGAAGGAAGTACTTGCGGTCCTCCTCCCACCAGCGGCGCGCCTCGCCGCTCAACCGGCGTTCCCAGTACGCCTGGCGCTGCGCCGTCGTGTTCACGTCGCCCTGCTCGCGCTCGGAAACGCCGGGCGGGCGGCCTGTCGCGGTCTCTCGTTTCATCAGCGGAAGCTCGCGCGGGTGCGAATGCGGGATACGACCAGCAGGACCGCGATGGTCACGCCCAACAACAGCACGGTGAGCGCCGCGCCGTCGAATACGGAGCCGCGGTCGGTCAGCGCGAAGATGCCGACCGGGAGCGTCACCCAGTCGGGAGGGTAGACCATGATGGTTGCGCCGAGCTCGCCCATCGAAAGGGCGAAGCACAGACCGGCGGCAGCGACCAGCGACGGCGTGATGAGCGGCAGCGTCACGCGCCGTAACACGTAACCGGGGCGGCCGCCGAGGCTCGCGGCAACCTGCTCGTAGTGCGCCGGAAGCCGCGCGAGCCCCGCCGACACGCTGCCGTACGCGAACGCCGTCACGAGCACGACGTGCGCGATGAGCACGATGTACGGCGTGCCGTTGAGCAGCAGCGGTGGCCGGCTGAATGCGACGAGCAGACCGAGTCCCACCGACACCGACGGGACCGCGATCGGCAGCATGAAGAGCGTACCCGCGATCCGGCGCCCGCGCCTGCGCAGCCGCCGCACCGCCAGCGCGGCCCAGGTTCCGAGCGTCAGCGCGACGACGCTCGCGACGAGGCCGGTGACAAGGCTGGTCACGAGCTCCTCGCCCGCGCGCTTTTGCACCGCATCGGCGAGATGCTGCGTGGTGAGATGGCTCGGCAGCACGCCGTTCCATTGGCCCGCCACCGATGCCGCGCCGACCATGAAGAGCGGCAGTCCGAACACCGGCAGGAACAGGGCGAAGAACACGACCCAGGCGATGCAGCGCCCGAGCCTAGACGAAAACAGCACGTCCACCTCCGCTTCGCGCGAGCACGAATCGATACAGCGAGTAGAGCGCGATCGACAGCGCGATGTTGACCACGGCCACCACGCATCCCGCCGTGTAGTCGAACTCCTGGATCGCCTTGCCGTAGATGACCATGGGCAGCGTGATCACGCCTTTCGCGCCGATGAACAGCACGATGCCGAACTCGTTGAGCGTCAGGAGCAGGCACAGGCTGCCGCCGGCCAGCAGCGCGGGCACGGCCTCGGGAAAGATGATCTGCCGGATGATGCGAAGCGGACGCGCGCCGAGGCTGCTCGCGACCTCGATCAGAGCGTTGTCGAGCTGCGAGAAGGCGGCGAGCAACGGGCGCATGACGAACGGCGTATAGAACGTCACCTCGGCCAGTATCACGCCCCACTTCGTGTACACGAAATCGATTGGCGGCTCGGTCGTGTGCAGGAGATCCATCAGCAGGAAGTTGAAGGCGCCGGCGGAGCCGTACAAGAACGTGAACGACAGCGCGATCAGGAACGAGGGAAATGCGAGGATGGTGTCGATGAATCCGCCGATCACGCGCGAGCCCGGGAACGGCACGAACGCGACGATCAGCGCCAACACGAAACCCAGCACGAGGCAGCCGACGGTCGACAGCGCCGCGATCTCGACCGTGCGCCCGAGCGCGGCCTTGAAGACGCCCGAGGACAGCACGGTCGCGTAATGCGCGAGCGTGAGGGGCCCCGCGTCGCCGGCAAGCGATTGCTTGACGATGAAGAACAGCGGGTAGAAGAAGATGACCACGAGGACGAGCAACGGGAGGATCACCCACGCCCATCGCGGGGCGCCGCGCTCGCGCGCCTCCGCGCGCGGCACGTCGATCGACAGCGCCGCCGACGACATCAGCCGGCCGCCGCCGTCGTGCCGGCGCCGACGGATGCACCCGCCAGCAGCGTTGCATCCCCCGGAAGGAAGTGCAGCACAATGCGCTGGCCGCGCGAGGGCGGCGAGCGCAGCGGCCGGCTGTCGGCCCACATCTCGACACCGCCCACGTCGACGTACAGCCGATGCGCCGAGCCGCGCCACTGCACCTCGGAAACCGTGGCCTCGATCGCGTTGCAACCCGGCTGGCCGTCGAGCGCCAGTGCGTGCGGCCGGATGCACAGCGTGCGCGCCTCACCCGGCCGCGCCGGCATGTGGCTCATGACTTCGAGCATGCGGTCGCCGAGTCGCACCCAGGCCTGCTGCTCACGCTCGTCCCAGCGGTCGACCGTCACGGGCAGCAGGTTGGCGTTGCCCACGAACGTGGCGGTGAAGCGCGAAGGCGGCTGCTGGTAGAGCGATTGCGCGCTGCCGACATCGACCAGCCGACTGTCGTTCATGACCGCGATGCGATCGGCCAGCGTGAGCGCCTCGATCTGGTCGTGCGTCACGTACAGGATGGTCACGTCGGGCAGTTCGCGATGCAGTCGCGCGATCTCCTTCAGCATGCCGCTTCGCAGCTGCGCATCGAGCGCCGACAGCGGCTCGTCGAGCAGCAGCACCTGCGGGCGGATCGCCAGCGCGCGCGCGATCGCGACGCGCTGCTGCTGACCGCCGGAGAGCTCCAGCGGGTAGCGCCGCGCGTAGGACGCCATCCCGACGAGACGCAGGCATTCCTCGACACGTGCGGGGATCTCAGCGCGCGGGCACCGGTTCGCGCGGAGACCGAACGCGACGTTGTCCTCGACGCGCATGTGCGGGAAGAGCGCGTACTGCTGCACCACCATGCCGATGCCGCGGCGGTACGGCGGCTTGTCGGTGACGTCGACGTCGCCGATGAAGATGCGGCCGCGCGTGGGCTCGACGAACCCTGCTACGGCGCGCAGCGCCGTCGTCTTGCCCGACCCCGACGGCCCGAGCAGCGCCATCACCTGCCCGGGTGCGACGTCGAGCGTGAAATCGTCGAGCGCCACCGTGGCGCCGTACGCCACGGTGACGTTCTCGAAGCGAATGCCGGATAAGCGGCGCGGCGTGTCGTCGCGCGCGCCGCCGTCTCCTCCGGCACGCGCCTTCGCGCGCGACGTTGACGCTTCCATCAGCTGCCGGTCACCTCGTGCCAGCGCGCCACGTCCTTGGAGAGGTCCTGCAGCACGCTGTTCCAGTCCGGCGTGATCACTTTGACGCCCTCCATGAAGCCATGGATCTTCTGGTAGTTCTCGTCCGTGGGCTTCACGTCGGAACGTGCGGGCAGGCCGCGCGCGAGCGTGCTGACCGTCTCCTGCGCGTTCTTGGACAACAGGAAGTCGATGAGCTTCTTGCCGTTGGCCGAATGCGGCGCGCCCTTCACCAGCGCGATGTAGTAGGGCAGCGACAGCGTCGCACGCTGGCCGTTCGCGTCCGCTGGCCAGAAGATGCGCAGGTTGGGATTGTCGGACATCTGGGCGAAGTTCATCTGCACGTCGCCGTTGGCGACGTAGAGTTCGCCTTTGTTCACCTTGGCCGCCAGCTTGCCGGTGGACGACGACGGTCCGACGTTGTTCGCCTGCAGCTTCTTCAGGTAGTCGAACGCTTGGTCCTTGCCGCCGAGTGCGTGGAACGTCAGCACCATCAGCGCCGTGCCGTCACCGGCCTGGCCGGGCGTCGAGTACTGGATCTTGCCCTTGTACTTCGGGTCGAGGAGGTCGCTGAAGGACTTCGGCGCGGCCTGCAGCGCCGAGCCGTTGTAGATGAAGCAGAAATAGTTGTTGACCAGCGGATAGTAGCGACCTTGCGCGTCGCGGGTGTCGGCCGGGATCGCGCTCGCCTCGGGCGCGTTGTAGGCCTCCAGCATGCCGTCGGCGGCCGCCTTCTGCATGAACGGCGGCAGCGTGACGATGACGTCCGCCTGCGTATTTGTTTTCTCTCGCTCGATGCGATTGACCACCTCGCCCGAGCCGCTCTCGATGTACTGCACCTTGATGCCGGTCTGCTTGGTGAATGCGTCGAACTGCGTGTCGAACCAGCTCGGCTTGCCGTCGCGCAGGCCGTCGGCGGCGTAGATGGTGACGACCTCCTGCGCCAGCGCGGGCGCGGCTGCGAGCACGCCGAGCGCGGCGGCGGAGAGCAACATCGATAGACGTCTCATTGCCATTCCCCCTTTTGGTTGCAGGCAAGAAAAAAGTCGCGCGCCGGCGTGCATCGCGCTCGTCGGAATCCTACGCGGCTTTGTCGCTCGTCCGCAATAGCAGATTGTTGACAATCTGGAACAGGCCATCTACGATGCCCCGCATGCCGGACCCCGCTCATTCACCGCCCGAGGGTGCCAACGACCACGGGCCGAGCATCCGGCTGCTTCAGTCCAGCTCGCTCGCGACGCTCGTCCAGCGCGAGATCGAGCGCATGATCCTGGCCGGCGATCTCGCCGCCGGTGCCAAGCTCACCGAGGCCAGCATCGCCGAGCAGCTCGGCGTGTCACGCGGGCCCGTGCGCGAGGCCTTTCGCGCGCTCGAGAGCTCCGGCCTGGTGCGCATCGAGAAGAACCGCGGCGTCTTCGTGCGCCAGATCAGCATCGAGGAAGCCGACCAGATCTACGAGCTGCGCGCGGTGCTCGACGAGTTCGTCGGCCGGCGTCTCGCCGAGAAAGCGACCGCTGCGGAGGTTCGCGAGCTGAAGCAGATCGTCGAGCGCATGGAAAAGGCCAGTGCACGCAACGACGTCGACGGCTACGTCGCCGCCAACCTCGATTTCCACGATCGCATGGTGGAGCTGACCGGCAACGCGAAGTTGCTCCACGTGTACCGCCGACTGGTCAACGAGTTGCATCTCTTCCGCCGCACGACGCTGGCGCAGGGCGGCACCCTGCCGGTGTCGTCGCGCGAGCACCGCGACATCGTCGAGCGCATCGCGGCGGGCCAGCCCGGCTCCGCCGGCCGCGCGCTCCACGACCACGTGATGGCGAGCCGCGAGCGCATGCACCGCACCTACGGTGAGCCCGGCCAGGTAACGTCGATCGCCGTGAGACGCGGCAACCGCACCCGCTGAGGGCGAAGCCGCCGTTCGATAGCGAATCCGCCATGCAAGCGCCGCGCACCAGACGGCGCAGTGGCTCAAACACAACTGCGAGGAGATCGTTCATGCAAGTTCGCAACATCCAATCCGGGCCACGCTCGCGACGCCGCGCGCTGGGCGCCGCGCTGCTCAGCGCCGCATTCGCGACCCTTGCCGCCCTCACGCCCTGGCAGGCATCGGCGCAGAGCTGCGAGGACCCGAAGGTTCTCAAGTTCTCGATCATTCCCACGCAGGACACGGTGAAGGAGCTGTCGCTCTACAAGCCCGTGATCGACCTGCTGTCCAAGAACACCGGCAAGAAGATCGAGTTCTACATGCCCACGGCGTATTCGTCGGTGGTCGAGGCCCTGCTCGGCAAGTGGGTCGACGTGGCCGTGCTGGGGCCCGAGTCGTACGTGATCGCGCACAAAAAGGACCCGACCATCGAGGTCTTCGCGACGTACTACAAGACGAAGCACGGCGTGCAGGAAGCCGGCCCGGGCTACAAGTCGGTGCTGATCACCAAGAAGGGCTCCAAGTTCAGCAGCATCGAGTCACTCAAGGGCAGCGTCCTGCTGCTGGTCGATCCGGCGAGCACGTCGGGCGCGCTGATTCCGGAAGCGCTCTTCGCCAAGAAAACCATCAAGGCGCCGTTGAAGGAGTACTTCAGCCGCGTCGCCTTCTCGGGCGGCCACGATCTTTCGACCCTCGCGGTGCTCGATGGCAAGGCCGATGCCGCATTCGTCGCCACGCACCGCTTCATGAACACCGTCGACCAGGGCAAGGCGAAGGTCGAGGACTTCAACTACCTCTGGAGCTCGCCACTCATTCCGCAGGACCCATTCGTCTATCGCGGCTCGCTGTGCGCGCCCCTGAAGGAGAAGATCGCGCAGACGTTCCTGACGCTCGACCAGACGCCGGAGGGGAAGAAGTATCTCGAGAATGTCGACTCCGAGAAGTTCGTCAAGATGACCGACAAGGATTACGACATCATCCGCGAAGCGGCCAATCCGCAATAGCCAGCCGCCACGCGTTCCGTGCGGGCGCCGGTCGCCCGCACGGCCGATGCCCCATACCGAAGAGCATTCCGCATGAGCTTTGCATTGGAAGTGCGCGACCTGCGCGCCGGATACGCGGGACGCGAGATCCTCAAGGGCGTGAGCTTTCGCGTCGCGGCCGACGACTTCTTCGCCATCATCGGGCCGAGCGGCGCCGGCAAGTCGACGCTCATCCGCTGCGTCAACCGGCTGGTCGAGCCGTCCGCCGGACAGATCCTGCTGGACGGCCGCAATCTCGTCGCGTTGGGGCAGAAGCAGCTCCGCGAGGCGCGCCGGCACATCGGGATGATCTTCCAGGAGTTCAACCTGATCGAGCGGTTGTCGGTGATCGACAACGTGCTGACGGGTCGGCTCGGCTACACCGGAACGTTGCGCAGCCTGTTTCGCCGCTTTCCGCGCGCCGACGTTGCCAAGGCCTTCGAGCTGCTCGACCGTGTAGGTCTCAAGGACCACGTGCACAAACGCGCCGACCGCCTTTCCGGCGGCCAGCGCCAGCGCGTAGGCATCGCCCGCGCGCTCATGCAGGACCCGCGCCTGCTGCTGGTCGACGAGCCGACGTCGAGCCTGGACCCCAAGATCGCGCGCGAAGTGATGGGGCTCATCCGCGAGATCGCGCGCGAGCGGCGCATCCCGGTCCTGTGCAACATCCACGACGTGAAGCTCGCCACCGAGTTCTGCTCGCACATCATCGGGCTGCAGGAAGGCGCCAAGAAGTTCGAGGGCTCGCCCGCCGAGCTCGACGAACGCGCCATGCACACCATCTACGCGCTGGAGGTACTGTGAGCGCGGCGGGCGCAGCCGAGACCCGCAGGGCCGGCGCCGCGCGAGCAGATCGCGGGCCGACGACGCGCTGTTTCATCGACTCGACGGAGCAAGGAGGCCCGCTGTGAGCGCGGCGGGCGCAGCCGAGACCCGCAGGGCCGGCGCCGCGCGAGCAGACCGCGGGCCGACGAC
>Ga0207674_10000132_pt1 | contig 87692 bp, 85 predicted proteins | sample KBSCornC72_FD_184303 | JGI IMG/M metagenome (GOLD analysis project Ga0207674, IMG submission 184303) | Corn rhizosphere microbial communities from Kellogg Biological Station, Michigan, USA - KBS Corn C7-2 (SPAdes) (version 2) | ecosystem: Host-associated > Plants > Roots > Rhizosphere > Soil ...
CATAATGTCTGATTTGTTCCAAGCTTCGAAAGCCTTGTGTGGCCTCGTGCATTAACGTTCGGAGAGCTTCTCATCCGTTTTGGACGTGTCTGCGAGCCTGATGCCGGACTGCTGGAAGCGGACCGCCTTTCTGATTCTTGACCATAGGGCCGCAATATATCGGCGCCGACTTGCGGAGCGAGCTTTTTCGCCGCTGGATCGGGCTCGCCCCGTGCTAGGCGGCGTGAAGGAGGACACCCGGCGCTCGCCAAAGCTCCGCGCCGTCTGGCCACCTAGACCGACGTTGCTCGAGCTTCGATGCGGAAAGGCGGCGGGCCCTGAGTTCGCTACCCTTTGGAAGCAACTACCCACGCTTACGGGAACGGCCGACGAGACTGCCCCATAATGGATCCAAAAAGTACCTCTCAATAACGGATTAAGCTGTAGCCCACCCAAATGCTCGATTGAGCTGCGGAGGTGCGAGTGCGGCTTCAAGCCTTCCTATTGTTGCTGCTCGCCGGGACGAGATCGGTTCTTCCGACGCCCGTTCAAGCGGCTCCTCAAGGGCAGATGGGCACAACGTCGAAGGGGTCGATCGCGATCCGCGTATCCGTGCGCCCGCAGGTCCAGCTGTCGCATGTCGCTGCTGCGGACACGCTCAGCGTGACGATCATCGTTGCGACACCGTCGACGCGAGACATTTGCCTTGATGGCAACAGCACGGGTAATTACGCGGTGCTGCTTCAATTTGGCGATCGCGCATCGGTCAATGAGCGCTCCCTACTGCCCGTGAGCGAGGTAGCGACCTCCTTCTGTCGCTCGGCTGGAGCCGCAAGTGCGAGGAGCGACGGGTTCCGCCTGCCCCTGACGCATACACCGCAATCGGATCCCTACACACTGCTCATTGCTCCCGAGTGAGCTGCGCCTCGACATTCGACGCGATCGAATAGCTGGTCAACTTAATGTGGCCATTCGCGCCGGGATTTTCCGGCTGTTCCGTTTCCGGACAGTGGCCATCCATGCGGGCCGTATAGAGCCAACATGCCTTCATAGAGCAGTGGTTGGCAGCTACAGTGAGATGACTTCCAGCTAGTCCGAGGAACGCAAGTGGAAATCGAGCACCATCCCTTCGGGGAGCAGCCGTATCTTCAAGTGCTGCGGCAACTTCAGTTGGCGATCGAGATCCTGGATCGGCTTAACGCTCCTGGACAGATCGCGGCGTACATCGATCTTGCAATGCATCAACTGCAGGACATGATCGACGTCGAGCTTGCCGGCGCTCAGCTAGATCAGATCGAAAGAAACGCAGTGCCCCAATGATCGGCAAGCTGCTTGATTTTTGATGCTCCCTCGTCGGTCAGCCGGACCCAGATTCGAGATGGGCCAATTGCATCGCTGTGAGAGCTGACGAGGCCGCGATTTTGAAGCACCGAGATCCACCGCATGGTCGTGGAAGCAGGGGTGTTTATCGCCTTGGATAGTTCTTCGAGCGACATTCTGCGATTTCCGAGCCTGGCCGCATAGAGTTCAAGCAAGGTGTCCCAGCAGGGATCCGAAAAAAGATCCGAACCGAAAACGGCGTCGCGCCCGCGCCGTGCGATCAGAATTGAAACTATATGATCTTCGGTGATCTCCCGCAGGCGCCGATTCTTCGGCGAAAGGAGCGACTTAAGCTGCTCGATTGCGCTCTTTGGTCGAAGCCGCCCGCGCCCATCCTCGGGCTCAATCTCCGGCTCGCGCTTATCGCCCCGCAAGTTTCAATGCTCCCGTTCATTTGCAGCGCGTCACCACGGCATGCCGGGGAGCAATCGGTTCGGCGCTATCCGAAGGGTGGGCTTCATTCAATGCAGCGGGAGCGATGCCGCCGGGCGGTCTACAAAAAATTTCATTATCGCGGATTAGGACCGTCTGCCTCCCAATAGAGGTTTCTCGGCTCCAAGCAGATGCCCGACCGATTTTTCGCGGCCATTGCTCCACTCCCCTGCCCGCCGCCTCGGTTAAAGACAAACAGGCGATTGCTAGCGGACCCCGAGCAGCTTTCGATACCTGATCAAGACGAGCCGTTTTGCTGATCGGCTTACCGGAGCTGGGAGCTTGTCGCCGCGACTGGATGTTCTTGCGGCAGGCTATAGTTTGTATCGCCGCCAACCAAAATGGACTAAGCCAACACACGCCAGAAGGAGGCGTGGCAAAAGTCAGTAAATCGGATATTATCCATTCTGGATCGAGTTATATTGGAATGCGGCTGTAACATTTGAGTAAACGGCAAATTAATGCGGAGTCGCCGTTTCCGCACGCAGGTCCTTGGGGGGATGATGCAAGCTCGGGCGTCTGTTGAGTTAATGACTGAAGCTTTGGAATTGATCGTCAAAGCGCTCCACCTGCTCGACGAGGCCGAAGCTCCAGGCGACATCGGAGCTCACGTCGATCTTGCTCGCGAGCGCCTTTCACGCGCCCTTGAGATGACGAGGGTTTCGAGCACCTATGCGCAACATGCCGCGGGGCGCCCGGTCACCTGATCCGCGGCAAACTTATCGCTGACGAGCTGGTAACCGTTTCCGCTTAGCTCCCGACCGGCATTAGCCGTTTAACCGATTTTTCACGTCCTCCGATTAAATCCAAAACGGACTGGTTTTGAACCGTTAGGTGGGGACGAAAAATGAAAACTGCTCGGCTTGGCCGGCTATCCGCGGGGTGCCTAATGGGCATCCTGGCTCATGGAACTGCGCTCGCCGCGAGCCAGGGAACGCTAGGAACGACCTCGACCGGGTCGATTTCGATCGGCGCCTCAGTGCCCAATCGTGTTCAGATCTCCAATTTGGCCGACGTGTCGTTCACCAATCAGGATCCGTCCGTCGCTGCGTCCAACGCGCAGAATGTCTGCGTCTGGAGCAATTCAAGCACGAAGGGTTACAATATCACGGCCACCGGCTCGGGTGCGGCAAATGCGTTTACATTAAGCAACGGCGCGGCGACTGTTCCCTATAGCGTGGAATGGGCAGGAAGCTCCGGCCAATCGTCGGGCACCGCCCTTTCGTCAGGAAGCGCGCTTACGGGCCTGACCTCAACCGCAACCAACCCGACTTGTTCGGCCGGTCCAAGCAGCTCCGCCAGCATGGTCGTGAAGATCACCTCGGCGAGCTTGCAGGGGATGCAGGCGGCAACGAGCTACACCGGCACATTGACGCTGGTGGTCGCGCCCGAGTGACGGCGATCTCGTGGCGGCGATCTGTCATGCTGCCACCCCAATCTTCGTGATGACGAAGCGGGGACGGGCCTGCTCGCACCGGCTTCCTGCAGCTCCCATGGCGGCTGTGGCTTGCGCGCTATTGTCATTCTCTTCGCCGGCACTCGCCGCAAGCGAGAAGGTCCGCATCACCGGTCTCGGCGATGTCGCATTTGGAAGCATCGGCAATCTTGGCGCTGACTCGGTTCGCAGCCAGAGCCTTTGTCTTTACTCGAGCTCCACAACCAACGGCTATAGCGTGACGGCTATCGGCACGGGGCCGGGAGGTTCGTTCGAGCTCAGCTCGGGCAGCCTTTCCCTACCCTTCGAAGTGCAGTGGAGCAGCTCGGCCGGGCAAAGCTCTGGAGCGCAGGTCAGTCCGAACGTGCCGCTTACGGGGCAAGTCACCACGGCAACGCAGCAGACGTGCAGCAGCGGCCCGGCGACGAGCGCGAGTTTAATCGTCGTCCTGCGCTCGAGCGCGCTTTCGAGCGCAATGGCCGGCACTTACAACGGCAGCATCACCCTTCTCGTCGGCCCCGAATGAGCGATGGCCAGCGTGCGCAGCATCATTCGCGATCTTTTGTGCCTTGCCGCGTTAACCATAAGTGGGGCAGCTTGCGCGGGCACGGCCAATGTGGAACTCGCTACCACGGGAGTACCGGCCGGATTTGACGATCTAGCGCGACCGCGCGAGGGCCTCGTCGACATCTATTTCGGCGGACAAAGGGTAGGCGAAGTGCTTGCCGTCGCAAGACCCGGGTCGCTCCGGTTCCGCTCTGCCGAGGACGTGCTCGCCAAAATCCCGCAGCTCATCGCTTCGGCCGAGCTGCGGGCGATCCTCGCGGGCGAGCTGCCGACGAACAGCGAAGCCATCTGCCGCGAGGGCGGCGCTGGCGCCTGCGGCATTCTTTCTCCTGATGTGATCGGCATCATCTACGACGAGGACCGTTTCCGGGTCGACCTCTTCGCAAACCCGAAATTCATCAAGGTGACCCGGCCAAAGGCCGAGGGATTCCTCCCCATCCCCACCGCTCCGCTTGCACTGACGAGTTCGGTCGGACTTGCGCTTTCCGGGTCGCTCGGCGGAGCGTCACGCTACAATCTTCAGAACCGCACGGTCGTCGGCCTTCGCAATGCCCGAATTCGGGCCAATTCTTCCATGGCGTCCGAAACCGGCCTCATCGTCGACGACTTCGTCGGTGAAGTGGATGACAAGAATTTGCGCTATTCGGCCGGCCTGTTCTGGGCGCCCGGCAGCGAGTTTACCGGCCAAAGGCGGATCATCGGCGCCGGCGTCGGCACACAGTTCGATACACTCGCCAATCAGGAAAGCCTGCGTGCGACGCCGCTCATCATTTTTCTCTCGCAGGCTTCGCGGATCGAGCTTCTGGTCGACGGCCGGCTGATCAGCTCGAAAACCTATGCCGCCGGCAATATCGAGATCGACACTGCAAGCCTGCCCGACGGCTCCTATCCGGTGATCCTGCGCATTCACCAGCCGAACGGCGCCGTTCGCGAAGAACGCCGCTTTTTCGCCAAGAGCGCGCAGGCCCCTCCCCTCGAACATCCGCTTTTCTACGCTTATGCCGGAGTCCTCGCCAACACGCGGCGGCATCAGCCGATCAGCCCGTCGAGCACTTTATATTATCAGGCAGGCGGGGCGTGGCGGCTCACAAACTATCTCGCGGTCGATGCGGGGGTGGCGGGCACTCAGCGCAAGGCCCTGGCGCAAGTTGGGGCCTGGCTGATCCTTCCCCAGGCGCGATTTAGAATCGCTGGCCTGGCCTCCACCGCTGGGGATGCCGGAGCGCTCGTTCAGGCGAGCGTTGGTGGAACCGGCCCGCTAAATCTCAGCCTGGACCTTCGGCGCATCTGGTCCAACGACGCCAGTCCGCTCATTCCGCTGGCTTCCCGGGTCGAGACCTTTGGCTCCACGCCGCCAACCGGCCTTCAGCTCGCGACAGGGTCTTTCACCCAGGCGACCGGCAGCGTCGGGCTACGCCTTGGCCGAGGCTATCTCGGCCTCGTCGGCTCCTATCGGAAGGACCGCAGTTTTCGGGCCGATTATACTATTGGGCCAAGCGTCAATTGGCCGGTGCTTACGCGGCGCAACGTGCAGCTGGTCTTCGAGGCCTCGGCTCAGCGCACGCGTGTGACGACCGCTGGCTTCGCCGGTTTCAGGCTTCTCTTCACCTCGGGCAGAATGTCGGTGCTGAGCACGCTCGGCCGCAGCATGCAGAACGAGCGGGGGGATTCCAGGCCTCTCGTTTCGAAGTCCGTCAGCACGATCAGCGCGCAATATTCCCACGAGACCGCCGCAGGCACATCGCTCAACTTCCAAGCCGGCGTCGACCGCAACATTTCCTCTTCGGCAGTCAGCGGCGGCACGGTCGTCAATAGCCGATTTGGAAATGTCCGAGCCGACCTGCTTCATAGCCTCGAGGACGGCGGCGGGACCCAATATGATCTCGCTTTCGAGTCAGGATTGGTCGTCTCGCCGCACGCCGCTTTGCTCGGCGCACGGGAGGTTCAGCCGAGCGCGATTACCGTCGCACTCCGCGGCGACGCTTCGAACGCCTCGTTCAACGTGCTGGTGGACGAGGTCGCGCGGGGCCGCCTCAGAGTCGGCCAGCGGCTGTCGCTCTTCCTGCCAGGCTATCGAACCTACAAGGTCCGGCTGGTTCCGATCGCTGCAGCGGCCGTCGGCTTTGACTCAGGAGTGCGCGAAGTCACACTCTATCCTGGAAACGTTCAATCGCTCGAATGGCGCGCCAAATCCTATTTCACCATCTTTGCGCAGGCAACCACGGCCAAGGGAATGCCGATCGCCGATGCCCTTGTTCAAACTGCGCAGGGAATCGCACAGACCGACAGCAACGGCTATTTTCAGGCCGACGTGAGTTCTGGCGATTCCCTCACGATCAGCCGGAGTGATCGCGCGGCATGCCAAGTGCAGCTTCCCAATGTAATCGTGAAGAACGACTTCGCTTCGATTGGAAAGGTGGTTTGCAGGTGACTGCCGCAAGGCCTCTGAAGTTGATCGTTGCCGCACTGATCGCGGCCCTGCTTCCTTCAGCCGCTCGCGCCGAGCTGGTGCTGAGCGAGCTCATCGTCGAGCTCCAGCCCGGACGGCAGGTGCGCGACGATCTGGAAATCTGGAACAACTCGCCGGAGCGCGCCTATGTCGCCGTCGAGCCGCGCGAGATCGTCAATCCGTCCCTTCCCTCGCAGAGCGAGCGCCGTGAAGCGGATCCGGAGAAGCTTGGTCTTCTGGTATCACCGTCCCGGATGATCCTCGAACCCGGCGCGCGAAAGCTGGTGAGGGTCGCAACCCTCCTGGCTGGGACCGATCGGGAGCGTGTCTATCGTGTGACCGTCAGACCGGTTGTGGGCGGCGTTGAAGCCAAAGACACAGGGCTCAAGATCCTCGTTGGATATGACGTGCTTGTGCTGGTTCGGCCGGCGCAGGCGCTGCCGAATGTGACCGCAGTCCGAAATGGCCGCAAGTTGAAGTTCAGCAACAGCGGGAATGTCAGCGTCGAAATGATGAGTGGCAAGCAATGCGATTCCGCTCGCGAGCGCTGCGCCGATTTGCCGGGCAAGAGGCTCTACCCGGGCGCTTCCTGGACCGTCGAGCTGGGCTCGGACGGACCTGCGGAATATGTGCTGCGATCCCCCGGCCGGGCGGATCGACGGGTCTTTTGAACTGCTGATCCCTGTTCATTGCGCGAGCTCAATCTCGCGGCACGATTGCGAGCGCCGGGGTGCCCACATGATGTCCTGCCCCATTGGAGATGGGAGAAGAGGGAATTGAGGCGCCTGGCCAGTTGGGGGAACGCTACTAGCGCGAGCTCCATGAATTGGTCGACCAGGGCGAGCGCCGGGCAGGCGCGCAGCAAGGTCGAGGAACCCGCCGCAGACACCGACACAAGGGTTAAAGCAACCGTGGGCTGGACTTCGCGTCAAAGACTCAAAGTTGAACGATCCGCTTCCCGAAAGTCCTTGTACGTAGCACTGCTTCCAACGAGCTAGATGGTGACTGGGACCTCGAGGTCGGCAAAATATCGATTGAGCGCCAGGCTCGTCTCCGGCGCCAGTTCGATGAACACGCGCCGAGCATCGAGCAGGTCATCCTGGCGCGTGATCAGGCCCTGCCGTTCCATGGTCTTGATCCACCGCAGCGCGGTCGTCGCGGGCACTGCCGCGGCAACGCACAAGCTCGATACGGAAACGCGCCTGTGGGATGCCTCGGCATGGAGTAGATCGAGCAAAATGTCCCACGCCGGATCGGCAAAAAGCTCTTCCTGGAAATAGCGGCCACGCAGACGCCGTGCGCGGATGACTGCGCCGACAGTCTGTGCCGTAACCTGGGGCACGTTTGTTTGGACAGGTTCTGGAGCAAAAGCCGAGGGCACCGTCGAAAGCCGCGCGAGCGTTCCTGCGATCCGACTGACTTCCTCGCTCAACTGGAGCAGGCTCTCACCTTTGGGGTCTTTTGAATAAGCAGGCATCCAACTCTCCCACGACACTAGGTCCGAGCGGACTAAGGCTAACGCACGTTTCGGATGAATGTCTCCCCATTTTCACATCCAAAACGGTGATAAACCCCGAACAATGATCTCTGCATACCTTCCCGGCCCAAAGGTTCGGCAACCTACGCGATCATTTAAGAATGCGGCGCGGGCAAAAAGGCTCGGTCCATAATGAAAGAAACAATACTGGCTGGGGCAGGATTCGAACCTACGAATGCCGGTACCAAAATCTCGGCAGCGATTTTCCCGACCAACCGAAAGCCGCAGGAATCTGCGGATTTGGTTCAGGCCCACCGTCCACCAAAAGTCCGCTTTCCAGCCTTTCCGGACCCTACGTCTGCCTTCGACCCATTGCGGACATTAGCCGCTCGGGGCAGCATTGAAGCATGCGAACCAGGCAATTACCGGAGACCATGGCCAAAGGGGGTCCTGGAGCTCGAACATTGCGAGTAACCTATTTCACCATCGTTCCATTGAGCGGCGCAGCGAACGGCGGGATGATGTCGTGCCGCAACAATCTTGAAAGACTCAATTCCGATCCGGGCATCGAGTGCACCGCCCTTGTAGCATCACCGGCGGCACTGGCGTCGGAGACGCTTACCTATTTCCAATCCAAAGACATTCGAGGGACATTCATTCCCTTTAAGGAGGTGCAACGAGGACCAGACGGCATGCCGGCGAGGGATGATTTGCCTTCCGCGAGCCGGATGTGGCCGTTTCCGCATGAGATCGAAGGATGGGAGCAATCGCACATTGACGACGCGCTTCGAACGCACCTCGAGATCAATCCGCCGGACGTCGTCGTTGTCGATTACCTACCATGCGCAGCTTATGTCCCGAGACTCTATCATGCCGGGGTTCCGGTCGTTACCATCACGCTCAATAGAGAAGCCGACTTTTACGAAGATTTGGTCCGGATAGGGGCGGCCTTTTACGGGAAGCCGGCAAATGAGGTTGCTGCGGCTCGCCTGCGGAAGTTCGAAGAACGCACGCACTCTAGAAGCGCAGCAGTTGTAGCGATCGGCCGCTATGACCTTCCCAATGGGTCTTCATGCCCGTCGTTCTGGCTGCCGCCATATCTAGACCCGGCTGGTCAGCCATGGGCCTTTTCTGACAGTAACAGTTTGTTCTTCGCCGGCAATCGTGGTCATTACCCAAACGGGCTTGCCATTGAATGGATTGCCACGAAGTTCGCACCGGAACTCTGGCGCGTCGATCATTCGGTCAAGATTTTGATCGTCGGAGCATCAGCCGAAGAGGTTCCGGAAGATTGGGCATCGCCGAACATCGTCTTCTTAGGAGCTGGTGATTCTGCGATTGTGCAGCAGTTGTTCAGGACGGCAGGCATGCTTTTGGCGCCGATTGAAAATAACTTTGGTGCGAAGTTCAAAATAGCCGAGGCGATCGCCTTTGGAACGCCGCTGCTCGCCACGAAAGCAGCAATGAGTGGTGTGTCCTTTCTTCCTTGGCTGCCAGAGCTTCATCTCGACCAACCGGCGCAGGCTGCACGATTGGCTTGCAGCCTGCTGCGAGATCGCGCCGCACTTGAGAACATGAGCAAGCGTATCCGTTCTGAGGCCGAAAACGACATATTGTCTCGCCAAGGTGAATGGAGCCGAGTGCTGGCTAGCACACTCACAGGCGCCAAGGCGCCTAGACTGGGCGTTCGACATCGGAGAAATGACTTGGATATCCCGACAGACTTCACCCATATGCTCCATCTTCTGCGGACCCGTGAATTGCAGGCCACGACGCAAATAAACGGAACTATGCTCAGCGTCGGCTGCAATGGCCTCGAGTACTTCCAGTGGATCGAGGAAAATCTAGGCAAGCCCGATCTGCATATCGGATTGGAGTTCTACGTCCCAAAGCCTGACGCCCTGCCAAGCAATGTCCAGTGGATCGCCAATACAGCAGGGGACATGCGCGATGTCGCCACCAACTCCGTTGATCTAGCCTTTGCGGGGCAGACGGTTGAGCATCTTTGGTTCGAGGAACTTGCGGGCTTTTTCATCGAAAGCGCGCGGGTGGTGAAGCCCGGAGGGCGGCTGCTGTTTGACAGCCCAAACCGCACGGTCAGCAACGCTCTAAGATGGAACCATCCGGAGCATACCATCGAGCTGACGCCAGAGGAGGCAAACCGCCTTGCCGAGCTAGCAGGGTTCGATGTTACCAAATGCGTGGGGCATTGGCTTTGCAAGGGCGGCGGAAAGACGCTCCCGCTAACGGAAATCGTCGAGACAGGGGAATGGTCAGCTGAACGTCGAATAAGCGAGGGGGATCCGGAGGACTGCTTCTCGTGGTGGATCGAGGCAGTAAGGTCGAGCCGAGAGGCCGATGTGATCGGCATTTTTAGTTTCGCGCGCGAACTGTCGCAAAGGCATTTTGCCGACCGCATCGCGAAAATGATGCAGAGCCAACTGCCCATTCAGGACGGTTGGGCACATGCCCCCATGGGTTGGCAGGGGGCGCTGGTTTACGGTCCGTACGCGCCGATGCCGGCGGGCGACTGGCTCATTCGGTTTCGCCTTGACGCTTATGGGGCAGATGCATCGCCGGGGAAGGCGGAGGTGTTCCAGACCGACAAGGGCTTAGTCGTGGCGGAAACTCCCCTGCCGGTGCGGTTTGACGGTGGCTGGATCGACGTTGTGATGAAGACCGACGCAACCCTGTTCGGGTTGGAGATGCGCCTGTGGTCGAACGGGCAGGCTGCGTTGTCGGCCATGGTGGGGGTCGAGGCGTATAAGGGCGGAATCGCTTAGCTGAAAAGGCCAGGGCCGAGTTTAGAGTCGCGCTCAAGGTGCTTAGTCGAGCCTAGCCACTGACGAAGCACAAAATGTCCGCTTTCCACTGCCGTTTCAGTCGGTCATCGCAACACCCGCCTCAAAACGCTCCGCCGGTGTTTGGAAGCCGAGCGTCTTGCGAGGTCGTCCATTAAGCTGCCGCGCGACCTCGTCCAAGCGGTCCTGCGAGTGGACACTGAGGTTGGTGCCCTTGGGGAAGTACTGCCGCAGCAACCCGTTGGTGTTCTCGTTCGAGCCGCGCTGCCACGGGCTCTGCGGATCGCAGAAGTAGACTGCGACATCGGTCGCAAGCGTAAACCGCTTGTGCTGCGCCATCTCGCCGCGGTCCCACGTGAGTGACTTGCGCAGCTCGTCTGGAAGACGCTTCGCCTGGTTGATCAGCGCCGCGATGACCGTTGCGCTATCGCGGTTGGCGACCTTGGCGAGAAGCACGTAGCGCGTGTGCCGCTCGACCAGCGTGACGACGTAGTTGTTAGCCGAGCCGCACAGCAGGAGAATGGCGGAAATCTCCGGGTTCGGGAGTTGGCTCCTAAGTCCTCTCCTGAACAACAGCGTCATAGTGGGATTTCGTGCTTTGCGCCACGTCCCCACAGACCATCCCCACAGTCGCACTCCTGAGCCGATTAAGTGATTGATTTAGAATGGTTCAGAAGAGCTGGCTGGGGCGGCAGGATTCGAACCTGCGAATGCCGGTACCAAAAACCGGTGCCTTACCACTTGGCGACGCCCCAGCAGGCGGTGTCGGGGCCAACCTGCAGATCGGAGGCCGAGGAAGCGGCGCTTATAGAGGTCCTAACACTTGTGAAAAGGCCCAATCAGGCAGGGCGGGCGGGGTAGCGCCTGCCGGGAGATCCGGCGAGAAGCTCGGCTCCCCCTCCGGGATTCAACTGCGCCGCGATCCTAGTCGACAAGCTCAACCCAGCCGTAAGGGTCCGGCGCCGCGCTGCGCTGGATATCGACGAGCGCTGAACGCAAGCGCATCGTCAGCGGCCCTGTCGATTGCCCGCCGATCGTGAACTCTCCTTCCGCCCCTTTGACGCTTCCGATCGGAGTCACGACGGCGGCAGTGCCGCAGGCAAAAGCCTCGGTAAGGCGGCCGCTTTTCGCGTCCGTTGCCCATTGCTCGATTGAATAGGGATCTTCCCGGACGGAGACGCCCATGTCGCGGGCCAGCTTGAGCAAGGAATCGCGGGTCACCCCAGCAAGGATCGTGTCGCTAAGCGGCGGCGTCTGTAGCGATCCGTCATCGAAAACGAAGCAGACGTTCATCCCGCCCAGCTCCTCGACCCATCGACGCTCGACGGCATCGAGGAAGACGACCTGGTCACATCCGTGCTCGATCGCCTCGGCCTGCGCAACGAGGCTGGCCGCATAATTTCCGCCGCATTTCGCCGCACCGGTACCGCCCGGCGCCGCCCTGACATATTCGCGCGTAACCCAAAGGGAGACACTGGGGCTGTCGCCCTTGAAATAACCGCCGACCGCAGAGGCGATCACGGCATAGATATATTGAGACGAAGGCCGCACCCCGAGGAAGGAGCCGCTCGCGAACATGAACGGTCGCAGATAGAGGGAGCCATCGTCGGTCTTCGGAATCCAGTCCCGATCCGCGCGGACGAGGCCACGGATGGATTCGAGGAACATTTCCTCAGGGAGCGGAGGCATCGCCATGCGGCGTGCGGAATTCACGAAGCGCCGCGCGTTGGCGTCGGGCCTGAAGAGGGCGGCCTTGCCGTCGGGCCTGTGGTAGGCCTTCAGGCCCTCGAAAATCTCCTGGGCGTAATGGAGAACCGGTGTAGCGGGATCTAGCGCGAACGGCTTTCGCGCCGTTATGCGAGCGTTGTTCCAGCCATGCTGCTCGTCATATTCGATGAGCGCCATATGGTCCGTGAAAACACGCCCGAAGCCCGGGTCCGCCAGACGTCGCGCGCGCTCGGCGGCGGGCACGGGCTCTGACGTGGGCTCAAAAACAAGGGTCGTATCGTCGCCGTCGGACATATCAAGGCTCATGCTCTGCGCCTAAGGCAGCGGTTGCTCCTCGGCAAGTTTGGTCCTCGCCTCTTCGGCAAGCTCGGCGCCCCTGCGGGCTGCAGCTTCGATGGTGACGGCAATCAGCTCGTCCAGCACATTTTCCCGGTCGAGGACGTCAAGTCCTGCCTGCGTCGTGCCCTTGGGGCTCGCGACGCGCTTAGCGATTGAAGCCATATCCTCGCCAGCCGTCGCTGCCATCCAGGCGGTGCCGAGCACCGTTTCGCGCGCGATTACGCCAGCAATCTCTGGTGAGAGGCCGCCTCTCTCGCCAGCTTTAGCCAAGGCATCGATGAACCGCGCGACGTAGGCCGGGCCCGCTCCCGCAACCGAGCCGAGCGCCGCCAGCTTCGCCTCGTCGGCCATCCACATCGCGAAGCCGAGCGCGGAGAAGAGGTCGTTGAGCTGCGTATCTGTCTGCTGGTCGGTGTCGGGATTGTAGAGCCCCGTAACCCCGCGGCGAACAGCAACGGGCAGGTTCGGCATTGCGCGAACGATCGCGCCGACGCCGGGAAAGCGCTGCCGTAGGCTGGCCGCTTCGACACCCGCAAGCAGCGATACCACGGTCGTCCTCGCGCTCAGGAACCGCCGCAATTCGGGCGCTATCTCGTCGAGCTTCTGCGGCTTGAACGCGAGCACCGCAATCTTCGGCGGCGCTCCCGCGTCGGCGAAGCTGGTGACCGTCCGCGTTCCTTCGACGGCTTTGCCGCTCGGACGGATCACAGTGACGGCGGTCAGGTCCATCCCGCCGGCACGCCAGCCGTCGAGGATCGCGCCGCCCATGTTGCCGCAGCCGACGAACCAGATCGGACGGGGAAGCTGCAGTGTTCCGCTCACGCTTCCGCCTTAGGCCTCACCATGGGTGTCGATCAGCGCCGCGGCGATTGCTTCGCCAGGCGACTTGCCGCCCCACAGCACGAACTGGAACACCGGATAGAAACGCTCGCACTCCTCGACCGCGGCTTCGGCGATCGCTTCCGCCTGCTCGAGACTGAGCCCCTCGCCCTGACTTGCATCGAGAATCGTCGAATGGCGGAATACGACAAGGCCCGAGCCTGACCACATCTCGAAATGGCCGAGCCAGAGTTGCTCGTTGATAAGACTCAGCGCTTCGTAGATCGAGGTGCGCTTCTCGGGACCGACCTTGATGTCGGGAAAGGTGAGGAACTGGAGGACCTGGTCCTCGGGCCGCCACACACCGCGCAGCTCATATTGGGCCCAGCTGCCGGTCGCGGAAGCAACGATCTCGCCCTCGCCAGTGCGCTCGCAGGCCCAGCCGCGCGCCTCGAAATATTGCTCGAGGACCTCGATCGGCGCGCCGTCGTCGCGCTCTTCCTGGATTTCTTCCTCGCTCAGGATCACGCTCCTGCTTTACCCCTAGACGTACCGCCGCGCTTGGACGTGCCCGCGGCTGGGCCGGAAACCTTGGCTTCCAGCGCTGCGATGCGTGCTTTCAGGATTTCGTTCTCGTCACGCGCCGCTGCGGCCATCGCCTTCACGGCCTCGAACTCGTCGCGGCCGACGAAGTCGGAACCCGCCATCCATTCGCGGAATTTCTCGCGCGCCGACGACTCCGCTTCGCGGCCCATGCCGGCGAAGGTCCCGGCAACGCCGTTCACCATCTTCACGAAGTCGTCGAACAACCTGTTCTCGGACTGCATAGGAGTTCCTCCCTTTCGGCGTGGAAATAGGGAGTTGCGGCGATTTTCGCCACCCTGGCTGAGGAACCTATCCCCAACTGCCTCAACTATCCCCAATTTTCTCCGCGCCAAGCAGAAATTCGACGTTGCCCTCGGGTCCGGTGATCGGGCTCGGGGTGATGCCGAGGACAGTCCAGCCCTGCGATTCTACCCAAGCTTTCGCCGCGGCGCAGACGCGCTCGTGAACTGCAGGGTCGCGAACGACACCGCCCTTCCCCACCTCCGCGCGGCCAGCTTCGAATTGCGGCTTGATCAGCGCCACCAACTTGGCGCCATGTTTCGCCAGCCGAAGCGGCGCCTCCAACACCTTCGCCAGGCCGATAAAGCTTGCGTCGCATACGACGACGTCGACCGACTCTGGAATAATGTTGCTGTCGAGTTCGCGGGCGTTGGTCTGCTCGTGGACGATTACCCTAGAATCTTGCCGCAGCCTCCAGGCGAGCTGGTTCGTGCCTACGTCCACCGCGTAGACTTTCGCCGCGCCGCGCGAGAGTAAGACGTCCGTGAACCCGCCGGTCGAGCTGCCGACATCGAGCGCCACAGCACTGGTGACATCGAAGCCGAAGTGCGAAAGCCCGTGGTCGAGCTTGGTTCCGCCGCGCGACACCCAGGGATGGTCCTTGCCGCGCACTTCCAGCGGAGCGCCCTCGGCGAGCATGTCCCCGGCCTTGGCGAGCTTCTTCTCTCCGCTGAACACCGCGCCGGCCATGATCAGCGCCTGCGCCCGCGTCCGGCTCTCGGCAAGTCCGCGGCTCACCAGCAGTTGATCGGCGCGGACCTTGCTCAAGGTGCAAGCAGCCGCAGGACGCGCGGCACGAACACTGTGAGAAGAATTAAGGCGCAGGCGATTATGGCGACGAACACGCCCCACGCCGCAGTATCCTTGGCGAAGCGGAGCCGCTCGTTCCATTCCACCGACACCGCGTCAGACAGCCGTTCGATCGCCGTGTTCAGCGCCTCCGCCGACCAGACCAGCGCGAGCGCAAGAATGATCCAGCGCCATTCCTCGAGCTTCAGCTTCAGCGCGATCGATGCCGCGATCACCGCAAGTACGACGAGCATATGGGGCTTGCTGCTGTGCTCGGTTGCGACGAAATGTCTGAACCCACTCCAAGCGATGCGAATGCCCGCGAAACGCTCGCGCTGTGGAACTCCCGACCGCTTCCCGCTCAGGCGCGCACCTCTTCAACGCCAACGCTGTTCCGGCGGAGGGCCTTCAACACCGTTTCGACGATGTGCGGCGCGTTCAAACGCGCTTCGTCATACTGCTTCTCGGGCTTGTCATGGTCCTGGAAGCGGTCGGGCAGGCGCATGGTGCGGATTTTGAGACCCGCGTCGACCAGCCCTTCGTCGCTGGCCAGCGTCAGCACATGTGCGCCGAGGCCTCCGATTGCCGCTTCCTCGATCGTCACCGCAACCTCATGGGTCGTGAGCAGCTTGCGGATTAGCTCGCTGTCGAGCGGCTTGGCGAAGCGAAGGTCGGCGACAGTGGTCGACAGGCCCTTCGCCTCCAGCTCCTCCGCAGCTTTCTCAGCCTCGGCGAGACGCGTACCAAGCGACAGGATCGCGACCGTCTTGCCCTCGCGAATGATGCGTCCCTTGCCGATCTCGAGTTCCTGCGGCTCGGCCGGGAGCGGTACGCCCCTGCCCTCGCCGCGCGGGTAGCGCACCGCGCTGGGCGAGCTATCGTGCACCGCCATGGTGTGCACCATGTGGCACAGCTCGGCCTCATCGGCAGCGGCCATCACCACAAAATTGGGCAAGGTGCAGAGATAGGCAAGATCGAACGCGCCGGCGTGCGTTGCTCCATCCGCGCCAACCAGCCCTGCCCGGTCCATGGCGAACCGAACCGGCAAGTTCTGGATCGCCACGTCGTGGACGACCTGGTCATAAGCGCGCTGGAGAAAGGTGGAATAGATCGTCGCGAACGGTCGATAGCCCTGCGCCGCCAGCCCGGCGGCGAAGGTCACTGCATGCTGCTCGGCAATGCCGACGTCGAACGTGCGCTCGGGGAACTTCTCAGCGACCTTGTCGAGCCCAGTGCCCGAGGGCATCGCCGCGGTAATCGCCACAACCTTCTCGTCGCGCGCCATCTCCGTCGACAGCGCCTTGGCATAGACGCTGGTATAGCTCGGGGCACCCGGGGCAGCCTTGGCCTGGATCCCGGAAACGACATCGAATTTTACGACACCATGATATTTGTCGGCGCTGTTCTCAGCCGGCGCGTAGCCCTTGCCCTTCTGCGTGACGACGTGGACCAGCATCGGCCCTTCGTCGGCGTCGCGGACGTTCTCCAGTACCTCGACCAGCGCACGCACGTCATGGCCGTCGATTGGGCCGACGTAATAGAAACCCAGCTCGTCGAAGAGCGTGCCGCCGGTCAGCATTCCGCGGGCATATTCCTCCATGCGCCGCAGCGAGCTGTGGATTCCGTCGGGCATCGCCCTCGCGAGCTTCTGCGCGAGCTTGCGCGGCGTCAGATACTTGCCCGAGCTCACCAATCGGGCGAGCGCGTTCCTGAGCGATCCCACCGGCGGCGCGATCGACATGTCGTTGTCGTTGAGGATGACAACCAGACGGTTGCCAGCCGCTGCGGCATTGTTCATCGCCTCATAGGCCATGCCGGCGCTGAGCGCTCCATCGCCGATCACTGCGATCCCGCGACCCGGCGCATTGGACAGCTTATTGGCGATTGCGAAGCCGAGCGCGGCCGAAATCGACGTCGAGCTGTGCGCCGCGCCGAACGGATCATATTCGCTCTCGGCTCGCCGGGTGAAGCCGCTGAGGCCGCCACCCTGCCGCAAAGTGCGGATTCGATCGCGCCGGCCAGTAATGATCTTGTGCGGATAGGCCTGATGCCCAACGTCCCAGATGAGTTTGTCATTGGGTGTGTCGAACACGTAGTGAAGCGCGACGGTAAGCTCGACAACGCCGAGGCCCGCCCCGAGGTGTCCGCCCGTCACCGACACGGCCGAGATCATCTCCTGCCGAAGCTCATCGGCAAGCTGGGGCAGCTGATCCTTGCTCAATATGCGCAGCTCGGCCGGGAACTGCACCGTGTCGAGCAGCGGCGTTTCGGGACGGTCACTCATGCGCCGAGGGACTTACGCGGACGAGCAGCGGAAGTCACCAACCTGCTCTATTCCGGCGACGATTTCAGCAATTGCTCAGATGTTGCTCACGCCGCCGTCGCGGCGTCCAGAACCGCGTCGAGCAGCCCCGGAAAGCGCGCATCCAGCTCCGGGCGGCGAAGCCGATGGATGACCTTGGTGCCTTCCTTGCGCGCTTCGATCAGTCCGGCGCCGCGAAGGATGGTAAAATGGTTCGAAATGGTCGCGCGCGGCAGTCCTTCCGGAGCAGCGCAGTTGCAGGCGAGCCCGTCACCTTTGGCTCTTGTGTCCGTGTCGAGCTTGCGAACGATCTCCAGTCGCGCCGGGTCAGACAGCGCATGGAGCAGGCTGGCGAGCGGAACGTCGTTCAAGTTCGGATGAATGAACCGTGTCATGCCACTGATATAGAAGAGCAAATCGTCAATTCCAACTTTTAATAGTTCGGAATTATTGAACTATAGTTTGGCGGTTCCCACCTTCAGGAAACCCTCAGAGGAGTTTCCCATGTCCAAGCCACTTGCCGACAAGACTGCACTCGTCACCGGCGCCTCGCGCGGGATCGGCCGCGCCATTGCACGCCGCCTCGCAGCCGACGGCGCGCACGTCTTCGTTCACTACAACCGCTCAGCCGCCGAAGCCGATGAGCTCGTCTCGGAAATCGAAAAGAACGGCGGCTCGGCCGAAGCGGTCGCCGCCAATCTCGAGGACGTCGATTCAGTCAATCGCTTGATCTCCGACGTGAAGTCCCGCCTCGGCGACGGTAAGCTCGACATCCTCGTCAACAATGCCGGCATTCTCGAATTTCAGAATCTCGGCGATAGCGACGTCTCGGCGCTCGACCGGCTTCTCGCTGTCAATGTTCGCGCTCCTTACCAGGTGACGTCCGGGCTGGTGAGTTCGCTCGCCGACGATGCGCGAGTGCTCTTCACCAGCTCGATCGTCGCCAAAACTGTCATTGGCGGAGCGACTGCCTATGCCCTCACCAAAGGTGCCATTGACACGCTGACCCGCTACCTCGCTGCAGAGCTCGGCGAGCGCGGAATTCGCGTGAATGCCATCGCTCCAGGCGCGATCGATACCGACATGGCCGCGGGCTTCATCGGAACGGACGAGGGCAAGGCGCAGATCTCCGCGATGCAGGCACTGAAGCGCATCGGTCAAACCGACGACATCGCCCGCGTCGCCGGCTTCCTCGCCGGTCCCGACAGCGGCTGGGTCACCGGCCAGGTCATCGACGTGTCAGGCGGCAGCCGACTATAAGTGGAAGTGAGAATTCAAGCGGCAGCCGGCATCGGCTGCCGCAGGAACGGAATATCGAATGAGGTGCGCGTCGCCGCCCGCCACAGCCACTCAAGCGGCCCATAATAGAAGCGCCGGAACCAGAGGTGCGCAATGGCGATCTGAAGCGCGAAGGACACCGCTCCGATAAACAGGCACTGCCATGGTCGAAGGTCGTCGTAGAGGCCGAGGCCGTAGCCGTAATAAATTGGCGCGAAGAGCACTGACTGACCTACGTACAGCGTGAGCGTCATTCGCCCGGGGGCGGCGAAAAGACCAGCGAGCGGCCTTGCGGCGCTCTGGAAAAGCTCAACGAACAGCAGCAGCTCAGCAACTGCGACCGCAAGCCCCGTCCACTTTTCGACGGCCGCGCCCAAGTTCTGCCGAATGGGCCCGTCAGGCACCAGCGAATTGATCGTGTCGGAGCCGTAGAAATAGAGCGGCACCGCAAGCACGATCGCCGCGGCCAGAATGACGCGCCTCTGAAGCTTGAACCGGTCTGGTCCGGTGAAAAAGCCGACGCGGCCGAGCACTAGTCCAGCCATGAACAAACCGAGCATCTGAACGATCCGGCCGCTTTCGACGGAATAGTCCCAGTTCATGGTGAGCATTGAGCCGAAGTTCGCGCGCACGACCTCGACGAGCGTGCCGTGGGTCAAAGCCGCCATGCCGGGGTCATTGTAATACAGGGGTTGCGCGGCCGCCCAGCCGACACCCTTTGCCGCGAGCCAGGCGCGCAACAGCAACGGAACTTCGAGGAAGCAAACAGCAGCCAGAACCAGCAGCACGCGATTGCTCCGAATCCGGTCCAGCAAAAGCATCGAGAAGCCGAGCAATGCGAGGATTTGCAAGATATCGCCGCGATAGAAGATCGTATGCAGCAGGCCGATCCCGATCAGGAGCGTCAACCGCCAGGCGAAGCGCAAGCGAAAGTCCTGCCCGCGCCGGGCGGCTCCCTGCATGATGAGGTAGAAGCTGACCCCAAAGCAAAGCGCCATCAGCGCATAGGCTTTCCCCGAGAACAAGCCGAAGGTCCACTGAAAGACGGCACCGTAGTCGGGGCGGGACCAGAAGGTCTCGTACATCTCGACCGAATGGACGAGGAATAATCCCATCAGAGCGAAGCCGCGCAGCGCGTCCAGCAGCTCGACCCGTGCCGTCGCGCTCGACAATCCAATGCTGTTCTTCAACGATGCCCCCGCCCGCCTCAACTGGCAGAGTTGCTAAGCGAGCGCTGTTCAGGCGGCAATCAAGGAGGGGCGCGAAAAATTCGCACCCTGGCGCTCAGTCGCCTTCGCAATCGCCGCAGGTGCCGCGCACCTCGATGACCGGGCGCGGCGCCGAAAAGCCCGCGCCTTTGGCCGCGTCACGGACGCCCTTGGTCAGGCTGTCGTCGTCGATGTGCACCGCCTGCCCGCAATTGTCGCAGATGAGGAAGATGCAGTCATGGAGGCAGCCCGGATGCTGGTTAGCAACGTAAGCATTGGCGCTCTCGACGCGGCGGGCGAGGTTCGCGTTCACAAACAGGTCGAGGATCCGGTACACGCTATTTGCCGCAACGCGCCGCCCCTGCGCCGTGGAAACCTGCTCGGCGATGTCGTAGGCGCTCGCCGGCTTGTGGAAGCCCGCAAGCGCTTCGAACACCGCCTCGCGCATGCCGGTCCACTGCTCTCCTTGGCGAGTCAGCCGCTCGCGCGCCGCCGACTTAAGCGACTCGCCCTCATGGAGCTGATGATCGTGCCTGGTCATGTGATATCGTGGAGATAGTCCTCGCCCGGCTCCCGGGCAAGGTTATGGTTACTCGGCAGCCAGAGCGTTGAGGCGGTGACCGAGGCCCAGAACCATCACGCCGATGACGGTATAGACCGGCTCATTTCCGCCATGCGGAAGGCTGAGCGCCCCGGCCATGATTCCAAGGCCGAGCGCTCCGATTGCACTCGGCATCATGAAGCCATGCTCGAGGATGCCTTTGCCAAGCGCGATCGAACCGAGGATCATTGCGAACGTCAGGCCCACCTCGTGGATGATCGGCGAACCGAGGAACCCGCCCGCCGATGCGAGCAGGCCAAGCAGAACCGCGGTCGCGACGCAATGCACCAGGCAGAGCCCGGAAAGCCCCATCGCAAGCCGGTCGAGGCGGCTGGTCGAGATCGTCAGCTGATTCATTGCGGACGCCGATATAGAGCAACCTCGGTCAGGATACAACATTACATCGTTAGAAAATGTCGCCGCCATGCGGCCCTTGCCGAGGAACCGAGAGCAAGCGAATAAGCGCCGCGTATCATGAGCTCCGCCAATACTTCCCCTCGGCCGGCCCCGACCGCCCATTCGCTATCGCTCGGCCTTTCGAACCTGCTGCTGTTCGTCGCCGCCCTCGTTTTCACAATGGTGATCGTCGGGGGAATCACTCGGCTCACCGAAAGCGGCCTGTCAATTACCGAATGGAAACCGATCAGCGGTGCAATTCCACCGTTGAGCGAGGCTGATTGGCGGCACGCCTTTGACCTCTACAAACAAACGCCGCAATACCAGCAGGTCGCCGGTCCTTCCGGCATGACGCTCTCCGGCTTCAAGTTCATCTTCTTCTGGGAATGGGTCCACCGGCTTCTCGGGCGTATTCTAGGGCTTGTCTTCTTCGTTGGTGTTGGCTGGTTTGCCCTGAGGCGCGCCATTCCGAAGGGATATGGCTCGCGGCTCGTGGCGCTGTTCATCCTGGGGGGCCTGCAGGGCGCCGTCGGCTGGTTCATGGTCGTTTCTGGGCTCGAAGGCCGCACGGAGGTCAGCCCCTATCGCCTGTCGGCTCACCTTCTGTTCGCGCTCTTCCTGTTCGCAGCGCTGATCTGGACCGCCCTGGATCTTCGACAACAAGGTGCGAAACCCGCACGCCTGACCGGGTGGAGTGCAATCGCCCTTGGCACCTTGTTCATCCAGCTGCTGCTCGGTGCCTGGGTTGCGGGCTTCCGCGCCGGCTACCTGTCCAACAGCTGGCCCGACATGAACGGCCATTTCGTTCCGGAGGGCATCGACTGGTCGCGCGGCGTCCTGTTCGCGATGACCCACGACGGGTTCCTGCTACATTTCATGCATCGCTGGTGGGCTTGGGTGGTCGTCGCCATGCTCGTCGTCTTTGCGAGAAAGCTCCGCAACGTGCCCGGGGCTCGCCCGGCCTCGATCGCCGTCCATTCAGCGTTCGGGACGCAAATCATCTTGGGCATCCTGACGGTGCTGTCAGGGATCGTGATCTGGCTCGCAGTGCTGCATCAGGCGACCGGCGCGCTGCTTGTCGCTGCGACCGTGTGGGGGGCGCATGAACTGGGAAGGCTCAAGCGATGAGCGTCATTTCGGTCTACGCTGTGTTCGCCGATCTGAACGAGGCCGAGCGCATCAGCCGGCTGGTGGTGGAGGAACGCCTCGCTGCCTGCGTGAACGTCCTGGGGCCGATCCGCTCCATCTATCGCTGGAAGGGCACGGTCGACAGCGCCGAAGAAATCGGCGCCATCTTCAAGACAACTGTTGCGCAAGCGGACTCGCTAATCACCCGGATCGCTGGGCTTCACAGCTATGAAGTGCCATGCATCGCGACCTGGCCGATCGACAAGATCCTCTACTCCTATGCCGAGTGGGTCGATGACAACGTCGGCTAACGCCGGCTAGCCCGCGCCCTTCGCCTTGCCGAATTTCAGCGGAACCTCGTCGAGCTTGCGCTGGAGGTCCTCAATTCGAGCATTCTCTGGCTGGCCGGCGAGATATTTGGACTCGAGCTCGACCTCTTCGGGTGTCTGCTCGCGAAAATAGGTAATCGTCAGCCGCCGGCCGAAAATCTCGTCGCCGCGAATCTTGAGCTCGGCCTGATGGTCGGGCGGCAGATTATCGCGGATGGTTTCGAGATAGCGGATGAGGTCGTCGAGCGAAGTATATTCGCTAATGTCGATGAAATCCTTGACGCGTCTCGGCACGGGTAAACTCTCTCCGGCGGGATGGGACAAGGCGCGACTCCGCTACGCCAATACGCTGGGGCAGTAAGGCCCTGCTCCTCTCGAAGCAACGCCGATCGTCGCCAAATTTATCCCGAAAGGCGGCGGAGCGGGCTGGCCACGCGTTCACGTGCATCAGATCCACTGCCGCAAATTTCCAGTCCCGTAACATAATCCAGGTAAGGGGCCGTAGGCTGACCGCCTGCTATATACGCTCGTGGCGCGACGCTATGGGGCAGGCGCCCGGGTCAGTGTGAGTAGCTTATGCAAGGTGATCAAATCTATTTCAGTCGGCGTGGAAGCGAAGAGCGCAAGGCCGCCCGGAAAGCTACCGATCCGCGGGCGCGCCAGGCTCATCTCGACTTGGCCGACCGTTACGACGATCTCGCTGCTCTAGAGCCGGCCCAGCACTCAGGTCTGTCCAACGTCGCCTGATCGCGGCTAACTGACGGAAACTGCGTCGCGAAATCCCATCTTGTGGATCAACTTGCCGTCCTCGTCGCGCACCTCGATAAACTGATCGAGGAAAATCTTTCCGCTTAGTGCGTCCTGGCTGATCATCGCCCGCGCTTCTTTGATCGCAATGTCGCCAAGCGTTGCGGCGTCGCTGATCTCTCTCCCGTCGGGATCGATCAGGGTGTCGCGGCCGTCGCAAAGGTGGAAATAATAAAGGGCCAAGTAACGTCCTGAACGGCTTTGCCGAGCCCACCTACACAAGGACTCGCCGTCAACGACATTGTGCCACAGGTCATGTTCTAAATCTATGTTTTGTTTCACTTTCTAAACATATGTCGTGCACATTTACTGAGACTCATGTATATGAAGAACATCGCCGGGCATCTATTATTGGGCCTCGGTGGCTGAGAGATAGTCCGCGCTCCCGCCCAGATTTCTGCGGGAGCTTTCAGGTGACTACCGACACACATCCTCTCTCGGGATTTCTCGGGGACCTAATCGCCCATGAGCGCCTGAATGAGGACGACCGCAACGCAATCCTCGAGCTGCCGTTTCGCGTGCGCAAGCTCGACCCGGGAAGCTACCTCGTGCGCGAGGGATCGCTTCCGGCACAATGCGGGGTACTGGTGGAAGGTTACGCCTACCGTCAGAAGATGACGGGCGATGGTGCCCGCCAGATCATTGCAATTTGCATTCCCGGCGACGCCATCGATCTTCAGAACATCTTCCTCGATATTTCCGATCATGCGGTCCAGATGCTCACCCGGGGAACGGTCGCCGACGTTCCCCGGGAAGCTTTGCAGCAGCTCGTGCTCAGCAAACCGCATATCGGCAAGGCGATTATCCAGCTCACGCTGATCGAAGCTTCGATCGTCCGCGAATGGGTGGTGAACGTCGGTCGGCGTGATGCACGCGAGCGCATTGCCCACGTCCTGTGCGAATTCGCGGTTCGGCTCGAGTCGCGTGGACTGATGTCCTTCAACGGCTTCGAACTGCCAATGACGCAAGAGCAGCTGGCCGATGCGACCGGCCTGACGTCCGTTCACGTCAACCGGGTGCTGAAGGGTCTCGAAGCCGATGGACTGATCAGCCGGCGGCGGCGCCACATCCACTTCCCGGACTGGCGTGCACTCCAGGACGTCGGCGACTTCAGCCGAACTTACCTGCACATTCCTGGTGAGGATGGGGGGGCCTCTCAGACTCTCAGGCGGCCTCTCCCCGGCCTAGCCTAATTTCAGTTAAGGACGGTTGTTCCGCTCAAAGTTACGCACTCGGTACCGAAGTGTGCGTCGAGGGAATTCGCTTTAGTGACTGAAGTTCATCCTCTCGGCCCGCTGGCGCGCAGATGGTCAAAGCGTTCGGCGTTGAGCGATGACGATCGCGCAGCGCTCATGTCGCTGCCCTTCACCCGCAGGACCTTCGGCAAGGACGCCTATATCGTGCGCGAGGGCGAGCACGCGACGGAATGTTCCGTCATTCTCCAAGGGATGGCCTTTCGCCAGAAGCTGCTTCGCGACGGCGCCCGCCAGATCATCTCATTCCATATCCCGACCGAATTCGTGGATCTACAGAATGGCCTACTAGCCATTGCCGACCACAGCGTTCAGAGCCTCAACCGCGCAGTGGTCGCGGCAATTCCCCGCTCCGCCGTCATCGAGCTCGCCGACTCGCGGCCGGCGATCCGCATGGCGATGTGGATCGATACATTGATCGACTCCTCCGTCTTCCGCGAATGGGTGGTCAACGTTGGCCGCCGCGATTCCCGGGCGCGGATCGCCCACCTGCTGTGCGAGCTCGTCGTCAGGCTCCGACGCACCGGCGAGGGAGATGGCGATATGTTCGATTTCCCCGTGACCCAGGAACAGCTGGCGGACGCCACTGGCCTTACATCGGTGCACACCAACCGGACGCTGCAGTCACTGCGCCGGGATGGTCTCATCCAGCTAACTGGCAAGTCGCTTTCGGTGCTCGACTGGGACCGGCTGTGCGAAGTCGGCGATTTCGACGAGCTCTACCTGCACCAGCAGGTCTGAACCGCGCCCGTCTCTGACCCAGGCGGTGACGCTAGCTAGATAACGCCGAGCAGCCACAGGATAAGGATCAGGACGAGTAGTCCACCGAGACCGATATACATAACAACCTCCCTGATTTGTGCTTGGAGTAGAAACCGAGAGGCTGCACAGGCCGTTCCAATCGTTTCGGCTATGTGACGACCGAATGCAGTTATCACCCGGCGCTGCCACCGTCCGCTCACGTTCTGAGACCGCTTAACAACTTAGGGTATTATTTTACCCTTTCGGAAAGCCCCGGATTTGCTTGACTTTTGCGCCCACGCTCGCGAATAGCGCGTCAGATGGCGGTGCCCACTGGCGCCGCTTTTCTCGTTAGAAAGAGGTTCACGCCATGAAGGCGCTGATGAAGACGACCAAATCGGCCAAGCCGGCCGAGGTCGAGAAGAAATGGCACCTGATCGACGCCGAAGGTCTCGTCGTCGGTCGCCTCGCGACGATCGTCGCCAACATCCTGCGCGGCAAGCACAAGCCGAGCTACACGCCGCACGTCGACTGCGGCGACCATGTCGTGATCGTAAACGCCGGCAAGGTGAAATTCACCGGCCGCAAGCTCGACCAGAAGATCTATTACAAACACACCGGTTACCCCGGTGGGCTCAAGGAGGTCACTGCGGGCAAGGTGCTCGACGGCCGCTTCCCCGAGCGCGTGCTCGAGAAGGCGATCGAGCGCATGATCCCGCGCGGGCCGCTTGGGCGCGACCAGATGCGAGCGCTTCACCTCTATAACGGCACCGAGCATCCGCATGCCGGCCAGAATCCCCAGCCGCTCGACGTCGCGTCGATGAACCGCAAGAACAAGGTGGGCGCATAAATGTCCGACACTCGTGAATCGATCGCCGATCAGCTCGGCGCCACCCCTGCCCCGGCCGCTCCGGCGCCCGAAGCTCCCACTGCCGAGACGCCCGTGGCTCCGCCGCCGCCCCAGCAAGCCGCACCGCTACGCGAGCAGCAGCTCGACAAGCAGGGCCGAGCCTATGCGACCGGCCGCCGCAAAGACGCCATCGCGCGCGTTTGGCTGAAGCCGGGCTCGGGCAAGATCGTCATCAACGGTCGCGAGCAGGAAGTCTATTTCGCGCGTCCGACGCTGCGCCTGGTGATCAACCAACCGTTCGACGTCGCCGATCGCCGTGAGCAATATGACGTCGTCGCCACCGTCGTCGGCGGTGGCCTCTCCGGCCAGGCCGGAGCGGTCAAGCACGGCATCGCCCAGGCGCTCACCCGCTACGAACCCGCGCTGCGCGGCGTCGTCAAGCAAGCCGGCTTCCTTACCCGCGACCCCCGCGTTGTCGAACGCAAGAAGTACGGCCGGGCGAAGGCGCGGCGTTCGTTCCAGTTCAGCAAGCGCTAGGCGCTCTCAGCTGTCACGCGAAGGGCGGGTCGGGACTTCCGGGCCGCCCTTTTCGATTCTAGGCTGCATCGATGCGCCGCCCATTACTCCTGCTGTTCGCCGTACTTTCTTTGGCCCTGGCGTCTGCAGGATCGCGCGTTCAAGCAGCTCCCGGTGCTATTCTGATTTACTTCGGCACGACGGGGTACAAGCACGATTCGATCCCGGCGGGAATCCAAGCGGTCACGGGGATTGTCCAGAAGCGCGGCTTGTCGGTGGTGACGAGCGAAGATCCAGCCGTCTTCTCGACTGAAATCTTGAAGCGCTTTCGGGCGATCGTGCTCCTGAGCTGCACGACCGACCCGAAGAACCCCGCTTCCGAATGGCTCGTAGGCGAGCGCCGCACGGCGCTTCAGCAGTTCGTCCACCGCGGCGGCGGGATCGTCGCCATCCATGCCGCGGCGGATTCGCACTACAACTGGCCGTGGTACGGGCACCTGATTGGCGCGCATTTTGCCCGCCATCCGCAAGGCACGCCGACCGGGGAGGTGCACGTCGTCGACCGCTCGCATCCGGCAGCTGCGGGCCTGACCGCGACCCTCCGCCGCACCGACGAATGGTATTATTTCGACGATTACGACCCGACCTCGCATTTGCTGGTCACCGTCGACCCCGCCTCGATCGGCGAGAAGGACGTGAACCCCAATCCGATGAGCTGGGTGCGTGAGGTGGAAGGCGGCCGCCTCTTCTACACCGCCATGGGCCATACCAAGGAAAGCTACTCAGACCCTTGGTTCCTGCGGCAAATCGCCGATGGTCTTGACTGGGTGCTGAGGGGGAAATGACGATGCTGCGGCGGCTGCTTGCTCTCCTGCTCACGCTTGTGCCGGTCCCCGCGCTCGCCGAGCCGATCCTGCTGAAGCCCGCGCGCGTGTTCGACGGCGTCAATCCGCAGCCGCACGAGGGCTGGTCGGTGTTGGTCGTCGACGATCGCATCGCCGCCATCGGCCAGAATTTCATCATCCCCGCGGGCACGCGGGAGATCGATCTCCCTGGAACGACCCTCATCCCCGGCATGATCGAGGGCCATTCGCACCTCTTCCTCCACCCCTATAACGAGACGCTCTGGGACGATCAGGTGTTGCACGAACCGCTAGCGCTGCGCATCGCCCGCGCCGTCGTGCAGGCGGGGCATACACTCGACGCCGGCTTCACCACGGAGCGCGATCTTGGCACCGAGGGCGCGGGCTTTGCTGACGTCGGCCTAAAGCAGGCGATCGAACAGGGGATCGTCTCCGGACCGCGTCTGCTGGTCTCGACCAAGGCGATCGTCGCCCGCGGCGCTTACGGGCCGAAAGGCTACGAGCCGGGCGTGCCAATTCCTCAGGGCGCGCAGGAAGTCGCCGGGGTCGATGAGACGATCCGCGCCGTTCGCGACCAAGTCGCCGGCGGCGCCGACGTCGTCAAATTCTACGCTGACTATCACTGGGGCAAGGGCGAGCCTTCGCGCCCCACACTCTCGCAGGCCGAGCTCGACGCCGGAGTCGCCGCGGCGCATGATGCGGGTCGCCTCGTCGCCGTTCACGCGACGACCGCCGAGGGCATGATGCGGGCGGTCCGCGCCGGCGCCGACACGATCGAGCACGGCTATGGCGGCACCGCCGAGGTGTTCAAGGCGATGGCGGCGAAGCACATCGCACTGTGCCCGACCATCGCGGCCTCGGAAGCTTACGCCCGCTACTTCCAGCACTGGGAGGGCCGCGAACCCGCGCCGGAGAGCGTGCAGGAAAACCGCCGCTCCTTCCTGCTAGCGATGAAGGCGGGCGTACCGATCTGCATGGGCGGCGACGTCGGCGTCTTCACCCACGGGCAGAACTGGCTCGAGATGGAGGCAATGCAGCGCGCCGGAATGCCCGCCGCTCAGGTCATGATCGCCTCCACCTCGGGCAACGCTCGGATCCTCCACATGACGGACCGCGGCGCGATCAGGCCCGGCCTGCTCGCGGACCTCGTGGCTGTCGAAGGTGTTCCGACGCGCGACGTAAGCGCCGTGCGCAACATCCAGCTCGTCATGAAGGGCGGCCGCATCGTCAAAGGGCAATAAGTGAATATCGAACGCAGAGCTTTCCTCGGTAGCGGCCTCGCGCTCCTCGCCGCTTCCGCCGCCGCGGCGGACGATTACAAAAACCCGGCCATCGTCGCGGCCGACCCACGCGCGCCGCTGTGGCCGCCCAAGGAGCGCGTCGCGCTGTGGCCGCGCACTCCGCCCGGCGCGCCGCATCCCCTGCCCACGCCTGGCTGGCAGATGTTCCCCGACGGTCCGCAGCTGTGGGTCAAGGGCATCGCCATTCCGGAAGTGAACGTATTCCGGCCCGCGCTGGCCGACGGATCGGCACTCATGGTCATTCCCGGAGGGTCCTACACGTTCCACGCAGTCCAGAACGAAGGTCTCCATCCGGCCGAGCGATTCAACGCGGAACGGACGACCGTGTTCGTGCTGAGCTACCGTCTGCCCGACGAAGGCTGGGCTCACCGGTCGACAGTGGCGCTGGCCGACGCGCAGCGGGCGATGCGGGTGATCCGCGCCCGCGCGTCCGAGTTCAAGATCGATCCGGACCGGCTGGGCGTGCTCGGTTTCTCCGCTGGCGGGCATCTCGCGGCCGATCTCACGGTCTCGTATGATCAGCCTATTTACGCGCCGGTCGATGCGGCCGACCGGATATCGGCGAAGCCCGCGTTCACCGGGCTGATCTACCCCGTGATCAGCCTCGACACAGCGATTTCACACGGCGACTCCGCCCCCAACCTGCTCGGCGCGAACGCCTCACCCGAGCTGATCGCAGCGCGCTCACCCGCGCTCCATGTCACTAAGAACACACCACCGAGCTTCGTCGCCGCCGCAATGGACGACGGCTTCATCATGCCCGAAAATAGCCTGCAGTGGATCGCCGCCTGCCGCAAAGCAGGCGCGATCGTCGAAGCGCACCTTTTCTCCGAAGGCGGCCACGGCTTCGGCCTGCACCTGCCGAAGGAAATGCCCGGCTCGCGCTGGCCGGATCTGTTCGCGCTGTGGATGCGCAAGCACGGCGGATGATGCGGGCGTTCACCCGAGCGGTCAGTCCGAGACTTCCGGAGTGCGCCCTGACGCATCTGCAGCGCACGCCGATCGATGTCGCCAAAGCGACGACTCAGCATGCGGCATACGAGCGCGCATTGGCGGACGCAGGCCTCCAGGTGATCCATCTTCCCGAGCTACCGGACGATCCCGACGCGGTATTCGTCGAGGATACGGCGCTGCTGCTGGACGGACATGCCTTGATCACTCGCCCCGGCACCGCGTCCAGAGCGGGCGAAACGCAATCGACGGCTGAGGGCCTTGCCGAGTATTACGAGCTGCACCGAATCAACTCCGGTTTCGTCGATGGCGGAGACGTGCTGCGCCTCGGTTGTACGCTGTACGTCGGCCTGTCGACCCGCACCGATGCCACGGGCGTAAAGGCCTTGGGCGAACTCGTCCGCCCGCTGGGCTATGAAGTCGTTGAAGCCCAGCTTCGCGATTGTCTGCATCTGAAGACCGGCGCGACCTTCGCCGGCCGCAACGCCAATGGAACGCCGGTGCTCCTATACAGCGAGCGCTCTATCGATCCGGAGCAATTCTACGGAGTCGAACCGATGCGGGTCGACGAGAACGAGCCTGCGGCTGCGAATTGCCTCTGCCTGCCCGATCGGTTGATCCTGCCGGCATGCAATCCACGAACGACAGACAAACTGCGCGCCCGCGGATTTCAGGTGGTCGAGGTCGACGTGTCCGAGCTTCAGAAGGCCGAAGCGGGGGTCACCTGCATGAGCCTGATCGACTCTTTCGCTAAAGGTTGACGCCGGCCATTCCGGGCGCTGCGTAGCGCTGACCCGCGACGGCCTCCGGCGGGATCACCGATTCGAGCCGATCAAGATCCTCCTTGCTCAGCTGCACTTCGAGTGCGCCGATATTGTCTTCGAGGTGACGCCGGCGGCGCGTTCCGGGGATTGGCACGACGTCGTCGCCCCGCGCCAGCACCCAGGCGAGCGCGAGCTGCGCCGGAGTGCAGCCCTTCTCTTCGGCGATTGTCTTTACTTCGGCGGCAAGAGCCTTGTTGCGGTCGAAGTTTTCACCTTCGAACCGCGGGAAACGCCCGGCGCGACGGGAATCGTCAGGAGCGAGATCCTCGAGCTTGGTGATCTCGCCGGCCAGGAACCCGCGGCCGAGCGGCGAATAAGCGACGAGGCCGATGCCGAGCTCGCGGCAAGTCGGAAGGATCTCGGTCTCCACGTCGCGGGTGAAGAGCGAATATTCGCTCTGCAGCGCAGCTATCGGATGTACCGCCTGCGCTCGGCGGATGGTCTGCGCGCCGGCCTCGCTCAAGCCAAGGAAGCGCACTTTGCCCTCTTTCACCAGCTCGGCCATCGCGCCAACGGTCTCTTCGATCGGCACCTTCGGATCGACGCGGTGCTGGTAGTAGAGGTCGATCACGTCGACTCCGAGCCGCCTGAGGCTCGCCTCGCAGGCGGACCGGACATACTCTGGGTCGCCGCGCACGCCGAGGAACTCGCCGTTTGGGCCACGCACGTTTGCAAACTTGGTCGCCAGCACGACCTCGTCGCGCCGGTCGCGGATTGCGCGGCCGACCAGCTCCTCGTTTTTAAAGGGCCCGTACATGTCAGCCGTGTCGAAGAAATTGAGGCCGCGTTCGATCGCGTAATGGATCGTCGCAATCGATTCCTGATCGTCCGCCGAGCCGTAGAATTCGCTCATCCCCATGCAGCCGAGGCCGATCGCCGAGACTTCCGGGCCGTTCCTACCAAGGCGCCGCTTGCCGATCTGGAACATTCTCTTCTCCCTTTTTCAGGTTTTGAGCCGCCCCCGCGCCTCTGCCATATCAAATGGGATCACCACGCGCTTGTGACGAGATGTCGCTCCCGAAATAATCGACAATTGGGAACGGCTGATCCCAAGCGCCTTGGCGAGCAGCTTCACGACGGCGTCATTCGCCGCCCCATCCATGGGCGCTTCCGCCACTCTCAGGTCCAGCTCCACTCGCCCGTCCGCGCTTTCGCGCCAGCCGCCGATGCCCGGCTTTGCAGATCGCGGTGTCACCCGAATCGGAAGCACATTGGCCATTGCGCAGCCGGATTACACCGGGTTGCAAATGTTGCATACGCGAATAACGTCTTCGCAGTTGCAGCAAATGCGGCGGTGCTAGAGAAAGGCCTTGGCTGTTTGCGGCACCTCTCCTCGACGCATTGACGGTCACGACTTAAGGAGCCTTCCCACTCTCTCTCCCCGGGAAGGCTCCTTTTTTCTTGCCCTCGCCGATCCACACCCTAAATTGTGCGCTGCACAATGTGAGGAGTGCTCGTGCGCAGACTGCCTCCGGTCGGATCGATACAAGCGTTCGTCGCCGTTGCTCGGCTGGGCACGCTCAAGGCCGCCGCCGATGCGCTGGCCCTCTCCTCCCCTGCGCTGACGCGGCGGATCCAGTCGCTCGAACAGTTCATCGGCGCACCGCTGTTCGACCGGCAGCACAATTCGGTCGAGCTCAACACCCGCGGCGCGGCGTTTCTCGCCGAAATCGAGCCGCACGTGGATGCGCTTTCACTTGCGGTCGAGCGAGTCAGCACACCGCCGAACTCGCTCAGGGTACGGATCGCAGTGCCTTCGCTCTTCGCCTCACAGCGCCTGATGCCGGCGCTGCCCGAGCTTCGGGCGCGGCACCCGAAGCTCACCGTCGAGGTCGATACCGCACCCAACCGCCTTTCACTCCTTCACGAGGGCGCGGATGCAGCGATCGTGATCAGCGAAGAAGTCGACGAGCGGCTCTATTCACGGCTGCTGGGGAAGGGACGGATCGCCGCAATCGGTTCGCGTCAGGCCGCGATCAGCGACCCCGCAGACCTGCGCCGAGTGCCGATCCTCCTCCACCGCCAGATGCCGAAGCTGTTCGACGCCTGGCGCAAGTCGGTCGGCATGCCTGACCTGGAGCCGGCGGACATCAATTATTTCGATGCGGGCCAGCTCATTCTTGACGCCGCGGCCGGAGGCCTCGGAGTCGCCTTCATGCTCGACAGCCACCTGGCCTGTTCAGTGGATGGACGGCTGGTCCAGCTGTTCAATCACACAGCCGAGAGCCCATACGTATACTGGTTTGCGTGCCTACCCGCGGCGCTCGAACGGCGCCCAGTCCGGATCTTTCACGACTGGCTCTTCGATCATTTCGCCGGAGCGGCCGAAGAGAAAAGCCGGGCGGCCTAAGGATAACCGCCCGGGCTCTAGCTATAATTCAATTGGGCAGACCCGCGCTGGCGAGGGCCCGGCCTTCGTCGAATTGTGCCGCTACTTTGTCGCGGATGGTCTTGCCGACGTTATACTCGACCGGAGTGTCACCGAACACGCCGTCCACATGGCCCTTCGGAGTGACGTCGAGAACGAACTGTTGGCGAGAGCCGAGGACAACGCCCGCAATGTGGATGTTTCCGTTGGCGCGCAGCTCAGTGGTGTATTCGAAGCGCTCGCCGTCACCCTGTCCGTACTCCTTTGCGGGAGCGGCAATGGCCGGCTGCGCGGCGGCAATGGTAATCGCAATCAGCGTCGTAAACCGGAGCATGTTGAGCCTCCTTCAAAGGTAGGCTGTCACTTGGCTCCTCTCCTGCCACTGATTGTCATCGAAAGGCTCACGGCGCGCAAATGCAAAGGCCAGAGCAGCGAGTGCAGAACTTGCATGCGCGATCAGTCCATTGCCGCGTGCTGTGGCCCGCCCGTGCCGACGCGCCGGCCGCGGCGCATCAGGAGGAGCAGCGGAAGTACTGCGAAGGTGACGATCATCATCAATTTGAAGTCATCGAGATAGGCGATGAACAGCGCCTGCCGCGTCACCTCCATGTTGATATATGCGAGCGCCGCCGGCCCTGCGGCCCCGCCGACGGTCTGCAGGACTTCAGGGCTCAACGTCGGGATTGTCTGCTGCGTCACCGCCTGCGCGAGATCCGCGTGCGAGACCTGGGTCATGCGCACCAGCTGCGTGCTGACGACCGAGATGCCGACCGAACCGCCGATGTTCCGCGAGAGGTTGAGCAGCGCAGCTGCCGTCGTGCGCATCTTCGGTGCCAAGGTCTCGAATGCCAGGCTCTGCAGCGGAACGAAGATCAACCCGAGACCAAGACCCTGCACCACGCCGCTGATGATCACCGGTCGCGACGGCTGGTCGATCGCAAAGCCCGTCATCATGTAGAGCGACACGCCCATCAGGAAGACGCCGATGCCGACGAGCAGCCGCGAGTCAATCTTTCCGACGAGGCGGCCGGCCAGGAGCATCGAGATCAAGGTACCGACACCGCGCGGAGCGGTGAGGAAGCCCGACTGCAGCACCGAATAGCCGTAAAGGTTCTGGAGCAGCGGCGGCAGCAGCGCGAGACCCGCGAGCAGGAGCACGCCCGTCACCGCCATGAACAGCAACCCCGTCGCGAAATTGCGATCTTTGAACATTGCCCGGTCGAACAAGGGCTGCTTAGCAGTCGCCATGTGCACGACGAACATCCAGCCGGCACCAATGGCGAGGCCAGCCTCGATGATCGTCTCCCAGCTCGAGAACCAGTCGTTCTGCTCGCCGCGGTCGAGGCAAAATTGCAGCGCACCGAGCGAGATCGCAAGCAGGGCAAAGCCGAACATGTCGAACTTGCGCTGGTGTGTGTCCGTCTTGGGCATGTAGCGCAGCATCAGCAGCGCGCAGATGACACCGACTGGAAGGTTCACCAGAAACACCCAGCGCCAGTTGTAATTATCGGTCAGCCAGCCGCCGAGCACGGGTCCCAAGATCGGACCGATCATCACGCCGCCGCCGAACAAAGCCATCGCCTGCCCGTGCTTTTCGCGCGGGTTGATGTCGAACAGCGTCGCCTGGGCAAGCGGGACGATGAACGCGCCACCGACACCCTGGAGTGAGCGGAACATGACCATCTCCGGGAGCGACGTCGCGGTAGCGCAGAGCACGGAGGCAACAGTGAAGACCACGACCGAAATCAGGAGCAGGCGCTTCCTCCCTACCTTATCAGCAAGCCAGCCGCTGATCGGCAGCGCGATCGCCGAGGCGACGATGTAGCTCGTCAGCACCCAGTTGACGGTATCCTGTGTCGCGCTGAGGCTCGCCTGCATATGCGGCAGTGCGACGTTGGCGATGGTTGTATCGAGCACCTGCAGGAGCACGGCCATCATCACTCCGATCGTGACGATGACCCGCTCGCCTGCAGGCAAAGGATGCGCAGCGATATGATCAGGCGCGCTGGCCACCGGGGCTTACCTCTTCGATGATTGGTCGAAAATCACTTTGGCGGTGACCGATAGCCCGGCGATCATGGGCTTCGACGGAATACCCTTGAATGCGATGCGGACAGGTACGCGCTGCGTCACCTTGACCCAGTTCCCGTTGGCATTCTGGGCCGGCAGCAGCGAAAATTCGCTTCCTGTGCCGGCGCCGATGCTCTGCACGTAGCCTTCGAACTTCTGGCCGGAATAAGCGTCGACCTCGACGATCGCGCGCTCGCCGGGAACCATCCGGCCCACGTCCTTCTCCTTGAAGTTCGCCTCGACCCAGGCGTTGCTGCTGTGGACCAGGCTGACCATGCCGATGCCCGTCACGGCCATCTGGCCGACCTGCAGCTTGTCGGCATTCTCGATCACACCGTCCATCGGCGCACGCACGTCGGTGCGTTCGAGGTCGAGCCGGGCCTTGTCGACGGCAGCGCGAGCCTGCGCGATCTGCGGCTGCTCGCCCGGCGCGACGGCAGCACCAGCGTTCGCCGCGCGCGCTCGCGCATCGGCGAGCTGCGTCTCGGCGGTCTTCACCTCGTTGAGCGCATCCTCATAATCGGCTTTGGTCGTGAAGCCCTGCCTCAGCAGCGCTTGCTGCCGGCCGAGCGCGTTGCGCTTGATCGCAAGGTTGGCCTGGGCCCCGGTGATGTCGCCGCTCGTCCCCGCCGCGGTCGTACGCAGCACCTGTGTCTGCAGCTGGGCGTTGGCTAGCTGCGCCTGCGCCTGCTCGAGCGCGACCCGGTAAGGCTGCGGATCGATGCGGAACAATAGGTCGCCGCGCTTCACTTTGGCGCCATTCCGCACAAACACCTGCACGACCTGGCCATTCACCTGCGGACTAACCGAGACGATGTCCTGCTTTACTTGCGCGTCGTCGGTCGACACGCTGCCGCCGCTCGTCAGCCAATAATAGCCGCCGCCGAGCACCAGCAAAGCAGGCACCAGCAACATCAGGAATGTACGCAGCAGGCCCTTGTTGGCGGTGATCTTGCGCACCTTCCCGATCGCGGTCCCGGCTAACGGTTCGGTCTGCATCTTATTCATTGGTTCGAAGCCCTGCTCATCGGTACTGCCCGGGAGGCGTTCTCACGCACGTGGCCGAGCACTGTCCTTGTGATTTCAATGTCTTTCGGGTCGATTCCTGCAAACGCCTCCGCGATCATCTCGTCGGCAAGAGCGCCAAGCTTCGCGACGAGCGGCTGCGCCATTGCGGTGACGTGAAGCCGCCACGCCCGGCGATCCGTCGGATCGGCAACCCGCTCGACGTGCCCGGCTTCCTCCAACCGGTCGATGATGCGTGAAAGCGTGATCGGCTCGATGTCGAGCATGTCGGCGAGCTCGATCTGGCGCATTCCCGGATGACGGGTCAGGCGGAAGAGCACCTTCCACTGGGCGCGCGTCACACCCAGCCCGACTGCACGGCGGTCGAACGCCTTGCGCAGCGCATGCGCCGTTTCTCCAATCTCGAAGGGAAGAGTTTCCATCAGCAACGGATATATAATAAGCCTGCTTATATTAAGCAACGCTGCGGCGGCTGCGTCGTTCCACCTTTCAACAATTTCATGTTGCGCCGGCTTTCCGACTGTTCTTTGGCGAGGGTGCAAACAGGAGGCGTCGATGCTGTTCGCCTGGATGGGCTTCTTGAGAACCGACGCGGGACCCGTTCCGCAGGATGTGCAGCAGCAAACGAACGATTTTCTGCAGCAGCCCTACATCACGATCCATAGCGTCGGACCGCTGCTCGACGAGAACGGACACCGCGCCGGCATGATGATGGTCTTCGATGTAGAGGATCGCGCGGCCGCAGAAGCGTTGGTGGCCGGCAGTCCCTATCTCACCGCCGGCCTCTACGAGGATCACCGCCTTTACGAATTTATGAACGAGGTGGGATGAGCGGCGAAGCCGTTGACGCCCAAAAGGTCGGCACCTAACTCAAGTTCAGCGCGGGTATGATGTAATGGTAGCCTGTCAGCTTCCCAAGCTGAACGCGCGGGTTCGATTCCCGCTACCCGCTCCAAAATCGCGAACATCCGGGGGACGTTCTGATTTTGGAGTGCCCGAGCGCAGCGAGGGGCGACCACCCCGCCGATCCATGCTGCTACGCTGACCGGTGAATATATCGCGTCGCAACAAACGCCTTCGCACTTGCAAAATCATGAGTTTGGGATCCAATAACGTACGGCGTTCGGCTTCGAGATGGCGCCGCAGCACTGGTTGTTTGGCAACGGGATCCCAGGGACGCAGAAATGCAGGTTGACGCGGCGAAGGCTCTCATAGCGGATCATCTAGCCGTCGGCATCGAGGCCGTCAGCGACGACGCCAGCTTCGCTTCGGATCTCGGCGCCGATTCCCTCGACATGATCGAACTCGCGATGCGCTTCGAGGAGGAGCTCGATATCGCAATCGACGACAACGAAACCGAGGCCTGCGAAACGGTCGGGGACGCTCTTAGTCTGGTCCACAGCAAGGTCCTGGCCCGCAAAGCGGCTTAACGACCCAAGACGCCTGCGTTGGGATCCCATTGCCAAGACGGCTTGGATACCCGAGAGTAAGCAGCACGAAACAGCGACAGTGGGGACTTCGTGGCACGGAAGGCAGGGACTCGCGCAGGGACGATCCACGTTCTAAATGGTCCGAACCTTAACCTGCTCGGCGAACGCGAGCCTGAGGTTTACGGCACCAGCACCCTCGCCGACGTCGAGCGCGCCTGCCGTGAGCTGTGCGATGCGGCCGGTGTGCGTCTGGAATTCAGTCAAACGAACAGCGAAGCCGTGCTGGTCGATCAGATCCAGGCCGCACGCGCTTCGGCCGGTATCGTCATCAATCCCGCGGGCTGCTCCTATTCAGTGCCGGTCCTCGACGCCTTGAAGGCGTGCAGCGCGCCGGTGGTCGAGGTCCACATCAGCAACATCCATGCCCGTTCGGATGCCTGGCGCGCGGAGACCCTGACGACTGCCGCCGCAATCGGAGTCATATCCGGGCTCGGCATCGATGGTTACGCGCTCGCGCTCCAATTCGTTCTCAATGCCGGCGCTGCGCGAAAAGGCTGACGGTCCAACACAGCGGCCGATCGTTCTCGTTGGCTTCATGGCTGCGGGCAAATCGAGGATCGGCCGGCTGTTGGCTAAGCGCCTGCGCCTGCCATTCGTCGATACCGACAGCAGGATCGAGGAACACTATCGTCGATCGGTAGGCGAGATCTTCGGCCAACTCGGCGAGGCCGAGTTCCGCAGGGCAGAGCGAGAGGTTATATTACGGCTGCTTTCCGAAGAAGCACAGGTCATCTCGGTCGGAGGCGGCGCGTTCATCGATGATGAGACGCGAAGGACACTGAATCGTCAGGCAGTGACCGTCTGGCTCGATGTCCCCTTCGGCCTTGTGCTGGCGCGGCTCAGTCGTTCCGAGAGCCGTCCGCTGGCTGCGAACAAGTCCGAACAGGAAATTCGGGCGCTCTGGGACCAGCGCCGCGCCAATTACGCGCAGGCGCATCTGCGGATCGCGACCCGCAAGCGCGACCCGGAGCGCGTCGTCGACGCAATCATCGCCGAATTGCCCTAAGCGTCCAAGGTCGAAGATTTCACGCCGGCACATTGGTTGACTTGGCGCGAGATGCGGCTTAGCGACGTTCCATTGTATTAACATGATGGAACACTTGAATGTCGACGCTCCAGCCCACGCGCGATGTGGACCGGCTTACTGACGAGCTGTGCGACGCACTGCTGACGCCAAAGACCCGCGAAGAAATGCAGCGGCTGCTCCGCGACCTGTGCACGCCCTCGGAACTGCGGGCGCTGGCCGAGCGCTGGCACGTCGCACGGCTGCTCGATCGCACGGATCTCTCGTATCGCGAGATCCACGACGGCACGGGCGTGAGCACAACCACGATCGTGCGTGTTGGGCGCTTCCTGCGCCAGGAGCCAAATCAAGGCTATCGCCGGGCGATCGACGCGATGGAGGGTGAAAGTGTCGGTTGACCGCACCCGCCTCCACATCGCGCTGCAACGCTCTGGACGTCTATCCGACCTCAGCCGTGACCTGCTACGCGAAGCCGGCCTCAGGATCGAAAGCGGCAAGAACAGCCTGACCGCGCGGGCGGCGAACTTCCCCGCCGACCTGATGTTCGTGCGCGATGACGATATTCCGACTTTCGTCAGCGATGGCGTGTGCGAATTCGGCATCGTCGGGCAGAACGTCCTCGAGGAGTTCGCGCTCGCCCAGCCGGAACCCACATTCGAAGTTGTTGCCGAGCTCGGCTTCGGCAAATGCAGCCTGCGGATCGCTGCGCCCGAGCAGCTTCACTACGAAGGGCTACGGGCGCTCGTCGGCCAGCGCATCGCCACCTCCTATCCGCGGCTCCTGCGGCGTTTCCTCGACGACCAGGGCATCCAGGCCGAGGTTGTGCAGATGAAGGGCGCAGTCGAGCTTGCGCCGCGGCTCGAAATTGCGACGTACGTATGCGATCTCGTTTCGACTGGGGCGACGCTCGAAGCCAATGGCCTGCGCGTGGTCGAGAAGGTGCTCGACAGCCAGGCCGTGCTCATCCGGAGTCGCAAGCCGCTCGACGAGGCGCGTGCAAATATCGCGGAGCAGCTGCTGAGCCGCATCGAAGGTGTGCTCGCGACCAAAGAATCCAAGTACATCATGCTGAATGCCTCGAGCGAGGCTTTGAAGCGCATCACCGACCTTCTGCCGGGTGCGGAGGCACCCACGATCGTGCCGTTGCATGGCCGTCCCGGTCACTTCGCCGTCCACGCCGTCTGTCAGGAATCGGTCTTCTGGGAAACGCTCCAGAAGCTGAAGGCCGCAGGCGCTTCGGCGATCCTCGTCGTCCCGATCGAAAAGATGATGCTGTGAAGCGCCTCGTATGGAACGAGCTCGGTGCGGCGGCGCGTCGGTCGGCGCTCGCCCGCCCTCGGCAGCGGAGCGACGAAGTGCTGCAGAACGCCGTGCGAGCGATTGTCGACCAGGTGCAGCAGGACGATTGGCGCGGCCTCGTCGACCTAGCCATGCGCATCGACGGCGAAGCGCCGCGAGCAGTGGAAGTTGCGCCTCTCGCGGCCAGTGCGCGACGCCGGCTGCCGACCGATCAGATCGAAGCGATGGAGTTCGCCGCGTCCCGAATTCGCGCATTCCACGAGGCGAGCCTTCCCTCAGAATTCGTAATGGAAACGGCTCCCGGCCTAACCGTTCGCAAGACCTGGCGCGCGATCGAACGCGTCGGTATCTACGTCCCCGGCGGCAAAACGCCTCTGTTCTCGTCGCTGATGATGCTTGCGATTCCCGCGCGCGCCGCGGGCGTCAGCGAGATCGTGACGGTGACTCCGCCGCGTCCCGACGGCGGCCTCGATGAGCTGATCGCGCTGGCCGGAGAGCTGTCCGGCGTCGAGCGCGTCTGGACGGTCGGCGGGGCGCAGGCGATCGCCGCGCTCGCCTTCGGCGCCGGCGATATTCCCGCCGTCGACAAAATCTGCGGGCCCGGCAATGCCTGGGTCGCGGAGGCCAAGCGGCTGGTCGCGGGACTTTCGGGAGGCCCGGCGATCGACATGCCGGCGGGTCCCAGCGAGCTAATGGTCATTGCCGACTCTGATGCTGACCCGCGTCTCGTTGCCGCCGATCTGCTGAGCCAGGCGGAGCATGATGCTGCCGCGCAGGTGCTGCTCATCACACCGTCGGCCAAGGTCGCCAACATCGTCCAGGCGGAAGTTTACACGCGGCTTGCAACCCTGCCGCGGCGCGGAGTTGCCGCAGCATCACTCAGGAACGCCCGTGTGATCGAAGTGGGCTCGCTCGACGACGCCATTGAAGTCGCGAATCTTTACGCGCCGGAGCATTTGTCGCTCGCCGTTGCTTCGCCGGACGATCTGATCCCAGCCATTCGCAACGCCGGCTCGGTCTTTGCGGGGCCGCTCGCTGCGGAAACGTTCGGCGATTATCTCGCCGGCTCGAGCCACGTTCTACCGACGGACGGGGCTGCGCGCGCTTGGAGCGGCGTGTCGGTCTACACTTTCCTCAAGGCAATGACGATCCAGACGGTGACTCCGGAAGCAGCGCGTCTCATCGCCGGACCGGCCGCGCTGCTGGCCCGGATGGAAGGGCTGGAAGCGCACGCGCTCGCCGCCGATGCGAGGCTCGGGAAAGCCGCATGATCTCGCTTGCCGAGCGCCTTGCGCGCCCTGAAATCCTGGCGCTGGAACCGTTCGACATTGCCGCCCAGGCGAATTCGGCATTCGGCCCGGACGCAATCAAGCTCGACGCCAACGAGAACCCATATCCGCCGCTGATCAACGGACCGCTTGCGGCGAGCGTGAACCGCTATCCGGAGCCGCAGCCTGCCCGACTCAAGGCTGCGCTCGCTGCGCTCTACGCTGTCGAGCCTGAGAATGTCGTGATCACACGCGGCGCGGACGATGCCATCGACATGCTCATCCGCGCTTTCTGTCGTCCGCAGGAAGATGCTGTCGCGATCTGCACGCCGTCATTCTCAGCCTACGCGCATTTCGTGCGCGTCCAAGGCGCGCGGCTGATCCAGATCCCGCTGACGGAGGAATTTGACTTCGACGCGGATGCGTTCATCGCCGCGGTGCAGGGCGAAGCCAACCTCAAGCTCGCCTTCATCTGCACGCCCAACAATCCGACCGGCAACGAAATCGATCCGTCGCTGATCCTGCGCGTCGCTGACGCTCTCCCGGACACGATCATCGTTGCCGATGAGGCCTATCTCGACTTTTCGGCAACGCCGAGCCTTGCGGCCGAAGCCAAGGGCAAGCCTAATCTCGTCGTTCTGAAGACGCTCTCGAAGGCGTTCGGGCTCGCGGGAGCACGCGTCGGCTGCGCCATCGGCGAGCCCGAGACGATGGCGATGGCCGCGCGCGCGCTGCCGCCCTATCCAATGCCGAGCCCGTCCGTGGATGCAGCAATTACCGCGCTCTCGCCGTCCCGGCGAGCCGTTCACGCCGAGCGGGTCGCGCGGATCAAGGCCGACCGCGACCGCCTCGCGGCGGTGCTTGTGCAGTCCCCGATCGTGCGGAGAGTGCGCAATGGCGGAGGCAATTTCGTCTTTCTCGAAGTCGAGGAACCTGAAGCACTTGCCGCCAAGCTGCGGTCGCTCGGCATCCGCGTTCGCTTCCGACCGAACGCCGCGCCCGGTGGACTGCGCCTGACGATCGGTACCGATGCGGAGAATGCGGCTGCGCTGGCTGCCTTGGGTGTGCAGCTGGAGAACTCGCCGGAGCGCCGGGCCGAGGTCACCCGCGACACCAAGGAAACGCAAATCGCCATTGCGCTAGACCTCGATCGGCAGAACCCGCGCAAGATCGAAACCGGCGTGCCCTTCTATGATCACATGCTCGACCAGGTTGCAGCCCACGGCGGATTCAGTCTCCTGCTTAGCTGCGACGGGGACCTGCAGATCGATGCACACCACACGATCGAGGATTGCGCGATTGCGCTCGGTACGGCGTTGTCGCGGGCGCTCGGGAGCAAGCGCGGGATCCGCCGCTTCGGCTTTGCTCTGCCGATGGACGAAGCCGAGGCGCAGGTGCTGATCGACTTGTCGGGCCGTCCCTATTGCAAGTTCGAGGGCGAATTCGTGGCGAGCCACATCGGCGACTATCCGACCGAAATGACCCCCCACGTGTTCCGCTCGCTCGCCGATAGCATCGGCGCTGCGATCCATGTGAAGGTCGAGGGCGAAAACGACCACCACAAGACGGAAGCCTGCTTCAAGGCGTTCGGGCGCGCTCTCCGCGACGCGATCCGCCTCGAGGGCGATGCGCTTCCGAGCACGAAGGGCGTGCTGTGAAGCTGGCGATCGTCGACCTCGCCTACGGCAATATCGGTTCGATCGAGTTCGCGTTCGCGCGACTTGGCGTAACGCCGGTCCTGACTGCGGATCCGCAAGAAATTGCGGCCGCGGACCGCGTCGTGCTGCCCGGCGTCGGAGCGGCCGGACATGCGATGGAGCGTATCGACGAGCTTGGCCTCCGCGAATGCCTGCGCTCGCTGACGCAGCCCGCGCTCGGCATTTGTCTCGGCATGCAGCTCTTATTCGAGCGCAGCGACGAGGCGGACACCGAATGCCTCGGCATTATCCCAGGTAAAGTTCGCAAGCTTGAGCCAGCAGCCGGCCGACCGGTGCCCCACATGGGCTGGAGCAAGCTCCATGTGCGCGATCAAAAGATTGGTTTGGTGACCGGCGACTATGTCTATTTCGCGCATAGTTTTGCCTGCGATTCGGGTGCGGCAACGGTCTCCAGCGCCGATTATGGACGGCCGATCCCGGCGGTGGTCCGCAAGGACAATTGGCTGGGTGCGCAGTTCCACCCGGAGCGTTCCAGCGAGGCTGGCGCCCGCTTTCTCGAGGCATTTCTCCAAATGCCAGCCACTCCTCCGGCCAAAGCGCTAAGCGAGATCGGGTTTCAGCAGTTATGATCATCTATCCAGCGATGGACTTGATGGGCGGCAAGGTCGTGCGCCTGAAGCAGGGCCGCTTCGACGAGGTTACCGCTTATTCGAGCGAGCCGCTCGACGCGCTGCGGGAATTTGCTGCAGCGGGAGCAGAATGGGCGCATGTCGTCGACCTCGACGGCGCGCGCGCAGGGCAGCCTGTCCAGCACGAGCTGGTCGCGGCGCTCGCGCGCTCAGCGCCGCTTCACCTGCAGACCGCCGGCGGCTATCGCACCCGCGATCACCTCGCACGCATGTTCGATGCAGGTGTCGCGCGCGTCGCGATCGGCAGCCTCGCAGTGAAGCAGCCGGAAATGGTACGTGCATGGATGGACGAGTTCGGATCCGAACGGATCGCTTTGTCCCTCGATGTCCGTCTCACCGAAGGTCTGCCCATGGTTGCCGTTGCGGGCTGGACCGAGGACACCGGCCGCAGCCTGTGGGACATCGCCGCGCTCTATCCAGCGGCGCGGCACTTCCTCATCACTGATATCCGGCGCGACGGCATGCTGCTCGGACCAAATGTGGAGCTTTACGACGAGATCGCGCGGCGGCTGCCGGTTGCATGCGTGCAGGCATCGGGCGGCGTCTCGCTGATCGCTGACCTGAAGCGATTGCCCACCGATGGTGCGATCATCGGCAAGGCGCTCTGGGAAGGCCGCATCGATTTGCAGGAGGCACTCGGCCTTGCCCGCGCGTAGGGTCATCCCTTGCCTCGATGTGAAGGACGGACGCGTCGTCAAAGGCGTGCAATTCCGCGACCATCGCGATGCCGGCGACATTCTCGAACAGGCAATACGCTATCGCGACGAAGGCGCGGACGAGCTTGTCTTCTACGACATTAGCGCGAGCGCCGAGGGACGGACCCTCGACGTCGAATGGGTTCGCCGGATCGCGCGGGTCATCGACATCCCCTTCGCCGTAGCCGGCGGAGTGCGGTCTCGCGACCAGGCCGCTGCCTGCCTCGATGCGGGCGCAGACAAAGTCTCAATCAACTCTCCCGCGATCGAGCGGCCGGAGCTGATCGACGATCTCGCGCGGGATTTCGGCAGCCAGTGTGTTGTTCTCGGCGTCGACAGCTATTTCGACGACGGCGCCTATCGCGTGAAGCAATATACCGGCAGCCCGTCGGCAACCCGCGACAGCGGCATGCAAACGCTGCAATGGGTGCGCGAGGCAGCGGAGCGCGGTGCCGGCGAGATTGTGCTCAACTGCATGCGCAACGACGGCGTACGTACCGGCTATGACATCGCTCACACCCGTGAAGTCATCGGAGCCATCACCGTTCCGGTGATCGCCTCCGGCGGCGCCGGCGCTCCGGCGCATTTCCGCGACGCGTTCGAAGCAGGCGCCAGCGGCGCGCTCGCCGCGACCGTGTTTCATGACCGGCTGATCGCCATTCCCGAGCTGAAGGAGTTCCTCGCATCATGCGGGATCGAAATGCGCCGCTGACTGGCGCCGACATCGACGCCCTCGCCTGGGACAAGATGGATGGGCTGTTGCCTGCCGCAGTGCAGGACCAACGCAGTGGCCGGCTGCTGATGCTCGGCTACGTGAACAAAGAAGCGCTCGCCTCAACGCTGGAGAGCGGCTTCGTCACTTTCTACAGCCGCTCGAAGCAGCGGCTCTGGCAAAAAGGCGAGACCAGCGGCAACCGGTTGCGTCTCACCTCCGTTCACGAGGACTGCGACGCTGACGCCTTGCTTGTACTCGCAGATCCCGAAGGGCCAACATGCCATCTGGGCACCACCAGCTGTTTTGGCGGTGAGCCCGATGGACCCGGCTGGCTCGCCGAACTGTTAGGCATCGTGCGCGATCGCGCCAGATCTGGCGACGCTTCGAGCTACACGCGCAAGCTCCTCGATTCAGGCATTAGCCGCATTGCGCAGAAGATCGGCGAGGAAGGCGTCGAAGTTTCGCTCGCCGCTGTTTCGCGTGATGCCGCCGGCTGTGCCGAAGAGACGGCGGACCTGCTCTACCACCTCGTCGTGCTGATGCAGGCCAAAGGCTTCGACTGGGACGATGTGATTTCCTTGCTGAAGCAGCGTCACGCTCGGGCGAGCAGCTCCACTGCTTCATCGTAGAGCTCGCGCGTCGCCGCCGCGACTACGTTGCCCGGAGCGAAATTGTTGCCGCCGTGCCAGTCGCCAATGTGCCCCCCGGCGCCCGCAATCACCGGAATCAACGCATTATAGTCATGCGGCTTGAGCCCGCTTTCGATCACCAGATCGAGGCTCCCAGCCGCCACTCTCGCATAGCCGTAAGCATCGTGGCCGTAGCGCGTGACTCGAGAGGCGCGGCGGACGCGGTCGAAGGCCGCTGGATCGTCGAACAGGAACGGGTCGGTTGTCGAAAGACGTGCGTCGGCCAAACGGCTGCACGCACTTACTCGCAGGGGCACTCGCTCTCCGCCGCCGACCAGCCAGGCTTCGCTGCCGTGGCCGACGTAAGTTTCGTCAAGCACCGGCGCGTCAATAAAGCCAGCAGCCGGAACGCCTTCATCGAGCAGCGCGATCAAGGTCGTCCAGGTCGGCAGCCGGCACATGAAGGAGCGTGTTCCATCGACCGGGTCCAGCGACCACGACCAGCGGCCGCTGCCCGGCTCGTCTGCCCATTCCTCGCCGCTCACGCCGTGATCCGGGAAGCGCTCGCGGATCATCTGGCGCATCACGCGCTCGGCTTCACGATCAGCCTCCGTGACCGGATCGAAGATTTCCTCGCCCTTGTCCTCCGCAGGGCAGCAGTCGCGCCAGCGCGGCAAGGTCTCGGCGCGTGCCGCGGCGGCAAGCTCCTCGGCGAAGAGGATCAGGGTGGCGACGTCCATTTACACCCGATGCGGGCCGCGGGCGGAGCGGTCAAGCGCGGCCGAAGCCGTCGAGCACGTTGGCGAGAATCTGCTGGCCCACGGGCGTTAGCACCGACTCCGGATGGAACTGCACACCGACCTGCTGAGCGGCCTCGTCGCTAATCGCCATCGCCATAATGTCGATCGCCGCATGCACCCGGAAACGCGATGGAGGATTGGGTGTGCAGAGCGAATGGTAGCGGCCGATTTTCATCGGGTTGGGCACGCCAGCGAACGGGCCCAATCCGTCGTGCTCGAGCAGCGATGCCTTGCCATGGACCGCCTCAGGTGCACGCACCACCTCCCCACCGGCCTCGAGGACCATCGCCTGATGCCCAAGGCAGACGCCGAGCAGCGGCACCTTGCCTTTCGCGAGCGCGATCAACTCCATGCTGCATCCCGCCTCTTCCGGCCGGCCCGGACCGGGAGAAATGAGGATGATTGCATTCGTCTCACGCGCCTGTTCGAAGGCGTCTGGAGCAGCGATCTCGTTGCGGACCGTCCGAACAGACGCTCCGAGCCGCTCCAGCGCTTCGACGATGTTGAACGTGAAGCTGTCGTGATTGTCGACCATCAGTACAGTGCGATTCATCGGGCTGCCTCCCCGGCGATCGCTGACAGGACGGCAGAGGCTTTCCGCCGTGTCTCATCCGCCTCCGCGATCGGATCGGAGTCGTGGACCACGCCCGCTCCGGCGCGCACGTAGGCGATACCGTCTTTCACGAGCGCTGACCGGATAATGACTCCAGTGTCGAGCAGTCCCTCGCCATTGAGCCAACCGATGGCGCCACCGTAGGGCCCGCGGCGGGTTCGTTCGTACTTCCGCAGCAATTCCGTCGCCCTGAGCTTCGGTGCTCCCGACAACGTCCCAACGTTTAGGCAGGCCTGAAGCGCGTGGAGCGCGTCATAGCCGCGCGCGAGGACACCCTTCACCGAGCTGACTAGGTGCATAACGCGCGCATATTTCTCGAGCGTCATCAACGCCGCGACATGACGCGTTCCCGGTTCGCTCACCCGTGCGACGTCATTGCGGGCGAGGTCCACGAGCATCATGTGTTCGGCCGATTCCTTCGTATCGAGGCGAAGGTCGGCCTCCATCCGGTCATCCTCGTCGGGCGTGGTGCCCCGCGGGCGGGTACCTGCGATAGGTTTCACTTCGAGGATCGGCTTTCCGCCTTCCCGGGTGACACGCACCGACGTTTCCGGGGATGCCCCGAACAGCACGCTGTCGGCCATCGAGACGAAGAACATGTACGGACTGCGATCGATCGACCGCAGGCGGGCGAAAGCCGACAGCGGATCGGGACAGGGGGCGCTGAAGGTCCGCGACGGTACGATTTGATAGACGTCGCCGGCGAGGATGTGCTCCTTGAGCTGAACGACATTCGCTGCAAATTCTCCGTCGTCGAGATCGACCGAAACGTCGACCGGAGTGCCTGGCTGCGGGCGCACCGCACGCATGTCGGACGAGCGAAATGCGAGGTCTCCGAGCCGTTCTATCGCCGAATTGTGGCTGCGCCGGAGCTGCTCTTCTCCGGCTCCAAACGATGTACACATGAGCCGGGGAGTCAGCCGCTGCTCGGCGATGACGGCGGATTCGGCAAGCCAGAAGACGAAATCGGGAAAGTCCGTCGGATCTTCGTCGTTTGGCGGAAGCTCCTCGAACAGCTCGACATGATCGAAGGCAATCACTCCGGCCAGGCAGATGGCCATCGGCTCTTCGGGAGTCTCACTTCTAAAGCCACTTGCGATCGTACGCAGCACGTCGAACGGTGAGGCAGCGAGCAACCTGCGCTCCGTATCCACCTCCCGGGACCGTTCGAAACGAAGCGTCAATCGGTCGGACACAGAAGTCGCAATTTGATCGGCCAGATTCAACCTGACCAACTCGAGCACAGCCTCGCCGCCGGCCGACAAAGCATCGAGTACGACCTCGCCGCCGCGGCATTCGATGCGCACAGCGGCACGGTCGAGGATGATGCTCTTGCCCGCCGTCGTCTCGAGCAGCAGCGTGTCCGGACGGCGGCCCCCATCGCTGAGCTGCGCGTACAGCGCCAGCATGTCGACAGGCGCAGCCAGCCGCCGCGTGATCGCACGCGCTACGGCGGCGGTGACTTCGCTCATGGCGTTCATACCAACTCTCTTCCAACGGCTGCGAGTACCGCTTGAAGACTGGTCATCAGGGTTTCGAACTGGTGTGGGTAAAGCGATTGGGCTCCATCGGACCAGGCTTCCATAGGGTTCTCATGGACTTCGACCAGGATCCCGTCGGCACCGCACGCCGCCGCGGCGAGCGACATCGGAATGACGAGATCCCGGACTCCAGTCCCGTGCGAAGGATCGACGAGCACCGGCAAATGCGTCTTCTGCTTCATGTAGGCGACGGCATTGAGGTCGAGCGTGTTGCGCGTGACCGTCTCGAACGTGCGGATGCCGCGTTCGCACAGGATCACCTGCTCGTTTCCGGCGGCGAGCAGATATTCGGCCGCCAGCAGCAGATCCTCGACCTTCGCAGCGAGCCCGCGCTTCAGCAGCACCGGCTTGCGTACCTTGCCGAGCGCTTTCAGCAGTGAGAAATTCTGCATGTTCCGCGCGCCAACCTGGAGCATGTCGGCCTGCTCGGCGACGGCGTCGACGTCGGCCGTGTCCATCACTTCCGTCACGACCGGCAGTTCAAGCTCGTCGCCGATCTTGCGCAAGGTCGCGAGGCCCTCTGGCCCATGCCCCTGGAATGAGTAAGGGCTGCTGCGGGGCTTGTACGCGCCCGCCCGGATGCCGATCGCGCCCGCACTCCGGACCGCCAAGGCGCTTGCGCGAAGCCGTTCCTCGGTCTCGACCGCGCAAGGGCCGGCGATCACTGCAAAGCCCGTACCGCCGATATTCGCCTTGCCAAACCGTACTACCGTGTCGTGCGGATGCATTTCGCGGCTGACCAGCTTGTAGGGCGACAGGATTGGCTTGAGCGATTCAACCATTGGGTGGCCGTCGAGCCCGAGCTCGGCGAGCACCCGCTCGTCGCCGAGCGCCCCGAGCACGACGCGCTCGCTGCCGGGCATATACAGCGGCTTCAGCCCCTTTTCCTCGATCCGGCCGAGGATTTCCTTCGCTGTCTCTTCTGTGGCTTCGCGCTTGAGAACGATGATCATCTGGAAATTCCGTTGGTTGAAGGCATGAAAAAACCCGCCGGATTGCGGCGGGTCCTCAAAAACTGGGCAGGAAGTTTGTGAGCTTCCGGCTACTCGTTCGCTGGGCGCGCCGCATGGATTGCTGGAGACCAGCGCCACCAATTCCGTGCTGTGCGAACCTGAGCCATCGCCTTTAGCATGCTATGCCGCGGCGGCCTGGTCAACGGTTCGATTGAAGAAATCACCGAAGCGCTCTCCCGGACTGCGGTTGCGGGCATAGGCTGAAAGCTGCTCGGAGAGGATCGCCAGGATCCGGTCCTCGGCGATATTCTCGGCGAATAGGCGGTTCAGCCGTTCACCGTGGAATCCGCCGCCGAGGTACAGATTGTACTTGCCCGGCGCTCGGCCGGTGAGCGCGACCTCCGCCACATAGGGCCGTGAGCAGCCGTTGGGGCAGCCACTCATGCGGATCGTGATCGGGTCCTTCAAGAGGCCGTTCGCTGCCAGGATCGCCTCGATCTTGGTCAGAAGGTCGGGCAGGTAACGCTCCGCCTCTGCCATCGCCAGCGGACAGGTCGGAAGCGCGACGCAGGCAATCGAGTTGCTGCGAAGACTGCTCTGGGCGCTGTCAGAGAGGCCATGTTCCTCGAGCAGCGCCTCGATCCGCGGCTTCTCCTCAGCCGGGATGCCCGCGATGATCAGATTCTGGTTGGGCGTAAGGCGGAACTGGCCCTTGTGAATCTCGGCAATCGCGCGAAGTCCTTCCATGATCGACCGGCCCGGCAGATCGGACACCCGACCGTTCTGGATGAACAGGCCAAAATTGAAGAGCCCACGATCGGTTTCGCGCCAACCCAGCTGGTCGCCATTCGACGTCAGCTCGAACGGCCGCGCGGGTTCAAGCGGCGCGCCCAGGCGGCGCTCAATCTCGGCCTTGATGAAGTCCAGACCCTTGTCGTCGATCGTATATTTGAACCGGGCGCGGGCGCGTTCGGCGCGATTGCCATAATCACGCTGGACCGAGATGATCGCGTCGGCGGTTTCGAGCAGCCTCTCCTTCGGAATGAAGCCGATCACATTCGCTAGGCGCGGGTAGGTACGCGGCTCATTGTCCGTGCGCCCCATGCCACCGCCGATGGTCACGTTGAAGCCTTCAACGTCTCCGGCGCCGACGATGGCGATGAAACCAAGATCTTGCGTGTAGACATCAACGTCGTTCGACGGCGGAACCACGAACGCAATCTTGAACTTTCGCGGCAGGTAGGTCGCTCCGTAAAGCGGCTCTTCCTCTTCCGAGCTCGCGATGCGTTCCTTGCCGTACCAGATCTCATGATAGGCGCGCATACGCGGGATCACATGGTCGCTCAGCTTCTTCGCCAGCTCCGCGATTTCACGATCGACCTCCGAGTCCAGCGGATCCGCCGTCGCCATCACGCCGCGAGCATCGTCGCCACAGGCAGCTATCGTATCGAGCAAAGCGTCGTGTAGACCCTGAATGGTCGGCTTGATCTCTTCTTTGAGCACCCAGTGGAATTGGAACGTCTGCCGCGTCGTCAGGCGGATCGTGTTCCCGCCGTGCGTCCGTGCGAGTTCGTCGATCTTCAGCCACTGCTCGGGCATGCATACCCCGCCGGGCAAGCGAACGCGGACCATGAAGGTCAGCGCCGGTTCCAACTTCTGCCGGCGCCGCTCGTCGCGGATGTCGCGGTCGTCTTGCTGGTAGATGCCGTGGAACTTCATGAGCTTGTTGCTCTCGAAGGTCACACCGCCAGTGATCCGGTCGAGCAGATCATGCGCAATATTCCCGCGCAGATAATCGCTGTTTGCCTTGAGCGTCTCGTCCGGCCCGAGCTTGTCTAGCGGCTGCGAGAGATCGGTGCTGCGGTCGACGACCTCGACCATCAATAGACGTCCTTCTGATAGCGATGGTCGGCGGACAGGCGGCGCAAGTAATCCTCCGCCTCCTCCCAAGACAGGTCACCCTCTCGCCCGATCACCTGGATCAGCGCGTCGTGGACGTCGTGCGCCATCGCCTTCTCATCGCCGCACACATAGAGATGCGCGCCTTCCTCGAGCCAGGCATAGAGGTCGCGAGACTGCTCGAGCATGCGGTGCTGGACGTACACTTTTTCGGCGGCGTCGCGCGAAAACGCCACGTCGAGGCGGCTCAAGATGCCGTCTTTCAGCCACTGCTGCCATTCCGCCTGATAGAGGAAGTCGCTGCGGAAATTGCGCTCGCCGAAGAATAGCCAAGACTGGCCGGCCGCCGCACGAACCTCCCGCTCCTGCAGAAAGGCGCGGAACGGCGCGACGCCCGTACCGGGTCCGACCATGATGATCGGAACGTCGTCGGCGGGCAGGCGGAAGTGCGGGTTTTCCTGGATGTAGACCGGGACCACGTCGCCCATTTCGAGCCGGTCGGCGATCTGCGTCGAAGCGACTCCGCCACGAGGCGTGCCGTGAAGTTCGTAACGAACCGGCGAGACGGTGATATGCGCTTCGTCCCCAACAGCGGCTCGGCTGGACGCGAGCGAATAGAGTCGCGGCTGGAGCGGGCGAAGCCCGGCGAGCAGGCTGTCGGCATCGAGGCCGCCGACCGGAAAGCGGCGGACGATGTCCACGACGTGATGTTTTTCGAGGAAACGAACCCGTTCGGCAGCCGCGTCGGCCCTGGTCAGCTCCTGAAGCTCGGACGCGCCGCTGAGCTTCGCCCATTGCTCGATGAAGCGCGGCGTGGCGGTTGTGATCTCGAACCGGCTAGTCAGTGCAGAGGCGAGCGATACCGACGATTTCTTGACCGTGACTTCGACGTCGTCAGCGATCCCGGCTGCGACGAGCAGTTCTTCGACGACGCCGGCATCGTTCGCCGGGACGATGCCCAGCGAATCGCCTGGCTGGTAGGCGAGACCGGACCCGCCAAGGTCGAGCTCGACGTGACGCGTTTCCTTCGTCGAATGGCGGCCAACTATGCGGATGTTCTCGAGCACAGTCGCGGGGAACGGGTTCTTCTTGTCGTGAACGGGCGCAGTCCGCACGAGGGACAGTCCCTTGCGAGACTGTCCCCCCTGGGCCTCTCCCTTGAGGAATTGCGCGTTCGAATCCGCTTCCGCGGCGAGAAGTTCGATCAGTTTCTCGCTCCAGCTTGCAGCCGGATCGTCATAGTCGATGTCGCACTCGACGCGAGGACCGAGCCGGGTCGCCCCGAGCTCCTCCATGCGCTTGTCGATGCGTTTGCCGGCCTCGCAATAGAATTCGTAGGTGGAATCGCCGAGCGCGAGGACGGAATAGCGCACTCCCTTGAGCTGCGGCGCGCGCGGCCCTTCGAGAAATTCGAAGAATGCGACCGATGGCTGCGGAGGATCGCCCTCGCCGTAGGTGCTGACCACGAAGAGAAGGTCCTGCTCATCCTTGAGCGACCGCACCTTGTAATCGGCAAGGTCGGAGACCTTCGGCGACAGACCGCGTTGACCTGCGTTGGCGGCAAGTGCCTTGGCCAGATCGCGGCTGTTGCCCGTTTCGGTGCCATAGAGAATCGTGAGCGTGCGCCCCTGCGGCGCCTGCAGCGGCGCAATTTCGTTGCCGCCGGAGCGCAGCAGTCCGGCATCGAGGCCGGCGAAATAGCCGCTGATCCAGCGCGCCTGCTCGGGCGTCAGGGTCTTGGCGAGCCCCTCGACGAGCTCCCACTGCTCGAGGCTGAGCGCCCCTTCATTGACGGGAAGCTGTACCGTCATTGCTCTGCTCCAGTGACTGTCGAGGCGATTAGATCACCCATTCGTCGCCTCCCTCATCGCTCTTCGTTGAATCGACCACCCGCCCCGGATGCGCCTCGTTGGGCGCTGCATTGATTGTGATCAACGCAGGCACTCCGGCTGAGGCGACTAGCCGAGCAATCTCGCGTGCGGTGCGCACACGATCGCCGCCGGGAAATGCAGCCAAGGCAGCATCGTCGATCAGGATCGCCGTTTTGCCTTGCGCTTTGAGGCGAGCCGCCGCCGCCGAAGCCCAGGTGGCGCGCGCCGGCCCTGTGACCCAAACTATTTCGTCGAGCGCCGAACGATTTGCACGCTGCCGCACGGCATTCGCCGGAAAATCCTCGATCAGCCCCGCAGCCACGGTCGCGTGGCTCATCTTGTCGATCAGGATGAAGCCGCCGAGCTTGCGATTTTCGCCGTAGCGGACTGCTGGAATGGCGCGATCCAGATCGATTTCCACGCGGCCGATGTCGTTGAGCCCGAGCGGTTCGCCAGCGCGAGTGTCGAGCGTGTTCACGTCGACGATCGAATCGACCACGTCGACGCTGGCGGAGACAGTCTGAGCGCCGATCTTCAGCCAGTAGGAGCGGTGGGAAACGAGCTTCTCGTCCGACATCCACACCAGGCTGGCCGTGACCCGGTTCACCGGCCCCGGCGCCGCATCCACCGAGGCGATCACGTCGCCGCGCGAGCAGTCAATCTCATCGGTCAACGCAAGGGTGACCGACTGTCCGGCCACGGCATGATCGAGGTCGCCGTCGAACGTGACGATCCGTTCGATGAACGTGCTGCGGCCGGCAGGCAGGATCGTGATCGGATCGCCGACGTGCACGCGGCCGCTGGCGACGCGCCCCGCATAGCCCCGGAAATTCTGGCTCGGCCGGCTGACCCATTGGACAGCCATACGGAACGGCTCGTTCGCCGACTCACGCTGACTGACTGGCACGGTCTCGAGGTGCTCGAGGAGCGCCGGGCCGGAGTACCACGGCATCGCGCCCGAGCGGCTCATGATATTGTCGCCCTTGAGGCCCGATAGCGGAATGGCGGTGAAGGTCTCGATGCCGGCGTGCCGCGCGAATTCAGAATAGTCCGCGACAATCGCGTCGAAGACCGACTGGTCGTAACCGACCAGGTCCATCTTGTTCACTGCGAGCACCAGATGCCTGATGCCGAGCAGGTGGACGAGGTAGCTGTGGCGCTTCGTCTGCGTCAGCACGCCCTTGCGCGCGTCGATCAGGATCACCGCAGCGTCGGCGGTTGACGCGCCCGTGACCATGTTGCGCGTGTACTGCTCGTGACCGGGTGTATCGGCGACAATGAACTTGCGCTTGTCCGTCGTGAAGAACCGATAGGCAACGTCGATGGTGATGCCCTGCTCGCGCTCCGCGGACAGGCCGTCGACGAGCAGCGCGAAATCCAGCCCCTCGCCCTGTGTTCCTTGCTTCTTGCTGTCGCTTGCGAGCGCCGAAAGCTGGTCATCAAACAGCAGCTTGGAATCGTACAGTAGCCGCCCGATCAAGGTCGACTTGCCGTCATCGACGCTGCCGCAGGTGATGAAGCGCAGCAGCGACTTGCGTTGCGTCGCTTCGATCCAGCGCTCGAGCTCCTGCGATGCGGATTCCGCGGCCTCGACGGCTCTGAACAGAGTGGCCATCAGAAATAGCCCTCCTGCTTCTTCTTCTCCATGCTGGCGGCGCCGCCATCCTTGTCGATGACTCGGCCCTGGCGCTCGGAGGTCGTGGCGACGAGCATCTCCTGAATCACCTCGGCGAGCGTCGATGCCTCGCTCTCGACGGCGCCGGTCAGCGGATAGCAGCCCAGCGTGCGGAACCGCACCGACCGCTCAACTGGCACTTCGCCCGGTTCGAGCGGAAAGCGCTCGTCGTCGACCATCAGCAGCACGCCGTCGCGCTCGACCGTCGGCCGCTGCGCTGAGAGATAGAGGGGAACGATCTCGATCCCTTCCGCGTAAATGTACTGCCAGATGTCGAGCTCAGTCCAATTGGACAGAGGAAAGATGCGGATCGACTCCTTCGGGCCCTTCTTTGCATTGTACAGCGACCACAGCTCGGGCCTCTGTCTCTTCGGATCCCAGCGGTGATTGCGGTCGCGGAAGCTGAAGACACGCTCCTTGGCGCGGCTCTTTTCCTCGTCACGCCTGGCGCCGCCAAATGCCGCGTCGAACCCGTATTTGTCGAGCGCCTGCTTCAGCCCTTCCGTCTTCCACATGTCGGTGTGGAGCGGCCCATGATCGAAGGGGTTGATGCCCAACTGCTCCGCTTCCGGGTTCTTGTAGACGAGCAGATCGATGCCCGGCTCCGCTGCGACCTTGTCGCGCAGAGCGTACATGTCGCGAAACTTCCAAGTCGTATCGACGTGCAGCAACGGGAACGGCAGCGGCGCCGGAAAGAATGCCTTCTTCGCCAGGTGCAGCATCACCGCGCTGTCCTTGCCGATCGAATAGAGCATGACCGGCCGCTCGGTTTCGGCGACGACCTCGCGCATGATCTCGATGCTCTCCGCCTCGAGCTGCTCGAGGTGAGTGAGGCTGCGCGTACGGAAGTCGACGGGCGCGTTCATGATGCGCGCACCCTTTGAAACGGAACAACGTCCGCTGGCGCGGCAACATGGCGCCGTGCCACCCAACCAACCACGACGGTGACCGGCGCGCCGGCGGGAAGCTCTTCCGCCAGCGCGCCGATCTCGGCGACGGGACCCGCGACGTGCCGTTGCTCGGGAAGGGATGCCGAAGCAATGGCAATTGCCGGAGTCGCCGGATCGAGGCCCTTGGCCAGCGCTTGGCGCACGAATTCATTGAGCGTCTTGCGCGGCATGTAGAGCACCGTGGTGGCGTTCCGGTCGGCGACGGTCAGCCAATCGATGTCCTCGGGCAGCTTTCCGTCAGCGCCATGACCGGTGACGAACTGGACTCGACGAGCATGCCGCCGCTCGGTCAGCGACATCAGGAGTGACGAAGCCGCGCCTTGGGCGGCGGAAATGCCGGGTATCACGCTGACCTCGATGCCGGCGGCGGCGCATGCGTCGATCTCTTCGGCGGCGCGGCCGAAGATCATCGGATCACCGCCCTTCAGGCGCACCACATTCTCGCCGCTGAGCGCCAGTCCGACCATCATCGTATTGATTTCCGACTGCTTGCAAGAAGGTCCGTGGCCGGTTTTGCCGACCGGAATGCGACGGGCCTCGCGCCGAGCTAGCTCGAGCACATCCGCGCCAACGAGTTGGTCGTAGAGAATGACAGTCGCAGATTGCAGCGCGCGGACGGCCTTGAGCGTAAGCAGCTCGGGATCGCCCGGGCCTGCACCGACCAACGTTACCCTGCCCTTCGGCTGCGGCGTTGATTCGAGGAGGGCTTCGAAATCGCCGGCGGTGGGCTGACTCTCAGTAGCCGCCCACGCAGCGGCGACGAACCGCTGCCAGAAGCCGCGCCGCGCCGCGAAATCGGCCAACCTCTCCTTGAGCGCCGGCCGCCATTCCTTCGCTGCCCTTGCCCAGTTCGACAGCCCCAGCGGCAATACGCTCTCGATGCGCGCGCGGATCGATTGGCCGAGCATTGGAGCCGCACCGTCGGTCGATATGGCGACCACTACGGGAGAACGGTTCACAATCGTGCCAAACTGAATGTCACACAGGTCGGTTTGGTCGATGATGTTGACGACGGCGCCCGCGGCGCGGGCAACCTCGACAAAGCGCAACGCTTCGCTTCGATCAGCAAGATCGGCGACTGCGATAACAGCGCCTTCGAGCTGCTCTGCGTTCCATTCCTTTTCCAGTCGAACGACCGCGGCTCCCGCAGCGGCGAGCAATTCCGCCTTCCACGATGCACCCTCGGACGCGCCGACGACGACAGCTTTTCGGCCCTCGAGCTTGTGGAACAATGGCAGGTTGGGCAGCGGTGCGATGCGCGCGGGCCCGGTCATGCCGCCACGCTCCTGACGAGGCGACCGGACGCGTCGACGTGAAGTCCGCATTCCTTCGCGTCTTCCGTCTCCCACCACCAGCGCCCTGCCCGCTCAGGCTCGCCGGGGCGAAGAGCGCGCGTGCACGGCTCGCAGCCGATCGAAAGGAAGCCCTTGGCGTGGAGCTCATTGATGGGGATATTGTGCTCGGCGCAGGCAGCAGCGACGTCGTCGCGGCTATGGTCAAACAGCGGCGCGATCTTCACCAGCGCCCGCTCGGCATCCCATGATACGAAGGAAATATCTGACCGATGTTGAGACTGGTCGGCCCGCAGGCCCGTAATCCATGCCGATGCGCCGGTTAGCGCTCGGCGCAGCGGCTCGACTTTTCGGACTTCGCAGCAGGAGAGCCGCGCGTCCTTCGAATAATAGAAGCCGTTGATGCCCGCATCTGCGACCATTGCGGCGACGGCTTGCGCATCGGGATAAAAGGCGCGGATCCGAACGCCGTAACGCTCCTCGGTTTCCTGCCAAACCTTGTAGGTCGAGGGGAAAAGCCGACCGGTATCGAGCGTCACAACCTCGATCGGCAACCGCTCGGTGAAAATGTGATGGGCGATCAGCTGGTCTTCGATCCCGAAGCTTGTCGTGAAGACAATGCGGCCGGAAACTGCCTCAACCGCCGCGCGAAGACGCGCTGCAACGCTCTGCGCGGCACTGCCGCTAAGTGCGGCAACGACCGGTTCTTCAGCCTTCACACTAGGAAAATCCGCGTCCGCCACACAAACCCCGTTAGAAAATTATTCTATCTACCGTGTTTCCCATGCGGTGACGCACAAGCTCACATCGGAGCCCCTCATTATGCTCAGATATCAAGCTGAGGCAGTGGATCAAGGTGAGACGAGAAGAAAAAATCGATGTTGCACGGCAACATGCCATCTGTAGAATATTCTTCTAACTTCCTTTGGAGGCGTAGATGGACTCAACGGACCGCAAAATCCTCTCCATCCTTCAGGAGGATGCGTCGCTGTCGGTCGCCGACGTGGCGAAGCGCGTGAACCTTTCGCAAACGCCGTGCTGGCGGCGCATCCAGAAGCTCAGCGACAGCGGAGTCATCACGAGACGCGTCGCCCTTGTAGACCCGGATGCGATCGGTCTTGGCCTGACCGTGTTCGTGGAGATCGAAACTGGTGACCACTCGAAGGAGTGGCTCGCGGGATTCAGCGCAGCAGTCAGCGCTATGCCCGAAGTGATGGAAGTTTACCGGATGGCGGGCGACGTCGACTATATGCTGCGCATCACCGTCCCCAACATGGGAGCGGTCGACGCCTTCTATCAGCGGCTGATCGAAACGGTGCCGCTTAAGAATGTCACGTCGCGCTTCGCGATGGAGCGAGTGAAATATACGACCGCCTACCCCCTGGACGACCATTAGGCAGAGCGCGCCAGTACTGGCTCCTGCTCGCGTTCGGCGGTCAGGAAGGCGTCGACCGCAGCTGCACAATCCCGTCCTTCCCGTATAGCCCAAACTACGAGGGACTGACCGCGCCGCATGTCGCCGCAGGCGAAAACGCGGTCACGGCTGGTGCGATATTCGTTCATCGACGCACTGACATTGCCCTGCGGCGTCAGCTCGACACCCGAACTTTCCACCGCGCCCTGCTTGCGCGGACCAACGAAGCCCATAGCGAGCAGCACCAGGTCGGCCTTGATCTCGAACTCGCTGCCGGCAACCGGCTGGATGATCATTCGGCCGTTCGGACTTTCGACGAGCTCGGAGCGAGCGCATCGCAGCGCCGTCACCTGGCCGTTTTCGCCGACGAAGCCCGTGGTGAGGACAGAGAACTCGCGTTCCGCGCCTTCCTCCTGCGACGAGGAGGTCCTGAGCTTCATTGGCCAGTTCGGCCAAGTCAGCGCCTTGTTTTCGTGCAGCGGCGGCTGCGGAAGGATCTCCAGCTGCGTAACCGACGCCGCGCCTTGACGAAACGACGTACCGATGCAGTCCGAACCGGTGTCACCACCGCCGATCACCACGACATCCTTGCCCAGGGCGCTGATCGTGCCGTTCGGCGCGGCTTTGTCTTCGCTGTCGCCGGCATTGCGCTTGTTCTGCTGCGTTAGGAAATCCATCGCGAAATGGACTCCCGCAAGCTCGCGTCCGGGAACGGCAAGATCGCGCGGGCTTTCGGCACCGCCGGCGAACACCAGGAGGTGATAATCGTCAAGGAGCCGGTCCACCGACACGGTGACTCCGATTTCCATGTTCGTGCGGAAAATGACGCCCTCGACCTCCATTTGCGCAACGCGCCGGTCGATGATCGACTTGTCGAGCTTGAAGTCGGGAATGCCGTAGCGCAGCAGGCCGCCGATGCGGTCCGCCTTCTCGAACACGGTCGGCGCGTGACCCAGGCGCGCGAGTTGCTGCGCGCAGGCAAGGCCAGCGGGGCCTGAACCGACGATAGCGATGCGCTTGCCCGTTCCGCGAGGGAGCAGCTGCGGCTTCACCCAGCCTTCGTCAAACGCGCGGTCGGCGATCGCGGCCTCGATCGATTTGATCGTCACCGGTGCATCGTCGATGTTGAGCGTGCATGCGGCTTCGCACGGAGCGGGGCAGATTCGCCCGGTGATTTCCGGGAAGTTGTTGGTCTGGTGCAGCCGCTCGCTCGCTGTCTCCCAGTCTTGCTGATAGACGAGGTCGTTCCAATCCGGGATCAAATTGTTCACCGGACAGCCCGAGTGGCAGAACGGAATCCCGCAATCCATGCAGCGCGAGGCTTGCTTGCCGATCACCTCTGGCGAGGGTTCTTCCGTGAACTCACGCCAATGTTTCACGCGCTCGGGCACCGGCGCGTAGCCGCGGTCGCGGCGCTCGACTTCGAGAAATCCTGTCGGCTTACCCATCTTAGCTTCCTATTCCGCGGCGACAGCGTCGTGGCTTGGCTCAAGTTCGGCCAAGGCCCGCCGGTATTCGCTTGGGACCACCTTTACGAAATGCTGCAGCGCGTTCGGCCAGTCGGCGAGCAACGCCGCCGCCTTGGCACTGCCCGTCGCAAGCTGGTGCCGCTCGAGCAGAACGCGCAGCCGCTCGGCGTCATAACGCAGCGGATGTCCCATACCGGTATCGGATACGCTCGAGGCTCGCTGCGCCGGCGCTCCGTCGCCCCACGAGCTGCCTGCCAGCGCAATGCCTTCGAGCGAAACGCTGTCGAGATTGCACTGGTGCTTCAGCGCGCCTTCGGGATCGTAGACGTAGGCGATGCCACCCGACATGCCCGCCGCGAAGTTGCGGCCGATCTGCCCAAGCACGCAGACCACACCGCCGGTCATATATTCGCAGCAATGGTCGCCTGCGCCTTCCACTACGGCGACCGCGCCGGAGTTGCGCACGGCGAACCGCTCGCCAGCGACGCCCTCGAAATAAGCTTCGCCCGCGATGGCGCCGTAAAGCACCGTGTTGCCGACGATGATGTTGCGTGCGGGATCGCGTCCGACGCCATCCGGCTGGCGGACGATCACGCGGCCGCCCGAGAGGCCCTTGCCGACATAGTCGTTGCCGTCGCCGGTGAGCTCGACGGTGACGCCGTGCGCGAGGAAGGCACCGAAGCTCTGGCCTGCAGTGCCCTTCAGGCGGACGAAGATGCTGTCCTGCGGCAGGCCCTCATGGCCGAAGCGGCGGGCGACTTCACCGGACAGCATCGTTCCGACACTCCTGTGCACGTTGCGAACAATGCTCTCGATCACGACGGGCTCGCCGCGCTCGAGCGCCGGCTCGGCTGCAGCAATCAGATCGCGGTCGAACAGCTTGTCGAGACCGTGGTGCTGCCGCTCAGAGTTCAGCCGCGCGACGCCATCGGGAACCTTGGGACTGTAGAGCAGACGGCTGAGATCGATCCCTTGCGCCTTCCAATGGTCGACGGCGACCGTCGCATCCATCAGCTCAGTTCGCCCGATCATCTCGTCGAGTTTGCGGATGCCTAGCGAGGCCATGATCTCCCGCAGCTCTTCGGCGACGAAGAAGAAGTAATTGATCACGTGCTCCGGCGCCCCGGTGAAGCGCGCGCGCAAAACCGGATCCTGCGTCGCGACGCCGACCGGACAGGTGTTGAGGTGACACTTGCGCATCATGATGCAGCCCGCGGCGATCAGCGGAGCGGTCGCAAAGCCGAACTCGTCAGCGCCAAGGATTGCGGCAACGGCTACATCGCGGCCGGTACGCAAGCCGCCGTCCGCCTGCACTGCGATGCGGCCGCGAAGCTTGTTCAGCACGAGCGTCTGCTGGGTCTCGGCGAGCCCGATCTCCCACGGCAGGCCGGCATGGGTCAGCGACGTGAGCGGCGATGCGCCCGTGCCGCCCTCGTAGCCGGAGATGGTCACATGATCCGCGCGTGCTTTGGCGACGCCAGCGGCAACTGTGCCGACACCGACCTCCGACACCAGCTTGACCGACACCCGCGCCCTGTCGTTGACGTTTTTCAAGTCGAAGATCAGCTGCGCCAAGTCCTCGATCGAATAGATGTCGTGGTGCGGCGGGGGCGAGATGAGCCCAACGCCGGGCGTCGAATGGCGCACGGCGGCAATATGCCGGTCGACCTTGTGGCCCGGCAGCTGCCCGCCTTCGCCGGGCTTAGCGCCCTGCGCGATCTTGATCTGCAGCTCGTCCGCATTGACCAGATATTCGGCCGTGACGCCGAAGCGGCCCGACGCGACCTGCTTGATCGCCGAGCGCATCGAATCCCCGTTGGGCAGCGCCTTGAAGCGATCGCGTTCCTCGCCGCCCTCGCCAGTGTTCGACTTGCCGCCGATCCGGTTCATGGCGATGGCAAGTGTCGTGTGGGCTTCGCGGCTGATTGAGCCGAAGCTCATCGCTCCAGTGGCGAAGCGCTTCACGATCTCGCTGGCCGGTTCGACCTCCTCGATCGGGACTGCGGGACCGGCAGGGCGGAAATCCAGCAAGCCGCGAATGGTGAGCCGCCGGCGGCTTTGGTCGTTCACGCCTTGCGCGAATTCGCGATACTTGTCGGGAAGGTTGCCGCGCACCGCGTGCTGCAGGTTGGCCACCGTATCCGGAGTCCAGGCATGGGCTTCGCCGCCGACGCGCCACGCATATGCACCTCCGACGTCGATGCTCGCACTCGGCGCAGCATAAGCTTCCGCGTGCCTTCGCGTCGTCTCGGCAGCAATCTCGTCGAGGCCGACTCCTTCGATCATAGTCGCCGTGCCGGTGAAATATTTCCCGACGAGCTTGCTCGAGAGGCCGACAGCGTCAAAGATCTGCGCGCCGCAATAGGACTGGAAGGTCGAGATGCCCATCTTGGACATCACCTTCAGCATGCCCTTGCCGATAGCCTTGATGTAGTTGGCGCGCACCTTTTCCGGCGGCAGCTCGATGTCGCCGCCTGTTCGCAGCAATTCGAGAGTCTCGAACGCCAGATAGGGATTGATCGCCTCGGCCCCGTAGCCTGCGAGCACGCAGAAATGGTGGACCTCGCGCGCTTCCGCAGTCTCAACCACCAGTCCCGTCTGCATCCTGAGGCCCTGGCGGATCAGGTGATGGTGCACCGCCGCCGTCGCTAGCGCCGCCGGGATTGGCACGCGATCGCTTCCGGCCGCACGGTCGGAGATGATCAGCATGTTGATGTCGGCGAGCACGGCCTCGGTCGCTTCCCAGCACAAGCGCTTCAGTGCCGCTTCGAGCGCCTGGCCCGTACCGCCCGCCCAAGTCGCGTCCAGCGTCTGCGTGCGGAAAGCGCCGTCGAGCACATCCTGGATGTTGCGGATCTTCGAGAGATCCTCGTCTGTCAGGATCGGCTGCGAGACTTCGAGCCGCTTGTGTGTGCCGGCGTGGCGCGCGAGTAGGTTGGGCCGCGGACCGATCATCGACACGAGACTCATCACCATCGCTTCGCGGATCGGATCGATCGGCGGGTTCGTCACCTGCGCGAAGTTCTGCTTGAAATATTCGTACAGAAGCTTCGGGCGCTCCGAGAGCGCGGCGATCGGCGTGTCCGTGCCCATCGAGCCGACCGGGTCGTCGCCGTTCTTCGCCATTGGCGAGAGGAAAAACTTCAGGTCCTCCTCGGTGTAACCGAACGCCCGTTGCGTGCTCTTCAAATCCGCATCGTCGCGCGCGCACTCGCCATCGGCTTCAACCGCCGGTAGATCCTCGAGCTTGAACTGCGTTTCGTTCAACCATTCGCCATAGGGCTGCTCCGAAGCGAGGCACGACTTGATCTCTTCGTCCTCGACGATGCGCTGCTCTTCAAGGTCGATTAGCAGCATGCGGCCGGGCTGGAGCCGCCACTTGCGAACGATCTTCTCCTCGGGAATCGGCAGAACGCCGCTTTCGGACGCCATGATCACCCGGTCGTCGTCGGTGACGCAGAAGCGCGCGGGCCTCAGGCCATTGCGGTCGAGCGTCGCGCCGATCTGCCGACCGTCGGTGAAGGCGATCGCCGCCGGTCCGTCCCACGGCTCCATGAGGGCTGCATAATATTCGTAGAAAGCGCGCCGCTTCGGATCCATCTGCGCGTTGCCCGCCCAAGCCTCGGGGATGAGCAGCATCATCGCGTGCGCGAGCGAGTAACCGCCGGCGAGCAGCAGCTCGAGCGCATTATCCAGGCACGCCGTATCCGATTGGCCGTAAGGGATCAGCGGCCACATCTTGTCGAGATCGGCGCCAAGCAAAGGCGATTCGAGCGTGCGGCGGCGCGCGTTCATCCAGTTAACGTTGCCGCGAACGGTATTGATCTCACCATTGTGGGCGATGAATCGATAGGGGTGCGCCAGCTTCCAGCTCGGGAAGGTGTTGGTCGAGAAACGCTGGTGCACGAGTGCCAGCGCCGACTTCGTGCGCGGGTCGAGAAGATCGGGATAGAAGCTGCCAACCTGCGTCGCCAGCAGCAGCCCCTTGTAGACGATAGTTCGCGTCGAGAAGGACGGAATATAGAAGTCGGCGAGCCCCGGCAGGTGCTTCTTCTCGGCGAGCTCGTTCAGCGGATTCTGCGTCTGCTTGCGGATGGTCAGGATTTTGCGTTCGAACGCATCCTGATCGGGAACCCGAGGTCCGCGCGCGACAATCGCCTGGCGGACGACGGGCAAGGATTCGAGGACGGCTTCGCCAAGGCCCGCCGTATCCGTCGGAACGTCTCGCCAGCCGAGCAGGATCTGCCCCTCGATCTGGATGAAGCGCTCCAGCCGGGCGACGGCCACGTCGCGACTTTCCGCGTCCTGCGGAAGGAAGCACATGGCGACTGCGTAATTCCCGGACTCCGGCAGGGTAACGGAATTGTCGTGCGCCCAGTCGCGCAGCAGCTCATCCGGAATCTGGATCAGAACGCCAGCGCCGTCGCCGACGAGCGGGTCGGCGCCGCGTGCACCGCGGTGATCGAGATTTGCCAGCATCTGCAGGCCGTCGCGAACGATCTCGTTCGACCTCACGCCCTTGATGTTGGCGATGAAGCCGACGCCGCATGCGTCATGCTCGTTGACCGGATCGTATAGTCCTTGCTTCTCGGGCGGTCTGGTCACGTTAGATCCCCGTTCTTAATTCGTAGGTGCGGATGTCCGGCTCGTGCAGCAGCGTGACGGCGATCTCATCGAGACCGCCGAGCAAGCATTCGCGTCGGAAGTGGTCCATCGTGAAGTGGAACTCGTGCCCCGCGGACGAGGTCACCGTCTGCCGCTCCAGATCCACGCTGACGCTATGCTCGCTCGCCGCACTGAGCAGCGCTTCGACTTCGGTGTGGCCAAGCTCGACCGCGGCGATTCCGTTCTTGAATGCGTTGCCGGCGAAAATGTCGGAAAAGCTCGCCGCAATCACTGCGCGCACACCGAGATCGGCAAGTGCCCAAGCAGCATGCTCCCGGCTCGACCCGCAGCCGAAATTGTCGAGTGCGACGATGATCGGCGCGCCGCGATAGGCTGGATCGTCGAAGACGTTACCGGGCGTCGCCCGCAGCGCTGGAAACGCATGGCGGCCGAGCCCCGTCCTGCGAACAGTCTTCAGGTGCTCGGCAGGGATGATCACATCGGTATCGATGTTGCTGAACGGCAGCGCGTAGGCGCGCCCTTCGACGCGGGTGAACGGGGTCATGCTGCAAGCTCCCCGAAATCGCCGCTGAGCAGCTCACGAACGTCGGTGAGGCGGCCCGTCACCGCAGCCGCCGCCGCCATTGCTGGCGACATCAAATGCGTGCGTGCACCGGGACCCTGCCGTCCGACGAAATTGCGATTTGAGGTGGACGCGCAGCGCTCGCGCGGCGGCACTTTGTCCGGGTTCATCGCCAGGCACATCGAGCAGCCGGGCTCACGCCAGTCGAAGCCCGCGTCGATGAAGACGCGGTCGAGCCCTTCCGCTTCGGCCTGGCGCTTCACCAGGCCCGATCCGGGGACAACGAGCGCCTGCTTGATCCGGTCGCTGATCTTGCGCCCCTTCAGCACTGCAGCGGCCGAGCGGAGGTCCTCGATGCGGCTGTTGGTGCAGCTGCCGATGAAGATGTGCTCAACCGCTACGTCCTGCAAACGCTGGCCGGCACTAAGGCCCATATAATCGAGCGCGCGCTGTGCACTCTGCCTCTTCGCCCCATCGCTGAAGCTCTCGGGATCCGGGACCGCAGCCGTGATTGGGGCAACGTCTTCAGGGCTCGTTCCCCAGGTGACGGTCGGCGCAACGTCACTTGCGTCGAATTTGACCGAGCGATCAAACCCTGCCCCTTCGTCGGAGACAAGCTTGCGCCATTGCTCGACAGCGCGGTCCCAATCGGCGCCCTTCGGCGCCATCGGCCGGTCCTTGAGATAGGCGAAGGTCTTCTCGTCCGGCGCAAATAGGCCTGACCGCGCGCCGGCTTCGATTGACATGTTCGCGACCGTGAGACGGCCTTCGATGCTCATGTCGTCGAATGTGCTTCCGCGATACTCCATGACGTAGCCCGTGCCACCGGCAGTGCCGAGCTTGCCTATGATTGTCAGGACGAGATCCTTGGGGGTGACGCCGAACCCGAGCTTCCCATCGACGCGTATCTCGAGCGTGCGCGAAGGCTTCATCATCAATGTTTGCGTAGCGAGCACATGCTCGACTTCGCTGGTGCCGATGCCGAATGCGAGCGCGCCGAGGGCGCCATGAGCTGCCGTATGGCTGTCGCCACAGACGACCGTCGTTCCGGGAAGCGTGAACCCTTGCTCGGGCCCGACGACGTGGACGATGCCCTGCTCGACCGCGAGGACGTCGATGTAGGGAACGGCGAACTCGGCGACATTCCCCTCGAGCGCGGCAACCTGCGCAGCGCTCGCCGGATCCTCGATCAGCAACGGCCCGCCATTGCCGCCGGCACGCAGAGTCGTGGGGACATTGTGATCGGCGACTGCGAGCGTCAGGTCCGGACGACGGACCTTACGTCCAGCAATGCGCAGTCCTTCGAACGCCTGCGGCGAAGTCACTTCATGGACCAGATGCCGGTCGATGTAGATCAAGCACGTGCCGTCATCGCGCCGGGCGACGACGTGCGCGTCCCAGATCTTCTCGTACAGGGTGCGCGGGCGAATGCTCATCCGCAGCAGCCCCGGTTCATTGCGATCAGCTCGCGGTAGGCGTTCGAGCGGTTGAGACCGGCTCCCAGGTTCTCGCGCACCTTCGCACCGAAGTCGGAGCAGCTCGCACTGCCGCCGAGATCGCCTGTGCGGCATCCGTCGAGCAGCGTAAGCTCGAGCGCTGCGGAAAGAATCTGGCCGCTATCGCTGAGGCCGAGCTCGTCGAGCATCATCGCCGCGCTTGCAATCGCGCCTGCGGGATTGGCGAGGTTGAGCCCGGCAAGGCCCGGCGCAGAGCCATGAATGGGCTCGAACAATCCGGGGCCGTCGAGGCCAACGCTAGCCGACCCCAACAGACCAATCGATCCGCTGATGACTGAGAGCTCGTCCGAAAGGATGTCGCCGAACATATTTTCCGTGAGGATGACGTCGAAGCGGCGCGGATGCGTAACGAGCGCCATCGCGCAGGCGTCGACGTACATGTGATCGAGCTCGACGTCCGGATAGGCCTTGGCGACTTCAGTAACGGTCGCGCGCCACAACTTGGACGTGGCGAGGACGTTGGCCTTGTCGACAGAAGTGACCCTCTTCTGGCGATGACGCGCCGAACGGAAGGCGACGTGGGCGATCCGCTCGATCTCGTCGCGGTCGTAGGAGCAAAGATCGGATGCCGAAGAGGCATCGCTGCGGCGTTCCCCGAAATAGATGCCGCCGGTCAGCTCGCGAACAACGAGAATGTCGGCATCCTTGGAAATGTCTGGCCGCAGCGGGGAAAACTCCTGAAGCCCGTCGAGCACCTTGGCGGGGCGGAGATTGGCGAACAGCCCGAGCTGTTCGCGGATGCGCAGCAGCCCCGCTTCGGGACGAACGGGCGAGTCGTCCCACTGATCACCACCGACGGCGCCAAGCAGCACAGCGTCCGCATTGCGGCACGCCTCCAGTGTTTCCTCGGGCAGCGGATCGCCATGCCGGTCGATTGCAACTCCGCCGAAATCATGTTCGGCGAAGTGCAGATCGAGCCCGCGTTCGCTCGACAATTGTTCGAGGCAAGCGACGGCCTCGGTCGTGACCTCCGGGCCGATGCCGTCTCCAGGCAGGACAACGATGTTGATCACGCGGCCTCCACCTTATTGGCGTTGCTGATGCGGAGGTCGCGGACCGCTTGCGCGTTGCTGACCGCGTCGATGTAGGCCGAGACACAACAGGGCAGGATGTCACGCGCCCGGGCGCGGCCGGCGAACGTCTCGCCCTCGACGTCGACAGTCATGTCGACCAGTACGCTTGCGCCTTGCCCATCCTTCGCCGGCTCATCCGGGTCGGCCGCGATGTACTGCATCTCGATGCTGTCCACCCGCGCCGGAACGCCCATCATCTGGCTGACCGCAGCGAATGCGCCGTCGAGCGCGCCCGGTGCGCTTGCGACATCGGTCACGCGCCCGCGTTCGCCATGCTCCAGTTCGACCCGGGCGACCGGCCAGGCGCTCGCCGAAACCGGCGCGCGAATGTCAAGTTTGGACAGCTTCCACAGAGCTTGCGGACGATGCGTCTTCGCCTCGGAGAGCAGCGCGACAAGGCGCGCCGTGTCGACCGTGCCGACTTCGTCGGCGACCGTCTTGAATGCGGTGAAGAGCCTGTCGAGTTGCTCGCCTTCGAGGACGTAGCCGAGCGCCTTGGCCTTGGCCGCCAGCGCATGGCGGCCGCTGTGCTTGCCCAGCACAATGCCGTCGGTCGCAAGCCCAATATCCTCGGGCTTGATGATCTCGTAGGTTTCGCGGTTTTGCAACACGCCGTGCTGGTGGATCCCGGATTCGTGTGCGAAAGCGTTGGCCCCGACAATCGATTTGTTGCGCGGCGGCGGCGTGTTGGTGATTTGCGCAAGGGTCCGGCTTGCGGGAATGATCTTCGTCGTATCGACGTTGGTGAACGCTTCATAGACGTTAGCGCGAGTGCGCAGGGCCATTACGATGTCCTCAAGCGCGCAATTGCCGGCCCGCTCACCGATCCCATTCACGGCGCATTCGACCTGGCGAGCGCCACCGCGCACTGCGGCGAGCGAGTTGGCAACGGCCATGCCAAGGTCGTCATGGCAGTGCGTCGAGAAAATAACGTCTTCCGCCCGCTCGACGTGCCGATCGAGGAACTGGAAGAGTTCGAAGATTTCCTCCGGTGTGGTGTAGCCGACCGTGTCAGGCACGTTCAGCGTCGTGGCGCCTTCCGCGGCCGCGACGGAGAGCGTCTCGACAAGATAATCGCGCTCGGTGCGAATTGCGTCTTCGGCGGAGAATTCGACATCGTCGAAATATTCTCGTGCGAAGGCGATCGACGAGCGGATTGCCTCCAGCACTTCGCCGCGGCTCATGTGCAGCTTGGCTTCACGATGCAACGGGCTGGTGCCGATGAAGATGTGACAGCGCTTGCGCCTGGCGGGTGCCAGCGCGCTCGCGGAGGCGAGGATGTCACCGCGGGTCGCCCGAGCAAGCGAGCAAATGATCGGCCCGTCGATCTCGGCAGCGATCTCCATGATCGACTGCGCGTCCTTCGGCGACGAGGCTGCGAACCCCGCCTCGATGACGTCGACGCGAAGCGCGGCAAGGGCCTTGGCCATACGCAGCTTGCCCTCGGGAGTCATGGAGAACCCAGGCGCCTGTTCACCGTCGCGAAGCGTCGTGTCGAAGATTCGAATCGGGGTCATGAAGGTGATCCCTGTTTGGGGGTGACAACGGAAACGGAATTGACGTCGATGAGCCGGTCGAGCTGCCGCGCGACGACTTCGACCCGCCGCGATGCGTCGCGCGGCTGGAGGTCGATCGTTATGGATGCGCCGTTGGCGCGCTCCTCCATCGCAAGGCCCAGCAGCGAATAGCCACGCCGCTCGACGAGTCCGAGCATGCGGATGACCGCGCCTTCTGCCGGCGTGAAACTGACGACCAGACGCTCGCTCACCAGCCTTTCTCCAACATCTGCACGTTCGAACTGTTCGGCGGGACTAGCGGCCAAACGTTCTCGCGCGGGTCGATGCGGACATGGCAGAGGATTGGCCCGTCGGTGCCCAGCAGCCGCTTGATCGCGCCGCCGACCTGCGAGCGATGGTCGATCGTGAACGCCTCGATCCCAAACGAATGTGCGACCTCGGCAAAATCCGGATTGTCGCTGAGGTCGATCTCTGAGAAATTCTCCTCGAAGAACAGCTCCTGCCACTGCCGGACCATGCCCAGCTGACTGTTGTCGATCAGGACGATCTTGAGCGGCAAGCGGTAGCGGCGGATGGTCGCCAGCTCCTGCACGTTCATCATGAACGAGCCGTCGCCGGAGACGGTGATGACCGTCGCGCCGGGTTCCGCGAGCACCGCGCCGACGCCCGCCGGAATTCCGTAGCCCATTGTGCCGAGGCCGCCGCTGGTGAGATGCGCTTGCGGGCGGCTGAAGCGGCAATGCTGCGCGACCCACATCTGGTGCTGGCCAACGTCGCAAGTGAAGATGGCTTTGTCGCCGGCGGCTTCGGACAGCTGCTTGAGTAATGCTGGCGCGTAGATGCCTGCGCCGGGCGCGTCGTAGCGCGCTGCCCAGAGCTTCTTCTGCGCCTGACACTGCTTGGCCCAACCGGCCACGTCCGGCTGTGCTGTCAGCCGCTCCAGGATCGCGGTCATGTCGCCGACCACCCCGACATCGGCGGCGCGCAGCTTGCCGATTTCCGCCGGATCGGCGTCGATGTGAACGACCTTGGCATTCGGCGCGAAGCTGTCGAGCTTGCCCGTGGCGCGATCATCGAAACGAGCGCCGACGCAGATCAGCAGATCGCAATTATCGATTGCGATATTCGCGGCGCGCGTTCCGTGCATGCCGAGCATGCCGAGGAAGTGGGGGGCGTCGGTTGGAATGCTGCCTAGACCCTTAAGCGTTGCGACCGCGGGAATTCCGCTGCGCTCGGCGAATTCGCGCAGTGCGCGTTCGGCGCGGGCGATCGCCACTCCGCCGCCGAAATAGAGCACTGGCGCGGAGGCGTCCGCGATAAGCGTGTTCGCGGCCTCGATAGCCGCCTCGTCGAGGTGCTCGGGCGATTCCTCGGGTAACTCGAATGGCTCGGGAAGGGCGCTGAGTACGCCCACGTCTTTGGGCAGATCGATCAAGACCGGCCCCGGGCGACCCGAGCAAGCGATGCGGAAGGCCTCCGCGAACACGCGTGGAATGTCCGCGGTGCGGCGGATCAGGAAGCTGTGCTTCACGATCGGCAGGGTGATGCCGAAGATGTCGACTTCCTGAAACGCGTCGGTGCCCATCAGCGGCGAGGCAACCTGGCCAGTGATCGCGACCATCGGGACGCTGTCGAGGAAAGCATTGGCGATTCCGGTGACGAGGTTGGTGGCCCCGGGACCCGAGGTCGCGATGCAGACCCCTGGCCTGCCAGTAACCCGGCCATAGGCGTCGGCTGCCAGCGCCGCCGCCTGCTCGTGCCGAACCAGTATGTGCTGAAGGGATGATCCCGTCAGCGCATCGTAGACCGGCATGATTGCGCCGCCCGGATAGCCGAAGACGTGGGTAACGCCTTCGCGCTCGAGCGCCTGCACCACGAGCCGAGCGCCGCTGACGGCCTCGGTCTCGGGTGCAGGAACGCGTTGGGCGGCGCTGCTGGTCATCTCATGCCGCCTGTGATTGAGGTTGAGTGGGGCTCGGCTGCTCGGCCGGTGCCTCCGATTGTAGCCACGCCATGTGCTTGCGCAGTTCCGCGCCGACCTGCTCGACAGGCTGCGCCAGATCCTCATCCCACATGCGCTGATATTCGGGCTTGCCGGCCTCGCTCTCGGCGATCCACTGGCGGGCGAAGGCGCCGCTCTGGATGTCGGCGAGAACTTCCTTCATTCGCTCGCGGGTCTCGTCGTTGATGACGCGTGGGCCGGAGACGAAGTCGCCGTACTTCGCGGTTTCGGAGACGAAGTGCAGCATCTTCTTGAAGCCGCCCTCGTACATCAGGTCGACGATCAGCTTCAGTTCGTGGAGGCACTCGAAATAAGCGACCTCGGGCTTGTAGCCCGCGTCGGTGAGCGTCTTGAATCCTGAGGCGACCAGCTCGGTCGCGCCGCCGCACAGGACGGCTTGCTCGCCGAACAGGTCGGTTTCGGTTTCCTCGCGGAACGTCGTCTCGATCGCGCCGGCTCGCGTGCCCCCATTGCCGAACGTGTAGGCCAGCGCCTTGTCGCGGGCGGAACCGGTCGAATCCTGGTAGACTGCGAAGAGGCTGGGGACACCGCGGCCGATCTCATATTCGCGGCGGACGAGATCGCCGGGTCCCTTCGGCGCGACGAGGATCACGTCGATGTCGGCGCGCGGCTTCACCTCGCCGTAGAGCACGCTGAACCCGTGCGCCACGAGCAGAGTGTCGCCGGCCGAAAGGTTCGGCTCGATCTCATTTGCATAGACCTCGCGATGGGTCATGTCGGGCGTGAGCAGGCAGACCAGCTGCGCGCGGCGCGCGGCCTCGGCGGGCGAAGCGACGCGGAAACCGTCGGCCAGCGCCTTGCGCTCCGCGCCGCCGCCGCTTCGAGCGCCGACGATGACGGAAAAGCCGCTGTCGCGGAGATTGCGCGCATGCGCGCGGCCCTGGCTGCCATAGCCAATGACCGCGATCGTCGCGCTTTTCAGCGCTTCCGGCTTCGCGTCTTCGTCGGTGTAAATTCGTTCCACTTCGAGGTTTTCCTTTCGCGCAAAAGAAAACCCCCGCTCCGGTCCGGGAGCGGGGGTCTTGAGTTCCTTGTCTCTTCAGACTTTCGGATCCCTAGGCCGCTCCCCTTTGCTCGGTAATAAGCACGAGCGTAAGCAGGTCGACGCGCACGTCCACCAACGTCGCGGCAAAATCTTCGGCAATGAGCTTCGAATTCGGCATCACAACCTGATCACCCTTTGGGAGGAGTCCATTTGGGATCCCATTTGAAAAACCTTATGCTGCATCGCATTATCTCGCGCAAGAGGAAAACAGCCGCGCGAGCGCAAATATTCACCTGTTCACCGCACTTCGCCTGTGCTTCAGCGCGCCGATTGTATCCAAACACAACATGGTTAACCAATGACTGACAAGCCCCTCCCCTCGCGCGAAATGGTCGAAGGACCCTCGCGAGCTCCCGCAAGGGCGATGCTCCACGCCGCTGGATTCAGTGACCACGCGCTCACCAAGCCGCTCGTCGCCGTCGTCCATAGCTTTTCGACCGTCACTCCTTGCAACATGCACCTGCGCGATCTGGCGCAGCACGCCGCGCGCGGAATCGAGGAAGCCGGCGGCACGCCGATCGAGTTCAACACGATCGTCGTCACCGACGGGATCGCAATGGGCACGCGCGGCATGCGCGCGTCGCTGATGAGCCGCGAAGTCATCGCCGATTCGGCGGAGCTCGCTGTGCGCGGTCACTCGCTCGACGCGGTTGTATTTATCGTCGGCTGCGACAAGACGATCCCGGCCGCGGCAATGGCCGCTGCCCGGCTCGATCTGCCCAGCGTCATTCTCTACGGCGGCTCGATCATGCCCGGCCGGCTCGGCGACAAGGCGCTGACCATCCAGGACGTGTTCGAGGCGGTCGGTGCCTACAGCGCCGGAAATATCGACGACGAACAGTTGAAGGCTGTCGAGACCCATGCCTGCCCTGGAGCCGGCGCCTGCGGCGGCCAGTTCACGGCGAACACGATGGCGATGGCGATGACCTTCCTCGGCTTGTCACCGATGGGGCTAAACGACATCCCGGCGGTGCATCCGGCAAAGGCGCAAGCCGCCTTCGAGGCGGGCCGTGCCGCGCTGGATGCGCTTCGGGACCGAAGGAACGCTCGCAGCCTGATCAATGCCACCAGCCTACGCAACGCGGCTGTCGCTGGCACTGCAACGGCCGGCTCGACCAACCTGATATTGCATCTTCTAGCAATCGCCCGCGAGTCCGGGATCCCGGAGTCCGAGTTCAACATCGACCTGTTCGATCAGGTCTCCCGCTCGACGCCCGTCATCGCCGACTTGAAGCCCGGCGGGCGCTTCATGGCGCCGGACATGAGCGCTGCCGGCGGAACCGCGCTACTCGGCCGCCGCCTGATGGAAGCCGGACTCATCGAGAATGCACCGACCGTCACGGGCAAGTCGCTGTTCGACCATTTCCGAGATGCCGCTGAAACGCCCGGGCAGGAAGTCATTGTCACCGCCGATCGCCCGATCAAGGAGCGCGGCGGGTTCGGCATCTGCTACGGCAATATCGCACCCGAGGGCTGCGTCGTGAAGCTCGCCGGTCACGGCAAGCTCCGCTTCGAAGGCCCGGCGAAGGTGTTCGACGGCGAGGAAGCGGCGTTCGACGCGCTAACCCACGGCAAGATCGACGCCGGAGATATCGTCGTGATCCGCGGCGAAGGACCGGTCGGCGGTCCCGGCATGCGCGAGATGCTCGGGGTCACCGCCGCGATCCAGGGCCGCGGGCTCGGCAACGATGTGGCGCTGATCACCGACGGCCGCTTCTCGGGCGCGACCTACGGTTTCATGGTCGGCCACATCTCACCCGAGGCCGCGTGCGGCGGGCCGATCGCCAAGCTTCAGGACGGCGACACGATCGTCATCGACGTCGAGCAGCGGGTGATAGAAACCGAAGCGGACCTCGCCTCGCGGCCGGATGTCGAATGGCCGCGCTCACCTGAATCGACCGGCGCCTACGCCAAATATGCGGCGCTTGTAGGCTCCGCTTCGCACGGAGCAGTCACGCTTCCGGACTAGGCGGCGAGGGCGCGCTCGCGAAGTACGTCGGCCAAAGCACCCAGATCGGCGGCGATGCGAACCTTGCGCGTCGGCCGATTGAGGATCGCTGCGAGCGCAGGGCTCGGCTGGACCGCTCGTCCGATGAGGGGCTCCACGATTTCAGCGAACTTGTATGGATGGGCGGTCGCCATCGCGATCCACGGGCGCTCGGACCGGAGTGCGTCCGGCAGACGGGACCAAGCCTCCACCGCTGTCGCCGAATGCGGGCACCAGACATAGCCGCTGGCTTGATATTCGCTGGTAATCCTCGCCCTGATCTCATCGTCGGTGACGAGCTGCACGCCGACCGAGCGCGCTTCTGGCGGAAGCGCGGACACGCGCTCGAAATTGCTCGGATTGCCCACGTCCATGGCGTTGGCGAGAGTGACGATTGAAGGGCGCGGCTCGTACCGGCCCGACAAATGCCACTCTTTCAGGGTGCGATTGGCATTGGTCGCAAGGAGGACCGGACCGACCGGAAGTCCCATCTCCCTCGCAAGCAGCACCGCGAACCCGTGCCCCAGATTACCGCTTGGGATCACGAACCCAGGCATTTCGCCGGTCTGCGCGAATAGCCGCACCGCGGCATGTGCTGCGTACGCAAGCTGCGGCATGAGCCGGCCGAAATTGATCGAATTGGCGGACGTTAGCCGATGCTCCGCCGACAACGACTCCTCCGCGAATGCCGACTTCACCAGCCGCTGGCAGTCATCGAAGTCTCCGTCCACTTCGATCGCGAGGAGCTGATCGCCCCAGCAGGTCAGCTGACGCTCCTGGAAGGGTGAGACACGCCCCTTCGGGAAAAGGATCACCGCTCGGACGGACGAACGCCCTTCGGCGGCGCAGCCGACCGCACCGCCTGTGTCGCCCGAGGTCGCGACCAGGACCGAGAGTGGCCGTCCCTCGGCGATCCGGTCGAAGCAGGCCATGAGGAAGCGTGCGCCGAAATCCTTGAAGGCGCCGGTGGGACCGCGAAACAGCTCCAGCGCGCACAATGATGGATTGGCGGAATCGGCCGTTACCAGGGGTGCCGAAATGTCCAGCGCCTGCGCGCAGATCGAGTGAAGTTCAGGCTCCAGAGCGTCGCCCGCGAAGAAAGGGCGGAGCAAGGCCGCCGCGAAATCGGCGAGCGGGGCTTCAGGGTCCAGGGCCGTCAGTTCAACCGACGGAAGCTCTTCCGGCATGTACAGCCCGCCGTCCGGCGCGGCGCCGTTGCGTAATGCTTCGCTTAGATTGGCGGCGGGTGGACCTCCGCGAGTGCTGACGAACCTCATGCTGCGACCAACGCTTCGTCCGCACCAAGAACACGCACGCCTTCGGACGACACTGGCGCACGATAGGCGCGAGCCCCAAGCCCCGCCTTTGCGAAGGCCTCCAGCATGGCCTGTTCAACCACGCTCGCATCGGCCTCCAGCGCCCAGGCAAAAACCGACGGTCCCGAACCGGAGAAGGACGATCCCAGCGCGCCCGCTCCGAGAGCGGCGGCTTTCACGTGGGGAAGCGCCGGGACAAGATGTTGCCGCTGCGGCTCAACAAGCAGGTCTTCGAGGCCAGCACGGACCAGATCCAGATCGCCGGTCGTGCAGCCGGCGACGAATGCCGCCACGCGGCGGCTATGTTCGACCGCGAGCTTCAAGGACACTTGTTCGGAGAGGATGGAGCGGGCCATCCGCGTTTCCACCGCCGCGTCGGGGTGCAGCAGGATCGCTACAATCCCTTCTGGCGCGGGCAGACGCTGGACGAGTGGTGGATCTTCGCGCGCGGCAAGCACCAGTCCGCCGAGCAGGCTCGCCATAACATTGTCCCAGTGCGGCGGATCGGACGCCACCCGCTCGCCTTCGAGGGCAAACGGCAGCAGCTCTTCGAGTGCAAACGGCTGACCGAGCAGAGCGTTTGCAGCCGCGGCGCCAGCAACGGCCGATGCTGCAGAACCTCCCATCCCGGCAGCGAGCGGTACGCCTTTCACGATCGACAAACGCATTCCGCATGGCGAGCCGGCGGCGACAAGCACGGCCTGCGCAGCGGCTAGCGCGGTATTCTTTTCGGGCGCGGTGGGAAGCGAACTCACCAGCCCGCTGACCTGCATCAGGCGGACGCCGGGCTTCTCGTCCCGAACGGCAGTGACGAGATCGCGAGCTGCATCGAAGGCCTGACCAAGGATGTCGAAACCCACGCCCACATTGCCGATGCTGGCCGGGGCGCTGGCGGTTGCCGATTGTCTGAGCACTGGAGCTATGCCCGCATCTTTTCGGCGTCTTGGCCGAGCAGCGGGTCGCGCACGAGCAGCGCGCGCTGCGCGTCCATCACGTCCGCGAACACCGCTGTCGCGGTCGGCCATCTGCCCGCACCCTTGCCGAACACGTCGTGCACATTGCCGTCGACGTCGGTGACAAGGAAGCGGTTTTCCTCATCGCGGGTCTGCGCCAGCGGGTGGTCGAGCGGAAGCGAGACGACCCTCACCTCCGCTTCGACGCTGCCATCCGGTCGGACTCGGCAGCTGCCGACCTGCTTTAGGACTTCGCCGCGGGCGAGCGCTTCGGCGGCCGCTTCAGGCACGAGATCGCGCAATGAGTGCTTGTCGATCCACTTAGGCAGCAGCGCCACGTCGAATGCTTCTCGTACCAGGATCGACAGCTTGTCCGCGGCGTCATGGCCGTCAACATCGGCGCTCGGGTCGGCCTCGGCAAAGCCCAGTTCCTGCGCCTTCGCCAGCGCCTGCTCAAAGCTCCACCCTTCCGCGAGGCGGCTGAGCAGATAGTTGCAAGTACCGTTCATCACTCCTTCGACCGACACGACCTTGCCTTCGAGGCGACTCAGGGCCTCCAGGATCGGCGCGCCGCCGCCCACCGCCGCGGAGAAGCGAAGTTCGCCGCCGTTGCGGGCAGCCGCCGCGTGAAGCGAGTCCCAATGCTTTGCGACCGCGGCCTTGTTCGCCGTCACGACCTGCGCGCCCTGCAGCAAAGCGTGATGCATGGCGTCGCGGGCAAGATCGACGCCACCCACCAGCTCAACGAGGATGTCCGGATTGCCGGCGAGCGCTTCATCGAGGCTGTTCGTGAACAGAGCGGGCTCGGGATGTGCGGCCGGATTCCGCACCAGCACGGGGCCGACCTCGAAGAGATCTGGCTGCGCTTGGAGGAGCTCGAGAACGCCGGCGCCGACTGAGCCGCAGCCGAGAAGTGCGACCTTGAGCCGCTCGCCGCGTGCCGGCGATGCCTTAACGGGAAGAACGCGCGCCACGGTGGTCGCTTCGGCCGAACCGAGCGACGCCACCTCGATCAAAACGTCCCACTCGTCGGCGGCGTGGATTGCCTTGGCCTGGATCAGGCCGCTGCTCGCGTGCTCCGCCTCGGCATAGTTCAAATACGAATAGCGAAGCGCGTTCGGGTTCTTCGCCGGATCCTCCTCATAGACTCCGTCGACGTCCTTGATCAGGCGGACCCGGTGCGCGTCGAGGCGGTCGGCGAAGAAAACCGCGCTGAGATCGGTGCCGCCGCGTCCGAGGGTGACGACGCCATGCTCGGCATGATCGGCGATGAAGCCCGGCAGAACGACCACATCATTGACGTCGATGCGTGACCAGACAGCTTCGGAGTCGACGCTGGCGAGGTTGGCATCCAGCGGAGATCCTTCCGCGACCAGTCCCATTTCGTGCGGATCGAGTGTCGCAGCGCGAAGGCCAGCCTTGCTTAACGCGAGCGCCAGGAGCGCTGCCGAGTGGAGTTCGCCAACACGAGCGACACGCGCCACGAGCGCCGCCGGAGCGTTCTCGCCCCCGACGCGCCGGGCCTGTTCGAGCAAACGGTCGGTCTCGCCAGCAAGCGCGGACAACACTGCGACGACCTTCTCGCCGTCGCGGACGTGCCGGTAGATCTCCTCGACCACCTTCGGATAGTCCTCTTCGCGCTCGAGGACAGAGCTTCCGAACTTGAGGACGCACAGCCGTTTGGCCGCTGCTTGCCCGAGGGCTTCTCCTTTTTCTTCCACCGCGCTCGACATTTGGTTGCTCACTTTCGGGACTTGGATCTGGGCACAAAAAAACCCGCTCGCCTGGTTCGGGGAGCGGGTCGGGTGAAACTGGTTCGTTTAGACCGTTATCAGCCGAAGGCTCCCCGCTCGCGCGTGGTCATCGTAATAATGGTCGTAATCGTCATGCTGCCGGCGCGCGGCATCGCAGCGCTCTCGAGCGCGCAATTGCCAGTGTTGGTTGGTCGACTCAGCATGGGATCCCAAAAATGCATGGGTGCGGCTTGCGCGTCAACCCTCAAAGGGGAGATCGCGAAGAAATCGCCCATGCCGTGGTAAATGGGATACAATTTCTTTGGCGCTCGTCATTGCGAAGCGGATTGCTTCGTCGCTTCGCTCCGCGCAGCAACAGAGGCATTTGGATCCCATTAAGGCCGAATCTGTCCGTTTCCACGTACCTGATATTTGAATGTCGTTAGCTGCTCCGGACCAACCGGGCCGCGCGCGTGAAGCTTGCCCGTCGCAATTCCGATCTCCGCGCCGAAGCCGAATTCGCCGCCGTCCGCGAACTGCGTCGAGGCATTCCACATCACGATCGCGCTGTCGACGCAGTCCAGGAAATGTTCCGCGGCGGCAGCATCGTCGGCGATGATCGCCTCAGTATGCGCAGTGCCGTAGCGCCGGATGTGGGCGATGGCATCGTCTACCCCCACAACCGTTTTCACGGCGAGCACAGGCGCCAGATATTCGGTTGTCCAATCCGCCTTGCTGGCTTCTGCCATCGGCACGATCGCGCGCGCAGCCTCGTCTCCGCGCAGCTCGCAGCCTTGCAGTGCCGCGGCAATCTTCGGGAGCAGCGAAGGCGCAACATCGCGATCGATCAGCAAGGTCTCGGTCGATCCGCATACGCTGACACGCCGCAGCTTGGCGTTGCGGACGATCTCGGTCGCCATCTCCGGATCGGCGGAGTGGTGCACATAGGTATGGCAGACGCCTTCCAGATGACCGAGGACCGGCACGCGCGCCTCGCGCAACACCCGCTCGACCAGGCTGCGCCCGCCACGCGGGATGACAAGGTCAATCGCACCTTTGAGACCTTCGAGGATCATTCCCACCGCGTCGCGGTCCGCAGTCGGAACGACTTGCACGCTTCCTTCCGGCAGCCCCGCTTCTGCCAGGGCGGCGCTAATCGCATCGCCGATGGCTCGCGCACTGCGCAGGGCCTCGGATCCAGAGCGGAGGATCACTGCGTTGCCGGACCGCAAGCAGATCGCCGCCGCGTCAGCAGTGACGTTCGGCCGGCTCTCGTAAATCATACCGACCACGCCGATCGGGGTGCGCACACGGGAAATGTCGAGGCCATTGGGCCGCGTCCATTCGCTCATCACCTGCCCCACCGGATCGGGCAGTACGGCGATGTCCTCGAGCGCTGCGGCCATCGCCTCCAGCCGCTCTTCGTTGAGCATCAGCCGGTCGAGCATCGACGTAGCTGCAGCCATATCCTCCGCATTGGCTGCCAGGATCTCGGCGGATCTCGCCCGGATATGCGTCGCCATTGTGCGGATTGCCTCGCTCCGCTGTTCGGCAGGCGCCGCGCGCAGGAGATCTGCCGCGGCACGTGCCGCGCGTCCCATTGTATCGAGGCGGTCGCTCAGGCTCACATCAGAACCAGATCGTCGCGGTGGATGAGCTCATCCGGCCCGGTATAACCGAGCCGGCGCTCGATCTCGCTGCTCGGGGATCCGAGGATCGCCTGCGTTTCGCCTGAGGTGTACGCGCTGATCCCTCGGGCGATCTCACGTCCGTCCGGTCCGAGCACGCGCAGGCAAACCCCGCGCTCGAAGCTCCCGTCAACCGAGCGCACTCCAGCCGGTAGCAGGCTCTTGCCGGCGGCGAGCGCACCCGCGGCGCCGGCGTCAACGTGAAGGCTTCCCGCAGGCACGAGCGTTCCCGCAATCCAATGTTTGTAGGCGCGCGCCGGCGAACCCTTTGCGTCGATCACCGTCGCCCGCGCATCCTCGCCTTCGAGCAGCGCAAGCGGATGCTCTTCGTGTCCAGAGGCGATAATGGTCGCACAGCCGAAGCTCTGAGCAATTTTGGCCGCGGCCAGTTTGGTGCGCATTCCTCCTGAACCCATGCCGGCGCCCGACGCACGACCCGCCCAGCTTTCCACTTCTTCGTTGAGGCCCGCGATGTGAGGTACGTGCTTAGCGCTCGCGTCGCGACGTGGGTCGGCGGTGTACACACCGTCCACATCGGATAGCAGAATCAGCAAGTCGGCCTGGATCATCTGCGCCACGCGCGCCGAGAGTCGGTCATTATCGCCGTAACGCAGCTCTTCGGTGGCGACCGTATCGTTTTCGTTGACCACGGGCAGCGCACCATTTCCGAGCAGAACCTCGATCGTCGCGCGCGCATTGAGCCAGCGGCGCCGTGATTCCGTGTCGTCGAGGGTCAGGAGAAGCTGCGCCGTCGGGATCCCAAACCCTGCTACCGCCTCTTCCCACGCGCGCATCAACAGAGGCTGGCCCGAAGCCGCGGCCGCCTGTTTCAGCGCGAGCCGCGCGGAGCTTTTCAGCGATAGGCGCCGGCGTCCAAGCGCCACCGCACCCGACGAGACGATCACGACCTGCCGACCCTCTTCACGCAGCCGCCCGATGTCCTGGCCCAGGCTGGCCAGCCACGACCGACGAACGCCATCGGCCTCGACAAGGAGCGACGAGCCCACCTTGACGGTGATGCGGCGCGCAGCCTTGATCAGCGCGGCGGGACGCGCGACAGCCTCAGCAACTTCGGGCATGGGGGCGCGTCTAATCACGTTCGTTCCGAGCGACAATGCGAAGAATTGGATCCCATGTTGACATGCGCGCTCGCTTTCGTCAGCCTTAAAGGGTAACGGAGCTGCACCATGACCACGAGCAAGAGCAACGGATCGATCCGCACGACCTCGCTGCGTGGCTATCTCTATTTTGTCTCGTTTACGGGCCGGTACGCCTACGGGCGGCCGGAGATTTTGCTGAAAAACTGACCCCGTAACCCGCCGCGCTGCGCGGCAACCTGACGAGACTTACAGTGACCAAGGAACAATTGCAGGGACTCGCAACACTGCGAGCCGAGCTCGATCGAATCGACGACCAGATTCTCGCCCTGATCGAACGCCGTCTCGCGGCTTCGGTCGAAATTGCCGCCGCGAAGGATGCCGAGGGCGACCGCCACCTGAAGCTGCGGCCGCGGCGGCAGACGCAAATCCTCGACCGCTTAAAAGGGCGAGCCAATCGCGCGGCGCCGGAGCTCGTTCACGGAGTCTGGCGCGAGATCATGGCCCACAGCCTGCAATCACAGGCGCGCACCGAACTCGTCCTCGCCCCTGTCGACCAGCCGGAGCTACTCGAAGCTCGGGTCCGGGCTCATTTCGGCTCGGCCGCAGCGATCCGCTGGGCGGCGAGCACATCGCATGCGATCCGTTCCGCGCTGCGCGGCGAGGCCGTCGCCGTCATCCCCGAACCGCTGGGGGAGGACCAGGGCGAGCTGCGCGTGTTCGATATCCTCCGCGCGCAGGATGGGCGAGCAATGGCGTATGCCGTTGGTCGCGTCGCCGCCCAGGATGTAGTGATCGAGCCGCCCGAACCGAAGCGTGCCAAGCCCGCCGGTGCAATTCCGCAATGGACTCCGGCAAGCTGGCGGAGCCGGCCCGCACACCAACTTCCAGAATATCCGGATAGCGACGCGGTTGCTCGAGTTGAGCGACGGCTTGGAGGGTCAGAACCCCTCGTCGAGATCGCGGACATTATTCACCTGCGCGCCGCTTTGTCCCGCGTCGCGAACGGCAATGCCTTCGTTCTTCAGGGCGGCGACTGCGCGGAGAGTTTTGCAGAGTTCAACGCCGACAAGGTGCGCGTCACGTACAATCTGCTGTTGAGGATGGGCGCGATGCTCCGCGCGGCGAGCAGTACCGACGTGGTCCATCTGGCGCGCATCGCCGGCCAGTTCGCCAAGCCCCGATCTTCGCCGCTGGAGACGATCGATGGCGTGACGCTGCCGAGTTACCGCGGTGACGCGATCAACGGCCCCGCTTTCACCAAGTCGGCGCGCGTGCCCGATCCGAAACGGCTGCTCGATGCTCACCGCCAGGCGCAGGTGACCATCGAATTGCTCCAGGCTTACGCCTCAGCCTCATACGCCGATCTGCCGAAAGTTCATCGCGAAGTCGGACTCAAGGAGCCCTCGCGACCGGTGGCCATGTTCACCAGCCATGAGGCACTGCTGTTGAACTACGAGCAAGCGTTGACGCGCTACGACGAAGCCAGCGAACAATGGTGGGCAACCTCCGGTCACATGGTCTGGATCGGCGACCGCACGCGCCAGCTCGACGGTGCTCACGTCGAGTTCGCGCGGGGCGTCGGCAACCCGGTGGGCCTGAAGTGCGGACCGAGCCTCGCGGTCGACGATTTGCTGCGCCTGATGGAGCGGCTCGACCCGGACAACGCGCCGGGCCGTTTGGTGCTGATCGGCCGCTTCGGGGCGGCGAACATCGAAGAGCATCTACCCGAATTGATGCGCGCAACCCGGGGTGAAGGCCGCAATGCGATCTGGAGCATCGACGCAATGCACGGCAATACGCGCACGATCGACGGGCTGAAGACGCGAATGGTCGGGGATATCGTGGCGGAGATCAGGAGCTTCTTCGAGGTTGCTGCGGCTGAGGGCGTTCATCCCGGCGGCATGCATCTGGAGATGACAGGAGGCGACGTGACCGAGTGCATCGGCGGGAGCCCGAAGCTCGGCCGCGAGGATCTCGACCGTCGCTATCTCACGCATTGCGACCCCCGCCTCAACGAGCACCAGGCCCTTGACGTGGCGCACGCGGTGGCCGAGCTTCTCGCTGAACGCGCGGCCCGAGCGAACGCGGCATGAGCACCGTTCTGCAGGTGCCCGCGGAAGTTCTCACCGGCTCGCGATCTCAAGCGCTGGCCGGCGACATCGAAGTTCCGGGCGACAAGTCGATGTCGCATCGAGCGTTGATCCTTGGCGGGATGGCGAGCGGAGAGACTCGAATCAGCGGCCTCCTCGAAGGCGATGACGTGCTCCACACCGCCGATGCGGTCCGCGCGTTCGGCGCGGACGTTGATCGGCTCGGTCCTGGCGAATGGCGGGTGCGCGGTGCGGAATGGCAAAGCCCGGCTGGTCCCATAGATTGCGGCAACGCCGGCACCGGCGCGCGTCTTTTGATGGGTGCAGCCGCTGGATTTCCGATCACCGTGACCTTCAGTGGTGACGCGTCGCTCAGCAGCCGCCCGATGGAGCGGGTGCTTGCGCCACTCCGCGCAATGGGCGCGCGCACCGAGGGCAGCACGCTGCCAGTGACGATCCACGGCGGCGGCTTACACGAGATCAGTTTTGTCAATGAGAAGGCCTCGGCGCAGGTCAAATCAGCGATCCTGCTCGCCGGCCTAAGAGCGGAAGGCCAGGTCGAAGTCATCGAGCCGCACCGCAGCCGCGACCATAGCGAGAACATGCTGCGTGCCTTCGGCTGCGACGTGGAAGTGGAAGGCGAGAGCATCCGCCTCGGCGCTCGTCGTCGGCTGCTTGGCACCGATGTGGCGATCCCCGGCGATCCCTCCTCAGCAGCGTTCCCGCTCGTCGCCGCGCTGATCGTCCGCGGCTCGCGCGTAACCGTTCGGAACATGATGGTGAATCCATTGCGCGCCGGTCTCATCAAGACGCTCATTGAAATGGGAGCGGACCTGAAGGTCGAGAACGAGCGTCTGGAGGGCGGCGAAAGCGTTGCCGATCTGGTCGTCGCCGCATCCGATCTGCGCGGTGTCGAAGTTCCCGCGGCGCGCGCACCATCGATGATCGACGAATATCCGATCCTCGCCGTCGCCGCCGCGTTCGCGATGGGGCGAACCGTCATGCACGGCCTCGCCGAGCTCCGGGTGAAGGAGAGCAACCGCTTGGCTGCGGTCGTCGCCGGACTGCGCGCCTGCGGCGTGGATGCAATGGAGGAGGGCGATCGCCTGATCGTCGAGGGCACAGGCTCTCCTCCACGCGGCGGAGCCGAGGTGCGGGCGCACCACGATCACCGCATTGCGATGAGCTTCCTCGTCATGGGCCTGGCCGCGCAGCAGCCCGTCGCCGTCGACAGTGCCGGAATGATCGCGACCAGCTTCCCTAATTTCGTCGCGCTGATGCAGCCGTTGGGGGCACGGATCGCATGACCGTCGCTTATCACGGCGTTCCCGGTGCCTTCAGCCATGAGGCTAGCCTGCGCTTTGTTCCAGACGAAGAGCCAGTGGGCTTGCCGAGCTTCGCCGACGTTATCCGTGCAGTGGAGTCGGGCGAGGCCGAGTACGGAATCCTGCCGTTGGAAAACAACAATGCAGGCGGCGTCGACGAGGTCCAGGAGCTGCTCACGCAGTCGCCCCTGCGCGTAATGGCCGAGCACAAATTGCCAATCAGGATTCACCTGCTCGGATTGCCGGGCTCGAGCCTGGACGAGGTGCGTATGGCCGTCAGCCACCCGATGGCGATCAAGCAGTGCGTCGAGACTTTGCGTTCGCTGGGCCTTGAAACCGAGGAAGCGCCAAGCACGTCCGTCGGGGCTCAAACCCTCAGCGACCCGACGAAGGCCGTTCTCGCTTCCGAAGCGGCAGCCGAGGCCTATGGCCTTGTCGTGCTCAAGGCGAACGTGCACGACCGCGAAGTGAACGAGACCACCTTCGTTGTGGTGACCCGATGAGCTTCAACAGCTTCGGACATATGCTGCGCGTGACGACCTGGGGCGAGAGCCACGGGCCTGCGATCGGTGCGGTCGTCGACGGCTGTCCTCCAGGACTGACACTGTCCGAGGCGGACATTCAGCCTTGGCTCGACAAGCGCCGGCCCGGCGCGAGCCGCTACACGACGCAGCGGCGCGAGAGCGACCAAGTGCGCATTTTTTCCGGTTCGTTCGAAGGGTACACGACCGGCACGCCGATCTGCCTTATGATCGAGAACGAAGACCAGCGCTCGAAGGACTATTCGGACGTAGCGAAAGCTTACCGGCCGGGTCATGCCGACTACACCTACGATGCAAAGTACGGCTTTCGCGATTGGCGCGGCGGGGGACGCAGCTCGGCCCGCGAGACGGCGGCACGAGTCGCGGCCGGCGCGGTGGCTCGCCTCATCATTCCTGATGTTCGTATCTGTGCCTATCTGGTCGAACTCGGCGGCGATTCCATCGACCGTTCGGCGATTGATTTGGCTGAGATCGAAAACAACCCTTTCAATTGTCCGGATCCGGCCGCGGCTGAACGTTGGGCCAACGCACTGGAAGAAGCGCGCAAGGCCGGTTCATCGTTGGGCGCAATCGTCGAATGTGTCGCGGAAGGAGTTCCGCCGGGCTGGGGCGCGCCGGTCTATGCGAAGCTCGATGCCGAGCTGGCGGCTGCGATGATGTCGATCAACGCCGCCAAGGGCGTCGAGATCGGCGACGGTTTCGCCGCGGCGCGGCTCCGCGGCGAGGAGAATTCCGACGCGATGCGCGCGGGCCCGACATTCCTCTCAAACCATGCCGGCGGGATCCTCGGCGGCATTTCGAGCGGCCAGCCGGTGGTCGTGCGTGTCGCCTTCAAGCCGACCTCATCGATCCTGACTCCGATGCCGACCATCGACCGCCAGGGTAACGAAACCGAGATCGTCACCAAGGGTCGGCACGATCCATGCGTAGGCATTCGCGCAGCGCCGGTCGTCGAAGCGATGATGGCGCTCGTCCTTGCCGACCAGAAGCTGCTCCACCGGGCGCAGTGCGGCTGATCCGATGGAAAAGATCGAAGTCGCTCTAGGCGAGCGCAGCTACGACATTCTGATCGGCGATGGGCTGATCGACCGGGCCTTAGAATTTCTCGCGCCCCTTGCCCGCGACGGGCGCCTGATTGTGGTGAGCGACGAAAATGTTTGGCGCGCCCTTGGTACGCGGCTCGAGGCTGGCCTGGGAGACGTTCGCACCATTCCGATCCTCGTGCCGGGCGGCGAGCAGAGCAAGAGCTGGGCCGGGCTCCAGACCGTCGTCGACGCGCTTCTTGGGAACGCTATCGAGCGCAAGGATCATATCGTCGCGTTCGGCGGTGGCGTGATCGGCGACCTCGCGGGTTTCGCTTCCGCAATAGTCAATCGCGGCTGCAATTTCGTGCAAATTCCCACGAGCCTGCTCGCCCAGGTCGACAGCTCGGTTGGCGGCAAGACCGGCATCAATGTAACCGCCGGAAAAAACCTCGTCGGTGCTTTTCACCAACCTTCGCTGGTGCTGATCGATCCTTCGCTGCTCGATACGCTCGACGGGCGTCAGGTGCGCGCCGGCTATGCCGAAATCGCCAAATATGCGTTGATCGAAGACGCGGCGTTTTTCGACTGGCTCGAAGGCGAAGCCGAAAAAGTCATGACTGGCGATCCCGCAGCGCGGACGCGCGCGATCGCCACTGCCGTAGCCGGAAAGGCGCGCATCGTGGAGGAAGACGAGCGCGAGACCAGCGGCCGCCGGGCGCTCCTCAACCTCGGCCACACCTTCGGGCACGCGCTCGAAGCCGAATCGGGATATTCCGACCGCCTTCTGCATGGCGAAGCCGTGGCGATGGGCTGCGTGCTCGCTTTCGATTGCTCCGTAGTACGCGGCTTGTGCACTGCGCCGGACGCGGCTCGCGTGCGCGAGCATTTCCAGTCGATCGGTCTGCCGACCAGCCTCGCTGAGCTTGGCTTGCAAGGCGAAGGGGAACGGCTCGCCGCCCACATGCAGCACGACAAGAAGCGTTCCGACGGGCGGACCGCTTTCATTCTTGCGCGCGGCATAGGCAAGGCATTCGTCGACACGTCGGTCGATCTCGCCGACGTCGCCGCCTTCCTTAATCGGGTGCAGTGACATGGAAGCGCCTTTCGCCGAAGTAATCGGCGACCCTATCGCCCAGTCGAAATCGCCGGTGATTCATCTTTATTGGCTGGATCGCCTGCGGATCGAGGGCACTTATATCCGAACGCGGGTTGCAGCGGACGAACTCGCCGCTTTCCTCAACCGCCGTCGCTCCAATGCGGACTGGCGCGGCTGCAATGTCACGATCCCGCACAAGCAGGCGGTGATGCCCCTGCTCGACCGGCTCGACCCCGCTGCGGAAGCCATCGGCGCGGTAAATTGCGTCGTACCGGAGGATGGAGTCCTGACCGGTTACAACACGGACATCGACGGCGTCGCGACCGCGCTGGATCCCACCGAGCTTCGCGGACGCAAGGCGGCGCTGGTCGGTGCGGGAGGTGGAGCGCGAGCGGTGATGGCCTATCTGGCGAACCGCGGCGTCGGACGAATTGCAATCGTGGCGCGCAACCCCGGACGGGCCGAGGTGCTGCGGCCGCTTGCTCCCGGCGCCGACACGGACGTTTTGACTTTCGACCGCGCTGACGAGGCCATCGCGAGCTCGGCGGCGATCATCAATTCCAGTCCGCTCGGCATGGCCGGCGCCGATTCAATGCCGCAATCCATTCTTGACTCAGTGCAACGTCACGCCGCTGGCG
>Ga0207674_10000133_pt1 | contig 87556 bp, 68 predicted proteins | sample KBSCornC72_FD_184303 | JGI IMG/M metagenome (GOLD analysis project Ga0207674, IMG submission 184303) | Corn rhizosphere microbial communities from Kellogg Biological Station, Michigan, USA - KBS Corn C7-2 (SPAdes) (version 2) | ecosystem: Host-associated > Plants > Roots > Rhizosphere > Soil ...
GTTGTAACTGGCCGCCCGCGCACAATGGCTCTGGCGATTCTCCGCGACCTCCTTTCGTCTCCGTATTCGTAAATAAGGTCGGCCAGCTCTCGCTCGCTCGCCTCATTCACCACTTGTTCGGCGGTAGGGCCGGACCGCGTGTCCTGACGCATGTCCAAAGGCCCGTCCGCCATAAAACTGAAACCTCTGCGCGCTTCGTCGAGTTGCAGGCTGCTTACGCCGAAGTCGGCGAGAATGCCGTCGAGTGAAGCTGGTTCGATGTGACGGCTAATGGAACTGAATTCTTCGCCGATCAACTTGATGTTTGGCGCCTGATCGCCGAGTTCCGTTGCGACCTGGTCGAGACGGGCTTTGGCGAGTTCCAGTGCCTCGGGATCGCGATCGAAGCCGATCAGGCGTCCGTGTGGGCCGAGGCGGCGGATGATTTCTGCCGCGTGGCCCGCGAGGCCGAGTGTGCAGTCTGCAATGACGCTTCCTGCGCGTACATTGAGAAGCTCAATCGCATCTTGTAAAAGAACCGGCACATGACGTTCGTTTTGCTTCGACATGTGCTCCCCCTGAGGGGTCAGAGCACCCCAACGACGAAGACCTGTCGTTGGGGACCCCGCGAATTTCGGGCTTCGCCCGCCTAAGACTTCTTGCGGAGGATCTCCGCCATCGCTTTGCGGTCTTCTTCAGTCAACTGATTGGCCGCCAGATTCTGTTCGAAGATCACCCGGTTATGAACTTCCAGGTAGGTCCTCATGCCGAACACGGTGACTTCGCCATCGAGCTGGGCAGCATTGCGGAGGATCTGGGGGAGGAGTAACCGAGCCTGGTTGTCCATCTCCACCTGCTGTCCGTAGTAGCTGGTCACGTTGAGGTATTTGCGAACCGCGTCGTCCATGGTGCTGGAGTCGGCGAGTTGCTCTTCTCTTTTTTCCCACTCGGGCAGCGGCCAGATTTCGGCCGATTTGCCGTCGGTGGAGGTGACATAAAACTGTGTGACGCTGTTGGCATCGACCAGCTGCTTGAAGGCGGAGGGCAGTTTGAGCCTTCCCTTCTCGTCGACTTTCGCCGGGTGATTGCCACGAAACATTGTTTGTCGTTCGCCTCGTACGCGGTGCTAAAGCTGGTTCCGAAGGTGAGTCAGTTTTTCGGAAACGGCCCTGAAGGGGTGAATTGGAGGTATTCTTGATGTGAAGACGGGCTGATTGCTCCCGTTTGCTCCACTTCACTCCACTTCAGACACGATATTAGCCCAAGGAGTTTTCCACTCCAACGACAATCTCTGTCGAAATCCTGTTACTTTCGTGGGTTAGCGCCAGATCGGGAACGAATTCCCTTCTTTGGAAACCTCTAATAGAGATAAATTGGGGCAGAACCACAAGATGTAGTGTTTATGGCTTTGATTCTGGTGGACGGAAAGCCACTTTTCAGACGAATCGGGAAGGTGTAGGGGAAGAAAAGGCGAAGCTACTCTGTTTCAACCTGAAATGCGGGCTTGCGGCGGGCCACGACGATCCTGAGAAGGTAAACAAAGATGACCGTATTCACGACGAGGAGCGCTATGCGGATCCAGGTGACGCGGTGGAGGACCTCGAAGATCTCCCAGGGAAGGAATGACGCTGTGATTCCCAGGGTGAGGTATTCGGCCCAGGCTTTTTCGAGGTAGAGGCCGATGCCCTCGGCAAGGCTGACAGCGGCGTAGACGAAGGCGAGGAGGCCAATCCGCTTGAGAAGCGGATCACTGATCATGGACGAGCGGTCGTATAGGAAGTTGACGAACTTGGACTCAGGGTTAAGACGAAGGTAGTCACCGAGTTGGCTGATGACGTCGTCGATGTCTTTGTTGAGCAAATGCAGGGCGGCGAACCCGAGGGCCACGAAGAAGAGGGCCAGCAAGCCTTTGTAGACGGCGATCAGCAGCAATCCGCGCGTGTGCCGAGCCCGTTCGCCGATTCTTTCGGACACCGTAGTGATGGAATCCCCTGTGAGCGCCTGCTGCAAGCCGACACCGCCTGTCTAGGTTAACTGATCGATGTAAAGGTCCCCAAGCGGGCCGGTGGGAGCTATGGATTCCTTTGCGACGTGATCAGTTAAGTAGTATCGCCAAGCCTACCGCGAAATTTCGACGTCCTTGAAGGGGAGAGTGTAGCCCCTGTAATCGAAAGTTTTGATTAGCCTCGTATCCTCGAGTAGGCCAACGGCCTTGCGGCTCCCGGCTCCTACAGGTCAATGGATCAGCATGCGGCAACGATTTGTAACGGCACAGTGGATTCCTTATCGCATCGAGACGGTATTTGCGTTTTTCGCGAATCCGAACAATCTCCTTTTGCTTATGCCGGATGCGATGCGGATGCGGATTGACGAGCTCGAAGTGGCGCCGGCCCCGCCGAATCCTACGATTGCGAGCTCGCAAACTGGGCAACAGGAGATTGCGGCGGGAGCGGGGACGCAGATGAAGATCAGTTTTCAGCCTGTGAGCTATCTGCCGATGCGCGTGAGCTGGGTGGCGCGGATTACGGAATTTGTCTGGTACAGCCATTTCTGCGACGAACAGGTGCGGGGGCCGTTTGCGTTTTTCAGGCACCGCCATGCGATGAGGCCGGAGATTCAGCAGGGGCGAGAGGGCACGCAGCTCACGGACGAGGTGGAGTTCGCGTTACCGTTCGGGATCTTGGGGCACCTGGGGGACAAGGCTGCACAACGGCAGATGCAGCAGATGTTCGCAATCAGGCAGAAGCGGCTGCCAGCGATCCTGGAGGCGAAGGTGCGGCAGGGATATTGAGGGACGACGGCGCTCATTTGTGAAGCTTGAGAAGCGAGTCGCGATCGACGATGTTGCCCTCAAGAAGCATCGTAGAGATGCGGCGGGCATTCCAGATACTGGCTGTAGGGTCGGCGTCCAGAACTAGGATATCGGCCCGACGGCCGGGGGCGATCTGACCTAACTCATTCCAGCCGAATTGTATTGAGTAGTTGTTCGTGGCGGCTGCCAGAGCTTCGCGTGGAGAGAGGCCAATGCTAACGAGCATCTCGAGCTCCGTGTGGAGCGAGATGCCAGGCATGGTGCCCATGGCAGCCGCGCCGGAGGCGGCGAGGTAGTGCGGGTAGGTGCTGGCGATGGTCTGATTGATCCGCCAAAGGCGCAGGGCTTCCTGATCGGCTTTCTTGCGTTGTCCTTCCTGCATGTAACGGGTGGCAATGCCGGGCAAGTGTCGCGTCCACGAGGGCAATGGATACGTGAGCTCGCCCGTAGAGGGATCCGAAGGCATATACATATTTGCCGAGTTGAGGATGGAGGCTACCGGTTCCTTCCAGAGATTGCGATGACCGGGAAGGTTGAGGTAGAACTGGCTGAACATCGGCATGAGCGCCGCATGGTGGACGGAGATGAAGTGTCCGTAGTTGCGATAGTGCGGGTCTATTGGGGGCAGGTGCTCGGCGTAGTCGTATGCGGTGGATGCTGCGGCGCCATAAGGATCGCTGACCAGCGGGCGCTGTAGTTCATCGGGGATGACGCCGATTTCGTAGCGGCCCATGTGGAGGAGGACGTCGACTCCGGCGTCAATGCCGACAGTGTAAGGCGTGGAGATGAACTCGCCGTAGGTGACGAGTCCCATCTGGTGAGCGCGGGAGATGATCCACTGGGCGTTGGCAGCAGTGATGTCCCAGCCGAGCCAGAGGACGCGGGTGCCGAGTTTCGCAGTGGCGTTGATCTGGCGGGCAGTGTCTTCGGTGTTGAGTTCGACGGGATGAGCGCCTTCGCGGAGTTTGGCGGACCAGTCGTCGTGTCCGTTGAGGAGGCTCCAGTTGTCGGTGGTGCCGACGGAGTCGAGCAGATAGAGATGGGGTTTTGGGTTGGCGGAGAAGTCGATATGGCCGCGGTGATTGTCGCTGCTGGCTACGATGGTGGTGATGCCCATGAAGAGGTCGGCACTGGCCTGGGCCTGGCTGTTCATGCCGGTGAACCCATCAATCAGGCCGGGAATGAGAAATTTCCCGGTGCAGTCAATGATCTGTGCTTCGGGCGGAGTTTCGATGAGGAAGCGCGAGCCGGCCTGAGTGATCTTTCCGTTTTCAATGATGACGATTGAGTTCTGCTGATCGAGTGCGGAGCGGCCCCAATCAGTGACGTCGACGATGGTGCCGCCGAGGAGAACTAGGGGAGGCTTGGTCGCGGCTGGGATTTGAGGATTCTGCGCAAGAGAGTTGCCGGCAGTCAGCAGGAAGATGAAGGCCAGCAGAATACGGAAGGACCGGTCTTCCAGGCGTACGCGCCCTTCAGAAGCATGAGTTTCATTCATTTGTCGCTTGCCTGAACGGAGAGTGCGCATTCACAGATCAGCTTGCAACGAGGGTGGGGCGCTTGCGAGAGCGCAGGAAGGGCTGCAACTGACTATGCGCTTCGTCCACGGTGAGGCCGTACTTGGCGCGGAGCGATTCGATCTTGCCGTGCTCGATGAACTGGTCAGGCCAGCCGATGCGGACAACCGGAACGGAACAGCCGATCTCCTGAAGCGCTTCGAGGACGGCGGCACCGAAGCCGCCCATTTTCACGTGGTCTTCGAAGGTGACGAAGGCGGCGACGTGACGTGCGTACTGGGCGAGGAGGTCGCGATCGATGGGCTTAATGAAACGCGGGTTGATGACGGCGCCGGAGAGACCATCGCGCTCGAGACGCGCCGCGAGTTCACGCGCGTAGGTGATCATGGGACCAAGGCCGAGAATGGCTACGTCTGATCCATCGGAGAGGACTTCAGCTTTTCCGATGGGAAGAATCTGCGGCTCGGGTTTGCACTGGACGTCAGCGACTGCGCCTCGCGGGTAGCGGATGGAACTGGGGCCATCGATGGTGAGCGCGGTGGCCATCATGTCGGAAAGCTCGTCTTCATCTTTCGGGGCCATGAGGACCATTTCGGGTACGCCGCGGAGATAGCTGATGTCGAAGAGGCCGTGATGTGTGGGGCCATCGTCGCCGGAGAGTCCGGCGCGGTCCATGCAGAAGACGACGGGAAGTTTCTGGAGCGCGACATCGTGGACGATTGGATCGAATGCGCGCTGGAGGAAGGTGGAGTATATGGCGCAGAAGGGACGGAAGCCTCGGGTTGCCATTCCGGCGGCAAAAATGACCGCGTGTTCTTCGGCGATGCCGACGTCGAAGTAGCGCTTGGGGTGATGCGGGCGGAAGAGATCGAGGCCGGTGCCGTTGGGCATGGCGGCTGTGATGGCGACTACGCGCTTGTCTTTGTCGGCGAGTTTGGCAAGTGAAGTGGCAAAGGCTTCGGCGTAGGTGGGAATGCCGGCAGGCTTGGTCATGCCGGTTTCGGGATCGTAGGGGCCGAGGCCATGGAACTTCTTCTGGCCGTCGAGTGCGGGCTGGTAGCCCCTCCCCTTCTGCGTGAGGACGTGCAGGAGGACGGGGCGATTCTCCGTCTTGAGGAATTTGAAGGTCTCGATGAGGAGCGGAAGGTTGTGTCCGTCGATGGGACCGTAATACGTGAGTCCGAACTCCTCAAACATGATGGAGGGCCACAACATGCTTTTTGCAGCTTCTTCAGCGCGGCGAATGACTTCGACGGCGGTCTTGCCGCCAATTTTTTCGACGATGCGTTTTGCGGAGTCGTGGAGGCGGTTGTAGCGCTCGTTAGTGACAATGCGATGGAAGTAGCGAGCGATGGCACCGACGTTGCGGTCGATGGACCACTCGTTGTCATTGAGAACGATGATGAGGCGCTTGGTCTGCTCGGCGATGTTGTTGAGGGCTTCGAAGGAGATTCCGTTGGTGAAGGCGGCGTCTCCGGCAACAGCGATGACGTTTTCTTTTCCGCCGGCGAGGTCGCGTGCAACGGCCATGCCGAGCGCGGCGGAGAGGGCGGTGCCGGCGTGGCCTGCGCCGTAGCAGTCGTGTTCGCTCTCGGTGCGAAGCATGAAGCCGTTGAGTCCGCCAGGCTGGCGGATGGTTTCGAAGCGATCGAGACGGCCGGTGAGGATCTTGTGGATGTAGGCCTGATGGCTGACATCGAAGACGAAACGGTCGGTCGGGGTGTCGAAGACAGTGTGGAGGGCGAGGGTGAGCTCGACTACGCCAAGGTTGGGGCCGAGGTGGCCACCGGTTTTGGAAAGGGTCTGGATGAGGTGGGCGCGGATCTCGGCTGCGAGGGCAGCCATCTCGTCGGGGTTCAGTCGCTTGAGGTCGGCCGGTGTATGAATCGTCTCAAGCAATGAACCCATAGAGTCCTTTCGACCGGCATAGCCGGATTGGAGGCAATTGGGATGAGGTGAACTGCCAGGATCCCGGATCCGGTTTGCCAGAAACGAGTATATCAACCGGGAACTTTTGCCGCGTTGAGTTTAGACGTTGAGCTGGTGCTAAGGTATTGCTTCGCTTAGGGGAAACAGGCTGGTGGCCAATGCTGATTTTGGGGTGCTTGTGTACGATTTTGGGGAGAGATGGGGATGAGTATGAACGGGTTTCGAAGAAGATTTATCAGGCAGCACGGACTGGTGTCTGCCGTGGTGCTGGCCGGTGCGCTGGTGAGTAGCGGGGCGGTACAGGGATGGGGGCAGATCGGGCTGCCGGGAGGTGCGCTGGAGCAGAGCGCGCCGAATCCGCTGATGGATCCAACGGCAAAGCCCGGTAAGGTGCTGCTATTCGATCTGGAGGCGCGGTTTGCAGAGGATACAAAGGAGCGCGGCGGGGCGGGTTTCGCATCGTGGTTTGCGGAAGACGGGGTCGCGCTGGGGAATGGACAACTGCCGGTGATTGGGAGAGTAGCAATCCAGAAGTCGGCGAATTGGGCGCCACAGGCGTATCAGCTGACATGGACGCCTACGGATGCGCAGATGGGGCCTTCCGGCGATATGGGTTACACGTGGGGGCACTTTGAGGGACGCAGCAAGGATGCGAATGGGAATCCAGTGCTGACGTCAGGGCGTTACATGACGATCTGGCGCAAGCAAGGGGATGGGAGCTGGAAGGTTGTGCTGGATGCAGGGGCGAACGAGCCCGCGGCGGCTGGAGATTGCTGCAAGCTGCCCAATTCGTAACTCGGCAGCTGGGTGACTACGGCCGCGAGGGATCGAGGTGGAGGTCGCACGTGATCGGTTCGGATCGCAATCGTGAACGGCTGGAGAAGCTCGCAAAGGTCTGCATGGCGCTGCCCGGCGTGACGAAGAAAGAGATGCATGGGCATATGGCTTTCAAGGTTGGGAAGAAGACGTTCGCCTATTACCTGAACGACCATCATGGGGATGGGATTGTGAGTGTGTGCTGCAAGGTACTTGCGGGAGACAACAAGCGGCTGATCGATACGAATTCGCGGAAGTTTTACATGCCTGCTTACATCGGGCCACGCGGATGGGTAGCGCTGCGTCTGGATCGCGCGACGGTGGACTGGAACGAGGTGCGGGAGCTGGTGCGGGGCAGCTGGGAGCAGATGGCTTCGAAGAAGTTACTGCGGGAGATAGAAGCGTGAACCGATGTGGTGTTTAGAGTCTCGTGAGAACGCCGAGATGGGCGGCCCCCACAATCCGGAACGGTGATTCCCTTCCCCTCGCGGAGCCGTCAGAATGGGGAGTGGCATTTCATAGACAGTTCATGGGCTGTAAGCGCGGGCGCGAAGTGCGCCGGCTTGCGTTTCTGCTAGTTCCCGTGGTTGTTTTCGCTCTGTTGCTCGGGGTTGCGTGCGTTGAGGGTCAGCAGGCACCGGGGCAAGTTTCTACTCAGACGACGACAGTGCACGGCAGGGTGCGTTTGGGTGTTTCGGGTGATCCGCTGCCGCACGCGCTGGTGCGGATCGGCGGAGATGCATCGACTGGCGTGCTGACGGACGGTGAGGGGCGATTTGAGATTGCGGATGTCCCCGCCGGACCGCAGGAGTTCACCATCACCAAACCGGGATTTCTGGATGAGGCTGAGGCGGGTGCGGACAGCATCGCTTGGAATGCGCACGGGTACGGACACAACGTGATCGTCGCGGCCGAGATGGGTGATGTTGTGTTCACGATGGAACCGGCGAATTCAATACGAGGGCAGATTCAGCTTTCAACTGGCGACGTCGCCGAGGGTATCCAGGTGGTGCTGCTGAGGCGAACGATACGCGATGGGCGGGCGGTATGGCAGGAGGCGGCAACTGCGCGCACGAATAGCGAGGGCGCATACAGATTTGGCGGGCTGACGGACGGTTCTTATGCGGTGTACACGATGCCGGCGATGGAAAGTGATGCTCCGATTCTCGTTCAGGCGGGAGGAGCGGGCAAGGTGGCGCGGGCAGGATATGCGAGCGTGTTCTATCCAGACGTGCGGGATCTGGGCAGCGCGGCGAAGATTCAGTTGCACGGAGGCGAACAGGCGCAGGCGAATATCGGGCTGACGCTGGAGCGCTTCCAGCCTGTGGTGGCGACGGTGACTGTACCGGGCGCGGGTGACAACGTGTCTGTACAAGTAATGGACGCGCAGGGGAACGTGCTTCCCTACACTGCGCAATATGATGCGTCGACGCACAGTGCGCAAACGATGCTGCCGGAGGGCAGCTACTCGCTGAGTGCGTCGATGACGTCGCGCGTTTTTCACATTGCGGCGACCCGGGATGCGGGCCGGTTCAACATGACACGACAGGGATCGCACGGCTTCGCGGGTGAAGTGAGTTTTAGCGTAGCGGCGCGGCCGGCAACGAGTCTTCATCTGCCGATGGCCGCTGTTGGCGGCAGTCCGGTACAGGTAAGCGTGTCTCGCACGAGGAATGAGACAGCGCAGCAGGGGCAGGCGACCGTCGCGCAGGCTATGGCGGATCCGCCGGTGTTTGTAACACTAACGCAGACGGGGGGATGGCTTTCTGACGGCATGGTGACCAGTTATGCGGAAGGCCCGGCGACAGGACCATTGCAACCACTCGTGGTGCCCGCGGGTTCGTACTGGGCGAGTACAGCTATTGGGCCCAGAACCCTGTGCGAGTCGTCGTTTACGGCGGGCGGAGCAAGCCTGGCACGAGAGCCCCTGGTGATCGGCGTTGCGGGCAGTACGACTCCGCTGCTACTGAGTCTGCGGGATGATTGCGCGAGGCTGACCTTGTCACTGCCGGGAGCGATCGGATACACGGCGGGTGAGGAGCGAGCGTACACGGTGTATGTGGTCCCTGATTTCGATTCGACGCAAGGGGTGGTTCCGCAGACTCTGCGTATTTCGACGGGCGGGAGGATGACACTGACAGGCTTGACGCCGGGGAATTATCACGTGTTCACGTTTGACAGGCCGGTGGCGCTCGAGTATCGGAATGCGGCGGTTCTGTCGTCGCTGCCGAGTCAGGCTGTTTCACTGGAGCCCAATGCGGAGGCGGATCTAACGGTCGAGGTGCCACAGAAGTGAGGTGCTTCGGCTCGAGTGGGCAAGGACTGGGGCGAATCGCCGCATTGGCGGTGATGTGCGCGGTTGTGATTGGTCATGCGCAGGTGCCCGCCGCGAGTTCGACCGGGATGTTTCAAGTTGCGGGTGTGCTTTCGAATGCGGTCACGGGCGAGCCGGTGCGCAAGGGCGTGGTGCAGGCGCTGGATGCAACTGGGCACGCTGTGGCTGCGACCACGACCGATGCGAATGGACGATTTGCGCTGGATCATCTTGCGGCAGCTAAGTATCAACTGACGGCTTCGAAACGGGGGTTTCGGACGGCTTCGTACGATGAGCACGATGAATTTGCGACGTCGATTGTGACGGGAGCAGATCAGGACACAACGCATTTGCAATACAAGATTATGCCGAATGCGGTTCTGCGCGGCGTAGTGACGAGTGATGATGGCGAGCCGGTGGCGAATGCAAATGTGATGCTGTTCAGGCGTCCAAAGCATCAGGGGGAGCGCATCGAGAGAGCGAGCGGCACAGCGACAGATGACATAGGCGAATACGAGATCGGCGACCTTGCCGCAGGCGAATACTTCCTGGCGGTGACCGCAGAGCCGTGGTACGCGCTGCATGGAAGTGCGGCGGGAAAGAAGAACAGTGCGCTTGATGTCGTTTATCCTGTCACGTTTTTTGATTCGACCACGGACGAGCGGGCGGCGACGCCGATTGAGTTGGCGGGTGGGATGCGACAGGAGATCAACATCAGCCTGCACGCGATTGCTTCACTACACATTTCGATTCCGGCTCCGGACCGTGGGGATGGAAGCGTCGTGCTGCCTCAGCTGCAACGGCTGGCATTTGGAACGGTGATTGATACGCAGAGTTCGGGTGACTTCTTCGGTGGAACTCAAGGACGCACGCTGGAGCTCGGCGGAGTGGCGCCGGGACGATACGAGTTGGCCATGGGCGAGCCTCAGCGGGTGGTGGCTATCGATTTGAGCGCGAATCAGCAGATCGATGCGGAAGCTGGAGCGGCGGCAAATGCGGTGGAAGGAGTGGTGCGGACGGTTTCCGGAGTGGCGCTGCCGGAGGAGATGATGCTGACTCTCAATCGGCTGGATGGCGGCGCGGGACAGAGCCAGTTCGCGACGGAGGTACGCGGAGGACGGTTCACGTTTATGCCGGTTCCGCCAGGTGAGTACGAAGTGTGGGCGACGGCGGGAGACAAGCGGATGCCGGTGATTGGGACAGCCGTTGGTGCGAAGGCGCAGGCAGGAAGTGTGTTCACGCTGCGCGAGGGCGGCCCGGCGCTTGTGGTGACGCTAAGCGGGGCAGAGAGAAAGATTGAGGGATTTGCGAAGAAGGATGGGAAAGGAGTGGCGGGAGCGATGATGGTGCTGCTGCCAAGAGAGCATGCGCAGTGGAAGGCCTTAACGCGGCGGGACCAGTCAGACTCCGATGGAAGCTTTGCCTTTCGTGATGTTGCGCCGGGAGAGTACACGGCGGTGGCAATTGAGGATGGGTGGGGGCTGGATTGGACGAGCCCCGCGGTGATGGAGCGCTATCTTCGCGCAGGAACAAACGTCACAGAGTCAGAGAATACGGGCAAGGTTGCGAAACTGGCTGGTCCGGTGACGGTTCAGCAGCGGTAAGCGGCTTCGTGGAACCGGGGTGGAGCAGTTAGTCTAGAGGGGTACCGAACTGATACTTGGGGCCTGTTCATGGCAAGCACGCGCAAGGACGCGCCGGCCATTGAGGGTTCTTATGTTGCGCTACGGCGCAGGATCGCTGCGTGAAAGCGCAGGATGACTTGAAGGAGATTGTGCATTGAAGAGCAAGTTGCTGCTTTCGATTCTGACCGTGGCTTCGGCCTTAGTTGTACCGATGGCTGCAGTGGGCCAGATCGCGCCGGAGAAGCCGCCGAAGGATCTTACGGGGCCGGTGTACAAGTACGAGGCGTATGTCGGATACGGTTATACAAGTTTGAACCAGGTGAACCTGTCACGCAGCGGCCTGCAGGGCGTGAGCGGCTCAGTGACCCGTTATTTCGGAGATCACTTCGGGGTGAAGGCGGATGGCGGCTATTACGCCTGGAACGTGACCTCAAAAAATCCCGGCAATCCCAAAGTCGATATGGTGATGGTAGGACCAGTAATCCGCGGGAACCTGTTTGAGAAATGGAGCGGGTATGCGGAGGGATTGTTCGGGGGTGTCCACACTGGGGGTCTATCGATTCAGCCAGACATTTCTTTCGCAGGCGGGTTTGGGATTGGCGTAGATTACAACCGCAGCCCGCGGTGGGCGGTCCGGGCGTTTGGCGATGATATTGGATCGGCCTTTACGATTCAGCCGTATCAGTCAGGGTTCTCGACACACCTGCGCTGGAATGCGCGCGCGGGGATTGGTCTGGTTTATCACTTCTGAGAATCGGAATTGAGCTTGATTAGGCGGAGCGAGCATGCTCCGCCTTTTTGCTGCGCGTCAGATTTGCGGTTGCATGGCAACGGAGTAGCTGAGCGAGACGATGCCGCTTGGAAAGGTGCGCGAGTCCTTGAAGATGAGAGGCCAGGGGCGGCCGGGAGGGACTAAGGGAATGCCGCCGCCGAGAAGGATTGGGATTAGGGAGATTTCGATGCGATCGACGAGACCAGAATCAAGTAGGCTGCGAAATGTGATTCCGCCGCCGAAGAGCCAGATGGACTTGCCGGATTTGCGTTTGAGTTCGGAGATGGTTTTTGCTAGGTCTGAGGAGACGATTGTGACGTCGGGATGCCTGGCTGGATCGAGCGTGGTGGAGGCGACGTAGATTTTCATGCCGAGTTCTTTCGGCGATCGGCCCAGGCGCAGCATGTCTTCGTAGCAGATGCGGCCGAGGATGGCGGTGTCGAACTGGCGAAAGATTTCCCCGAAGTCGATGGTGGGGTCGTGGATGATCCAGTCAAATTCGCCGTTGGGTCCGGCGATGTAGCCGTCGAGACTGGCGGCAACGCTGTAGACGAGATCGCGCATTGGAGTCTCCGAGGCGGAGCTTTGCTTTTTAGCAGAAGTTTACGCCGGAGTTTTACGCAGCGACAGATAGTTTGCAGTCAGATTTAGGGAGGCTTGCGCGAGACGGCTTACTTCGGACCGGACAGGAATTTTTCCAGTGCCTTGCGATTGGTTCCCTGCTGAGGGAGGAAGTCCCGTGCGCGGAGGTTTGCGAGGACCTCGGTGGTGACGAACTCGTGGCCTATGCCGCCGTCATCAATGCGAACCACGCGGGCGAGTACGCTGATGGACTTCTTCTCGCCGAGTTCGGCATCCTGGCGCTCAAGCGTCATGCGGACCAGGGTATTGGGAGACCACAGCTCTTTGCTGCGGAGGTAAAGACCACTGCTGCTGATATTGACGATCTCGTGCGGCTTAGGGGCGCCCCCAGTGAAGTAGAAGGCGACGAGGCCAGGCAGCGCAATGCGCTCGCCGCGACGGCGGTTTCCGCTGAGGGAGATTGATTCACCTGCGAGCCAGCGCTGAACACGGGCGGCAAAGGGGAGTTTTTCTTTTGGGAAGGTATGGATTGGGCGTTTAGGTTCTGCGCTCGGTGTTGGTGTAGATGGCGGACCTATTTCGGCGTGTGCAGCCGGAGGTTCGAGTATGTTTGTCCCAGGCTGTGAGGGTGCGGCTCGGCGCGACTCTACGGCGCCGGAGTCGTCTGGGACCGGCTCCCAGGTGCGGGTTCGAGCATGATTTGGGGCCGATGTTGAGGCGGCGGGGGGAACTAGCGGGAGTGTGATGTCTTTCGAACCGATTTCGTTTACCGAAGGTTCGCGTGTTGATTCGGCTTCTGGTTCACCTCCCGCGGCCGCGTTGCCGTCAGACAGCTCTGGAACGTATGCGGTGGAAAGGCCGGGCAGTATTTCGGTGCTCTCCTCCTCAGCAAAAGATGAGATGAGCTGATCCGGTGCTGAGTTTCGCTCGCGGAGTTCACGTGCGTCGAACGACTCGGCCAGTGCCGCGTCTGCTGATTTGCTGATGTTCTCTGGCGGTCGTTGACGGGGAGGCTGATCCTGCTGTTCTTTCTCGCGGCGAAGCTGGTCGTCCACGAACTGGATGATTGCTTGGAGATTGAACGGGAGCTGAGAAGGCTCCGGCGCAACGGGTTTCTGTGTTTGTGAAGGAGATTCGTCAGGGAGTTGAGTCTGTGAAGCGGTCTCGAAGAAGCGCGCAAGGGGCGGGGTTGTGGTGAGGGGCGACTTGTCCAGGTCCAGTTCTGGCTCGAATTCTTTTGAATCAGATTGCTGAGGTGGCGGGAGCTCGTCGTTTACGAGTTCAGTAATCTCATAAGGTGTTGGCGCGTCTGAAGTGATCAGATCGGCAATCGGCTCTACGAAAGCTTCTTCGGTGGTTGAATCAGCTTCTTCGAGTGGCGGTGCGTAACTGGCAAGAAAGATCTCGGAGTTCTGAGGTGTTCCGGATGAGGGCAGATAGATTAGTGACCCGGCAAAGGGATCAGGGGCGATGGTGCTCGAGGGTCCGGGTGATTCGATCGGCCAGCCCGGCGATTCAACCGCCTGGAATTGAGCTGCAGCTCGCAAGAGGGCTGCGAGTTCGGCCTCGGTGCAGATTCTGATGAAGTCGCCGGCTTCGGTGCCGGATTTTGCGAGGAGTTGATCGGAAAGAAAGAGGATGGTTGCGACCGAATTTGCGAGAGCGGGAAATGGAGTGCTGGGACCGACCTCTGCGACTTCGAGGATTCTCTGTTCGATATCGAGGTAAGCGACGTCGAAGGCGAAAAGGCGCGGTATGTCCGGTACCAGGGAAACATTGGTTAGGCGAATGCAGAAGTGAGGATCGCGGCCGGGACCGTTCATAACGAGCGCAAGCAATTGGGGGGGTGTCTGGGGTTCGGACACGGACACGACCCGCTCACTGAGCAGAGCGTTCCGGGTCACGTTATAGACGCAGTAGCTTGCGGGGTCCATGGGGCCTCTGGGGATAAGGGAAAAAGGAGGACATTGAAAGCGAGCATAGTCCGACGTCGCGTTAGACCCAAGGCAATAAAGCAAAAAATTGACAATATTGTTCGATGCGAAGCAAGGCGCGGCGGCTGGACCGAGAGTGGAAGGAGTGCAGAAAACCATCCTACCTGTGTCGCAACTGGGAGTGTGAAAAAATTCCAGAGCAGCAGACCGGAAGCGGCTCAGCGATCTACGCAACTACGGCGGCTTGATGCGGGCGGGAATGCAATCTGGACGTTGACAAGGTCCAGCAAAGCAGGACGAACAGTAAGACGATGGCGCAGGTATAGATCGGCGGCTTCAGCGAAGCGGCTACTGAGCCGATGATCAGAACTAGGGGTGCCAGTCGCATCCACCGATTTCCTCTGCTGGACTGTGAACCTGCTGAGTTCCAGATGATCAGAATCGGAAGAACAAGCAGGACAAGATCGTAGGAATATTCATGAAATGCCACCAGGATCGTTGCCGTAACGAACAAGGCATAGTGCTGCGATTGGAATTCCAGGTCTTCCCGACGCACGATCCAGATAACCAGAATCAAGGCGAAGAAGGAGAGGGTGGCGAGTGCACCCTGAAGTATTGTCTCGCCGATGTGGCTAGCAAACAGCCATGTTATGAAGCCACGCAGATTTGGCATGTCGTACACATGGTATTGATCTGGACCAGCCGCGTAGGCACGCAAGAACCGGAAATACTGGACCAGTCCTCCCCAGCCTACTGCCTTGGCCGAAATCAGCAGCAGGATGCAGCTGGTTGCGATGAAGCCGCGCAGGAACACCCACGGCCGTTTCGAGGTGGCTACAATCAGCAGCAGCATGGGAATGGCGAGAGGCGGCTTGAAACATGCACATGCCAGCGCGCATCCGGCCAACGCAGTCTTATGGGAGGATAGTGCTTTGAAGCAAAGAACAAGCATCAGGAGGGTTAGCAGTGAATCCTGCCCATTGAACTCCGCAACGAGCACAGGCAGGAACATTCCCACTGCAAGGAACGCGAGTTCTGGTCGTTTGGACACTCTTGGAAAGCACGGCAGAAGTAAAAAAACGCAGAGATTTGCAATGATGATGTTAAGAACACACCAGACCCAGGCCGCCACGGGATAGGAAAAGTGTGCCAATGGCACGAACAAGAGAGCTTCGTATGGCGCGTGAGTAAATGGGGCAGAAACAAACGGTGAGCGGGTAAATAGACCAATGCCGTTGCCTTGCGAGACAAATTGTCCAGCAGTGTAGAAGGCTAGAAAATCTGTTGAGCCATTTGCAATCGGCCCACGCACCTGCCAAGCAAGGAGAGCATCGATTCCCGTAGTCATTGAGATCGCCATTGCGATAATGGCGCGGCGCCGCCACAACTGCGAATGCTCAATGCGCTCAGAATTCATGGAATTCCAACCAACCCTGACGAGTCTAACTTGCGTTTGCCGCGCTCTTCCGACTTTGGCGGCACCAAAGTACTGTCATCGAGCAACGTCAACCTTCTTCCGCCTCGCGGAGTTTGGCGATCACGGTGAAGTCTTCGAGGGTGGTGACGTCGCCTTTGATTTCGCCGTGGGTGGCCAGTTCGCGGAGAAGACGGCGCATGATCTTGCCGCTGCGGGTTTTGGGCAGAGCTTCAGTGAAGCGGATGTCATCGGGGCGGGCGAGGGCGCCTATCTCCTTTGCGACCCACTGACGCAGCTCCTCTTTGAGTTCGTTGGAGGGCTGGTTACCGGACTCGAGTGATACGAAGGCAGAGATGGCCTGGCCTTTGAGATCGTCGGGGCGGCCGACGACGGCGGCTTCGGCGACCTTGTTATGAGCGACTAGGGCGGATTCGATTTCCATGGTTCCGAGGCGGTGTCCGCTGACGTTGATGACGTCGTCGACACGGCCCATCAGCCAGAAGTAGCCGTCCGCGTCCTGACGCGCGCCGTCCCCGGTGAAATAACAGCCAGGAACGTCGGACCAGTAGGTCCTCTTGAATCGTTCAGGGTCACCGTAAACTGTGCGTGCCATCGAGGGCCAGGGTTTACGCACGATGAGGAGGCCGCCGCTGCCGGCCGGGACGGCATGAAAGTTGCCGTTGGCGTCGGGACGCGTGACGACTTCGGGCTGGATTCCGAAGAACGGGCGCGTGGCGGAGCCCGGCTTGGCGGGGATGGCGCCGGGGAGGGGGGAAATCATGATTGACCCGGTCTCGGTCTGCCACCAAGTGTCGACGACGGGACAGCGGTTGTGGCCAATTTTCTCGCGATACCACATCCACGCTTCGGGGTTGATGGGTTCGCCGACGGTGCCAAGGAGGCGAAGTGAGTCGAGCTTGTATTTGTCGATGTATTGATCGCCCCACTTGATGAAAGCGCGGATGGCTGTCGGAGCAGTGTAGAAGATGGTGACCTTGTGGTCGTCGATGATCTTCCAGAAGCGGGAGAAGTCCGGATAGTTGGGCGCGCCTTCGTACATGAGAACAGTGGCGCCGTTCTGCATGGGGCCGTAAACAACGTAGGAGTGTCCTGTGACCCAGCCGATATCGGCAGTACACCAGTAGATGTCATCGTCGTGTAGATCGAAGACGTACTTCGAGGTGATGTAGGTCTGAACGGCATAGCCGCCCGTGGTGTGGACAAGGCCTTTGGGCTTGCCGGTGGTGCCGGAGGTGTAGAGGATGTACAGCGGGTCTTCAGAATCGAGCGGTTCGGCGGGACAGTGCGTGGGCGCGTTGTCGACGATATCGTGCCACCACCAGTCGCGGCTTTCGACCATATTGACGGGCGAACCGGTGCGGCGATAGACGATGACGTGATCGACAGTAGGGCAGGCGTGCATGGCCTCGTCGACGGTACGCTTGAGCGGAACCTCGTTGCCGCGGCGATAGCTGGTGTCCTGTGTGATGACAGCGACGCAGCCACAGTCGTTGACGCGATCGGCGATTGCATTGGCGGCGAATCCGCCGAAGATGACGGAGTGGATGGCGCCGATGCGAGCGCAGGCAAGAATGGCAATGGCCAACTCGGGCGTCATGCCCATATAAACGGCAACGCGATCACCTTTCTTAATGCCGAGGGCTCTGAGCCCGTTAGCGAAGCGCTGAACTTCGGTGAGAAGTTCGGCGTAGGTGAGGCGACGGATTTCGCCGGGCTCGCCTTCCCAGATTATGGCGGTCTTGTCGGCGCGGCCGCTTTCGACTTGGCGGTCGAGGCAGTTGTAACTGAGGTTCATTTTGCCGCCGACAAACCATTTCGCCGTGGGGAGATTCCAGTCGAGGACCTTGTCCCAGGGTTTGAACCAGTGCAGTTCCTTCGCGACTCCGGCCCAGAAGCTCTCGGGATCTTCGATGGACTGTTTGTACATCTGCTCATATTCCTCGAGGCTCTTGATGTGCGCTTTGGCGGAGAACTCGGGAGGCGGGGGGAAGACGCGGGCTTCGCGAAGGAGAGAATCGAGATCCTGACTGGAGAGAGAGGAAACCGATTTTTGATCAGCGGGAGCGTGCGGCGAGGACATGAATGGAATCCTTCAGGGAAGTCAATGGAGTGTGGAGTCTCTGACTCCGAGACGCAACTTGGATGCAGTCCGCCAGCGGCAACTGGTATCGCTGCCACTCTATCGGGGCAGGGGTGCGAGGAGCAAGGGGCCGAGATCTGGGTCAGGCATCAGGGGTCAGAGCTCAGTCGGTCGTCGCTGCGATTGGGATGCTGTCGGGTAGAGGCTGGAGACGCTCGTGCGATTCATTGATCTCGGCCCAGATGAGGGTTCCGGAGCTCTCTTTGAGGAAGAAGCTGCCAACCAGGAAGGATAACGAGCAGACGGAGATGGGAAAGAGGAGCCCGGCGTAGAGATTGCCCGTACCAGCGCAAAGACCTACCCCGATGACGGGCAGGAGTCCGCCGAAAATGCCGTTGCCGAGGTGGTAGGGCAAGGAGACGGAGGTGTAGCGGATCTTTGCGGGGAATGCTTCGACAAGATATGCGGCAATGGGAGCGTAGGTCATGCAGGAGAAGACGTTCTGGAAGCAGACGAGCAAGACCAGCATGGGCAGGTTGGGCTGACTGGCCGGAGGAGCCGGAACGAGAGTATCGGTGAAAGGGTCGCGCGTGAGGGCGGTGAGTTGTGTCTCGCCAGTGACAGGATCTTTGGTGGAAGTGACGGCAACAACGTTGTTTCCCGCAGCGCGCTGCATGGCCTTATAGATGGGGTATATGCAGACGAGGCAAAGAAGCATTCCGGCAAGCATGACCTTTTTTCGGCCGATATGGTCGGAGAGCGCTCCGAAGAGGATGAACGAGGGTATGGCGATCATCAGGCCGCAAAGCGCGATCAAGTTTGCGGTATGTGCGTTGATGCGCAGGATGTTCTGCATGTAGAAAAGGGCATAAAAGAGCCCAGTGTAGGAGACGACTGCCTGGCCCGCGGCCGCTCCGAAGAGCGAGATGAGTACCTGCTTGAGATTTGTCCAGTTGCCGAAGGCTTCTTTGAGGGGGCGAGCGCATTGCGATCCGGTGGCCTTGACGTGCGCGAAGATGGGGGACTCGCGCATGCGGATGCGAATGACAAGCGAGATGCCAACGAAGATGAGTGAGAGCAGAAACGGGAGACGCCATCCCCATCGTTGGAAAGCGGGGCCATTCATGGAGTGCTCTGCGGCCAGGATGACGGAGAGCGAGATCACCATGCCGAGCCCGGCGGTTGTTTGCAGGAAGCTCGTGTAGAAGCCACGTTTGCCGTCAGGAACGTGTTCGGCGAGATAGACGGCTGCGCCTCCATATTCCCCACCAATCGCCAGGCCCTGGAGCAGCCGAATGATGATGAGAGCGATGGGCGCGATCCAACCGGCTGTTTGAAAGGTGGGGAGGAGCCCGACGGCAGCGGTGGATCCACCCATGATGGAGAGAGTGAAGATGAATGCGACGCGGCGGCCGACCATGTCGCCAATGCAGCCGAAGAAAAGCGCACCAAAGGGGCGAACGAGGAAACCGACTGCGAAGGTGGCGAGATAGGCGATGAGAGCAAATGTATGGTTTTGGGGAGGGTAGAACTTAACGGCGAGAACAGAGGTAAGGGCGCCGAAGATGTAGAAGTCGTACCACTCGATCAAGGTGCCTGTAGCGGAGCCGAGAACGACGCGGACCAGAGACGCGGGTGAAGAGGGCGCGACTGAAAACCGGGATGCCATTCGCTGATCGACCTCGCACAAAGTCCCATCAATCAGCAGGGGGCACAAGTGGGACGGATGCGGTAACTCTGCGGGTGCGCCATTGCGGTCGTCAAGCGAATTCGGATTGAGGGATCGCTGCATGCGAAGGGATGACCTGGACCCAGCGATTAGACATCAATTCATGTCGAGTGCGAGCCGAATCGCCTGCTCGACTGGCGAGTAGCTTCCATCAGCTCGGTTCAGTTCGAACGGCACTCTCGGAGTAAGAGGTGGTTGCGCCATGAAACGTGGTGAGCTGCCGCGATGAGGTTGGGCGGCATGCAGGAGAAATGGGTGGCAGAGATAGACGGTGCCGGCGTTGCCAGTAGCGAGGACTTCTTTCTCGTCCTGGGTTGCTGACAGCGCTGCAGAGGAGATCTCCATCATTGATATCCCTGCTTGGCCCGCTGGGGCGAGAAGGCGCGCGACGGCCTGATGCGAGCCGATGCGGATGCGTGTGGGCGCGTCGTTGTCGCTGACATCAGAGAAGAGGAAGAGCATCAACAATGCCCTGCCCTTTGAGCGAATGTTAATTCGCCAGTGAAGATAGTTGTCGGTGGGCGGATCGGGAGGGAAGCTCGCGTCAACGTGCCAGCCGGTGTCGCCGGGATCGTCGGGATGCGGAAAGCGGATTGGAAAGGTTCCCAGACTTTCGCGAGGTATCCAGCGATCCTTGCCGACAAGCGCGTCGAAGGCGCTGTGGAGGACGGATGAATTTGCAGCTTCAATGAACGGCTGCTGCGCATAGTCCCAGAGGCGGATGACTGGCTTTGTCCAGGTGGAGCGATCATGTGGGTCGCAGCCCGAATCGCGCCAGAGGATCTCACGGGCTGCTACTGCCGTTTGGGCGGAAAAGGCGTTGTCGATGCGGAGGAAGCCGTCATGAATGAAGGTGCCGATCTGGTTCGTGGCCCAAACCAATGTCATTCCCCGAAGAGCTTAGGATTTGTACCGCTTCTGATGCCAGATCCAGGCCGTGCGGACGATGTCGTCGAGTTGGGTATAGTGCGGCTTCCAGCCCAGTTCCTTGATTGCTTTGTCGGAGCTGGCTACTAGAACGGCAGGATCGCCGGGGCGACGAGGGTGAAGTTCGGCTGGGATCGAGTGGCCGGCGACGCGGCGAGCGGACTCGATGACTTCGCGGACGCTGAACCCGTGGCCGTTGCCGAGGTTGTAGATGAGACGGGTTTTCGCGGCGGCATCGGTTTCAAGGGCTTTGAGGGCGAGCAGGTGAGCGTCCGCAAGGTCCGAGACGTGAATGTAATCGCGAATGCAGGTGCCGTCAGGTGTGGAGTAGTCGTCACCGTAGATGCGGATGGACTTGCGGCGACCGAGGGCGACGTCGAGGATGAGCGGAATGAGGTGCGATTCGGGTTCGTGATCTTCGCCGCGCGTGATGCCATTGGGGCCTTCTGGTGCGCCAGCGACATTGAAGTAGCGGAGGGCAACAGAACGGAGGCCATGGATGGAGTGGAACCAGTTGAGCATAGTCTCGACTACCAGTTTCGACTCGCCGTAAGCGTTTGTGGGTTTGAGGCGGGCATCTTCGGTTATCGGAACAGACTCTGGCTCGCCATAGACTGCGGCGGTTGAAGAGAAGACGAGGCGGCGGGGACCTTCGGCAATGACGGCTTCGAGCATGGCGAGTGTCGAAGCGGTGTTGTTACGAAAGTAGGTTTCGGGACGAACCATGGACTCGCCGGCTTCAATGAGCGCAGCGAAGTGGAGGACGGCGTCGAAGGGCTTGCCGTCAGCTTTTGCGGACTTGAAAATCTTTTCAATCAGATCACGATCGGCGATATCGGCTTCGATGAATTCGCCGCCTGGAGGAACCATCGCGCGGCGTGCGTGGCAAAGGTTGTCAAGTATAACGGGCTGATGGCCTTGCGACAGGAGAAGAGAGGCAACGGTACCCCCAACATACCCGGCACCGCCGGTAACCAAAGTTCTCACAAAAGTAGTGTCCTTCCAGAACGGGTTGGGTTACCGTGAGTCTATTACAGCAGGGCAACCAGATATTTTGCGCCGTTTGAACGAGACCGTCGGCAGGCGGCCAGCTTAGACTTCGCGGCTGAATGAACGAAACACTAGTTCAGAGCCCGGGTTTGAGAAAAAGGAAGGCGCGCGAGCAGTGTTTTCCCCTTTTCCCGGCCTCAAATGATGAGGACTCTGCAACGTTTGGTTTGGGTGCATTTGGGATTTGGGAGAGGCAGGATGCGCGCGGCACAATGTCACGGATACAGGTTTACAGAGCGGGGTAAGTCTGGGCAATTTGGGAGTAACTCCTCTGGCGTTTGGGTAACCTGTTCCGATACGATAGGGGTAGACTCTCGAGTACCGTCCGTTCCGTTTTGGAACGCGCGACGTCAAACAGAGCGAGCGGCCCAGTGGAGCGCAACTATCCCCTGCTTCCTGCACCCGCATAGCACGATATATTTTCTTTTTTGTATTCAGCCAGTTGCCACGGTGAACGAGGAGCGTTTGCGGCAACTGAAAAGAGATCATGCACGCCCGGAAAAGGTTGGGGGCCAAGTGGCAAACTATTGTCAGGATTCAATCTGCCTTCACGTTTCTTCAACGGGCATCCCTCAGAGTCTAGAAGCCGCCTTCATGGCAAACCCCGAGGTACCGAAATGCAGATGAGTGGCTATCCTGGTAGAACCAGTTTTGGCTTGCTTCCCGAGCCGGAGGGACGGTCTGCGTCGTTCTTTACGAGCGCAACGGTGAACGTGATCATTCTTGGCCTGATGATCTGGGTGGGAATGACTGCTAAGCATGTGATCCAGCAGCGCCATTTCGAGCAGACGGAACTGATCTTTCCGACTACCCCGCCTCCGCAGCCAAAGTTCAAGACGCCGCCTCCTCCGAAGCTTCCTGATCTTCCCAAGCCGAAGCTGGAAGTTCAGATGGAGCAGCCGAAGATCAATATGCCGAAGCCTGAGCCGAAGCCGGCATTGAAGCCTCTGGAGATGGAGGCAAAGCTCAACACTCCGCAAATCAAAGCTGCCAAGCCGGCGATCATTCTGGCGCCGCAGCCGAAGGCGGCTCTGACGGCGGCCATGCCCGCGCAAAACAACACGGTGAAAGCTTCGACAGCCCCGGTACATCTAGGCGAGACGTTTGGGGTGACTCCGAACCCGAATGCGAGCCGTCCGGCAACGGTGGCGGCGATCGGTAATCCCTATGGCGGAATGCAAGGTCCGGCAGTCGCACCACACGGAGTGGTTGGATCGGCAGGGATCGGCAACGGCCTGAAATCGGGTTCGAACGCCGGCACAGTCGGCAAGGTTGCGCAAGCGGGAATTCCCGGTGGCACAGGAACGGCCTCGACCGGTTATCCGACCGGCGGCAAGGTTGGGTCCGCTGGTATTCAGAACCAGGTGGCAGCCACGCCGGCTGCACAGCAGAGGAAAGAAGTGGCTCCGACCAGTCTCGAAGTTCTCTCGAAGCCCGCTGTGCAGTACACAGCAGAAGCGCGTCAGCTCAAGGTGCAGGGCGACGTGGTTCTTCGGGTGACATTCACGGCGTCGGGCCAGGTGATCATCAACAGCGTAGTGCGCGGATTGGGCCACGGACTGGATGAAGAGGCTCGCCGGGTAGCATCGCAGATTCGCTTCCGTCCTGCCACTCGCAATGGCCAGGCGGTGGATCTAACGACAAACATCACCATCACTTTCCAACTGGCATAGCATTTCAAAGTTTGCAGTGATTACGACAGCAGGCAAGAAACTCAGAAGTGAAAAGCCTCTGTCATGGAAAGACAAGAAGTTCTAGGAGAAAAATGATGTACAGAAAGATCCCTGTTACCCTCCTGTCGCTGCTCTTGGGCGTGTCTGCGGCCGAGGCGAAGAAGACGCCGAAATACGATCAGACGCATCCGCTGACCCCAGAGCAAGCCGCGCTGGTACAGAAGTCGATTGGACAGGAGAAAATCCTGATCAAGGCGATCCAGCAACGTACGCCGCTCGTGGAGACCTACATCCAGGACACGAAGCCTGATGTGAAACTTTGGCAGGTGCCAATCGGAGATCAGTACACGCTCAGCAGGGTGGATTTCGGTAAAGGCTTCTTCGACAAGAGCTACGAGCCCCGCGATACGAAGGACAAAAAGGGCTGGTTCAAGGGCTCGTTCGCCGCGATCAGTGGACTGACGAAGGCGCTGGGGCTGGATAAGCACTTCACCTACAATCCAACGGGCTTTATGCAGATGATGTTTCTCGATCCAACGGGATTCGATGAGCAGCATTATGCGTTCACCTATGTTCGCCGTGAATTCCTCGGGTCGGTGAGGACGTGGGTGTATGACGTTCATCCCAAGGTTGCCGGCATGGGCCGGTTCTACGGCCGCGTGTGGATTGAGGATCAGGACGGCAACGTTGTGCGCTTCAACGGCACCTACACTGGCCCCCGGAGCGAGGATGATTCACGCTACTACTTCCACTTCGACAGCTGGCGGATGAACGTGCAGCCGGGCATTTGGCTGCCAGTTGCCATCTACGTGGAAGAGACAAGCCGGGATGGCGAGAAGCAAATCGGACTGAAGGCTCAGACGCACTTCTGGGGCTACAGTCTGAAGCTCCCGACTCGCGACAGCGAGAGCGTGAGCATGAAGGTGGAAGATGCGGAAGATAAGAGCGACGACTCACAGGACGTGAGCCCGCTGCAGGCCTCGCGCGAGTGGGTTCAACAGGCTGAGAACAACGTGATCGATCGACTGGAGCAGGCGGGACTTGTGGCTCCGCTGACGCCAAACGGGTTTGAGCAGACCGTACTCGATCAGATCGTCACCAACCTGGTTGTACCGAACAACGTGCAGCTCAGCCTGCCGGTACACTGCCGGATCATGTTGACCAACACAATTGAAACCACCACTGTGGGCAATACGATCCTGGTGAGCAAGGGATTGATCGATACCATGCCCAAGGATGAAGCGACTCTGGCTTCTGTCATCTCGCTGGAACTGGCACATATCGCTCTCGGGCACCACATCGATACGCGGTACGCCTTCAACGACCGGCTGATGTTCCCTGATGAGGCTTCGTTCCGGCGCATCGCGATGAATCACACCGATCATGACAACCAGGAAGCAGCCAGCAAGGCGCAGGAGTACCTGGATGCGTCGATGTACAAGGATCAACTGGCGAAGGCAGGTCTTTACTGGTCACAACTCGCCGATCGCGGTCCGGTTCTTAAGGCATTGAATACGCCGAAGCTTGGCGACTCCTTGTTGAAGACAGATGGGACCCCGTGGATGACGGCGCTTGCGAAGGGCGCTCCCCGACTCAATTGGGACGACCTGACGCAGAGCCCTGCCCTGCCGCTGGGCAGCTGGCTGAAGACCGATCCATGGGACGACCGAGTACACCAGTTGAATGCGAAGCTGTACGCTCCGCTGAATCCGCGTGACAAGATGCCGTTAGAAGTAACTCCGGTGTATTTCCGGTTGCAGCGCTACGACGAAGCACAATCGGCGGCCAAGAACGCGGCGCCTGCGCAACCGGCGGGCAATCCAGCGGCTGGACAGGGGACGGGAGCAAGCCAGCAGCCGGCGGGAGGGGATCAAACAGCACCTCAGCAGAACGAGGGCCCTCAGCCGCAGCCACAGCAACAGCAAGCGCCCCCACAACAGGGCGGGTCGCCCAACCCCCAGAAGTAATTAGCTTCGAATAATAGAGGCGGATAACCTAGGGTTATCCGCCTCAAAGCTTTTATACTTAGTGCGACTTCGAGTTCCTATTCAGAGCTTCCTGATTCCACCTGCAGATTCCTATTTCCCTCAGGAGTGGATAAGCGCCCTTTCATGAAAAGATTCCTGTTCTTCCAATTTAGTGTGCTGATTTTAGCTGCGAGCGTGTGCGCACATGCGCAGGTGACACCTTCGGCTCATCGAGGAAAACTTTCGCTGACCGCGGGAGGATTTGCATCGGCATTTCAACCTGATTACGCGGGCGGTGGGGTCGCCGGAGGGAGTCCGAACCGTCTCTATGGATTTGGCGCTTACGCAGATTTGAGGATGACGCGCTGGGTGTCGATCGAGGCGGAGATGCGGTGGCTTCGCGAGAACTCGTTTGTCGGGATCACACAGGACACGTACCTTTTCGGGCCTCGCGTACCGATTCACGAATACAAGCGGCTAGGCGCAACTCCCTACGCGAAGGCTCTTCTCGGGCTAGGGAAGATGGATTTCGAGTACAAAGAGGCCTATGGCCGGTTCACGGACCTCGCGCTGGGCGGCGGGGTCGATCTGAATCTATCGAAGCGCTGGAGTGTGCGTGCATTCGACTTCGAGTATCAGCTCTGGCCGAACTGGATCAATGGAACGCTGAAGCCTTATGGGGCAAGCGCAGGAATTGCGTACCGGATCTTCTGATTCTTGAGTGGTCGAACTTTGTCGTTCTGAAGCCTGTGGTGCGTTCACCGTAGAATCTGTGCATGACGAATGAAGCGGTATTCACGCATGTGGATTCCGGGCTGGAGCAGGTTCTGGAAGAGCTTCGCAGTCGCGAGCCTATTTTTCACACAGAACGGTTTGGCAGGAGTGCCGAGGAGTTCGAGCGTAGCACTGCGCCGGATTTCTGGGAGGTTGGGGCGTCGGGCCGACGGTACAGCCGCGACTTCATTCTTGGCATGCGCAGCCGTGAGGCTTTGGTCGATGCAGACGCAGCGGGATGGAGTGCGTCAGGTTTCGGGCTGCGGAGGCTCGGGCCGGACTGCTTTCTGCTTACCTATACCCTCGATCAGCAGGGGCGCGTAACGCGACGCGCAACGGTGTGGGAACATGCTGGCGAGGATTGGCGCATTCTGTTTCACCAGGGAACGGTTGTGACGACGAACGAGGATGATGTGGTTCCAACGCCCGGAGAGATGCCGCCCGGTTCGCGTGAAAGCGCGTAGTCGAACAATCTTCCGGCAAGGAGAGCTGGCAGATGTCGAAGAGCCGACTTGAAGCATTCAGCGATGGAGTGCTCGCCATCATCATCACGATTATGGTGCTGGAGCTGCACGTTCCGCACGGTGCAGATATTGGTGCGCTACGACCGATGCTGCCGGTTCTGCTCTCGTATGTGCTGAGCTTTGTGTATATCGGGATCTACTGGAACAATCATCACCATCTGCTGCATGCGACGCGACAGGTGAGCGGTAGCGTGCTCTGGGCGAATCTGCACCTGCTCTTCTGGCTGTCGCTGCTACCGTTTGCTACAGGCTGGATGGGAGCAAGCGGCTTTGCTCCCGATCCGACGGCGGTCTACGGCATGGTTCTGCTTATGTCGGGCATTGCCTACTGGATTCTGGAGTGGACGATCATCTCGGGAGAGGGTGAGAACTCGCTGGTGAGGAAAGCTGTAGGCAACGACCGCAAAGGCATCGTTTCAGTGGTGATGTATGCCGTGGCAATTCCATGCGGGTTATTCGCGCACTGGATTGCGCATTCCATTTACATTCTGGTGGCGCTGATCTGGCTGATCCCGGACCGGCGCATCGAGAGAACGCTGGCGTCGGAATAGATCACGAGAACATTTTGGGCTTGACATGCAAGTGGAGACTTGCCTATCGTTAACACACGACATGCAAGCTATGACTTGCCTGTTCAGCGAATATGAGCGATATCTTCGAAGCCATCTCGGCGCCAGTGCGCAGAGCGATTCTGGATGAGCTATGCGAGCGGGACGGACAAACACTCTTCGAGCTTTGTTCGCGACTGCTGATGAAGCACCAGATCAGCGTGACGCGCCAAGGCATTTCACAGCATCTTGACTTGCTCGAGAGCGCGGCGCTTATCGCCACGGAACGGCAGGGGCGTTGCAAGTTTCACTATCTGCGAACGGAGCCGTTAAGAGCGCTTGCGACACGGTGGCTGCCGAAGACAAACAGGAGAGAAAAGAATGATCAGGATCGTGCTCACAAGCATTCTCGTAGACGACCAGCAGAAGGCCCTCAGGTTCTACACCGAAAAGCTGGGGTTCCGCAAAAAGACCGAAGTGCCGCTCGGAGAACACAGCTGGCTGACGGTAGTGTCGGCCGCAGATCCTGATGGGGTTGAGCTGGTTCTGGAGCCAGACGCGCATCCAGCCGCAGGGCAGTTCAAGAAGGCTCTGGTCGAGGATGGGATTCCGATAACGTCGTTCGGAGTGGATGACGTTCACGCCGAATATACGAGGCTTGTGGCAGAAGGAGTGCGATTCACGCAACCGCCGGTTGCGATGGGCCCGGTGATTACGGCCGTACTGGATGATACTTGCGGGAACCTGGTGCAGTTAGCACAGAGGTGCTAGACAGGCAGGGGGTTTGAATCTCTGGCACGCTGATCGAGCCTTAGACGGGTAAGGACGAGGCAATGAGTTGAGCCGACGATCGGGCTCTTTCAAGCCCGACCGGCGACTATGAGGTATGAAGAGATGAATGTATGAAACTGACATCGAGTTTGCCGATGTCCAGGGTGAGCTGGACGATCGGCAGAACACGCTAGGGGATCGTGGCTGAGAACGTATTTGAGGGCTTGCTCTCTCCGCCCGACGAGCCCACGCTGGTGACGTAATACTTGTAGGTGTTTCCGCTCTGAACGGCGGTGTCGGTATAACTTGGCTGTCCTGTTGTGGCGATCTTTGTGAAAGAGGCGGTTCCGTTAGCGCGATAAACCTTGTAGCTTGAAACGAGATTGGATGAAGTCCCGGGAGGATTCCAGTCCAATTCAACCCGGTGGCCAGTGGTATTGGCAGTGAGGTTGATGGTGAGCGTCGTGTTGGTAGATGAGTTGCTGTTGATGGTCAACAATCCCTTTTGCGTCCCGGCAATGCTCGCTTTGTAGACCAGCGTGAGCAGAAGTTTCTGCCCTGGGTTGAGTGTGGCTGGCAAACTTACGGGTGAGAGCGAGAAGCCGGTTCCGCTGACCGCGATGGATTTCACGGTCACTGCGGCTTTCCCAACTGAGGTGAGCGTGACGATCTGGGTTGTGGCTTGATTCAAAAGCACTGAGCCAAACGAGACCGTCGTCGCATCCGCTCTTAGTTGAGCCGATGCTGGATTGAGTTGCAGCGAGATTGATCTGGAGGCGCCGCCCGCTGTTGCAGTGAGCTTCACTGATTGCGATGTGGATACGGCAGCGGCATTCGCTGTGAAGGTTGCGGTTGTTGCAGTGGCGGGGATCGTAAGCGAGGCCGGCACCTTCACGCTGGTATTGCTGCTCGCGAGTGCCACTGTAATGCCACCTTTCGGTGCGGAGCCAGACAGGGCTACCTTGCAGCTGTCTGCGAAGGATCCGACGATGGAGGAACTGCTGCAGGAGAGTGCGCTCAACGTTGGTGCTGTTGTCGTGCCGTTTCCGCTGAGGCTTACCGCCTGCGTTCCTGCATTGCTAGCGATGGTCAGATGGCCCGAGGTCGAGCCAGCGGCGGTTGGATTGAAGTGAACTGTGAGGACCACCGCCTGGCCGGCTTTGAGAGTTGCGGGAAAGCTGCCGCCCGAGACGGAGAAGCCGGTTCCCACTGTGGAATCCGATTTGATGATCAAGGGCAGATTGCCCGTCGAGGTCACGGTGATTGACTTCGTGACAGCCGTCCCGACAGCTACATCTCCGAACTGCATGGAAGATGTGCTCAGACTCAGCGCCGCTGCCGACGTCGAATTCTTCGATGGTTTCAGTTGAATGGAAATGCTGCGCGAAGATCCGTTTGCGCTGACGGACAGGGTTGCGGTCTGCGCGTTGGCAACTGCGGCTACCGTTGCGGTGAATGAGACATTGCTTGTGCCAGCGGGGATGCTTGCATTGGCGGGCACGGAGACGGCGCTGCTGGTACTGGCAAGCGCAACCACGAAAGCTTTTGATGCTTTCGCACTCAGAGAAGCAGTGCATGCTGTCTTTCCCGCACCTGTGAAGGAGGTAGTGGCGCAGGAGAGCGATTTCAGTTCGGGAGCTCCGACCGAAGTGGTTGCCGGCGAGAGGGAAATCGAGAACGACTCGGCAGTGCTGCCGTGAGAGGCAGTGATCGTTCCCGTTTCATCGGAACCCACTTTGGAGACAGTGGCTGTGAATTTAACGCTGTTTGCACCAGCCGGAACCTTTACGGATGCTGGAACTTTGATTGCGGAAATATTGCTAGAAAGATGGACCTGGAGTCCGCCCGCTGGGGCGGCCATGGTGGTGGAAATCGTGCAGGAATCAGAACCGGCTCCTGAGAACTTGCCTTGATCGCAAGTCAAGCCGCCTATCTCGGCGGTGCCGGAGGCGCCCTTGCCGTGCAGCTTGATAGCGGCTGCGGCAGCGGACGAAGAACTCGTGATTACATTCAGCTGATCGGACGAATCAGAATCGCTGTTCGGCGCGAAGTGGACGGTGAGGCTCAGCGTACCTCCGGCAGCAACAGTGACAGGAAGCTTCCCTTCTCCGTCTACGCGGAACGCGGTATTCGACAGAGACAGCTCCGAGATCTGAACCGAATCTGTTCCTTTGTTCGAGAGCGAGATTCTCTTATCAGCGGAACTGCCGAGGCTGACGCTTCCAAATTCGACAGTTGCGGGCGACGCGACCAGGCTCACGGCATCTGTTGGGTTCGGTGTCGATCCGCTCAGGGCAACAACTCCTCCGCATCCCGAGACTCCCAGGGCGCAGAGACAGATGAAGACGAAAGCAAGCAATGTTGAAGGGTGGAAATCTCGACTCTGGCAGGAATTGATTGAGTGCTGTGCAGCGGTGTCGCGGACCGGAGCGGGCCGCATCTTGATTACGTACATCCGTACTTCTCCCTAGCAAAATGCGTTCAATCGCAACTGCGATTTTCCAAGGAGGAGAGAAGCAATAAGGTCGGCTGCAGGCGCAACAAACCGGAAGCACACGCGGACTGTGGTCCTGTGAGGCACAGGTGTCCGCGCGAGGAATTTTCGTCGTGCTTTTGGTTTCTTATCTGACGTGCTGTTGAGTCTGGGCGAGGTCAGACACGTACAAGACAGCCCGCCATGCATGGAGCGTGGAAGAAAACCGATGAGGATCTAGCTTCGTCACCGATACAGAGAATGAGCCCTGAAGCTGTGGGGTGTGGTGCACGGCGCGTGCCAAAGGTAGGCGAGCCGGTTTGCGATGTGAGACTTTGGTTGCTTTGTTGAGCTTGCGATCACGGAACCCGACTGCGAATCAGCTGCTCCAGGATTTCACGAGGTAAATGTTTCCAAGGTGCGTAGTATTTGCTCTGTAATAAATTGTCGATTCGATCCGATGTGAGTCGCCGAAGCCTGATCTCTGCACCGTAACGTTACTTCAAAAAGGAAGGGCCGCTGCATGAGCGGCCCTTGGTTTGTAGTTGGCTCGAGTTATGCGGGGCTAGGTGAGCCCTCGGGATAACCAGAACCGGTGCGAGTGTCGGGCTTGAGGATGGTTTGTCCGCCACCGCTACCGCCATCGCTCGGGGAAGCGAGAGAGGAACGCATTGGAGGCAGTTCCTTGCCTTCGAGCAACATCTTCACTTCTTCGGCGTCGATGGTCTCACGCTCGAGGAGTGCGGCTGCAATCCGGTGCATTGCATCCTTATGTGAATCGAGGATGCTGTGCGCAGCCTGGTATGCCTCATCAATCAGCCGTCGAACTTCTAGGTCGATTTGTCGCGCCGTTTCTTCGGAGAAGTCGCGGTGCTGAGCGATTTCGCGTCCAAGGAAGATCTGCTCTTCCTTTTTGCCGAAGGTGAGGGGGCCGAGGCGGCTCATGCCGTACTCGCAAACCATCCGGCGGGCGAGGTCGGTGGCGTTCTCGATGTCGCTGCCGGCTCCGGTGGACATTTGGTTGAGGAAGATCTCCTCAGCCACGCGGCCGCCGTAGGCAGTAGCGAGATTCGCTTCGAGGTATTCGCGCGTGTAGTTGTGGCGATCGCCAGGAAGAAAAATCGTTACACCGAGAGCCATGCCGCGCGGAATGATCGTCACCTTGTGGATGGGATCTGAGTGCGGCTGCATGATGGAGACCAGCGCGTGTCCGGCTTCGTGATAGGCCGTGACGCGTTTCTCTTCATCAGTAAGCAGCATCGACTTGCGTTCGGCGCCCATAAGCACCTTGTCCTTCGCAAGCTCGAAGTCATACATCGTGACTTGCTTGCGATTGACGCGCGCGGCGTTCAGTGCGGCCTCGTTGACCATGTTGGCAAGATCTGCGCCGCTGAAGCCCGGTGTACCACGGGCGAGGACATTAAGGTTCACGTCGTCGGCAACAGGAACTTTCTTGACGTGAACGCGGAGAACTTCTTCACGGCCACGAACGTCTGGGAGTCCGACTACAACGCGGCGATCGAAACGGCCGGGGCGCAGCAGCGCGGGATCCAGAACGTCGGGACGGTTGGTTGCGGCGACGAGGATCACGCCGTCGTTAGATTCGAAGCCGTCCATCTCGACGAGGAGTTGGTTCAGGGTCTGCTCGCGTTCATCGTGTCCACCGCCGAGGCCTGCGCCGCGGTGCCGGCCGACTGCATCGATTTCGTCGATGAAGATGATGCAGGGAGCGTTCTTCTTGCCCTGCTCAAAGAGATCGCGTACCCGGCTTGCGCCGACGCCGACGAACATCTCAACGAAGTCAGAACCGGAGATCGAGAAGAACGGGACGTTTGCTTCGCCAGCGACTGCGCGGGCAAGCAGGGTTTTGCCGGTTCCCGGCGGTCCGACGAGGAGCACGCCCTTGGGAATGCGTCCGCCGAGCTTCTGGAATTTCTGCGGCTCGCGCAAGTACTCGATGATTTCTTTCAGTTCTTCCTTGGCTTCATCGACACCTGCCACATCTTTGAACGTGACTTTCTTCTGCTGCATGGAGAGCAGGCGTGCGCGGCTCTTGCCGAACGAAAGGGCCTTGTTGCCGCCTGATTGCATCTGGCGCAGCATGAAGAACCAGATTGCGCCTAGGAGCACGAACGGACCGACGTTGAAGAGGATGGGCAGAAGGAGATTGCTCTGCGCGTCCTTCTTGCCGAAGTTGACGTGCGCGGCCAACATCGCCTTTTCAAGGTCATCGTAGTGTTCACCGACCGTGGTGTGGAACTGTTCCTTCGGGGTGGCCTTCATGTGGCCTCGAAGGTCGGTGCCCTGAATGGCTGCATCCTGCACCATTCCGTTCTGCACCTTTTCGAACAGCTCGGAGTAGGGGATCTCTGTGTCCTTGGCTCCCATGCCAGCGCCCTTCTGGACTACGCCCCAGAGCAGCACAAGACAGATCAGGATAAAGACCCAGAACATGATTGTTTTAACGGTCGAATTCACCAGGATTCCTCTTTTCCCGGCGGGGAGAAGCCGCTTGAACTTCAAACACCGCCTACAACACCCTTTTAGACGCCCTGACAGCCTTTGAAGTCACACAAAGTGTGGGCCCTAGGGCGGAGTACACTTCTCGCTCCCGCCCGGATGTGCAGTAACTGTGATTGTACTCCGAAGTCGAATCAAGTTCGAAGAGGTGAACGTGACGAAAAGGTGGGAATCGATCGGGTTAATGGGTAAGTGGGGAGTTGTTTGCGGTGTGAATGGACGAGCTTGGCGGAATTCTCAGGCTAGCGGCTCGACTTCGATACGGATTGTCGGGTCCGGTTCGAGCTCGACTCCACGCATCCAGAGGATGCGGCCATCCGCCTCGAGAACCGGCCAGCCAATGCGGTCGATGCCGGTAACCTTCATCCTCTCAAGAACTTCCTTTATCTTTCGTGGGCCCGAGGAGTAGCGAAGGCGCACACGATCACCGGGTTTCCAGGTGCGAAGCACGGCGGTGGGAGTAGTCCCGCCGGAGTACGACGAAGCTGGATTCCAGTCAAGTCGAATTCGGTAGCCGAATGCTGGCGCCTCGAGTACGCCGGGAACTACACATTCGTACCGTGAGGCTTCGAAATCTTGCGCCTTTTCGGCGGTCGATGGACCTCGTGTGAGGCGAAGCTCTCGATGGGTGCGCTCGGCGCGGAGACCCTGGGCGAGTTCCAGTCTCTGACCTGCCTTTCCTGACAGTGCGAGGGTGCGGAGGGCTTCGGTGGCGTCAAAGTCCGGGGCAACATCGAGCTGAGAGGCAGCGAGGCGGAGGATCCGGCGCTGGAGAGCGGGAGGCTCGGCGATTAGACGGGCAATGTCGAGGGCTCTGCCTTCGGCGGTGGTGGAGGCACGGCCACCGCCCCGCACGGGGCGGCCGCGAAGAATGAAGTCAGAGGCGCGGCGGGATATCTCGGAGTGCCACCAGGATTCTTCATCGCGGGCGAGCTGGGCCATCTGGGCGAGGTGATCACGAAGCTGAGGATTCCAAGTTTCGAGTTGAGGAAGGAGCTCATGGCGGATGCGGTTGCGGGTGAAGGTGAGATGGCGGTTGGTGGAGTCTTCTCGCCAGGGCTGATTGCGATTGTGAAGGAAGGCTTCGATCTCCTTGCGTGTGGTTTGAAGGAGAGGGCGGAGGATAGTGCCCTCGGAAAACGCAAGGATTGGGTGGATACCCGAAAGGCCTTCTGTCCAGGCGCCGCGGAGGAACTTGGCTAAGACCGTTTCGGCTTGATCGTCGAGGGTGTGGGCTGTGGCAATAGCATCGAGCGGAACGTCGTGGAGGAGCTGGCGGAACCAGGCGTAGCGCAGTCGGCGGGCGGTTCCCTCGATGGAGTCGGCGGAGAGATCGCCAGGTTCTGAGACTGGATTCTTCGGAGTACGGCGGGCTTCGGCGGCTGTGTCGACGCGGGTTTCATGAAACGGGATGTCGAGTCTTGAGGCGAGTTCACGCGCGAAGTCCAGATCGGCGTCGGCTTCTTCGCCTCTAAGACCATGATGGAGATGAGCGGCGTGAATGACCAGACCTAGTTCCCTGCTGCGATCCGTGAGTGCGCAGAGGAGCGCGACTGAGTCGGCGCCACCGGAGAGGCCAATGGCGAGACGCATGCCCGGCTTCAGGAGTGAGGTGTCGAGCGGGAGCGTGGGCTGCGAAGGGCGCACGAGAGGATGATAGTGCAGTTCTCTATACTCGACGCATGCTGACGACAAGGAGAGCGGCCATTGACGATTCCAATCTGATCATGCGGCATCGCAAGGCGATGTTTGCCGATATGCGGAATGCGGAGGAGACGGTCCTCGAGGAGATGGGACGGAACTTTGAGCCCTGGGTTCGGCGGATGATCGCGGAAGAGAAGTATGTCGGCTGGGTGACTAGCGATGGCGAGCGGGTGGTTGGCTCGGCCGGGTTGCTGATTCTGGATTGGGCACCGCATTTCCTTGATCCGAGGTGTGATCGGCGCGGGTACATCCTGAATGTGTTTGTAGAGCCGGAGTACCGGGGACGCGGGATTGCGAAAGCACTGACGCTGGAGTGCATGGCGGAAACAAAGCGGCGCGGCATCGGAGTGGTCGCGCTGCATGCTTCCCAGAAGGGACAGCCTGTTTACGAGAGGCTTGGATTCACGACGAGCAACGAAATGCTATTTGTCACTTCTTCGGATTTGCGCAGGTGAAGTTTTCAACTTTATTGGGGTCGCCGGTTCCCTTGTATTTAGCGGATTGCGGGTAGGGGCAGAGAGGGCGAGTAATTTCGGGCGAGTTGCCGCCAGCGGCTTTCGAGACGACAAATGATGAGGGAGCAGTCCCCTTCTCTACCCAGTTTTCGAGCGTGATTCGAATATTGCGCTGCGGGTCGGTCGAGGTGGCATCGAGTGCTTCGCCGAAGTTCTCAGGGCCCGGACCGCCTCCGCAGTGCTGCATGCCCGGAACCATATACAGCCGCGTAAACGAATCCGCGGCGGGGCGGCCCATCTTTGCAATCACATTCTGGTAGTAGTTCACCGTATTCAGCGCGGGGATGGCGGGGTCGTTCCATCCGTGATAGAGGATCAGCTTGCCTCCGTGGGAGCGGAAGCCGCTGAGGTCAGCATTTGTAGCGTTGAGAGCGTCCGCAGTCTTGATTGTGGCGGCTTTCATGCCTGTATTCACGTCGAAGGTCTTGTAGTCCCAATTCTTCTGATCGTAAACCATGTTGGAGTAATAGCCGAGGCCGAAATACGCCATGAGGCTCTTCGCCGGAGCGGGCCCGGTGATCCACAGCGCCCAGCCGCCCTGTCCTACTTCTGCTCCGGGGAGGTAGCCGGGAAAGACGGCCTTGCCGCTTGCATCCTGAATGCCTGCATAGATGGTCTTGAGCGCGGTGACCTGCGGGGCGGTGAGGCAGTCGATGGTGTCTTCGCTGCCTTTGCACTGGATCGTTGCCGGATCGAACCGGCACTGGCGGGGGTCATTGAGGACCCCGTCGGCAACACCGTCGAGTTTGTCGCATGCGGCGACTACGGCTTTGCCGATGATGGAGATCTTGGCTGGAGGGATGAAGCTGGCGGGAGTGACAGTGACAGCTTGCGTATCGACAACGGCGAGAGAGAGCAGGCCGGTCCAGTAATTTGCTGGAGCACCCGCGAGGATACCGTCGTAGTCGTCAGGGTAGCGCTGGGCTTCCATGAGGGCTTCACGGCCGCCGTCGGAGCATCCGGCGAAATAGGATCGCTTTGGCGCGGAGCCATAGAACTGCGGGATGACGAGCTTGGCAACGCGGGTCATCTCGTGGATGCCGCGATAGCCGAAGTCGATGATCTTTTCCGGGTGGCCGAGGGCCCAGGCGGCGTCGATGGGCGAGCCGGTGTGACCGGTGTCGGTTCCGGTGGCAACATAGCCGTGCTGAAGCGAGGCACCGAGCTCGAGATAATTGATGGCTCCAGCAAAGCCGCCGTTGGCGAGCCCCTGGAGTTTGCCATTCCAATTATCGAGCGGCATCCAGACTTCGATGGTTATGTCGGAGTCGGATGAAGGATGAGCGTTTGCCACAACGCGACAGAATGCGGGCAGTTGCTTGTAGAAGGCTGAGATGTCAGCACCTGTAAATGGGTGGCGAGGTCCGGCAAATTCTCCAGCCGCCTCTGTCTTGGCAGTAGTGATCGTGACATTCGGCAGTTTCAGTTTGGCGAGAGCTTCGCATTTTTGCGATGGGGACGCGTCGGACTGAGCTGTCAGGAGCACGCTGCTGAAGAGGAGGAGGATGGCTGGGGCAATCAGGATAGGGATCTTCATGGTGCGCTTTCCTTCAGGGAGATTGCGTCGCGATCATTCTATGCCGGACAAGCGAGGCACGGCGGTGAGCAAATCCTGCCCCCGAGTGAGGTTGTATACTCGCCAAGTCATGCAGGTGTTTGCAATTCTTCCGGCAGCTGGTCTGGGAACAAGAATGGCGGGGCCGCAACCGAAGCAGTTTCTTTCTTTGGACGGCCTTCCGATCCTCATTCATTCATTGCGGGCATTTGCATCCGTTGAGCGGGTAAAGTCCATCTACGTTGCAGTGCGCAAAACCGAGATGGAGCGAGTGCAGGCGCAGGTGTCGGAACACGGCTTCGCAGATCGCGTACATGTGGTCGAGGGCGGCGATACCAGACAGGAATCGGTGGTACATGCCCTGAATGCGCTACCAGGCGAGGCCGAAGACATTGTGCTGGTGCACGATGCGGTTCGGCCGCTCATCGACAAGGCGACAATCGAGCGCACCATCGAGGCAGTGGCGGAGCATGGCGCGGCCATTGTGGCGCTGCCGGCTGTGGATACGATCAAACAGGTGGAGCGCACGGCGCACGGAGCGCTCATTACTTCGACCATTCCGCGGGAGTTTATCGTTCAGGCGCAAACACCGCAGGGATTCAGATTTGGTCTGTTGCAGAAGGCTATGAGCGACGCTGTAGAAGACGGCTTTGTGGGCACCGATGAGGCTTCTGTTGTGGAACGGGCTGGATTACCGGTAGCCGTGGTGCATGGTTCTCAGGTTAATCTGAAGATCACACAGCCGGGCGACATTGAGCTGGCAGAGTTTTACCTGCACCAGCGAGCGCATTGATCCGGCGGGACTTTGAGTGAAAACCCGGCAAGTTGCTGTGACTTGTTGGGAGGGCAGGCACGTAAGAGATGGAGACTCGCATCGGATTTGGCTGGGACTCGCACGCATTCAAGGCGGGGATCCCGCTGCGCATCGGCGGCATTACACTTGATCATCCTGAAGGACTCGCAGGCCATTCCGATGGCGACGTGCTGCTGCACGCGATTACCGACGCTTTGCTGGGCGCGGTTGCGGCCGGGGACATTGGGAGTTTCTTTCCGCCGGGCGATCCGCGGTGGAAGGATGCGAATTCGGCGATCTTCCTGAAGCTGGCGCTGGAGGAACTTGAGCACGCGGGCTTTCGAATCGTGAATGTGGATACGACCCTCATACTGAATGCTCCGAAGATCGCTCCGGTCGCGGGGGAGATCCGGTCGTCGGTGTCCGATCTGCTCGGGGTGGAAATGGACCAGGTGAGCATCAAAGCCAAGACTCCTGAGGGGCTGGGGCTGGACCAGGTGGCGCAGTGCCACGCTGTTGTGCTGGTGGAGCGGTCGGTGGACCCCGATGAATTGAAGAGCATGAGCGCTGTAATCGAGAGCCAACGCCAACTCGAGGACGTGGTGGACGATCTGCTGGCTTCAGTGCATGGAGTGCAGAAAAAGCGCGGAGTATCTCCGGTTTACGACACAGAGGACATCACCTGATCGCGAATTGCCCATAAACAGGGGCAAACCCCTTGTGGCAATATTTTGGCATGGTCAATTTATGTTGCCCTGGGGATGTGCGGACGCGTATTCTCCCCGCATAACCACACGGCTCGAAGCACAAGACCTCGGGCGGGGCGAGGCCACTTCCCAGATGCGTTTTAGGTCGCACAGACTCAGGACCGCGATCCTGCTGGCGCTTGTCGGCATGGTGAGTCTGCTTGTGTGCCCAAGGCAGGCAAATGCCGATGATGTGAAGGGGAAATCTGACGCCGCAGCCAACCCTTTGCAATCAAGTTCAAATTGGGCTGAACAGGTTGTGCTTGGGTCGTCAAGCGTGGAACTCAACGGTCCCTGGAAGTTTCACAAGGGCGATGACATGCGGTGGGCGCAGCCGGGGTTCAACGACTCCGGTTGGGCATCGGTTGATTTGACGCCACCCCCGGGCTCGTATGACCCGTTTCTTGGAACCAGCGGGTTCATGCCGGGGTGGACTGCGCTTGGAAATCGGGGCTACTGGGGATTCGCATGGTACCGGCTGCAGGTGAACGTGCAATACGACCCGGGCCTGTCTGCGGGTGGGCTTGAAATCAAGATGCCCAACGACGTGGACGATGCCTATCAGGTTTTTGTAAATGGGCAGCAGATTGGCGAATTCGGCAAATTTGGCAAGTCGGGCGTTAAGACGTATCTGTCGTTGCCGCGCGCATATGCCTTGCCGAAGGAGATCAGTGGCGGGCCAATTACGGTGGCCGTTCGCGTGTGGATGGATGCGTCGACGCAGCTGACGAATCCTGATTCTGGCGGACTGCATGGGCCACCGATTCTGGGACAGGCGGCCCCAATCGATCGGATGCTGCGTCTAGACTGGGATGCCGTCACGCACTCGCAGCTGAGCCGATTCCTGGAACTTGCGGTCTTGCTCCTTGCCATTACGGTTTGCGCAGTTCTGTTCTGGCTTGACCGTAAGGAGAGGTCATATCCGTGGCTCGGCGCAACCTGCTGTGCAATAGCATTGCAGTTGTCAGTATCGCTTGCGGGAAATTACACGACCCTGCTGCCCGGTTGGCTGAATTTCTTATTGATGGACGTCGTGTTTGCACCGCTTGTGATCTCGCTCTGGATACTCTTCTGGGCGTACTGGTTCCGCATGGGGCGCATGGTGCGGATGCACTACATGGTGTGGGGCTTTACGGCGGCTCTGATGCTGACGGTTGCTATGATGCGCGCCCCGCTCTATGGCAAGTTGATACCGGTATATTGGCTGGTGGCGCTGGCTCCTCTGGCTGTGCTGCTGAAGCTGCTGCTTGGAAGCCTGCTGCTTTGGGTTGCGTGGGAAGGGATGCGAAAGGATCACGCCGGAGCCTGGCTGGCGCTGCCGGCACTAGCGTTGGTAGCCGTATCTCTCTATCAGCAGGAATTGCTGGTTCTGCATCTGCAGTTGATGTTTTTCCCGTTCGGCATGGCGGTGAACATAAGCCAGATCGCGGTCGTGGTATCGCTCGTCATCATTACCGTACTGTTGATGCGGCGGTTCCTGGAGTCGCTGAAGCTGCGTCAGCAGTGGGAATCGGAAATCGACCAGGCGAGGCAGATTCAGCAACTGCTGATTCCTGAAGCCATTCCGACCGTGCCTGGGTATGTGCTGGAGACCGAGTACAGGCCAGCGCAGGAGGTTGGTGGAGATTTCTTTCAGATTCTGCCCGATGGAAAGGGCGGCGTGCTGATTCTGCTGGGGGATGTGACTGGTAAGGGATTGCAGGCCGGTATGCAGGTCGCGCTGATAGTTGGCGTAATCCGGACGCTGGTGGAATCGAGCTACGAGCCGCATGTGGTTCTGGAAGGGCTCAATCGAAGACTGTGCGGGCGGGGTCAGTCCTACGCAACCTGCGTGGCGATGCACATCGATGCCGAAGGGAAGACCACGATTGCGAACGCTGGACACATCGTTCCTTACTTGAATGGCAAAGAACTGACGATGGCCGGGAATCTGCCGCTGGGTCTGAATCCGTCAGTCACGTTTGACCAGGTGACAATGCAGTTGAAACACAAGGATCGGCTGCTGGTGATTACGGATGGTGTGATCGAAGCGAAGAACGCGAAAAATGAGCTGTTCGGGTTCAATCGCGCGCGTTCTATAAGCCATTTGCCGGCGGCATTCATCGTGAAGGCGGCGGAGATATTCGGACAAGAAGACGACATCACAGTGGTGTCGATCTCGCGCATGTCGCAGGAGAAGGAAGCTGAGATTCCGAGCGTCGCAACGCCTTCGTTCAAGTCAGAGGTAGCGTAGATTCGATTTGGCGCAAACCGCATCGATCCGTCCCTCTGAGAGTTCCCTCCCGGCTTTTCCTCTGAAATTCTGATTGCGAAAATCTGTGATTCGCCGTAGTTTGGCTCAAAGTCCCAAACGACTTATGGGGAGCACAGCTATGCATTTGCTTGCAATGATGCTGCAGGAGAATCAGCCGAATCCGGAGATGATTCAGAAGATGGTAGTGGCCATGATGGCGATCATCCCGATTCTCATTCTGGTAGGGATCGCCGTGGTAATGGTGCCCTGCTGGTTCATTCTGAAGAAGGCAGGCTTCTCACCCTGGCTTGCGCTTTTGTGTATCGTTCCATCACTGGGCACTCTGGTGTTGCTTTACATTTTGGCGTTCGCAGAGTGGAAGGTTGTTCCCTCTCCGCAGCCAGGAGTGTATCCGCCGCCCTATCCGCCTCCGCCGCCTCCATATCCGCAGGCGTGAGACTGCCCACGATTTGGAGAGGGAGCAAATGCTAGCATCGTGATTGGAAGATATTTACACGATGTCTGATTCGACTCCCTCGAAAACTGGCGCTTTGCGAGTTCGATTTGCGCCATCGCCGACTGGGTTTCTGCATGTCGGCAGCGCCCGCACGTTCATCTTCAACTGGCTATTTGCGCGACACAATCACGGGACGATGGTGCTGCGGCTGGACGATACCGATGTCGAGCGCAACACGGACGCGAGCGTGCAGTCGATCTTTGAGGGATTGCGCTGGCTCGGGCTGAACTGGGACGAGGAATACAAGCAGTCGGAGCGCCTGGCGCTGCACCAGCAGGCTGCACAGAAGATCTTCGAGAAGGGCCTGGCTTATCGAGACTTCACGCCGGCTCATGCGGGGGACGAAACTCAGTCGTCCACGCTGGGAGCGTGGCTTTTCAATCCGGGGATGCGGGAATTGTCGCGCGAAGATTCAGACCGGCGCGCGGTTTCCGGCGAGAAGTTTGCGCTTCGTTATCGCGTACCGAGAGGGCAGGATCGGCTCTTGCGGTTCGTGGATGGCGTGTACGGGTCGCAGGCAAAGGCTGCGGACGAGGTAGAGGATTTTGCGCTGCTGCGATCGGATGGGATGCCGACGTATCACCTCGCGTCGTGCGTCGATGATGCGGATCTAAGGATCAGCCATATCATTCGAGGGCAGGATCACCTGACAAATACATTCAAGCACCTGCTGATTTTCGAGGGGCTGGGAGTTGAGGCGCCGCAATTTGCGCATTTGCCGCTGCTGGTTGCACCGGACGGCACGAAATTGTCGAAACGGAAGCACGGGCCGGTAGTGAGCGTGACGACCTATCGGGATGCGGGATTTCTGCCCCAGGCATTTGTTAATTTTCTTTGCCTCCTAGGTTGGTCGCCGAAGAACGATCGCGAGTTTCTGACGATTCAGGAGCTGACGGATTTGTTCTCGCTTGAAGGAGTGAACCGCGCGAATGCGGTGGTGAACTTCAACGAGGAGGACCCTTTCGACCCAAAGGCGGTATGGCTGAATTCGGAACACATCCGGGCGCTGCCGGTGGAGAAACTGAGCGCGTTGCTGCTGCCTCTTTTTGAGCGGGCTGGCTTTCGGGCGTCGGCGGAGAGAGTTAGCGCTGTGACGCCGCTGATTCGGGAGCGGATCAAGTTACTGGGCGAGGCGGTGGGGGCGGCGGATTTCTTCTTTCTGGACGAGCTTGCGCCGTACGATCCGGCTGAGTTGATTCCCCAGAAAGGCGATGCTGCCCTTGCGGGGCGAGTGCTTCAAAAGGCGCTACAGGTATTGCCCGGGACTGACTTCGCGCACGATCCGCTGGATGCCGCCCTGCGTGCGGCTGCAACGGAGCTTGGAGTGAAGGCTGGGCCGATGTTTCAGCCGATCCGGGTGGCGGTTTGCGGACGGAAGAATGCGCCGCCGCTGTTTGAGACGATGGCGGTGCTTGGGCGGGATGTTTGTTTGAAACGAATTCGAGAGGCCGAGGCCAAGCTTGGAAGTCTTGCGAGTTGAAGGAGACATTTGGGCAGACAAGATGGGGAAGATGAGTAACGAGAACATCGGCAGCGCTGAGGTTCGGCCATCGAATTTTCTAAGCGAGAGGATCGCTGAGGATGTGCGCACGAGGAGATATGGCGATGCGGCAATTCAGACGCGCTTTCCTCCAGAGCCGAACGGGTATCTGCACATTGGACATGCGAAGGCGATTTGCTTAGATTTCGAGCTCGCGGATGAAGTAGGCGGCAAGACGAATCTGCGCTTTGATGATACGAATCCGGAGAAGGAAGAGCAGGAGTACGTCGATTCGATTCAGAAGGACATTCGCTGGCTGGGCTTTGACTGGGAGCGGCTTTGTTTCGCGTCGGACTACTTTGGGCAGCTTTATGAGTGGGCCGTCAAGCTTATCAAGGATGGTAAGGCTTACGTCGATGACCTCACGGCGGAGGAAATCCGGCAGTATCGCGGAACGCTGACGGAGCCCGGCAAGGACAGTCCATATCGGAATCGGTCCGCCGAAGAGAATCTGGATTTGTTTGCGCGGATGAAGAAGGGCGAGTTCCCGGATGGAAGCCGAGTGCTGCGCGCGAAGATCGATATGGCATCGCCGAATCTAAATATGCGCGACCCGGTGATGTACCGCATTCTGCATGCGAGGCACCATCGGACAGGGGATGAGTGGTGTATCTATCCGATGTATGATTACGCGCACGGACAGTCCGATTCGATTGAAAATGTGACGCACTCGATGTGCAGCCTGGAGTTTGCGGATCATCAGCCGCTCTACAAATGGTTCATTGAGAACCTTGGCATATTTCCGTCCCAGCAGATTGAGTTCGACCGGCTCAGCATCACCTACACTCTGCTGAGCAAGCGTAAGCTGCTGCAGCTTGTGCAGGAGAAACGGGTGAACGGATGGGATGATCCGCGGATGCCCACTCTTTCTGGTCTGCGGCGTCGCGGGTTTACTCCTGAGGCGATCCGGATGTTTGTGGCGGCGGCGGGAGTGTCGCGGACGAATGGCAGCACCGATATTGAGATGCTGGAGCATTTCCAGCGCGATGATCTGAACTGGCGCGCACAGCGCGGGATGGCTGTTCTACGGCCTCTGAAGATTGTGATCGACAACTATCCGGAGGGTGAGGGCGAGTTTGTCGAAGTAGCGAACAATCCAGAGAATGCGGCAGCAGGCATGCGGCAGGTTCCGTTCTCGCGCGAGATTTACATCGAGCAGGATGATTTTCGAGAGGTGCCTCCGCCGAAGTACTACCGGCTTTCTCCGGGGAAAGAGGTCCGGCTGCGGAATGCCTATTTCATAACCGCGCACAATGTGGTGAAGGATGCGGCTGGGAATGTAGTCGAGGTGCATTGCACGTACGATCCTGCGAGCAGAGGGGGCAATTCGCCGGATGGGCGCAAGGTGAAGTCGACGATTCACTGGGTGTCGACGAAGCATGCGGTTTCGGCCGAGGTGCGGCTGTACGAGAAGCTGTTTACGAAGTCCGATCCCAATGACTACGCGGAGGGCGGGAGCTTTCTCGACAATCTCAATCCGGATTCGCTGGAAGTGATTGCCGACGCGAAGCTGGAGCCTTCCCTGGCCGAGGCAAGAGTCGGAGAGCCTTTTCAGTTTGAGCGTGTCGGCTATTTCTGCCTTGATCCGGAATCGGCGAATGGGAAACTGGTATTCAACCGGACGCTTTCGTTGAAAGACTCATGGGCGAAGATTGAAAAGAAAGCTGGAGTGTGAACCGACGAACATCTAGAGCTACCTAGGCGATTGCGGAGTTATTGCTCATGTGCTTTCTACTCTATGCCGGAACCAGCAAACCACTTCCCAAGAGAGAGTGGAATTCGAGTGATCCGCATGTAAACGTGCAGGATTTGGAGCATTCAGAGTCGTGGGTGCGGACGACTTTCAGCAAGCCGGTGGTGCAGAACATCGGATCTTCTACCCACTGCGGCTGTGCCTTCCCCTCAGTCATGCAGGATGGCGCTGGTGAATGGTACTACTGGCTCGACCCTGTAAAGGACGCCGAAGAGATCGCTAGCAACAAACGGGAATGCGAAGAGCTGTGCGATCTCTTGGCGCAGGCCGATGAAGATGAGGTGGAACTCTACGGCGTCTGGGCCGGAAATGAAGATAAGCAGCCTTTGATTCGCGAAAGTATCGCGCTTGATGAGATTCGCCGTGAATTCTTTCGCTTCAAAGAGGGTGGGTACTATCGTGTCAAGCTGCGCTGATCCATCGAGCAATGCTCGCGATCAGATTGCCGTCATTCACTTTCCGATCACATCGATCGGCACTGTGATGGTTTTGGGCGGGAGGCACTGGGTCTGGTCACAGGCCTGGTAGCGGAGCTTTGCTTCAACGAGGTGGTTGCCGGGATTGCTGACGAGTTTTGCCTGGATAGTGAAGTCGCCCGTGTAGACGGAGAGCTTCTGGTCGGGATCGGCAGGCAGGGTGAAGTCGGTGCCAGCGGGGTAGGTGGCGTTGGCGAGCTTCACGCCTGAGCTGTCGGGTATCGAAAAGACAGTAGGGATCAGGTACTCCGCACGCGGTGTGTGGGAGTTGATGTGCAGATTCTGCTGGATGCGGAAGTGAAGCGTGACGGGCGTGGGCTTGCCGGCAGCTACCGAGACCTGCTCGGGATAGAGATACTCGACAGCCTGCGACTTCAGTACAGATTGGCGCGGAGAATTGGTGAGTGAGTCCTGCTGATTGAATGCGGCTGCGCTTCCGACAGCAATTAGCGAGCCAACGATGATGCGGCTGATATATTTCTGCGCAATCACTGCCCTTCTCCCATGGCCTTGCGGATGTGCGCTTCCATGTCGTCTTTCGAGCTGATGCCGAGCTGCATTGCTACGACCTTTCCCTCTTTGTCAACGTAGACGGAGGTGGGCATGGCATCGAGGCCGCCGTAGGCAGTGGCGAGGCTGTCGCCATTGATGAGGACGGGATATTGCATGTGCTCCTGCTTGACGAATTTTGCGATGGCGGCCTTATCGTGCGCCCAGCCTTCCTTATCGCCCGCCTTAAGGTCGTCGCCTTCGGTGGAGATGCCGATGATCTGAAGGCCCTTGGGGCCGTACTCATTTTGCAGTTCGACGAGCCAGGGTGTTTCAATCTTGCAGGGGCCGCACCAGGTTGCCCAGAAGTTGATAAGGAGCGGTTTACCTTTGTAGCTGGAGAGCGAAACTTTGTTTCCGCTAAGGTCTTCGAGAGTGAAGTCGGGGGCGGGCTTGCCGGTGAGCGATGCGCCGCCTGACGGGACGTCGCCGGGAGCCGAGGGAATCAGTTCAGCGTGGGAGGCTGAGGCGAGGGCGTGCTCGGCGGCCTGCTTGCGATACATCCAGTTGGCCCATCCCGCCCAGGCAAAGGTGGCGAGGATGAGCAGGGTCACTCCGATGACGATGGTATTGCGCTTCAAGGGCTTCGACCTCGTCTCTATTTTACGCAAGGCCGCTGGTATGGCCGAGGTCCCCGGCAAACGTGACAATGCGATGACAAATCCCAGGAGGGTTAGCTACGGAGAACCCGCGAGGATCGCCGGAAGAGGATGCTCAGCACGATGGAGCCAATGATCAAAGCAAACCAATCGATGGCGACGATGGCGAGTTCAAAGCGGGTTTCGAGGCGGGTGCCGAAGTAGATCGACATGGAGACGAATGTCACGAAGGCCGCTGCTCCGCTCACGATCAGCAGCCATCGAACGAGATTCTCCAGTCGGCTGTTGTGCGGAAGAGCCAACCCTAAAAAGCACATGGAAACTGCCATCATCAGGTAGCCGAGATTCTCCATGGCAATGAAGAGGCCGTGCGGATTGTATTGGGAGATGAATGCCATTCCGTCGGTCTCTGCCCGAAGGAGGCTGGACTGAAGGACCTCGATCTGAAGAACGTAGTCGAGGGTGATGAGGGAAGCTGCAATCGCGGCGAACAACATGGCGATTCTGCTGAAGAGTGTTTTGGGACCTGGAACCCACGAGTGGGTGCAGGCACACAGGATGAGAAACAGAGGGGTGATCGACAGCGCAGGGAACATCCACCAGAAGTCGCGAGGAAAGAAAGACGCGGTATCGGTGTAGGGGTACAGGACGCAGGAACCCGTGCAGAAGGGCCCGGACCGCGGCGGCGTGAGAATCGCAATGCTGAACGAGATCATGGTTAGCGCGGCGGTGAGCAGGCAAACCCAGAATCCGAGAGTTGCTGCGGTTGCACGGGCTGAATCGACTGGAGCGACGAGCTGAGTTTGCGTAGACATTGGCTCACCTATCGATCTGACGCGAGGCTGTCGGATCCGGCGGAATTGTAGGACAGTAGCGGATAATGTTGCAGTGACAAGCGAATTCGCGTCCCGCCCCGGTCTGATTTACCATCAGAAACCAATGAATCGAGACAATCAGCAGGACTGCCTGACGCCGGCAGAGTTGGTGCGCACGGAAGCTGCGGCACTGGAAGCGCTGGCGAAGCGCCTGGATGGGCCGATGCTGGCGGAATTCGACCGGGCGGTGGATCTGGTGGTTCGCTGCGGTGAGGGGAATGGGCGCGTGGTGGTCACGGGGATGGGCAAGAGTGGGGTGATTGCGCAGAAGATTGCGGCCACGCTGAGTTCGACGGGGAGTCCAGCGCTGTTTCTGCATCCAGCTGAGGCGGTGCACGGAGACCTGGGCGTGCTGATGCCGGGCGATGTTGTGGTTGCTCTGTCGGCGAGCGGAGAGACGGAGGAGATTCTGCGGCTGCTCGCCACATTGAAGCGCAAGGGCGATGCGCTGGTGAGTTTCTGCTGCAATCTGCAGTCGACGCTGGCGCAGGCAAGCGATGTAGTGCTGGATTGCAGCGTTGAGCGAGAGGCATGCGGGCTGAATCTGGCGCCCACGGCGAGCACCACTTCGATGCTGGCTTTGGGGGATGCTCTGGCGGTAGCGGTGAGCTTGCGCAAGGGATTTAAGGCTGAGGATTTTGCGGAGCTGCATCCGGGCGGGAAGTTGGGAAAGCAGCTTGCCAAGGTACGCGATCTGATGCACGCGGGGGAAGATGTTCCGGTGGTTGCGCCGAATACAAGAATGTCCGATGTGATCTTCGAGATGTCTTCGAAGAAGCTGGGGATGACGACGGTGCAGGAAGCCGGCAAGCTGCGCGGGGTGATCAGCGATGGCGACCTGCGGCGCTTGCTGGAGCGCGAAGGCGGAGCGGCTCTGAGCAAGACTGCAGGCGAGGCCATGAATGTGAATCCGCGAACGATTGCGGCGGGTGAGCTTGCTGCGCGGGCGCTGGCGATTCTGGAGGAACGGAAGATCACTTCGCTGGTTGTCACGGATGGGACCGGCAAGGTGGAGGGTGTGGTGCACCTGCATGATTTGTGGGGAGTGGAGCTGATTTGAGAACCGCCGCCAGTTTTCAGCCTTCAGGTGTCAGTTTCTGAGAATCATCGCGCTTGGACTCTTCTTCGACTTTCTTATCAGATGAGCAGGACAGCACTCATTACGGGCGCATCAAGTGGCTTTGGGTTGCTGACATCAGTCACGCTGGCTAATCGTAGTTGGCGAGTGCTCGCGACAATGCGCGATGTGGGCCGGCGCGAGAGATTGGAATCGGCAGCACGCGAAGCTGGCGTGCTGGAGCAAATCGAGATCCAGGCCCTGGATGTAACGAGTGCTGGGCAGATCGCGGGAATTGCCGATCTTCTTGAGAAGCGAGGAGAGCCGCTGCACGCACTCGTCAACAATGCTGGGTTCGCGGTGCCGGGATTTGCGGAAGAAGTCACAGATGCGGAGCTGCGTGATCAGTTTGAGACGAACTTCTTCGGCGCGGCAGCGGTGACCCGGGCCGTCCTGCCGCAGATGCGCCGGCAGGGGTTCGGGCATGTGGTGATGGTGAGTTCAATTTCGGGACGGACCGGGTTTCCAGGGGTGAGCAGCTACGTGGCTTCGAAGTTCGCGCTGGAGGGGTGGGCCGAAACTCTGCGCCTCGAAATGGCTGCGCTTGGCATCAAGGTGGCCATTATCGAGCCGGGCTCGTACGAGACGGACATCTGGACGCGGAATGCAAAACTCACCGCCAAAATGTCGGATCCCACTTCGCCCAACGCCTCAAGGCTCGCACGATGGCAGAGCCGAATCGAGAAAAGTTCAAAAGATCGCGCGAACCCACAGGTCGTTGCGGATCTGATTGCGCGCATTCTGGAGACTTCGGAGCCGAAGCTGCGCTACGTCGTTGGAAGGGACGCGCGGATGGCGCTGCTGATGCGGAAAGTGTTGCCCGCAAGCGTGTTCGAGCGGCTGATGGTGAGGCTCTCCGGTTTGGATCAGCCTTAGAAGAACGAACAATTCCCTTCCCGAGTCGAAGAACAGCTGTGCTGTGTCATGAGATCCACGCGCGCGTGTTCGCGTTGACACGGAGGTGAGATTGTCGTGCGGGCCAGGTCCTTTGTTTTCAGGAGGCGCAATTTGGCCACCCTACTGCTTTACAGACCGGCAGAGGCGGGGAGGGCCTGAGCTGATGGTACGTTCTGTAGAAACCTGGATTGCCTTGGGCAGCACGGCTCCCCTCGCATCACCACGATCTCAAGAGAGCGAACATTTAGAATGGAATCAATCTGTTTTGATCGTCTTGCGTCCGCAGGAACCCCGACCGGAAATGAACCTTGTGAACCGGAATCAAGCGGACGGGAAAGCATGTAAGCCCTCATCTATGCATCGTTGGTCGAAGCTCTTTGTTCCTACCCTTCGTGAGGCCCCGTCGGATGCCGAGGTGGCCAGCCACAAGTTCCTCCTGCGGGCCGGGTATATCCGTCAGCTTGGCGCGGGGCTCTACAACTATCTCTTTCTGGGGCAGCGGTCTTTGAACAAGATCACCGCGATCGTGCGCGAGGAGATGGACAAGATTGGGCAGGAGTTCTACCTGACGGGAATTCTGCCAAAAGATCCCTGGGAGGAGAGCGGCCGCTGGACGGGCATGGGCGACAACATGTTCCGGCTTAAGGACCGGAAGGGCGCGGATCTGTGCCTGGGCATGACGCACGAAGAGATCATGACGACGATTGCGCGGGGCGAGTTGCGCAGCTATAAGCAATTGCCGCAGATCTGGTACCAGATTCAAACGAAGTTCCGCGATGAACCGCGGCCAAAAGGCGGCCTGCTGCGCGTGCGTCAGTTCATCATGAAGGACAGCTACAGTTTCGACCTGAACAAGGAAGGGCTGGACAAGAGCTTCGACCTGCATGACGCGGTGTACCGGAAGATTTTCAAGCGGTGCGGGCTCAAGTTCGTTTCGGTTGAGGCCGATTCGGGGGCCATGGGTGGATCTCAGTCGCAGGAATTCATGGTATATACGGACGCAGGCGAGGACCTGATTGCGAGCTGCCCGGTGTGCGGGTATGCGGCGAACCTCGAAAAGGCAACTTCGAAGCTCGATCCTGTGACGGAAATGGAGCCGAGTGGGGATGGCAAGCCGGAGGAGGTCTACACGCCCGGCTGCGCGGCGATTCCGGATGTGGCGGCGTTCTTCAAGATTTCTCCGGCGTCGGACATCAAGTGTGTTGCCTACATGATTCTGAAGCGCGGTGCCGCCGGTGCCAAAGACACGTGGCACGGGGTTGCGACTTTCCTGCGCGGCGATCACCAGGTGAATGAGACAAAGCTGCTGGGTGCGTTGGGCGGAGCTGAGTTGCGCACCATGCAGGCGGAGGAGTTGCAGCAGTACTTCAGCGGGCCCGCGGGATATCTGGGGCCGGTAGGGCTGAAGCACGGTGAGAAGGCGTTGGGCGGTGAACTGACGGTCGTCGTGGACAAATCGCTCGAAGGACGCAAGAACATGGTCTGCGGAGCGAACAAGCTCGACTACCACCTGCAAAACGTGACGCCGGGACGTGACTTCACTTGGACCATGAGTGCGGATATTCGCAGCGTGAACGAGGGCGAGGCCTGTCCTAAGGATGGATGCGGCGGAAAGCTGGTTGTGGGCAAGGCTGTCGAGATCGGACATATTTTCAAGCTTGGATACAAGTACTCCGAATCGATGGGCGCGCGTGTGCTGGATCCAAACGGCAAAGAAGTTACGCCGATCATGGGCAGCTATGGCATCGGTATCGAGCGTATTCTGACCGCGTCGGTCGAGCAGGCGAATGATGCGAACGGGTTCTGGCTGCCGGCATCAATTGCTCCGTTCACGGTGGTGGTGACCGTTACGAATGTGGCCGATGCGGCATTGAAGGACGTGGGCGAAAAGCTTGCTGCAGAGTTGGAAGCGGCGGGGCTGGACGTGCTGCTTGATGACAGAGATGAGCGCGCTGGCGTCAAATTCAAAGACGCCGACCTTGTGGGAATTCCCTACCGAATCAATGTGGGCAAGAAAACAGCGAGCGGACAGGTGGAACTGGTCACGCGCGCCAAGGGGAGCAGTGTGGATGTCGCTCTGGCTGACGTCGTGGCGCACGTAAAAGAGCGCGTCCAGGAAGAGAAGCTGCTGGCGGAGAGCGAGTAACCAGCGAACGAACCGCAGGAATAGTGCAGGGAACGGAGTAGAAATCGATGGCAATCAAGGTCAGGCTCGAGAAACCAAAACTGAAGATATCCTGGCCGACGTTGTCTTTTTCTTCGTGGCTGGTGCGCGGCGTCATCGGATTTGTTCTGTTGGTGGGCATCGTCGGCTTCAGCATGTTCATGCACTACTACAACAAGTACGCGCGGGTGGTGGACGAGCGTTTGAAGCAGCCCTTATTTGCGGAGACAGCGAAGATTTTTGCTGCTCCGCGCGAGGTGAGGCCGGGGCAGAAGCTTAGCGCACATCTCATCGCGACAGAGTTGCGTGCGGCCGGGTACACGGTTGATGGACTCTCGCGTCCTTCGCAGATGGGGACGTTCACTGAAGAAGGCAACGAGATTACGGTTCGCCCGGGACCGCAATCTTATCACGCACCGGATGCTGCCACCATTCACTTCAGCAAGGGAGAAGTCCAGTCGGTCACGGATGACAAAGGGCAGTCCCTAGCGAGCTATGAGTTGGAGCCGCTGCTGATCACGGGTCTGAGCGAAGATGCGAATCGGACGAAGCGGCGGCTGGTGACGTACGACGAGATTCCTGCAAACCTTGTGCAGGCAGTGCTGGCGATCGAGGACCGCAAGTTCTTCGAGCACGGAGGCGTGAACTACTTCAGCATGGCGGGCTGGGCCTGGCACGACATCATCGGCGACCGTAAGCATCGGGGCGGCGCTTCGACGCTCACCATGCAATTGGCGAAACTGCTGTTCGTCGCCGATACGGGAACCATCAAGTACAAGATCACGCAAATCCTGGTGGCCTTTCATCTGGAGCACCGCTTTACGAAAAAGCAGATTTTCGAGGCGTACGCCAACCAGATCAATCTGGGGCAACGAGGCAGCTTCTCCATTCAGGGAGTGGGTGAGGCTTCGCAGGTGTATTTCGGAAAGGACGTGCGGCAACTCGATCTGCCGGAATGTGCGATGCTAGCGGGCATCATCCAACGGCCGAACTACTTCAATCCGTTCCGGCACCCTGAGCGCACCATTGATCGACGCAACCTAGTGCTCGATTCCATGGTGGAGACGGGCTCTATCAGCAAAAGCCAGGCCGAAAAAGCCAAGGCGGATCCGTTGCACCTGATTCCTGGAAGCGTGGATGCCAGCGAGGCACCCTACTTTGTCGATCTCGTTCGCGATCAGCTGATTCAGAAGCTTGGAGATCGTGATTTCAATCGAGAGGGATTGCGCATCTACACGTCTCTCGATCCCGATTTGCAGCGCATCGCCACTTCCGCGGTCGATTCGACCGAACAGATAGTGCATGACGCCGTGGATAGAAGACATGCCCGAGATCGCAAGCTTGGCAAGGAGTACGTGTACCCACAAGTAGCGCTCATTGCGCTCGATCCTCATACAGGCCAGGTCCTGGCTCTGGTAGGAGGCCGGAATTATGGTGCGAGCCAATTGAATCATGCGGTGGCGCATCGGCCCACCGGCTCCATCTTCAAGCCATTTGTTTACGCTGCTGCTTTTCAAACCGCTGTGCAGGGAACGATGCTACCTGGGCAGAATGCTCTCTTCTCGCCAGTGACGATACTGAACGACGCACAGCAGACCTATGGCGAGGGTACTCCTGACGAGTACGCACCTCGTAACTTTGAGGGTGCGTTTTACGGGGACATCACCGCTCGTTTCGCGCTGTTGCGTTCGGACAACAATGCCACGATCAGCCTGGCGAGCATGGTTGGCTTTGACCAGGTGGCAGCACTTGCCCGCGACTCAGGCATCAAGAGTGCGAAGGGTACGCCCTCAATGGCAATCGGTTCGTACGATGCCACGCCACTCGAAATGGCTGGAGCCTACACCGTGTTCTCCAATGGCGGTGTACATATCGATCCGTGGACGCTGGCCAGTGTGCGCGCACCTAACGGCGACGTGATCGACGACTACCCGCCAAGTTCGCGCCAAGTGCTGGATCCTCGTGTCGCCTTCCTTACCACCTACATGATGCAAGCAGTTCTTCAGGGAAACGGGAAGGATGGCTGCAAAATCGCCGGAAAAGATTACTGCGGAACGGGAGCGGGCGTTCGTAATCTGGGCTTCCTGGCTCCGGCCGCAGGCAAGACTGGCACCAGTCACGACGCGTGGTTCGCGGGCTTCACGACAAATCTTCTCTGCGTGGTGTGGGTAGGAAATGACGACTACACCGACATCAAGATTGAGGGTGCTCACGCGGCAGCACCGATCTGGGCGGAGTTCATGAAGCGAGCGGTGAAGTTGCCGCAGTACTCCGACACTCACGAATTCACTCCTCCTGATGGAGTCGAGATTGTCAAAATCGATAAAGCGACTAATCTCTTGAGCGATGACGCCTGCCCTGATGGGTACCAGGCGGCTTTCCTGATGGGAACCGCGCCGACGGACACCTGTGATCACCCGAGCGACCACCGCAATATTCTGCAAAAGCTCTTCGGCATGGGCGCCAAGACCGGCAATTGAAGCTTCGGTGCCCGGTCGGCAATCTGATCAGTATCCATCGATGTCTTTTCCATCCGGCATGGGCTGACAAGTCGGACACCAGTAAGTGACGCGCGCATCCTGCCCTTGCAGGCGATGGCGGATTGTGGCGCCACAGCGGCGGCATGGATTGCCGGAGCGGCTGTACACCCAGAGGTTATCTGCCGGACGAGCATTGCGTGTTGTCCGCCGACCAGGGCCGCGGTACGTGACAATCATGTTGCTAGAGTCTTCAAGGACGTTGGAACCCACAAGGCTTTGCGCCGAGCGGACGAGTGCTTTGAGCTGATCGTCTGTAAGTGCCGCAACAAGGCAGAATGGATTGGTGTTTTCCACGAAGCAGAGTTCGGATTTGAAGACATTGCCGATGCCGGCCAGCACGTGCTGATGAAGGAGCACGTTGCCGATCTCTTCCCCGGAGCAGGCGCGGATTCGAGCGACGGCTGATGCCGGATCGAAGTTCTCGCTGAGCACGTCTGAGCCGGGAGGCGGGATGCGCTTCTCGCGAGCGAGTTGCTGCGCAGTGTAGATGCGGGCCACGGGAACGGTGAATGCGACGGCCTGGTACTCAGAGTTCTCGAGCACAATGCGCATGTCGCGTGCCGGTCTGTGCCACCGCTTCCCGCGCGGGTACAGATGCCAGGAGCCATTCATCAGCATGTGGGTTGCGATGGTTGCGCCGCCGGAGAGGTGTATCAGGAGCCACTTACCTCGCGATTCGACGTTGGCAACCGTTTGGCCGGAGATTGGAGTGTCCTCGTGAAAGCGCGTGAGCAGTGGGTAGTTGGAGCGGAAGGCGGTGATCTGCTTGCCCATGAGGGCGCGTCCCATGGCGCGGGCAGTTCGGTAGATGGTATCGCCTTCGGGCATGGCTTACAGCAGTTCTTCTCCAGCAGGATCGGCATGCTGTGTATCGTGGTGAATCGGCGCCGTTATTCGACGGAGGTGTAACCCGAGAGGGCCGGGATGGAATCCGGCATCCATGAGGAAGCGCGCCATCGGGTGTGCAGCGATGGGCTGGCCATTGATCGTTGTGATGAGCACGCCCTGATGGCTGCCGGCACGCATGCGGTCCTGTCCGCGGCTTGAAAGAAAATGCGCGAGGCCAGAGGCGACCTGCGAACGCTCGGGTTCGTCAGGGGGCAGGAAGATGAGCAGGTGCGGATTGTTTCGGCGCAGCCATACGACGAGTTGGCCGTTGCGGAGGATTACTTCGGCGTATGCGGCGCGCGTCAAGACCCGCGGCGCTGACTCGTTATCGTCTTCCATGACGGGAAGGTCGGGCCAGCGAAGGACGGAACCATATGGATTGGCAGGATCCGACGCCGCGAGTTGAACGAACTCGGGCTTTTCCTGCGGAGGTTCGGTGCGAAGCTGGCGAAGGAGGTCGACCGCAGACGGGAGCGCGAATTGGGTTGCTCCCAGTCCCGCGACGAAGTACCCGCGACGGATGCGGCCGCTTTCTTCGAGAGCTTTCAGAACATCGTAGACCGCGCTGAAACCGCCGGGAACGTTTTCGGCGGCGACGGATTCGCGGGTGAGCACGCCATAGCGATTGAGAAGTTGAAGAGCGAGCGCGTGGCTGGCTTCGGTTCGCGTGGGCGTGGGTTCGGATGATTCGCGCGACGCCAGTGGCAACAGTGACCAACGGCCTTGCGCGTTGGGAGGCGTGGTGCGGCGGGACCGGAAAACCATCCCCGTGTGGGTGCGGCGCTGAGGGCGCGAGGAGTCCGGGCGCGTGATGTAGGCGCGGAGAGCGTGCAGCGAGTCATTGGTGATGAGACCACGCCATACGAGGCTCCAGAGAGCGTCGATGGATTCCCCGGGATAGCCGCCGCCGATTGCCTGATGAATAGGTTCGAAGAAGCTGGCGCCGGTTGACTCCAAGACAGCGATGATCTTCTCTTCTCGTTCAGACAGCGGTTCTGCGAGAGGACGTTGCCGGGCCAGGAGAGGGAGTTTATCTGAGAGGAAAAGCGCGATGCGGCCATCCCGTTCGCCGATCGGATCGATGCCGGCCCAGGTGACTTCGCCAGCAGCGATGAGAGTGTCGAGGCCGGCGGATTCGTATCCGGCAACGCGGGCTGGCAGGATTGCTGTTTCGAGGAGGGATGCCGGAACTGGAGCTCCCTGGAGGCTCTCGATAGCATCTAGCACGGCGTCGAGGTGGGCGTGCGAGCCACGGCGCGGGTTCAACAGGCCCTGCCAGTGCGTGAAGAGGCGTGCGAGAGTGTGCTGTTCGACGGGCTCGACCTCACGTCGGAGTCTGGCCAGGGATTTGCGGCGGATCTGGCGAAGGATTTCAGCATCGCACCACTCGCGATGCAGCCCTCCGGGGCGGAATCCACCTTCGAGTACCCTGCCCTCGATCGTGAGCTGACGCAAGGTGTTTTCGATGATAGCCGGATCGAGGGCGAATCGGTCGGCTACTTCCTTCTGCGTGAAGGGACCGTGGGTGCGGCCGTAACGACGGACGAGTTCAAGCACTGGCTGCGCGACAGGATCGATGAGCGATCCGGGTAGGCCGGGAGGAAGCGGTATGCCAAGAGCATCGCGATAACGCGCGGCATCTTCGACGGCGATGAGTCGTCGCTCGCCGGCGATGCGGAGTTCAAGGAGGCGGCGAGCACGGAGGAGGCGATCGACGGATTCGAGGAGTGCTGCGCTGATGATGCGGCGCGCGAGCTCCTCACGGGAAAGGTCGCCCAGCCGAAGCAGGAGGTCGTGAATGCCGTCGGCCGAGTGGGCGCGATGAGACTCGACCAGGCACTGCGCCATTTCTTCGATCTCGGCGATCGCGTCGGAGTCAAGGAGTTCGCGAAGATCCGCTTCGCCTAAGAGTTCGCGAAGCTGGTCCTGATCGATAGTGAGAGCCTGAGCGCGGCGTTCGGCGAGCGGAGCATCGCCGTCGTAGACAAAGTTGGCGACATAGCTGAACAGGAGCGATGATGCGAAGGGTGATGGCTTATGAGTTTCTACAACGTGGACGCGAAGCTGGCGCTGCTCGATGCCACGGAGTGTTTCGATGAGCGCGGGCATGTCGAAGACGTCGCGGAGGCATTCGCGATAGGCCTCGAGCAGAAGCGGGAAAGATGGATAACGCGAGGCGACGCTGAGGAGATCGTAGGAGCGCTTGCGGAGTTGCCACAGAGGCGATCTCTGGTCTGCGCGTCGGCGCGGGAGGAGGAGGGCGCGTCCGGCGGCTTCGCGGAAGCGTCCAGCGAAGAGGGCACTTGAGCCGAGCTGGCGCAGGACCATCTCCATGACTTCAGCGGATTCGACGAGGATCCAATCCGGGTCGGGCGGCTCGTCGGTGTCTGGGAAGCGAAGGACGAAGCCGTCGTCACCCCACAGGGTTTCGACCTCAGGGCCACCGGCCGCGCGTATGCGAGAACTGACCGCCATGGCCCAGGGAATGTGAATGCGGCTGCCGAAGGGGGTGAGGACACAAACGCGCCAATCGCCAAGCTCATCTCGAGTGCGCTCGATGACAATGGTACGGTCGTCGGGAACCTGGCCTGTAGCTGACTCCTGATCGGCGAGGAACTGGATAAGGTTCTCGGCGGCTCCGGGGTCAAGGTCATGTTCGGCAACGAGGCGAGCGAGGGCGACGGGTTTAGGTAGGGCACGCAGTTCACGAATCAATGCACCGATGCGGCGACCAAATTCGAGTGGGCGGCCGGGGCCATCGCCCTTCCAGAAGGGCATCTTGCCAGGTTCGCCGGGAGCGGGCACGACGAGCACTCGGTCGTGGGTGATGTCTTCGATTCGCCATGTTGAAGCGCCGAGAATGAACGTCTCGTTTGGATGCGACTCGAAAACCATTTCTTCGTCGAGCTCGCCGACGCGAATGGACTTTCCTTCAGTGTGCGCGAGGAAGACGCCATAGAGGCCGCGGTCGGGGATGGTGCCTGCGTTGAGGATAGCGAGACGCCCGGCGCCCTCACGCGCTGTGACCACGTTGCGGATGCGGTCCCATGTGAGGCGAGGGCGAAGTTCGGCGAACTCGTCCGAGGGATAGCGGCCGCTGAGGAGGTCGAGGACACCATCGAAGGCTGCGCGGGTGAGAGCACCGAACGGGGCTGCGCGACGGACGAGGTCATAGAGGGCATCGACGTGGACTTCGGGCTTGTGATCCTCTCGGGCCTCTTCGTAGGCGGAGGTGGGTTTAGGTTCGTCAATGTTGGAGGAAGCACGGACGTATCTTCGTGGTCCGCCAACGCTGGGGCGGTGAATGCGTCTGAGCTGCTTCGCTTTCTTCGGCACCCGGTAGCCGGGCGGGTGAGCCACGATGGCGACGATCTGCTGGCAGAGGACATCGAGCGGGTTTCGGGGGAAGCGTGTGGACTCGATGTGACCTTCGTGCATGGCCCGGGTCACCGCGGCGCAGGCGACGAGGTCGGCGCGGTACTTGGGAAAGAGGACGCCTTCGCTGATGGCATCCACGGAGTGGCCAGCTCGGCCGATGCGCTGCATGCCGCTGGCAACCGAGGGTGGAGCTTCAATCTGAATCACGAGATCGACGGCGCCCATGTCGATGCCGAGTTCGAGTGTCGATGTCGCACACAGGGCTTTAATCTGCCCGGCCTTGAGCTGTTCTTCGATAATGGAGCGCTGGTATGCGGCGAGCGACCCGTGGTGGGCACGTGCTATCTCTTCGCCGGCTAGATCGTTCAGAGCACCGGCGAGTCGCTCCGCAACCTGGCGACTGTTGACGAACAGGATGGTGGAGTTACGTTCGCGAATGATTTCGAGGAGGCGCGGGTGGATTGCGTTCCAGATGGAAACGCGACGAGGCGCCTGCGAGGCCGGACCAGTGGGGATCTCCTCCGTGGTTTGAAGGCGAGCCATATCTTCGACTGGAACTTCAATGCGAAGCTTCAACTGCTTGGGAGCAGACGCGTTGACAATTGTTACGGGCCGGAACCGCAATGGAGCATCTGGGTTGGGAGGTTGGTCACTCGAGTCGACAGGGTCGAGCGCTGTTGCCGCCTCGGTTGGGGCGGCAACTGAGTCTTTGAGGTGGCCTTCTGGCTTCGACACAGGCTCGAGCGAATTCGAATCTATAGTTAAAGTATTACTTTCGAGCAGAGAGGTTTTGTGTTTGACCAGCAAAGGCGTCGTGGTTGGGACTTCGACTCCACCGAGAAAACGTGCGACCTCTTCCAATGGACGCTGGGTTGCGGAGAGACCAATGCGTTGAAGGCGGCGGCCGGCGAGTGCTTCCAGGCGTTCAAGGGTTAGCGCCAGGTGAGCGCCGCGCTTGGTCGGAACCAGGGCATGGATCTCATCGATGATGACCGTATCGACGGTGCGGAGAGCGTCGGCGGACTGCGAGGTCAGCAGGAGGTAGAGGGACTCGGGGGTGGTGATGAGGATCTCGGCGGGGTCGCGGCGGAAGCGAAGGCGCTCCTGCTGAGTCGTGTCGCCCGTGCGGACACTGATAAGCGGATCGTGAAACGGAACGCCGTTGCGACGGGCCATATTGGCGATTCCGGCGAGAGGGGAGCGGAGATTTCGCTCGACATCGACAGCGAGGGCTTTAAGTGGAGAGATGTAGATGATGCGACAGCCTTTACTCTGCCGCTCCGCAGAAGCTGAACGCGGAGTTCCCTTCCCCTTGGATGGGAGTTCGTCCGACTGCTGAAGTTCGTGAAGCATGAGGCGGTCAAGACACCAAAGGAAAGCTGTTAGCGTCTTGCCGGTTCCGGTCGGGGCGAGGATGAGAGCGCTCTCGCCACGGGCGATGACTGGCCACCCGAGACGCTGTGGAGAGGTAGGTTCGTCGAAGACGGCCTTGAACCACTCCGCCGTGACGGGATGGAAACAGGCAAAGGGATCGGTTTCGCAGTCCGGCTTGGTGAAAGAGAGCGACATCTTCTGCCTTTGACGCTTCTAGAGCATAACGCGCACGGAAGGGAAAGAAAAGGCGAAGCTCCGTTCTAGGATTGAGAGTGGTTAGCGGCGGCCCGCAGCGGCAACGGAGTTTGTGGGATCGGCTCCGGTCCAGGTCACATCTGCTGTGGGCCCGTAGGTGGAGGGGACTTCGCGATCGAGAATCCGCAGAAAGACGGTAAGTTGCGTACGGTGATGAGCGGTGTGAAGCACGCGACGCCAAAAGATCCATATGCGCTGGCGCTGAACATCGAAGAACGGAACTGTCTCGAGCCACCATTGATCGGTCTGCAGGGCGAGAAAATCGAGCCTGGCGAGGATGAGTTCTATGAAGCGGTTGGTGGCGGACTCGATCGTGAACGGTTCAGGCAGGACTTTGTCAGGCGCAGGTTCTGGAGTTCCCAGGAATTCGCCTAAGAATCGGCGCTCAGAGAGGAGCTGGTGCTGGAGGATGTCGCCGACGGAGCTGGCGCGCGGGTGCGGTTTGTAGGGCAGGTCGGAATCGGTGAAGTGCTTCCAGGTCGACGCGACTTTGTTCGACTCACTGACATATGTGTCGAGTAGATGTTGGAAGAGAGGATTTGAGGCCTTGGGGATGTTTGCGTCGGGGATTGCGGTCCAGGTGTAGTACATATTTGGTCCTCAGATCCTACTTTGATGAATGTAAGGTGCAGAGGAGTTCAATTTGACTGCCTCAAGATCCTGTCTGTGTCAGTTCACGAAGTACCACAGGCGTGAACGAGCGTGCCACTGTGCGCTGCTAGGATTCGAAGCAGGAGTGAGGAGATTTTGCGCGAGCATCTGGCAACGCTGCTGGAGGATTTCAGGAAGCACGAGAGCGAGATCGCCATCGTGCGATACCAGGGAGTTCGTAGGCGTGAGACGACCTATGGAGATCTTGCGCGGCTCGCAGGCCGATTTGCTGCGTTGCTCGAGGATCGCGGGATCGGCAAAGGTGATCGCGTACTGCTCTGGGCAGAAAATGGGGCCGAGTGGGTAGCTGCCTTCTATGGATGCATGCTGCGGGGAGCGATGGTGGTGCCGCTAGATTCGTTCGGGAGCGTTGACTTCGCCGATCGAATCGCGGGAGACGTGAAACCCAAGCTGGCAGTCGGCGATGCAGTGCTGATGGCGAAGCTGTCAGAGATCAGGAATCAGAGATCGGAGACCAGAGATCAAGGGTCAGAAATCAGAGATCAGCAGGCAGCAAGCGGGCAGTCTCCAGCTATTCCCATACTTTGCTTCGAGGACTGGGCTGCTTCCCTGCCCCGGCGGGAGGCTGGTTGCGTCGTTGGGCTCTCGCGGGAGACACCGCTGCAAATTCTCTTCACTTCCGGGACAACGGGGGACCCGAAAGGTATCGTTCATACGCATGGAAATGTTCTATCCAGCGTGGGGCCGATCGAGCAGGCGGCTCAGAAGTATATGCGGTATGAGAAGTATGTTCATCCGCTCCGGTTTCTGCACACGCTGCCGTTGAGTCACGTGTTCGGGCAGACGATGGGGTTGTGGATTCCGCCGATCTTTGCCGCCGAGGTGCATTTCGATACGCGGCTGGTAGCTCCGCGGCTAGTAGAAACGATCAAGCGCGAACGGATCTCGGTGCTTGCGGCGGTGCCGCGGGTCATGGCGCTGCTGAAGGCTCATCTCGAAAACGCGACGCCCGGATTGGCGGAGCGAGTTGCGGCTTCGAAGGGGATGAAGGCGTGGAAGCGCTGGTGGCTGTTTCGCGACGTGCATCGCATGCTGGGGCTGAAATTCTGGGCGCTCATTTCTGGAGGAGGAGCGCTGGCGGGACCGCTGGAGCAGTTCTGGAATGGACTTGGATTTGTTGTAGTGCAAGGCTACGGAATGACGGAGACAACGGCGCTGATTACGCTGAATCATCCCTTTCATGTGGCAAGCGGAACGATCGGCAAGCCGCTACCCGGACGCGAGGTGAAGATAGGACCAGATGGCGAGGTGCTGGTGAAGGGCCCGATGATCTCGACGGCAACGTGGAGCGGCGGAGAGCTTCGTCAGCGGGAAGATGAATGGCTCGCAACGGGTGACCTGGCTGAAACACAGGCAACCGGGGAGTTGCGGTTCATGGGCCGCAAAAGTGAAACGATCGTGACGGCGGCGGGTGTGAATATTCATCCCGAGGATCTGGAAGCTGTTCTGGAGGCGCAACCAGAGATCACTGCGAGCGCTGTGGTGGCTTTGGAAACCGCAGCGGGTCCGGAGCCTTGCGCAGTGCTTGCGGTGCGTGGCGGCGAGAAGCAGGCTGGAGAAGCAGTCGATCGCTCGAATGGGCGGCTGGCTGATTCTCAGCACGTGCGGCGGTGGATGGTTTGGCCTGAGCCGGATCTCCCCCGGACATCGACAGGCAAGGTGAGACGCAAGGTCGTTGCGGACTGGGTGGCCAGCAGGTCCGCTGGTGTAATTGGCTCTTCCGAAGCGGGTGCCAGACAGACGCAGGGTGCGCGCGGCGATTGGCTGTACATGCTGGTTGCGGAAATCGCGGGTGAACAGCCGGCGGGCGGGGATGACCTGCGGCTGAGCGAAGACTTCCATCTTGACAGCCTGGGTCGGGTGCAGCTCGCTGCAGCGCTCGAGGAAAGGATGAGTGACGCTCCGAAGGAGGGATCGGTCGACGCGGCGCGCACGCTGGGCGATCTTCGAGAAATCGTCGGGGCCGCGCGCGGGGGAAGCGCTGCGCATACTTTGGTTCAAAGGGAACGAATCTTATCTGAGTCCAGTGGCAATCCCGTGGCCGGTCAGAATGAAAGCGAACACACCGGAGCGATGTCAGGATCGCTTGCAGACTCTCCTCGGGCGGTTTTGAACGAGCCTATCGTCAGGCAAGCGTCTCAAGGACCGCCGGAGAAGGCAAGCTTTGTTTATCCACGATGGCCGTGGTCGAAACCGATGCAGTGGATCCGGTCGGGCTTTCTGGAGCTGATCGCACAGCCGTTCGTGTGGTTTCTTGGAAATCCGCACGTCGTCAGACCACCAGACCTTCCATCCGACGAACCGATGCTGATTATCTGCAATCACGTGACGGCGTACGATGGCGCCCTGGTGGAGTATGCCTTACCCGGACGCATGCGGCGACGAGTGGCGGCGGCGATGCTGGGGGAGATGCTGGAGGACTTTCGACGTTTTCGGAATCCTGACATCAAGCGATTCATGCTGTTCGGGCCGGCGGCGTATTTCCTGGTGACGGCGCTTTATAACGTTTTTCCGCTACCGCGCAGACGAGATTTCCAACGTAGCTTCGCGCATGCGGGCGAGGCGCTGGATCGAGGCTACAACGTGCTGGTGTTCCCTGAGGGCACGCGCTCTCCCGACGGGGAACTTGCGGCTTTCCGCCCTGGAATCGGGCTACTCGTGAAACAGGCCCATGCACCCGTGTTGCCGGTGGCCCTGAACGGACTGGGCGAGTTGAAGGCGAAAGGGCGCGGATGGTTCCGCTCAGGGAAGGTCGAAGTGCATGTAGGACAACCGCTCCGCTTTGGACCTCTTGAGACAGAGTCGGAGATTACGAACAAACTGCATGCGGCCGTTGAGGCGCTGATGAGGTGCAATGTCTGATCGATTTCAAAAATGATCAGCTCGATTGGGGGTTCTCGGCCTGGGGCTTCTCCTCGGTTGGTTTCGCAGATTGGCCTTGCTGCTGCGTTGCGTAGAATTCGAACGGCGCTCCGCGGTGGCCCTGACATCTTGCGTAGAGTTCAAGGCCGAGTGCAGTCGGAGTGAGGTTGGCAGTCTGAGCGAATGAGAAGTACTTCGCCTTTTCTCGGGGCTCAAGGAGACCGAGGATGGAGAGCTGAAGTATGTTGCGATCGATCTTGGAGAGATCCTTCGTCCCGGTAAGATGGATCATTTCATCTGCAGTGCGCATGAGAGGGCTCGCAGAGACTGCGCCATTGGTCGCGAAGACCTTCGGCGCGTTGGAACAGGCATCGACGTAGAGCCGTGTGTCCACTGTCGCCATTTCGGCAAGGAGATCAATGTAGGGCAGGTTTGATTCATCGTCACCGGTCATGTTGCATGCGGTGACAAGAATACCGGCCCAGAGATGTTGAGTTGCGCTATCTTCGGCCCAGGAACCCTCTTTCACGATGCGCAGCACAACGCTGGCGGGTGCGTGCAGCTGATCGAAGTTGGGTTGCGCTGCGAGCATGATTTCGGCGCGATGAGCGATCCCAATTGCATTGGGAACGCGCATGTTTCCCAATCCTTCGCGAAACAAAAGATTGAGTTCCTGAGTTGCCGAGGGACAGATTCGACGAAGGAAGGCAAGAGCGCGCGAAAGTCGAAATTCACTGAGAATGTCTTCCGGTTCTACTCTCTCTCCGGCATGCCAGAGCCAGAGATCCATGCACTCGGGCAGGACAAACGAGAGACCCATGCCGTCTTCTCCCCAACGCACAGTTCTTGTCTCGATCGTGACCTGACGCTCAGGAGAATCGTCGGCGAGTTCCGGGTAGACCAGGCGAACGGGGTTGATTTCTCCTTCGCGCCAGCGTTCGCGGGTGACAAGATACATGCCCGTCGAGCTGATGTTTTTTACGATATCGAGGCCGGGAGAGGAACCGGTCCAGTGGATGGCTTCGAGACCGGGAACTTCCCGACGTTCAGGACGTGCTTGCTTGGCGTGTTCCTGCGGAAAGGCCTTCTCGAACCAACTCCTCAGTGACATCCTGCCCTCCTGGCAATTTGCAGTAGCGCGGGGGTTGCGCGAAGCACTGCGTGGTCATCAGCTGAACCAACCAAACATTGTTTCTGACTGCATGCTACTCCCACAATCGCCTCTTCGTAATGGGGGAGGTAATTACTTAGGCAGCAGTAAATGCCCTGGGACGGATGCCGAACCGGAGTAACGAATTGCACTGGGCCATTCGAGTGTCAGTTGGCGGAAAAAGTCAATGCCATCGCCGGCTGGGCTCCGTAGAAGGATGCCGGATCGCCCCGGTGCGCATGACATCGCGCATAGAGCTTGAGCGCCAGCGGCGTGGGGGTGATATTCGCCTCTTCGATCAACGAGAAAAACTTCCACTTGACGGTCTGCTCCAGGAGGCCGAGCCACGAAAGATGCTGGATATCGCGCTCGATGTGCGCCCGATCATGGACGCCTGAGATGCGGGTGAGCTCGTCGGCTGAGCGCGAGAGGGAGTCGGCACGGAGGTTTCCGTAGGAATCAATGTGCTTAGATGCGCTGTCGCACGCGGCGGCGAAAATGCGGGCCTGGATCGTGGTGAGCTGGCTTAGCAAGTCAGGAAGTTCGAAGTCGGCAGCTAGGGAAGCTCGATCAGTGATGCAGCAACTGGCGAGTAGACCGGACCAGTAATGCTGAATCCAGTCAACCTCGGGCCACGATCCGTGCTCAAGGATGCGCACCACGAGGTCAGGATGTGCGCTGACGCGAGAGGCCGCGGGAACGAGGGCAAGCAGCTCCTCCGCATGCAATGCAACCTCGAGCGCGCTTTCGAGTCGATGACTGCTGAGCCCGCGCCGGAGAAGCCATGTTGCACGTTCCGCTGCGTCGGGGGCAACGCGGCGAACAAACGCAATCGCAGCAGCAGTTCGGAATTCGCGAACGATGTCCTCGGGCTCCGTTTGCGGAGCCTCGGACTTGATCGTCGGCTCCCATAGGCGCAAGTCGGTCTCTTTCGGCAGCAGATATGTGACGCCGACTCCGTTTTTATCGCGTCGGGTCGCCTTGACTTGAACTGTGAATCGTCGGCGGGCTGAGTTCTCAAGCGTTCCCTTCCGCTGAAGAGTGAGTGAGACGATTTCCCCCGGTCGCCAGTTCTCGCTGGTGAGAAGGTATGCGCCGCTGCTGCTCAGATTCGCAACCTGATTCTGGCGAGGCGTGTGCCCATCCCAGTGGATGGCAACGAGGGTGGGTGATTCGCGACGTTCGGCGCGAAGCCGGTAGACAAAGGGCAGGCGGAGCCAGGATCTGGGTGAACTCAAAGAAACTCCTCCGGAAGATGACAACTGATCCGGCGCTTTTACCGCGGCAGTCAAACTTTACCGAGGCAAGTATTTTTTACTAGGGAGATTCTATTGAGAATCAACTTTTCCACGTTGTGTTCGGCGTCACCTGTGTGTGTGAAAAACAGAACAGGTGATCAAGATCGGAATGAACGTGATTTGGGATCGTATCGGCAATTGGTGAGAGGCGCACTGCGTGTTTGCAGCACTCGCGCACTGCATGTTTGCAGTATTCGACTGCTCGAATTCGTGACAAACACCGCGGGATGAATTTACTTGTCGAGAGCCAGCGCAGCAGATGGAGTTACCTGGACTCCATAGAAATTCTGCGTGGTGCCGCGATGACCGTTACAGCGAGCGTAGAGCTGCAGACCGAGATTCGTGAGCGCGATAGTGGTGTCCGTCATTTGCTGAAAGAAGGCGGACTTCTCCCGCGGGGCGATGATTCCGATGTCGACCATGTAATTCAGTTCGCGATCGAGCTTGATGAGGTCGCCCGAGCCGGAGTATTTCATCAGGTCAGCGGCGTTCCACTTGAGCGGGCGCGAGTACATTTTGCCGGGGCCTCCGGATACTTTCGCAGACTTTGCAGCTGCTGCCGACAATATCCGCATGTGAAGGCCTTTTAACTGACCAAGAAGGTCCGCGAAAACGAGGGTGGACTCGTCGTCACCGGTCGAACTGCATGAGGCAGCAAGGAGGCCAGCCCAGAACTGAAGCATCCATTTGTCATCGGAGGACCATGAACCGGCCTCGACAATGCGCATGACGACTTCAGGCATGGCGCGAAGATGATCTTCGTCAACCGCGGCTCCGAGCATTCTTTCGGCTTTTCGAGCGATCTCGATTGCGTTTTCAAGACGGTAGTTGCTCAACTCGTCATGAAGCAGCCGACTGGCCGCTACACGAGTGTCCGGCGCAATGCGGGAAAGAAAGGAAATGGTTTGCGCCACGCGGAATTCGCGAAGGATGTCTTCGGGCTCGTTCTGAAGCTCGGCACTTTTGAGGGGGCTTTGCCAAAGCCGAAGATCGGCACCGGGAGGCAGCATGAATGAAACCGCCACGCCCTCATCGTCCCAACGAACGGCTTTGGCCTGCAAGGGGAAAGCGTTCTCCTTCTCGGGAGGACCACTTCGCTGAAGGGAAAGGGAAACGACTTCTCCCGGTTCCCAACGCTCCTGGGTGAGGAGAAAGGCACCCGTGGAGCTGATATCGCGAACCGAGTTGAGCCGGGGGTAGGGTCCCTTCCAGTGGTACGCGGCAAGCGCGGGCGAGGTGCGCCTCTCAGCGCGCCTGCCCAGTCCAGTTGATTGCCCATCGAAGCGGGAAGCGGGGTTTGTCATACGGCCCTCGATAGATCAAATACCGTAAATCACAGAAAATGAAGGAGACACTCACCGAGTCAACAGTCATGACGACGGAGACTGATCCTTGCACAACAGACAATCTTACTCCTGAACATCCCACCTTTGTGGGATCGATTGCCGTTACTTTTGGCACTCACCAGTAGTTTTCGACGGTAGACGAAATGGAGTACGTTGGATAATAGAAACAATCCAGACCGTTGAACCTGATCGTTGGAGCATACGGCGAATTTTGCTGCGAGGTGCTGTGTCGATACTCCTGCTCACTGAGATCTTTGCGGCGGGCAGCCTATTAAGCGCTGCCTGCTGTTGCTTGTTTGAAATCGCCATGGTTGCGGAGATCCGTCGCGGCTTAACGGGCTGGGACACTCCCGACCTGCAGCGGGACATCGTGGTCACATTTCGGAGCCACCGGCGGTTCTATCCGTCAAGCCCTTTGCGGAGAGCCTTCGTTGCGTCCTCAGTTGTTCTGGGGTTCTGCATTGCTGGTCTGGTGATGATACATCGCACGACGCACGGGCTGTGATCGGCCGGAGTTCACGCTTAGTTCTTGATGAAGAAGGCGCGCTTCAGCCAGAACACGCCCCTATCGCGTGTACATTCGAGCATCAGGTGCTTTAGCTTCAAAGGGATCATTTCAAAAAGAGGAAAATCAAACGAGATGATGACTGTGTCGCGAGCAGAGCTCGACCGTCTTCTGGAACGAGCACATAGCGTGGCCGCCAACTCTTATTCGCCATATTCAGATTTCAAGGTGGGAGCTGCGTTGTTGCTCAATGATGGACAGGTAGTGACCGGGACTAACGTAGAGAACGTGAGCTTCGGGTTGACGATTTGCGCGGAGCGGGCGGCGCTGGTGAGAGCGGTGAGCGAGTTCGGGGCTGGCATTCGAATCGCGGCGGTCGCGGTTGCCAATTTGAATGATGCGGCCAGCCCTCCGTGCGGCGCCTGCCGCCAGATGCTGGCTGAATTTGCCGGAGCGGATGTTCCAATCGTTTTTCCGGCCGCCGCCGGAACCACAACGATGCGGTTTGATGAAGTACTGCCGCTGGGGTTCGATATGAAGTTGAAGAAGTAACCCGTCACAAGATAGAAGAAGTTCAATTCATTTCAGCAACGAGATTCTCAGGGAGATCGAAGATGCGTTTGTGGCTTGGAATCGCAGTTCTGGTGGTGCTGGTGGTTGTGCTTGTCAGTGCGGTGCAGCGGTCAGAGCGGAAGGAAGCTGAGGCCCGATTCCAGAACACGCTTTCTTCCTACCGGGCGGCAGTCAAATCGGGATCGACGCGGGAACAGGTCGAAAGCTATCTGCATCAGCAGAACACATCTTTTACCAGGAGTTGTTGCGAGCCGGGAGTCTTCTCTGATCGCGCCGATTTGGGAGACGAACCGAGAAATCTTTTCTGCCAGCCATGGAAGGTGTCAGCGGAATTCCAATTCAAAAACGCAGAGCCGCCCGCGGATGCCGCGAAGGGCTCTGACCTGTTGACCAACATCGATCTTCATCGCGAAGGCGTCTGCTTCTAGGGTCGGCATCACAGAGCATATTTGCCGGGTGCGGTAGTCTCAATGTTCTGAGACCGAGGTTGGGCTGAATGCCTGAACAGAGAGATGCAAGCACCGGCGCTCCATTGCAGATGGTCGATCTGATCCGCAAGATCCGGGACGGCCATGCGCTGGATGAACGGGAAATCGGGTTCATTGTTGAAGGAGCTGCGAAGGAATCGATTCCGATCGAGCAGCTCTCGGCGTGGCTGATGGCTGCGTGGATGAATGGACTATCTATCAATGAGACTCGCGCTTTGGCGATCGCGATGCGGGATTCGGGAGAGAAGCTGGATTCTTCTCACCTCGGGAAGCCTGCGGTCGATAAGCACTCAACGGGAGGCGTAGGCGACAAGACCAGCTTTCTGGTGGCTCCGCTAGCTGCTGCGTGCGGAGTGGCTGTGCCAATGATCAGCGGGCGGGCGCTGGGACATACCGGCGGGACGCTGGATAAGCTCGATTCGATTCCTGGTTTTCGTTCTGCGTTGTCGCTTTCGGAGTTTGAAGCGGTCGTGCGGCAGTGCGGTGTCGCGATTGTAAGCCAGACGCCGACTCTGGTTCCGGCAGATCGGGTTCTTTATGCGCTGCGTGATCGTACAGGCACAGTTGAAGATCCGGGACTGATCTGTGCATCGATACTCAGCAAGAAACTCGCTGCCGGGCTTCGCGCTCTAGTTCTGGATGTGAAGACGGGGTCCGGTGCGTTTTTGCGAAATCGCGATGATGCGGAATTCCTGGCGGCACTGATGGTCTCGACTGCAGAAAGCGCCGGAACGCGAACTGTCGCGCTGATGACGGACATGGGCCAGCCTCTGGGCCGTACCGCGGGTAATTGGATCGAGATCGCCGAGTGCATCGAACTGTTGCGCGGACGCGCGGCGGAGGACAACGGCGATCTGCGTGAGCTGTCGCTGCGCTTGGCGGGATGGATGATTCACCTGGGCGGAAAGACTGAGACCGCTAAGTTGGGATACATGTCTGCTGCGAACGCTCTTGCGGATGGAACGGGACTCAAGATCTTCCTGGAAATGATCCGCGCACAAGGCGGCGACGTTTCTGTGTTCGACGACCTCAGAGCGGCTCACAAGCCGGGAGCCTCTCTCGTGCTCGAATCGTGGGAGACCGGATACATCTCCGAGATGGACACGATGGAGCTCGGCTGGGCGGTACAGCGTCTCGGGGCCGGCCGGGTGAAGGCGGGAGAGCCGGTCGATCCGCACGCGGGGATTGAGTTCCATGCGCGACGTGGTGCGCGCTTGGAAAAAGGTCAGCCGTTCGCTACGCTCTTCGCAACGAACGATGCGATGCTGGCCGAGCCGGTCGCACGCATCAAGGGCGCGGTTAAGTTTTCAGATGAAGTTCCCGCAGAGGTGCCGCTCGTCAGCCACATCTTCACAAGGGAAAATGCGGAGAGCTATCTGAAGGATGCGATAAGGTAGGTGAAACAGGTTGATTCGGAGCTTTCAGCGCCAGCGAAGGTGGAGTGTATCTGGCGTCACTGGCCGACTGCGGCTCGAGATGCGAGAAAGACTGAAAGCTTGCTTTAAGGAGCGCTGATTGCAACGTTTCACCGGTGTGCTGGGGATCCTGGCCGTTCTTCTTGCGGCGTGGTTGTTTTCAACGGACAGGCGGAAGATCCGCTGGCGCACGGTTGCTTGGGGGCTGAGTCTTCAGCTGTTGTTCGCTTTCTTTGTGCTCCGGTTTGACTTCGGCCAACGCGCAATGTTCTGGGCGGGCGGCGTTGTTACGAAAATGCTGAGCGCGACCGTCGCGGGCACCTCTGTTTTGTTCGGGAAGCTGGGGACGCCCGACACTTCGCTCGGGTCTATCTTCGCGTTTCAGGTTCTTCCGACCATCATTTTCATTTCGGCGTTCTTCGCGGTGATGTATCACATCGGGCTGATGCAGATCATCATTCGAGGGCTGGCGTGGGTCATGCTCAAGACGATGCGCATTTCGGGCGCAGAGAGCATGAACGTAGCGGCATCGATCTTCATGGGGCAAACCGAGGCTCCTTTGACGATACGACCGTTCCTCTCCGGAGCGACACGCAGTGAGTTGATGACGATCATGACGAGCGGCATGGCGCATGTGTCAGGCGGCATCATGGCGATGTACATCTCGCAGGGAATTGAAGCGCGCCACCTGCTTTCGGCGGTGATCATGACTTCGCCGGGGACGATCCTGATGGCGAAGATGCTGGTGCCCGAGACAGAGGTTCCAGCGACCGAAGGCAAGGTGGTGATTCCGAAAAGCGAGGAGCATAAGGACGAGAATCTGATCGGAGCGATTGCACGGGGCACGATCGATGGCGGCAAGCTTGCGCTGAATGTCGCAATCATGCTAATCAGCTTCCTGGCACTCGTAGCTTTGCTGGACATGCTGCTTGGGTGGGTTCACGTGCATACGGGGTTTCACTGGGTTCCGGGTAGCCTTGGGGAGATTCTTGGGTACGTTTTCTGGCCGGTTGCGTGGCTGATCGGAGTGCCTGTGCAGGACTGCAGCCTGATCGGCAACCTGCTCGGCACGCGCATGGCCTTGAATGAGGTGATCGCTTACATCGGGCTGGGAGCACACAAGGCGATGATTCTTCCGCGGTCGTTCACGATTGCTACCTTCGCGCTCTGCGGGTTCGCGAACCTCGGCTCGATTGGAATGCAGATCGGCGGAATCGGCGCGCTGGTGCCCGAGCGACGAAATGACCTGGCGCGACTGGGAGTTCGCGCCATGCTGGCGGGTACGATGGCGAACCTGATTTCGGCATCGATCGCGGGGATGTTTCTAGGGTAAGCCCAGCGCCGAAGACATGCCTCGTTCCACAGGGCAACGACCCTGTGGGTTTGCGCTTCAAAAAAGGCAGGCTCTGCGAGCCGAATGAGTTATTGAGCTGAGACGCATCGCAGGGATCTCTATTTATCAAGCGACGGACACTCGAGTCCGCCTCTGTTGCGACGTCATAGATTATGGCTCATCCTTCGATAGCTCACCCTGTACACGACGATCAGCCGCCTCCGCCCGCCCCTGAACGAGGGCCAGCGAAAAGGCACAGGATCCGCAAAAAGGTTCGGAGTATCTGGCAGGAAGCCCCACTGTGGGTTCATATTTCAATCGTCGCCGCCGGAGCGCTGCTGGCCATCGCAGTCGTTTTCATCAGTGCGAACTGGCCGTACCGACATCGCAAGATACACGCGATGCTCGAGGACGTACTCACGAGTGACGTGAAGTTCACGGGCTATCACCGTGTTTACTTCCCTCGCCCGGGATTTGAAGCTACGGGAATCACGATGAGACGGAAGACGGCGCCGGCGGGCACTCCGCCGCTGGGACGAGTGGACTCAATGAGAGTAGTGGGCACATGGACGGATCTCATGATGCTTCGCCAACGCGTAGAGCAGGTGGAGATCACGGGCTTCCAAATCATCATTCCAGCGATCGGAAGCAATGCGAGTAGATTGAGCTTCCCAGCCGGCAGCGCGAAGGAGTTCAGCGGACCCGAGACCATGATCGAGAGGCTGATTGTGCACAACAGCCTGCTTGAGGTTCTGCGCGAGAGTGGAAAACCGCTTGTATTTCCGATCAAGCAGGTGGAGATCACGAATCTGCATAAGGGGGAGGCGTTCACGTTCGCAGTGGACATGCAGAATGCGATCCCCCGAGGACGAATCCTGGCAAGAGGCAGCATGGGGCCTATTCGCGGACGCGAGTTTAACGCCACTCCCTTGAGCGGAACGTTTGCATTCACGGGAGTGAATTTGCATGACGTGGGGGAGATCAGTGGCACCCTCGACTCGAGAGGCACGTTCAAAGGCGCTATTCAGCAGATGCACGTGGAAGCGTCAGAAACGACTCCGGACTTTGCGGTAACGGACGGCAAGGCGACACGTGTGGATGGCACGCTGCAAGCAACGCTGAGTGCGACGAACGGAGATCTGGGTATCCACTCTATTGAATTGAAGATTGGGCCAACAGCGATTCATGCTTCAGGTTCCATCGCCGGTAATCCGAAGGAGACCAATCTGGATATCAGCGTGGATCGCGGGCGGGCAGAGGATGTCATGCGTCCTTTCATCCATGGCGAGGTTCCCATCAACGGCCCGGTCTCTCTGAAGAGCCATGCTTACCTGGGGCCGCCTGGGGATGGATTCATTGCACGTTTGAGACTGTCGGGAAGCTTTGCGGTGCCTGCAGAAAAGGTGACCGACAAGGATACTGAGAAGAGCCTTTCCGCTTTCAGCGAGAGAGCACAGGGAAAGCAAAAGAACACGGGAGTTGAGTCGGATCCGAACGCTCCCCCGCCGGGCACGGATGTGCTTTCTTCTCTGGAAGGTCCGACAAAGATCGAGAATGGCGTGGCCTCTACTCCGCACCTACGTTTTCGAGTTCCTGGAGCCGAAGCGAAGCTTGCCGGGACTTATCGATTCCACGATGAAGCGGTACACCTCACGGGAACTCTGAAGATGGATACCGATATCTCGCATGCAGCGACGGGATTCAAGTCATTCCTGCTGAAGCCGCTGGCTCCGTTCTTCAAGAAGAAGAACGCCGGGGCAGTGATCCCGATAGCTGTGACGGGGTTGCCGGGTCACTACAAGGTCTCGCAGAATCTCGCACATAATAAGTAGTCCATAAAGCCTTCTAAATCTGTGAATCAAAGCAAGTTTGTCACAAACGAATGTCTTGAGACCAACCGCAGTTTAACCGCAAGGCATCAGACCGGGCAGGAGGTTTTGTCTGGTGGCCATGCAGCGGAAAACTCGGATCGCGATTTGCATGCTTGCGACCGGGCTGGCCTCAGGGTTGGTGGCATTCCGGAATGATCCCGCGCCGCCCGCTCCGGGACCGGTCGTCGCAACGGCGACGCCAGCGGTGGAATTGAAGCCAGCACCTTCTACGCCGATCGCGGAAGAAAAAGCTGTGCTTGGAGATGACGATACCTGGCGTCCGGAGTGGGACGCCATGATCGAAAAGGCGCTGCCGGATGAACTGGTCTCTCCGAAGATGGGCCGCAAAGTGGCGCAGTTCTGCCCGCGGTTTGGAACAATGGCGGAGGTAGACCGGCGAGCCTTCTGGGCGTACTTCTTTCAGGCGTTGGCGGGGGCTGAGGCGGGTCTGCAAGCAACGGCAGATGTGCAGCACAGCGAGCCGCAGGTCGCAGTGATAGATGGAGTGAGCCACCGCATGGTTCGCGCACAGGGACTTTTGCAGCTGACCTACGAGGACTCGCGCAGATACGGTTGCGACTTCGACTGGAAAGCGGATCGCCATTTACCCCCGCACGATCCGCGAAAGACGATTCTGCAGCCTGACAATAACCTGCTCTGCGGTGTGAGTATTTTGGATAATCAGCTTGTGGACCAAAAGAAGCCGCTTATGTCCGTATCCAGTTATTGGTCGACGTTGAGGCCGGGTTGGCCTGGGAATCGAGTCTTTATAAAGCAGATGCGCAATGTTCCGGCGGCTTGCGGGCGCCCGCGTCTGACGACTACTCCTAAGAGAACCGCACCATCACGGTCGCTCACCGCTTCTCAGACCGGCGATTAGTTTAGTGCCCTTCGATCGAGGCGCTTGTGCCCTTCGCGGGATCGGGGCTAAGTTGCAGCAGTTCCTGCTTTGCCTGTTGCAATGAGGTTGCCTGATCGATCTGCTTGAAATGGGATTTCACGTCGTCTTCGTTTTCTGAGATGGTCTTGAAGATCAGGGCATGCCCCTGAATGTGGACATGTGTCTCGACTATCTCCCAAACGGTTGGCGTAAGCTCGCGGCGCTCGACGTCGAAGGTACCGCCGGCCTTCAGTTCTCCTAAAAGGCCAAAGCCGATCTTCACATCGTGAATGAGCCGGCCCTTCAGGGAGGCAATGCGGTGCTGCTGACGATCGATCGCCATCTCGCCTTCCATCGCGGCGAAGACGCGTGCTTCGAGGTCGGGCGGATGGAACTGGGGATCGGGCTTGAAGTGCAGGAGCGTCTCGCTTTCCTTTTCTCCTTCAATGCTCCAGATGAAGGCATCGGGGAGTATATTCAGTAGCTCGGCCGCCTGCTCGTCATCGTGCTGACCGCTCTTGCGCTTCTTGTTTTGGGCACCCGGATCGTTGATGAAGGAACTCATTTCCTCGCGTTGCTGGGACTCGGGTAGTAGACGCCCATCTCTTTCAATCACGCGCTCGAGGCTGACGGTGCAGGCTTGGGCGACCCACTGTTTCACGCTCTTCTCCGGCTGACGATCTAATTCGAAGTACAGCCAATGAGAGTGATCGTTGCGGGACGATTCGAGCTCCGTTTGAACAGCTTGCCGGACTAAATCGCGGGGACTTTGAGTCACGGCCAGAGCGGGCGTAATCAGAAACGCGATTGCCAGCAGGGGTTGGGTGCGGGTCACGGAGAACCTCCGGGGGCCTCACAGACAATCAGTTGGATGCTGTTGGAGCCTATATAGGGTTTCCTCGGCAGGAGTGGAAGTACTCCGGAGTGCGCCTTAGCTAGCCTGAGGCGTTCGACCTCCGCTAAGTCTTCGCACACGGTAGAAAACGGTCAGGGCTGTCACGGAGCCACACGTGAGCAGGCTTGCGGCCATTCCGATGATGAGCGATGGGTCGCGCTGGTATAGCCCATGAATTATTCCGATGACCTGAAGGGCGCTGAAACCGCCGAAGGTGATGAGGGAAATTCCTTCATCGCTCTTTTTGCGCCAGACGGCGATGACCTGTGGGACGAAGAGCAAGGCATTGCCGAGCAGACCCAGCCCGAAGATTACCGCCACGATCTCTTTCATTGGGTCACGTTCCTGGGGAATCTTTCTTGATTGCGAAGCCGCGCTTTCGCCGCTTCCTCTTCGCGGTTACGGGGCGGCGAATTTGTTTCAAGAGAAACGAGAAGGCGGTTTGAAGCGGCTGCAACCTCGTCGATGGCGGTCATGAAGGCAGCCTCGTTGGTCTGCGAGGGCTTATTGAATCCGCTGATTTTGCGCACGAACTGGAGAGATGCGGCGCGAATCTCATGGTCGGTTACTGGGGGATCGAAATTGAAGAGCGGTTTGATGTTCCGGCACATGGGGAACCTCCGTGCGGTGGGATCGCCATCACGCGAGAGAGATCACGTTCAGTTGTAGAATCGCAGCAACGGAACCTATTCGCAAAATGAGTTATTTCGAAGATGTCATGAATGCCGCGCAATACGTGCGCGCGAAGCTTGGACGGCTGCACCCCCATCTGGGCATCGTACTTGGATCAGGGCTTGGCGCGGCTGCGGAATCGGTGATGAACCCGATCGTCATTCCTTACGAAGACATTCCCAACTTTCCCAGGTCGACTGTTGAGGGGCATTCGGGCCGACTGATTGCTGGGACGCTGGGAGGATCGCCGGTCGTGGTCATGCAAGGGCGGGTTCACTTCTATGAAGGGCACCAGCCGGAAGCGGTCACCTTCCCGATGCGCGTGATGGGAGCTCTGGGAATTCGCGCTGCGATTCTGACGAACGCGGCCGGTGGAATCTCGGACAAGTACCGCATCGGACAGCTGGTGCTGATCTCAGACCACATCAACATGATGGGATGGAATCCGCTGGCGGGGCCCAATGAGGCGCGCTTTGCCTTCGGCCGGCAGGGATGCGGTCTGCGGTTCTTCGACATGTCGGATGCATATTCGAAGAGGCTGCGGGAGCTAGCAATCCGGGCGGCAAGCCTAGAGGGGGAAAAGCTGGACGAGGGAGTTTATCTCGCGGTGAGCGGTCCAAGCTTCGAGACTCCTGCGGAGATTCGCGCGTATCGCACGATGGGAGCGACACTCGTAGGCATGTCGACCGTACCGGAGACGATTGTGGCGCGACACATGGGCATTGAGGTCCTCGGCATCTCATGCGTGACGAATCTTGCATCGGGTCTGAGTGCGACGCCGTTAAGCCATGCAGAGGTATTCGAGGCAGGACGCCAGGTTGAGAGAAAACTGGCTGATCTGCTTGAGCGGCTGGCCATGTGGATGGGAGCGCTGGTGGACACGGAATCGTGAGCGAGAGCGGGCCAAGTACGGAGTCATCGCCCCTGCTGCCGTTTCCGCCGGTTGTGATGGGAATCGCAGGGGCCTCGGGTTCGGGGAAGACGACTCTCGCGGCGGAGCTGGCGCGGGAACTGGATGGCGTTTATTTTCCGATCGACAACTACTATCGCGACCTGAGTCATCTGCCTTTCGCGGAGCGAGTGAAGCAGAACTTCGATAATCCGGCGCTGATTGAGAGTTCGCTTCTAGCTGAGCATGTAGCGGCACTGGCCAAAGGCGAAGTGATCGAGCGACCGCTGTATGACTTTGCGACTCACACCCGCGTGCCGGTCCGCACCGAAACAATGCGCGCCGGCAATTTTGTTCTGGTGGAGGGATTATTCGCTCTCTACTATGCGGAGCTCCTGCCGCTTTTCCAGTTTCGGATTTACGTCGATACGCCTGACGATATCTGCTTCGAGCGCCGGATGAGGCGAGACACGGTGGAGCGCGGCAGGACTCCGGAGTCGGTTCGGATCCAGTACGAGACGACGGTTCGGCCATCGAGTGTCAGCTATGTGCAGCCTTCTGCCGCACATGCCGATCTGACTATCGACGGCACGGCTGCACTCGACTGGAAGGTGGAACAGGTGCTGGCGGAGATGAAGAAACGGGGCCTCTTGCGGCTGCCGGTCTAACTTGTCCGGTCTCACGATCTGACACTTTGGATGGGACATCTGCGGCTAAAGTGGGGGTCCTTTTACGCTCGAAACATCCTACGCTGGTGAATACGAGCCGGTCCTGCGTGAAACGGTACGGATACCCGGTGCACTATTGGTTCAGTTCACGGAAGATTTGCGCAAACTCCAAATGGGAACAGGATCCCTACCGATAGCGTAAGGAAAAGAAGATGAGCCGATCACTTAGAGCAATGCGCGGGAAGGTCGAGGGCTGGCTTAGCCAGGGTATCTCGCCTGAGCGTCTTGCTCTGACGCTGGCTCTCGGTTTCGCGATCGGGTGCCTGCCGATGATCGGGATTCCGACAGCACTTTGCCTTTTAATCGCATTGGGGCTGCGCCTGAACGTTCCTGCGATTCAGGCGGCAAACTACGCCGCCATGCCGCTGCAAATAGCATTGATTTTTCCTTTCATGCGACTGGGCGGTTGGATGTTCGCACCGGGAAACCATGGCGGCTTGGACCAGGGAATGCTGGCCCACACGTCTCCACTGAAGGTGATCTGGGCTTCGGGTAGCCTGGCTGGTCAGGCATTTGGGGCGTGGTTTGTGACGGCGATCCCGATGGTGCTGCTGATGACCCTGGCGCTGACCGCATTGTTGCGCAGAGTGCCGGTGCTGGCGAAGGCTGAAACGGGCGACTAACGCGCTCGGTTTCATCAGCTACGCACAGCATTCTTCCTGAGCAATAGGGTCCCCCTCCCCTTTCTTTGGCTAAGTATTCTGATCTCAGTCATTAGAGCGGTCGGTGGCTGGAAGTCATTGTACGATCAGGGTTTCTGTTTTCCAACTTATGGACAACTTACGGTCAAAAAGCTTACAGCCGACAACTGACTGCAGCCCGGAGAACTGTGTGCGGTGCTTAATTGGAAGCCAGCTCTCCGCAGCTCATCTGCCAGCACAGTTCTATTCTGCACGAATCGAACGCAATGGACCGCAAGGGAGACTGTAAGACCTCTGCTCCTGTAATCAGCGGTTTGGGGACCCTCGCGACTTTACAGAAGATTGACAACTCTGCACCCGTCTCAATTTCCTGACGGCTGGCGCTCGGGTTCGGGATCGGCACTGCGCAGCCAGGCCGAGTAGATCATGTCGCGGAGCATGCTCGCGCCGGCGGCAAGGCGGCCGGCTGTAAAGTCCCGTGACTCCTGCGAACCAGCGCCCTCGAAGCCACCCGCTTTTTCGAACTGATACACCTTTTCTACAGATTTCGAGGTCTGTCGGAGATAAGCGACGTAGTCATCGAAGATGTCCCCCTGGAGCGCGTGGACCGGCGTCATGCGCGGCTGCACGTCGACCTCGTGAATGTTGGCTCCGACAAAAGGCCCTTCGAATTTCCAGTGGATCTTGTGCTCTGTGGTGTAGCCGTTTGGGTTGGGGCCGGTCCAGCCGTTGTACTGAACTGTGGTGTGAAGAGGCTGAGCGGCATCGCCGGCATAGTGACCGAGCCAACCGGCGTAGAAGATGGCGACTTGCTCAACGTCGTGGGTGTCCTGGTGAGCTTCGGAGAGGCGTCGATACTCGCGCAGAGCTGCCTTCAGGCGCTGCCAGACCTCGGTTGCCTGCCAGGGCTGAAGGCCGATCTTATCCGGTCGCTGTCCAGAGGCAAAGACGGCGGCTTCGAAGTCGAACCGGCGGTGCGGGAGAGGTCCGAGGGGATCGGCCAACTCCAGATCGATGAAGTGTTCGGGAGCCTGCATGGCGAGCAGTTCAGGTTCGGCAAGAGAGCGCCAGCGGTCGGGCTCCGGACCGAGGTATTCGATCTCGGAAACGGCTCCGGCCCAGCGAAGAAAAGCGGGTGCGTCCTGAGGCAGCCCGAGCGCGGCCAGGCGATTGATGATGCGATGACCTTCGTTACCCCAGGCATACGCGAAAGGTGCACATAAAAAAGTGCTTGCAACGAGAATGAAGACAGATAGATAGAGCGACTTGCGCAGGCATTTCTGGAACATGGAAGCCAGTATACGGCTGGGTCGGTTCTGATTGTGGCGGGACACTGTGTTAAACGCAGAGGAATTCCCGATTTGGAATGATGCTGTTCTGGGTACAAGAGTACTTGGGTTCAGTAACATACGCTTGAAAACAAGGCCTGATTGTGGGAGGGTGCAAGATAAGCCTTTTTGCGCTCGCATTTTTCCTTGTCGCCCGGCGTACGTGCGGGGGTGCAGGGACAGTCGATGCTGGTTGCATGTATTCTCGCTAAAACAGTGCGGGCGAAGGGGTGGGGCAGCAAAGGTTCTGCTCTGGGAACGCACGTGCGATTCACCTCTTTCGCGCGGCGATGGTATTTCACCGGTGTAAGCGTCAGCTTTCGTGAGTGAGAGAGCGACGGGACCGGCAGGGTTGCAGGAGAGCGCGGCGAAACGGATGGACTCACGCGAAGCCAGGCAGTTGAAGCAGGACGCAGAGAGTCAATCTCCGCCGCTCTGGTCTTCACTTTCCATTCTGGCCGTAGCAATGGCCGCGGGGGCGATTCTAGCCCGTGTTGAGGCAGGGCCCAGCTACGACTGGCTGCTGATCATGATTGCCATGGGGCTGACCGCAGCGGTGTTGATGCGGGTGTTGGCCGATAATGCCGCGGAGAGCGAAGCCGCTGCGCGATACGCCGGAGATCCTCTCAAAGACATTCTGGATTCGGCTGGGACTCTGGTTCTCTCCATTGGACTAGATGGCAAGCTGACCTACGTTAATCCTGCGGCCGAGCGGCTGCTTGGGTATCACGCCTCGGAACTAGTGAACCACGAGAGCACTGAAAAGCTGATGGCGCCGGGTGAAGAGAATCGACTGGTATCGGAACTGCGCCGGCTCTACGGAATCAACAAGGCTGCAGGTGTGGGTCAGGAGGGTTCGCTCGCGTCGTATGCGGAGGTGGTGCATTCGCTAGCTCCGAGCCAGGTTCCAACATTCGAGACACATCTCCGGCGAAAAGATGGAGCGCTCTTCCCTGTTCGTCTGCACATTTCAACTTTGCGAAACCGGGATGGTTTGCCGACAGGTCTGGTAGCGGTGGCTCTCGATCAGTCGGCTTCGGGCTCGCCTGGCGAGGGGCTGAAGATACCGCGCGATCGCTATCGCGATCTCTTTGAGAATTCGAGCGAGATGATCGCTACTCTGGATTTAGATGGCAAGTTTCTATATGCCAATCCGGCGTGGCGGCAGATATTCCGGCTTGACCCGACTGCGCCTCTGGAGAACGAGCAATTCGCGGATGTCTTCGGGCCAGGAGCGCGTGAAGAGGCTGCTGCTCTGCTGAAGAAAGCGCAGGAAGGATTCACGGTGGATCGCGCGCCCGTGCGCACGGAGACGGGCGACGGCCGCGTTCTTGAGCTGGAGATGAGCCTGCACCAGCGACGGCGCGCGGGCAAGCCTGTAGCAATTCAGTGCCTTCTTCACGACGTCACGCAGCAAAAGCAACGTGAACACAGGCTGGCTCTGCAACTGGTAGTGAGCCAGATTGTTGGCGAGAATGTTTCGGCGGAAGTGGCAACGAAACGCGTGCTCGAGGCGCTTTGCATTTCGCAGGGCTGGGACGTGGCGGTCAAATGGGACGTGAATCCTGAGGAGAACCGGCTGGAATTCAGCACAGGGTGGGGGGTTCCGGGGAAGGAAGCGGAGTCCCTCATCCAGGAGAGCATGGGCGTGACGCTGGCTGCAGGAGGCAGTCTGCCTGGTCGTGCATGGAAAGAGGGCCGACTGGTGTGGGCGTCTGATCTTTCGGTGATCACTGCAACGCCACGAGTGCAGACAGCGTTGCGCACCAAGATGATCTCAGGCTGGGCGGCGCCGGTGCAGGTTGGCAATCACGTGCTGGCGGTGCTGGAATTCTACTGCCACTCGCGTATCCGCGAGGACAGGGAAACCACCGCAGCCATGGAGACCGTGGCCGGATCGCTGGCGCAGATGCTGGCAAGGACGCGCGAGCGCGAGCGCGCCGAAGAGTTGAGCCGCCAGCAGGAGATTCTGCTGGGATCGGTTGCAGACGGTATCTGCGGCATCGATCGCAATGGTCTGGTGCGCTTTGCAAATCCTGCCGCGGCGCGGCTGCTGGGTGCGCGGCCGCAGAACTTGATCGGCAAGCCCATCCATCAGCTTGTCCATGGCTCTGCACCGGCGGAGAAGAAGTGCGCAGATGATTGTCCTTTGCGGCGCGCGACAGGCCAAAGGAAGTCAGTCACTGGCGAAGGTACAATCTACCGCAGCAATGGAACCGGATTCCCGGCGGAGTTCTTCCTGAATCCGATTCTGGACCAGGGAAGGTTCTCTGGTTCGGTACTGAGCTTTAGAGACATCAGCCAGCGGTATGCACTGGACCGCATGAAGGATGAATTCGTCTCTACTGTGAGCCACGAATTGCGTACGCCGCTGACCTCTATTCGTGGTGCACTTGGCCTGCTTTCGTCGGGCATGCTGGGCGTGATCAACGAAAAAGCCGCGAACCTGCTGCGCATTGCACTGAACAACTCAGAACGCCTTGTCCGTCTGATCAACGACATTCTCGATTTGGAGCGCACACAGAGCGGTCGCGAGCCGCTGGCGTTCCGCCAGATACAGCTTGGCGAGATTGTGCGTCAGGCGATCGACGGCGTGCAGCCCATGGCCGATGAAGCCGGCGTTCTGCTGATCCACGACAAGACGCAGACCGAAGTGACGGCTGATCCGGATCGGCTGCTGCAGGTGATCACGAACCTGCTTTCCAATGCAATTAAGTTTTCGCCTCCCAACTCCGCAATTTCAGTAATGCTGCGTTCTGGCGCGAGCGGAGTGACTCTGTCGGTCATTGATCAGGGTCGCGGTATCCCAGCGGACAAGCTTGAGGCGATCTTCGGACGATTCCAGCAGGTCGATGCCTCGGACTCGCGGCAGAAGGGCGGTAGCGGACTCGGGCTCGCTATCTGCCGCGCGATCGTCTTGCAACATAGTGGACGCATCTGGGCGGAGCGAAACCCGGTGCGCGGATCGACATTCAGAGTCTTCCTTCCCTACCAGCCGGTAGCTGCTGCGAAGCACCAGGAGAACTCCACAAGCCCCGCTGCCCATGGGGCCGTGTTAATTGCTGATACAAATGGCACGACGCGTCCTCTGATTGCGGATCAACTGGCACGGTTTGGATATCGCGTGGTGGAAGCAACTACTGTGGACCAGACGGTTGCGGTGGCGCACGACGGAGTTTCAGCAATAGTGCTGGATACGACGCTGGATGGAATCAATGGGTGGGAGATTCTGCCGCTGCTTCGACGAGAGGAGCCGGAGGCAAACACGCCGGTCGTTCTGCTCGGCGTGGCGAATCCGCAGCATACGCAAGAGCCGAATCACAAGAAGAAATCGGACAGGTTGTTCCCGCGTCCAAGCGATGATTTGCTGCTGGAAGAGCTCGTAAAGGTGCTGTGCGTACCTGGAGAGCAGGCACGAATCCTGGTGGTTGAGGATGATCCCGAATTAGGGCAGGTGATCGGCGAAATTTTCCGCCGGGAGAATACGCTGGTGCATGTCGCGGACTCCCGGCAAGCAGCCTTGGATGACTGTCTCAGCTTCCAGCCGCATATGATTGTTCTAGACATTGGAATGCCGAATGGCGATGGTTTCAATGTTGTGGACTGGCTAAGACAGCATGAAGATTTGAGCCGGTCACCCCTCATTGCTTACTCCGCGCATGGCTTGACGCAGGCGGAGCGCATGCAGCTGGTGCTTGGGCTGAACCACTTCCTGGCCAAGGCAAGCGTTGAGCCGGAGCAACTCGAAGCACTTGTGTTAACCATGCTGCGCAGTCCGCAAGAAGCTGAAGAAGCACTGCCTGAAGTCTCAGCCGGGCAGGGGTCGTAACGAAGTCTGGAGATGTAGTTCATGCACCGCATTCTTATCATTGATGACGAAGATGATATTCGCGAAGTAGCAGCACTGAGCCTGGAAACGGTAGCAGGCTGGGAAGTGATGGTTGCGAGTTCGGGAGCTCAGGGACTGGCCAGAGCGGCGACATATCAGCCGGACGCCATTCTGCTGGATGTGATGATGCCGGGGATGGATGGGCCCGCGACATTTCGTGAGTTGCAGAAGAATCCGGCAACCGCGCACATTCCGGTGATGCTGCTGACGGCGAAGGTGCAGGCTACGGATCGATCGAGGTTCGCGGACCTGGGAGTGAAGGCGGTTCTGGTGAAGCCATTTGATCCGATGGCGCTTTCGCAGCAGGTGGCCGAGATTCTTGGGTGGAACTAGGGAGTAGTCATGGGCGACACCCCCGCATCGCAGATTTCAGAGGCGATGGACCGTTTATGGCAAAAGTTTCGGCCCCAGATGACAGAGCGCGTGGCTACCTTGCGCGCGGCGGCTGCCAAGCTGGCGAGCCGAGCTTGTCTCACCCAGGAAGAACAGAGCAATGCCGCAGCGGATGCTCACAAGCTCGCGGGCGTGTTGGGAACCTTTGGGCTGAAGGAAGGGACGGAGCTGGCCCGCGAGGCTGAAGGCCTGTTGGAGGGATCGCTGGATGCCAGTCCGGCTACAGTGAAGCGGTTGAGTTCCATTGCAGAGCAACTGAACGCCATGGTTGTGAGCCGAGGGTAACCCTTTGTGGACTGCGATGAGGAACAAAGGTGAACGATTACACTCGTAGATGGTGATTCGCCCCGAAGCATCAACACGCCAGCTCGACTTTACGTTTGAAGAGCCGAAGAGTGTGCGCCGCATCTGGCCGGTGCGCGAACTGGTGTCGCATGTGTGCGAACAGGTTGAGCAGGAATACGCGGACATCTGGGTAGAGGGCGAGATTTCGAATTGCCGACCCGCACCATCAGGGCACTTGTACTTCACACTGAAGGACGCGGATGCGCAGTTGCCGGTAGTGCTATTCCGACGGCAGGCGCTGCTGCTGCGCTTCAAACCAGCGGATGGGCTGCATGTACTGGTGCGCGGGCGTGTGAGCGTGTATGCGCAGCGAGGGCAGTTGCAGCTTGTGGGCGAGACGATTGAGCCGGTTGGGGCGGGATCACTGCAACTCGCATTTGAACAATTAAGGGAGAAGCTGAAGGCAGAGGGGCTGTTTGATGCGGCGCGAAAGCGGCCTTTGCCGGCGTTTCCGCGAACGGCTGGAATCGTGACCTCGCCCGCCGGTGCGGTGATACGAGATTTTCTGAACGTCGCGGGCCGGCGCCATGCGGGGCTGAACGTGGTGATATGTCCGGCCGCTGTGCAAGGCGAGCAGGCAATCGTTGAGATCGAGCTGGCGATTGCTAATTTGAATGCTGCCGGGCTTGTTGATGTGATCGTGGTAGCCCGCGGCGGAGGGTCGGCGGAGGATCTCGCAGCCTTCAATAGCGAGCGTGTTGCGCGGGCTATTGTGGCTTCGGGGTTGCCGGTGGTTTCGGCTGTTGGACATGAGACGGACTTCACGATTGCAGATTTCGTGGCAGATTTGCGAGCACCAACGCCGTCAGCTGCGGCCGAGTTGATTACGGAAGCCCAGCATCGTGTGGCGGAGCGGGTTGCGGATCAGGCGAGCAGACTGGAGCGCGCAGCACGTTTTCAGGTCCTGCACGCGCGACAGAAGCTCGACAGCGTGCCGGTGGATCGCGCGGAGCGGCGAATTTCGGGGAATCTGCGCAGAATGAGCCAGCGGCTGGATGATCTCGAATTCCGCCTGGATGAAAGTACGACAGGGCTCATCCGGACGCGCCAGCGCGAGGTTGCAGAGCTTGCGGGAGATGTTTTGCACCATGAGCCCAGGCAAATGCTGGCGCGAGCACGGGAGCGGATGGGAACAAGTGAGACGCGAATCGAGCGATCGATGGAGCGAACTCTTCGGAGGGCCTCCGCACTTACGGAAGCGCTGGATGCGCGGTTAAGGTCGCTCTCCCCATTGGCAGTGCTGGAGCGGGGATATGCGTTGGTGATGAGCGAGGACGGCGCCGTGGTTCGATCTGCGATGCATGTACACAAGGGTGAGCGCCTGAGAACAAGGCTCACCGATGGAGAGTTTGGCAGCACTGTAAGTGAAGTCCGCAGTAGTCCGAATAGCACGAATTGAGGATATGAGCAAATCAGGGACGCGCAAGCTGTTTGGAACGGATGGGATTCGGGGGATCGCTGGAGAGCCACCACTCGATGCCAGGACGATTTACGCCACAGGGCTGGCGCTGGGCCATTCGCTGCGCGGCAAGGCGGAGCGGAAGGTTTTGCTTGGTCGCGATACGCGCGAGTCCAGTCCATGGATTTCGTCGACCGTTGCTGCTGCGCTGCGAGAAACCGGCGCGAGCGTGGAGAGCGCGGGCGTAGTACCAACACCTGCAGTAGCGTTCCTGGCGCGGACGCATGGGTTCGATGCAGGAGTCGTGATTTCGGCGTCGCACAATCCATGGCGGGATAACGGCATCAAGCTGTTTGGGCCTGATGGATTCAAGTTGCCCGATGCAACGGAACTGGCGATTGAAGATGAAATCCTTCGTCATGCGGAAGAAGCGAAAGTGCCGGATATAAAGACTATTTCGGCCATCGGTGATAACCCCTCGCTCAAGGCCGACTACGTCCAGTTTCTGATTGGCTGTGTTCCAGATGTGCATCTGCAGGGTCTTCGTATTGTTGCGGACTGCGCGAATGGAGCTGCCGCGGCGGTGGCTCCGGAGTTGTTCGCCAAACTGGGGGCGCGGGATTCGAATGAGGTTGCCGTGCTGAACGTTGCTCCTAATGGTAGGAACATCAATGAGGACTGTGGCGCACTGCACCCGGAGTGGGTGGCTGCTGAGGTGAAGAACCGCACAGCTTCGATAGGCGTGACTTTCGATGGCGATGCGGATCGGTGCATGCTGGCGGGCGCGCATGGCAACGTGATCAATGGAGACGCAATTCTTCTGCTGGCTGGGCGCGATCTGAAAGAACGAGGACTGCTGAGCGGAGATGTAGTGGTTGCGACGACGATGTCAAACATGGGTCTCGAAGCGGCTTTGAAGCGATCTGGCATCAGGATGCTTCGCGCGCCGGTCGGCGATCGCTACGTTCTTGAGCAGATGCAGCAGAACAACGCCGCGCTGGGTGGAGAACAGTCGGGACACATCCTGTTCCCCCACCTGGCGACGACCGGAGATGGCCTGCTGACGGCGCTCGTGGTGCTGGATCTGGTCGCGCGCAGCGGAAAAACTATCGATGAGCTCGTTGCGGATCTCAAGGTCTTTCCGCAGGTGATTGTGAATGTAAAGGTGCGGGAGAAGAAACCGCTTGAGAGTATTCCCGCGGTGTCCGATAGGATTCAAGCAGCAGAGAAGGAGCTTCGGGACTCAGGTCGCGTGGTCATTCGCTACTCGGGGACGGAGGCACTGGCGCGCGTGATGATCGAAGCAGAGAGCGAAGAAGCAATGCGACGACATGCGGATGCGATCGCGGACGCAATACGGGCGGAGCTGGGAGGGTAGTTAAGATTCCTGGTACCCGCGAGTCCGCTTTTTCATTAAGAGATTGAGGTGTTTTTGGAAACGCCTATTGGGCCCGTTCTTGCGAATTGGTTGGCAAAGCATCCGCCACGTAAATATTCACGGTTTCATTGTCCCAGGCCCAGCCTTGTGGAGCACTGAAGGCAAGCCGAAGTCCCATCTTCTTCAGCTCCATCTCATTCAGCAGCCACCCAGAGAGCAACACCGGGGCCAATCCCGTTGAGTTTCGAAGCGCATTGAATTCTTCTGGAGTAACCGAACGTTCGCTCTGCCAGCCGCGGCTATAGAGAATATAAGGACGACTGCATTGACATCCCGGGAAGTAGACGCTGGCAGCGCCTGTATATGCCATTACAGCCGGGGCAGCGAGCTCGGGTTGAGAGATCAGCGGATGTTGTACAAGACCGGCCGACTCGATCCACTCAGCCACAGCCTTACCGGAGGAAAAAGGGCCCGTGATCTCCTTCAAGTAGAACTGAGAGCAGCCGAAGACCTGCATGGAGAGAACAGTGATTAGGAGAGGCTGTGCAGCATAGCTAGGCAAGCTCGATCCGACCCCGTCCTCCTGCCTTCGAATGAACAAAGCGATGATGTAGATCACGGTCAGTAGTGTCGCATGCGTCAGGAGTGGTCGGCGTACCGTTAATACCGCGGCCGTGCTCCAAAGCAATGATCCAGTAATGAAGAAATAGCGGCTTCGCCGGCTGGGCAACACGGATAGAGCTAAGACGAAAAGAAGAATGGTCACGGCGACATCTCTGTAAGCGGTGAAAGCAAGGGCTCCCTTCTGGATGGTTGAGCTCGTATCGATCGCTATGGGCAAAAAATAATGCCAGAGACGACCGACGCAGAGCACACAGTAATCGAAAAAGGTTGCACCTGGAAGGTTCTCAGTCGTCTCAATATCAGCTGCAGGCAGCACTGTCAGATAACAAAGTACCAATGCTCCAGACAGAAACCCCAAGGAGAGCCAGCCCCTTCGAACTTTGAGCTTAGAAATGGCCGCAGAAAAGGTCATTTCAGGCTCGATCAAATACAGCCATATAAAGATGGCAGCAGCAACGGGAATTGCTAAAAAGTGAGCATTTATTGCAAGGGAGAGAAGAACCATCGCGAGCCAGTGCCGTTTTGGATTCACTAACAGGCATCGCGCCGCAGCGATCAATAGTAGTTCAGAGACCATGTAGTTGCGAGCGAGTACCCCGGCTATGAAGAAAAAAGACGCTCCGTACACAACCAACACGCGCTCCAAGAGGGGCGCCGAACGAAAAGAGAGAATAAGCCACGCGCATGCGACAGCAAGCACGTAGTTTGTCAATTGAAGAAGCAGAACATTCGAAGAAATACGGGAGACCACGTACAGTAA